>WNFC01013911.1_pt1 | contig 23874 bp, 14 predicted proteins | sample 5400541 | NCBI WGS metagenome assembly WNFC01 (sample SAMN13153342, study PRJNA577476) | soil metagenome | isolation source: 120 cm saprolite under Douglas fir tree site 2 hole 2 replicate 1 | place: USA:California | collected 2015-04-18
TGAAATTTGTATCCCATCTTGGACAGTTCTGGCTGAAAACTGGCGATGGCTGCGTCATCGAGCTTCTTCTTCCAGTTGAATGACGGCGAGCAATTGTAGGCCAGCAGTTTACCGGGATACTTGGCATGGATTGCTTCAGCAAACCGCCGCGCCTCCTCCACGCTTGGTTCCGATGTCTCGCACCAGATCAAATCTGCATAGGGTGCGTAAGCCAGGCCGCGCGCAATCGCAGAATCCAGCCCACCGCGAATGTGGAAGAACCCTTCTGATGTCCGTCCTCCGGTCACGAACTCACGGTCCCGCGGATCGATGTCGCTGGTCAATAAATAGGCGCTGTTGGCGTCGGTACGTGCCATGATTAGCGTCGGCACGCCCATCACGTCCGCCGCCAGACGGGCCGCCACTAGCTTTTGGATTGCCTCCGCAGTCGGCACCAGAACCTTGCCGCCCAGGTGCCCGCACTTCTTCGCCGAAGAGAGCTGATCTTCGAAGTGTACGCACGCGGCGCCGGCCTCGATCATCATTTTCATCAACTCATAGGCGTTCAGCGCGCCACCGAATCCGGCTTCAGCATCGGCCACGATGGGGGCCATCCAGTACATGCCATTTTTTCCGTTCATGTGCCCATCGAGATGATGGACCTGATCGGCGCGCAGGAGCGCATTATTGATGCGCTTGATCACGGTTGGCACGCTGTTGGCCGGATACAGGCTCTGATCGGGATACATGTGACCCGCATCGTTGGCATCCGCCGCCACCTGCCAGCCGCTGAGGTAGATTGCCTTCAGCCCGGCCTGCACCTGCTGCACCGCTTGATTGCCGGTGACTGCGCCCAGCGCCTGCACATACTCTTCGTGGCGCAACAGCCACCACAGCCGCTCCGCGCCGAGGCGCGCCAGAGTATGCTCAATCTGGAACGAGCCGCGCAGCTTCTCTACTTGCTGGCTGGTGTAGGGGCGCTTGGTGCCGGCCCAACGGGTGTTAGTGTGCCATTGCTTGGTCATTTCGGAGGCGCTTAGAATGTGCATGATTACTATGTCCTGTCCGGCATACCGGTTCAGCCTCAGTAAACCGGATCCGGCCTCCCGGACGCAAATGAGATCGACCGTATCGACCTTCTAGTCCGATTCGGACTAGTGGGGCCGCCGGAGAGTCATAAAGAAACCGTAGAATGTTGAGACTATGACCACGACTACAGGCCTCCGCAGTGAACTCGAAACGCAGATCCTGACCCCGGAAGCGACTGCCTTCCTCACCCGGCTGGGGCGCAGGTTCGAGCCCCGCCGCCAGGAACTGCTAGCTGCACGCCGCTCCCGCCAGCAGAGGATCGACGCCGGCGAACTGCCCGACTTTCTTCCCGAGACGGCCCATATTCGCGAAAAAGAGTGGACGGTCGCACCTATCCCTCACGACCTCTTGGATCGCCGCGTGGAGATTACCGGCCCGGTTGACCGCAAGATGATCATCAACGCTCTCAATTCGGGCGCCAATGTCTTTATGGCAGATTTCGAGGATTCGAATTCTCCGAACTGGCAGAACAACCTTGAAGGCCAGCTCAATCTGCGCGACGCGGTCGAGGGCACTATCAGCTACATCAGTCCCGAAGGCAAACCGTACGAACTTAGTCCGCACGCGGCAACGCTGCTGGTCCGGCCGCGTGGCTGGCATCTCGAAGAAAAACATTTTCTGGTGGACGGCAAGCCGATCTCCGCTTCCCTCTTCGATTTCGGTCTTTATTTTTTTTACAACGCGAAAAAACTCATCCGCCGAGGAACTGGACCGTACTTTTATCTGCCGAAAATGGAGAGTCATCTCGAAGCTCGTTTGTGGAACGATGTCTTCTGCTTTTCGCAAGACGAACTCGGCATACCCCGTGGCACCATCCGCGCCACCGTTCTGATCGAGACTATCCTTGCGGCTTTCGAGATGGACGAAATCCTTTACGAACTGCGCGAGCACTCCTCGGGACTCAACTGCGGCCGCTGGGACTATATTTTCAGTTTCATCAAGAAATTCCGTACCCGCCGCGACTTCGTTCTGCCCGACCGCTCAACCGTTACCATGGACAAACATTTTCTGAAGTCCTATGTGGAGTTGCTGATTCAGACCTGCCATCGCCGGGGAATTCACGCCATGGGTGGGATGGCAGCGCAGATTCCCATCAAGAACGATCCCACTGCAAACGAGAAAGCCCTCGACAAAGTGCGCCAGGACAAATTGCGCGAAGTAAATGCCGGACACGACGGAACCTGGGTAGCCCATCCCGGCCTGGTGCCAATCGCAAAAGGAATTTTCGACGCACATATGAAAGACGCAAACCAGATCAGCCGCCGCCGCGAGGCCGTTCGGATCAGCGCTAAAGATTTGCTGGCGGTCCCCGAAGGCACAGTCACCGAAGAAGGCCTGCGCTGGAACATTGACGTGGGTTTACAGTATCTGGAGTCGTGGCTGCGGGGCTCCGGATGTGTTCCGATCTATAACCTGATGGAAGACGCTGCCACAGCCGAAATCTGCCGTGCACAGGTCTGGCAATGGTTGCGCCACGGCGCCAAACTCAGCGAGGGTCGCCCTGTGAAGCAAGAGATGGTCCGCAACGTGATCGCCGAGCAGAAGAGCAAATTGCAGGGCGGGCGCATAGCCGAGGCCGCCGAGATATACGAGGGCATGATTACCAGCCCCGATTTCGCGGAATTCCTGACCCTGGTGGCTTATGATTACATCGACTAGGAATACGCACGGCTGCTCGGATTCCCGCTCGACAGCGCACGAACCCGCAGCGCAGGAAAATGACGAAGTCCAACTCCAACTCCGAAGACATCTCGGATGAGTTTCTCTCCCAACTAAAGCAAGACCTGGTGCGCCGCCGCGTCGAGCGCGGTATGGCCCTACTCGAAGATCATCGCCAACTACTGGCTTCGTTCGATCCCGGAAAGAAAAACGCCGGCCGCTTCGCAGGTTATCTCGCACAATGGGTTGACCTCGGCTTCGAACGCACTGGATTAGTCAAAGGCGTCGTTGCCTTATTCTCGAAGGCCACGCGTGCACATCTGCCGCTCGAAGACTACCTCTACCTGCGGATGGCCGAAGGTATGGTGGCCATGTCCGAAGAGTCAACCGAGGAAGCGATCCGCCACTTTGATTTTGTGTTGAGCCTCGATCAGGAAGCCGCCGATCAGGAACTGATGGCGATCGCAAATTTCTGGAAGGGCCGCTGCCTCCGCATGAAAGGAGAGTATGACCAGGCCCGCGGCTTTGCGACGAAGGGCCGGGAGCTGGCTCTGCAACTCGGCCATCAGCCGATGGCCGCAGTCATGCAAGTGCTTGAGAGCTGGCTGTTTTTTCAAAAGGGAGATGCCAAACAAGCGATCGGCACTTTGCAAGAGGCCGAAGCTGTGCTCAGCCAAACTGACGACTACCTCACCCTCGGTAACATTCAATCTTCTTATGGCCGCATCGCGCGCCGCCAGGGACGACACCAGCACGCTATCGATAGTTTCACTACCGCCATCTCGCTATACAAGAGGCGCGACCCCCAGCATCGCAATGTGGCGCGAACCCTGAACAACATGGCATACGTGAAGCGACTGATCGCTCTGCAACTGCGCCGCAAGATTGACGCCGATGCCGCGCGCCGCCGCAAAGCCGCCGTACGCGGCCGCGCCGGCCAGAATCCGGGCAGGCCCCAATATCGCAATCGTTTTGAGCAACTCCGGCAAGAGGCACTGGCTGAACTCGCCGAAGCCGCGGCAATCTACCAGCGGTACGAATATCATCACGGACTGGGCAGCGTGAACCTGAACTATGCCTATCTCCATCTGGACAACGGAGACCTCGAACAGGCGGAAGCGGCGGCGAAAACCTCGTTCCGCCTCGCTGAGGAGAAGCGCGACTACATCCTAATGGCTCGGGCGCGAATGCTGCGCTGCATGATCGAGAACGCGCGCGTTGAGGAAGGCATCGGCGAGAGCACGGAACCCGGCAATCATGCCCGCCTGGCCCAGGATTTTGCCCACGAAGCTATTGAACTGGCAAAGCATACCCAGAACCGGCGGCTGCTCGCCCATACCTATATTTGGCAGGGACTGACGCACTGCAATCGCTTCTTCGACGATCCCGATGCCGCGCGCCTTTGCTACGATCAGGTCATCAGCCTTTCGAAAGGCGACCATGCCGACAGCGCCTGGGAAGACTTGCAGACCCTTAAGGCTAAAGTCCTTCGCGGCGGCAGCGTCAACCCCGCGCTGCGGGCCTGGTCCCAAGGCTCGGTTGGCGACAAGACCTTCCAGCAGATCAGCGAGGAATTCGCCGAATTGATCATTCCCAAGGTCTGGGAACGTGAAGGCCGCAAAGTATCCCGGGTGGCGGCGCGCCTCTCCGTGTCTCCGAAAAAAGTCCGCCGCATCCTCAACCGCGTCGGACGCCGCAAACCACCGGCAGAGTAGTCAATTGATCCGTCGAAATAAGGCGATGGTTAGGGGGCAAATAAGGCGACGTTGGGAGGCAAATGTTGGTGGACCTGGTCGGGATCGAACCGACGACCTCTTCCATGCCATGGAGCCAACTACTACGTAAGCTGTTGCCGGGCAAAATGACTTAACAACCGGAAGAGTCGGGAAAAAGTGCAAAAAACGGCGTATTTGCCACCAAATCGCTACCAAAATTGTTGCTAGCAAGCTACCAAAACCAAAAATAGTTGGGCCCTAGGGCTGACCGCGGGGGATCAGCCTCTCTTCCCTCGACCATAGGTCGCCGCCGAATTTAGAAATGAATGAGAATAATGTTGATAGTAATAGCACCCATAGATTAATTCGCTTGGACAGCAGTAACGAAGCGGGGTAAGGTGGGTTCCTCGGCAGGTCTTCAAGCGTGCCTTTCAGTTGATCCAGATCTTCGGAACGACGAGGCGAACCGTTGCAGCCGCAGGGGGGAGAGCGACGGAGTCGCGGACGCATTTCGCCGCGCTTCGCTTGGCACTGGGAGGGCTTGGATGTGCGATGGGGCAAGGGTGCAAGTGTCACTGCTCGCGCAAAATCGTCTTATGCGCGAGGCATTGACGCGAATCTTTAGCAAACGAAATGATTTGATGTTGGCTGGTTCGTTTGCATTTTCAGCTACGGTCGTCGGTGAGATTGCCGAGGCGAATCCTGATGTACTTGTGATGGACTGGTCGGGAACTGGGCAGTTTGAATTCCTTCGCGAGATTCAACGTACCAGCCCAAGGATCAAGATAGTCTTAGTCGGAATGCACCCCGATGAAGAATTGTTTGTCCGCGTAGTTCGGGAAGGTGTCCTGGGGTTCGTCCTAGGAGATGCGCACACATCGGAAGTGGTGAATGCGGTGCGCGCGGTGGCTGATGGCGAGGCGGTTTCCCCGCCCCTACTCTGCGCTGCCCTTTTTCGTCACGTCGCGCGCCAGCGCACGAACGTTCCCAGTTTCCACGTTAAACTTAATTTGGGGCTTAGCGGCCGCGAGCAGCAACTTGTGCTGCTGATTGCGCGCGGTATGACGAATAAGCAAATTGCAGTTGAGCTTCGCCTTGCCGAGCAGACCGTGCGCAACCACGTTCATCGCATCCTCCGCAAGGCCGGTGCAAGCGATCGCCTTCACGTCGTGGAACTCTGCCGCATGCAGGGGTTGCACGTCTAAGAGCGGGCTCAGACCTCAGTTCAAAAGGCCTCCGTTGGAGGCCTCTTGTGCTGGTAGCTGTAGCCTCCGAGAAACCAAAAAAGCACTTTAGGCGCCGGAAGGATTCGGGGATTGGTACATATTTGGTATTGCATACTTAGTTCATACCAAGCTCCATACCTATCCAGGCGTTCCCGCACTGGGAACAGCTTTGAGCCTTACTTTTCTGCCTGGAAATTCACATACTTTACTCTCTTCGTGTACTTGGAGTGCTCATGGACAAGATTAGGGTATTGGTCGCGAATCGACCCCGTTTGATGCGTGAGTTGGTGCTTGCGACCATGTCGGAACAGCCCGACATAGAAGTGGTGGGCGAAGTCACCGACGGTGCAGAACTGGAGCGATTGATTTCGGAATCGAAGCCCGATTTCGTGATCATTACGCTTGCTGAAGCGGACAAGAGGCCGGTTATTTGTGACGAGATCCTCGCACTCCGTCCGGAGATCAAGATTCTTGCGCTGGCGCCGGAGCGAAATAGCAGCCTCTTCTTCTGGTCGGTTGTTGATATTCGTTCAGCGCGCGTGGAGAGTTCGGAAGCGGGCATCCTGAGCGCCCTACGAGGCAAGACCCAACTGGTAGCGCTGTAGCGAGTGGCGGTGGCTCTGATCGATTGGATGTTTGCTGAGGGTTACGCGTTAGTAAGATTCGAAGTAAGTATAGGCATTTGAACTGGTTATCTCACAAGAGCCATGTAAGTGAGGGGGCGAAGCTGTAGGTGGGTGCCGAAAAATCTCGAAAGGCAGTTACGAATCAGATGGCCAGCGCAACGCTGCTTTTATCTGAAGTGACCGACGTGGAGCGGCAGGCGGCTCGGTGGTATGCGATCTACACCAGCTCCCGCCATGAAAAAGTCGTCGCCAACCAGTTGGAGCAGAGGGGCATTGAAAGCTTCCTGCCGCTTTATCGCAGTTGGCATCGCTGGAAAGATCGCCGCAAGCTGGTCGAGCTGGCTCTGTTCCCGAGCTACGTGTTTGTAAGGATGGAGGCCCAGAAGCGGCTTCGAGTGCTCCAGGTTCCCGGGGTTGTGAACCTAGTAAGTTTCAACGGAGAGCCGGCTGCCCTTCCGGAACCAGAGATCAACGCACTTCGCAGTGGGCTTGAACACCAAGTCTATGCGGAACCCCACCCCTACTTGCGGGTAGGTAGAAAAGTGCGGGTTGTGCGAGGCCCGATGGCAGGAGCTGAAGGCATCCTCTCGCGTAAGAAAGACAAACACCGGGTCGTGATTTCCATTGATGTGCTGATGCGATCCATTGCGGTCGAAGTGGACGGCGCGGACCTGGAAGTTATCGGCTCCTAACAGCCTAACCTCAGCGATGAAGCCAAACTCACCAACTGAAAGAATGTCGTGTTTGATGCGAGCGCGCAGGAGAGTGGGTATACGCATGATGAATTTCTTCTCTAGAACAATCGGACTGACGCTGTCTGTTGCGTCTGTGGTCGCACTGCTAGGGGTGACCTCGAGTTCCGCTCAGGTTCAAAACAGTGGATATTCAACCGATAGATCCACGGGAGTCAAGTCTCGCGCCGAGCAGGAGGCAGAACAAAATGTCGCGCTTTCGCCAGACAAGATCATTGAATTGCTCCGCCAGGAACCGGGACTGCTCTTGCAAGTGAAGAAGATGCTGGTGCGCAAGGCCTATGAGCAAGGGCGGATTCTCGATCCCGAAGACTTGACTGACGATGCGCTGTTTCAGCTCTTGCGGGAGGATCACAACACTTGCGTGCTGGCGACTCGAGAAATCGAGGATCGCTCGTACGTGACCGCGAAACCAACCCAAGAGCAGATCGAGCAGCAGCGGGAGCTGAATGCACAATATGACGCAGCCCGTAGCTCAGCGACGCGAGCCCAGCGCCCCGATGTGGTTCCGGACCAAAGAACACAGCCCACTCAAACCACGCCCGAGCCAAGCATTCCTCGGGCATCTCCACCAGCTGACAATCCGGCACGCCAGATCGATCTAGCCAGCTTGCCCCAGAGCCAGGACGTTTACGACGGAATGGGAACCGACCCTGGAACGGCTCCCGATTCCAGCCTCATGACCCGCATAACACCCGACCAGCTCCCAGGTTTTCTTAATGCCAGCTCACCCTCGGGCACCAACATCGCTACGCTCGGCGGAACAGGGGCAAGGCAGGACCGGTCGAGTTTCTCCCGGGCTCCCGCCTACGGTAGTTCCGGCGAAACGGCAAATCCCGTCGCCGGTTCGAACATGTCAGGTCAGAGGTATGGCAGCGTTTCGGATTATTCAGCGCGTTCAACCGACCTAGGCATGCAGGCGAGCCTCGAAACACCTCGCCGTCGGGTTCCTTCCGCTGAGGACCTGAATCTGGATCGTCCACAGATTCGTCGCCGGGCCAATCCGTACGCCAATGTGCCTTCCCTTTACGACCTGTATTCCCAAGTGTCACAGCGGCCCGCGTTGCTCGAGCACTTTGGTGCCGGCATCTTCCGCAACGGGGTGGGAAACTCGGACAAGCTTCCAATGGATCTTCCCGCTGGTCCTGATTATGTCTTGGGCCCTGGCGATGGCGTGAGCATTGACATTTGGGGCGGAGTCGCGCAACGGCTACAGCGCGTGGTTGATCCCGCTGGCCGCCTCGCGTTGCCGGAGGTCGGGACGGTAGAAGTGTCAGGGCGCACCTTAGGCGACGTGCAGCGCATTGTGCAGGCCGCACTCCGTACTCAGTTTCACGACGTTGAGGCGGATGTTTCTCTCTCCCGCATTCGCAGCGTTCGCGTGTATGTCGTCGGAGAGGTTGAGAATCCAGGCCCTTACGACATCAGTTCGCTATCGACGCCGCTGAATGCTTTGTACGCAGCTGGTGGGCCGACTTCGCGCGGCTCTCTGCGCCATCTCAGGCTCTATCGGGGCAAACAGCTAGTGCAAGAGGTCGACGCTTACGATCTTCTCTTGCACGGTGTTCACAATGATCTGGCGCGAATCCAGTCCGGCGACACGATCCAGGTACCGCCCATGGGTGGGGAGGTAACCGTGGATGGCATGGTCATGCACCCAGCGGTTTACGAGCTGGGCTATGAAAAGACCCTCGCCGAAACTCTTGAACTCGCGGGTGGCGTTTTGCCCTCTGGAACCTTCCGCCACATCGAAGTGGAGCGCGTGATCGCGCACCAAAGCCACACCATGCTGCAACTGGACATACCCGAAGGCAATGACGAGCCGGCTCTCAACAAGGCCCTGGACGATTTCAAGGTTCAAGACGGTGACAAGATCAGGATTTCTCCAATCCTGCCGTACTCAGAAAAAACCACCCCGGGAAGTATGCCTACCGGGATGGGATGAAGCTAACGGATCTGATTCACTCTGCCGGTGATCTGCTTCCCGAACCATACCGACGGCACGCCGAGGTCATTCGTCTCGAAGCTCCGGACTACACGCCGGTTGTGCTGGCCTTCAATCTCGGCGATGCCTTGGCCGGGAAGGAACAGGATTTGACTTTGAAGCCCTTCGACACCGTGCGGGTATTCGGACGCTACGATTTCGAAGATCCGCCAGTAGTCACCGTGAGTGGAGAAGTGCGGGATCCTGGCGACCACGTCACCAATGGCGCTACACGTCTGCGTGACGCGGTTTATCTTGCGGGCGGGACCACTCCTGATGCCGAACTCGCCGACGCACAGGTCTTCCGTCGTGCGGAGGATGGCAAGCTGAAGGTCATCAGCGTTGATCTGAAGAAGGCCTTGGACAACGACCCCAAGGACAACGTTCTGCTCGAGCCAAAAGACCGCATCTTCGTTCATCGGAACCTGAGCAAAGTGGATCCGCCAACAGTTGTGGTCCAAGGAGAGGTTGCGCGACCTGGTAAATATCCGCTTGGCGAAGACATGACTGCCGCGGATCTGGTACGGGTGGCGGGAGGGTTCAAACGTGGCGCGTATACCGAAGTGGCCGATCTAACCCGGTATGAGCTGGTTCAGGGTAGTGGCGTGGCCGGTGAAACCGTTAACGTTCCAATCGCCAAGGCAATGACAGGCGAACCAGACACGGATGTTCGGTTGCACGATGGCGATGTCCTCACTATCAAGCAGGTAGCGGGATGGAACGATGTTGGCGCCAGGATCGCGGTGAAGGGTGAGTTGATCCATCCCGGCACGTATGGAATTCAGGAAGGCGAGCGCCTCAGCTCGGTCTTGCTACGCGCGGGCGGATTCCGCGGCGATGCTTTTCCCTACGGCATGATCTTCGAGCGCAATCAAGTCCGTCAGTTGGAGGAAGAGAACCGGGAGCAGCTTATTCGACAGGTGCGAGCGGATGGTGCAAACCTCAGCCTGATTCCCGAACAGGATCCAGATGAAAAAATGGCAAAGGAAGCTGCCGTGAGCCAGTGGCAGACCGCTTTGCAGAAGCTGCAGAGCGCTCCGCCATCAGGCCGGCTCGTGATCCACATCACCCAAGACATCAAGCATTGGGCAAATACTCCTGCTGACATCCAGTTGCGGGCCGGGGATGTGGTCTATATTCCCAAGCGGCCAACCTTCGTGATGGTGGACGGTTCCGTCTACAACCCGACCGCGGTTACGTTCAAGCCCGGGAAGGACGCTGGCTGGTACTTGAAACAGGCGGGAGGCCCCACCAACACCGCCAACAAGAGAGCAATCTTTGTAATTCGCGCAGACGGTTCAGTCGCAGGCGGAGCGGGCGGCCTCTTTAGCGGTGGCGTAGACAGAACAGCGTTGCATCCGGGGGACCTGGTCATGGTGCCGGAAAGAGCATTCAGCGGTACTACCAAATGGAAACAGACACTGCAATCGGCGCAACTTGCCTATGCAGTCGGCGTCGCGATTCAAGTTGCAAGAAGCTTCTAGGGTAATCCCGTCCTGATGTATTCGATTCGTGCAATGGCGCTGGTTCTAGTTTTGGGTGGATCCTTGAATTCCGCGACTTGGGGGCAGGATCTTGCGCGGCCCGGAGAAGGCGCTTCGGAAACGCGAGCCCCGGCCCCGGCTGAGCGACAGAATGAAGCCGATGGCCACACTCTTGTCACAAACAAAGCAGTTAAGAATGCCAAGCATATCGACGACGACCCGAAGAACGAGTTGCTCCCGGGCGAAGACCCGGATAACCATTTGGTGTCGCCCTTCGTGAAGCACCTGGCAAGTGATCAAAATGCATTTTGGACGGCCCCAGCGCACCTTCAGAAGAAAGACTTCGAATTACTTGCGCCCTTCGCTGGTGTTACTGCCGGATTCATTGCCGGCGATAGCTGGATTTCAAAGCAGATCCCGTTGGGTGAAGTGCAGCGCAGCCAGAAAATCTCGAACTATGGCGTGTACTCGTTGATTGGCGCCGGCGCGGGTTCATTCCTGCTGGGCCACATCACGGGTAACGATCATTTGTCAGAAGCCGGGCTGCTCAGTGGCGAGGCCGCAATCAACAGCACCGCTATTGCCTATTTGCTAAAAAGTACCACGCAACGGCCGCGCCCGTTCCAGGCAAACGGCAGCGGCACTTTCTTTCAGGGAGGCAGTTCGTTTCCTTCGGACCACGCTGCGATCGCCTGGTCGGTTGCGAGTGTGCTGGCGCATGAATATCCGGGGACGCTGAGTCAGATTTTGGCCTACGGTTTGGCAACTACTGTAAGCGCGACCCGCGTGACCGGTCAACAACACTTCGCGTCTGACGTAGTTCTTGGTAGCGCGCTCGGCTGGTACTTCGGCCGCCGGGTCTATCGCGCGCATCACGACACCGACCTGGGCGGTGCCGCTTGGGGCGATGTCCTTCCGGAAAGCTCTGGAGACAAGACTCGCAATCCCGAGAACATGGGGTCTCCCTACGTAGCACTGGACAGCTGGATTTATCCCGCCCTTGAGCGTCTCGCCGCCCTGGGTTATATCAAAACGGCCTACTTAGGCATCCGCCCCTGGACCCGCATGGAATGCGCTCGAATGTTGGAGGAAGCTGAACAGAGAATCGGGGATGAAGACGAGCAGGATGGAGGAGCGCCGCCACGCATTTATGGCGAACTATCCAAGGAATTGTCTCAGGAAACTGCTCGCCTAAACGGAGCAGCCAATCTCGGAGCGAGCCTGGACTCGGTTTACACCCGCGCCACCAACATCTCCGGCCCGCCTCTGCGAGATGGATATCACTTTGGCCAGACCATCGTGAACGATTACGGTCGACCTTTCGGTGAAGGTACGAGTTTCATAAGTGGCGCTTCGGCAAGCGCGACAGCAGGGCCATTTGCCTTCTACGTTCGTGGCGAATACCAGCAGTCTCCGTCGGTGACTCCCTTTACGAACACGCAACTGCAGGCGATGGCGAGTGCGGACCTTCTTCCTTCGGATATATCCGGGTTTTCGGTCAACACAGGTTCGTACAGTCGCTTTCAGCTGTTGGAGGGGTCGGTTAGTCTAAATCTGAAGAATGTCCAATTCTCATTCGGCAAGCAGACTGCATGGCTCGGTCCCAGCAAAACTGGCCCTTTTCTGTACAGCAATAATGCTGCTCCTATAACCATGTTCAAGATGGACACGACAACTCCCTTCGAGTTCCCGCTTCTCTCGAAGCTGTTCGGGCCGGCTCGAGTGGAATTCTTCCTAGGAAGGCTTTCCGGCCAGGAGTGGATAAACTCTCCTCCAACCCTCTACGGCCCCTACCCAGCCGATCAGCCGTTCATTCAAGGGAACAAGATCAGCTTCAAACCTACTCAGAATCTGGAATTCGGAGCGGATTTCACTGCAGTCTTTGCAGGCGCAGGTGTGCCATTCACATTCAGTGAGTTCTTCCGGACTTATTACGCCCACACTCAGCTGGCCAACAATCCCGGAAAACGTTTCTCTGCTTTTGACTTTACATACCGGGTTCCGAAGTTGCGGAATTGGCTCACTTTTTATGCTGATTCGCTCGTTGTGGATGAGTATTCGCCGATCAGTTCCAGCCGTCCCTCTATTAGTCCCGGATTTTATATGCCACAGGTGCCGAAGCTGCCAAAACTGCAGCTACGAGCGGAGGGAATACGTGAGTCGCTGACTAACGAGTTCCTGCCCGGTTTCGTCTACATCGATGCTCGTTATCTAAGCGGCTATACCAACGACGGATATCTGCTGGGGAACTGGGTAGGGCGTGCAGGGTGGGGTGGGCAGGGTTGGGCAACTTATTCTTTTTCGCCGCGGACATCCCTTCAATTCAGCTACCGGGCGCAGCGCGTCTCTCACCAGTTTCTGGAGGGTGGGTCGCTGAACGATCTCTCAATGAGCTGGGACCAAAACATCACGAAGAGCTTCGGATTGAACGCAAAGATGCAGTACGAAAATTGGCGATTTCCGCTGCTGGCAGCGGATCGGCAGACCAACTTCATGACCTCGGTGCAGTTGACGTATCGGCCCAGATTTAGCGATCGAGGCAAATAATGTTCGTACGAGGAAATCTGATTACGTTATGTAGCGGCCTCGAAAAGAGAACGTCTTCTGATTCAGCTCAGTCCATGATGTTGCTCGTCTCGATTCCAGGAGGCCGGAATTGACCTTCACGCAAACCGGGTCTTTAGAAGAAAGGCTTGCCAAGCGCCAGAACGGAGAGCGACTGGATTCATCTCTGCTGACAGGAGGGCGGCAGGACGAACCGAAGCGCGAGAGCGTTCTGCCCTACCTGAGGCTATTTTGGGCTCATCGTCGAGTGCTGGTGCGGAGTGCGATCTGCGCTCTTGTCGGCAGCGCCGTGGTCGCCTTTCTGATCCCGGTCCGTTTCCGTTCGGTCACGCAACTGATGCCGCCTGACAACCACTCGAGTTCGGGTTTGGGTCTATTGGCAGCAATGTCGGGGAACGCAGGAATGGGATCCATTGGCGGTCTGGCTGGTGATTTGTTGGGTTTCAAGAGTTCAGGCGAACTGTTCGTGGGGATTCTGAGCAGCGAAACTGCGCAGAACCGCCTTATCGAAGAGTTCCAGCTGCAGAAGGTTTATCGCGCGTCGAAGATTGAGGACGCGAGAAAAGAACTGGCTGAACACACAGACCTTTCCGTAGACCGCAGGAGCGGTATCATCTCGATTGCAGTGACCGATCACGATCCTAAACGCGCTGCGGCTATGGCTCATGCGTACGTGGATGAGTTAGACCTGTTGGTGGTGCGGCTGAGCACTTCCGAGGCGAGGCGCGAGCGGGTTTTTCTCGAACAGCAACTTCAGAAAGTAAAAGCGGAGCTCGATACCGCAGAAAAGAACTTCAGCGATTTCGCCAGCAGGAACAGTGCGATTGACATACCCGCACAGGGAAAAGCAATGGTGCAGGCTGCCGCCACCTTGCAGGGAGAGCTGATCGCTGCGCAAGCCGAATTGAGCGGTCTGCAGCAGATTTACAGCAACAACAATGCGCGCGTGCGGGCCTCGCAAGCGCGGGTGAACGAACTGCAGAAGAAGCTGAACGAAATCGCCGGTCAAGGCGAATCAGAGGACGGAAAGAGCGACAACTCGCTATACCCCTCGTTGCGCAAGCTGCCGGTGCTGGGTCTAACTTATGCAGATTTGTACCGGCAAACCAAGATCGAAGAAACCGTTTACGAGCTACTAACCCAACAGTATGAGATGGCAAAGGTGGAAGAAGCCAAGGAAATCCCCAGCGTGAAGGTGCTGGACCCTGCAATGGTCCCGACGAAAAAGTCGTTCCCGCCACGTACCATGATCACTTTTCTGGGATGCTTGCTGGCAGTGGCAGTGAACATGACCTGGATCATTGGAAAAGTGCGCTGGGGCGCCGTTGACGCGAATGATCCACGAAGAGTCTTTGCAGCGGAAGTGTTCACTACTTTGAAGGCGAGTGTTGCGTATCTCTCGCGAAATGGTGCGCAGAGCAGTTCCAGTGGACACCACCCTGACCACTTAGCTGGAAGTTTTGTAGAAGGGAAAGATTTAGATGCTTGATCCCTCTTCGGAAGTGCGGCGCCGAGGTGCTGACGACGAACTCCGGTGAACCCCGCAAGCTTGAATTTACAGCAAAACTAATCAAAGTACGCGGATCGGGAAACTTGCCGACTAAGAAGACAACGATAAATCTGACTAGCGTCATAGGCGGGGAGATGCTGCTCAGAGCTGCTAATTTCGCCGTTGCTGCCGTCATCGGGCGGCTGTACGGGGTAGTAGTTTTTGGCACCTATGCGACTATTCTGGCCTTTGTGACAGTAGTTGAAAGGCTATCTGACAACGGATTGGAAGTCGCAGGCATCGCGCAGACCAGCAAACAGCCGGAGCGAACAGGCGAGATCCTGGGATCGCTCTATACCCTCAAGACGTTTCTTTCTTTTTTGGTGTACTGCCGGCTGCAAGCCGGCATAATCAAGTCGTGGGACAAAATGCCTGCGATTGGGACAATCCAGGCAATGCACTTCGGTGTATTAGCCTGTGGACTATCCATCATCTATATCAGGCATTACAGCCTCGCCTCGCTGCTGCTGCTGCTGCTTACCGGCCAGAGCCTGGAGTTTCTTCTCTCGTTCTTCTACCTGAGGCGTCTGGGCATCCGTCCACGGATGATGGGAATCACGGCATATTGCAGGATGATTCGTAGCTCCACTCCTATCGGCATCACTTATACCGCAGCCGCAATGATCTTGCGCGGCGATGTGATCATTCTGTCACTTCTGGTGCCGGCGACAGTGCTTGGCAGCTTCGCGGCCGCCAACACCGGACTCGTGACCGTGTACGTGGTGGCCTGGTTATTCGGCGGCGTGATCCTCTCGCGAATGGCACAACTCGCGAAGGACAGCACGTTATTGTCGAGTTATGTGCGCAAATGGGTGCTCGTGATCCTGGCAACAGCGACACCAATATCATTGTTAGCTGCCTGGGTTGCGCCGTCTTTGGTTTCCATGTTGTTTGGCAGGCCGTTCGCAATCGCTGCGTCTTCCGCAGCGATTATGGCGCTGGCGGTTCCCTTTATCCTGCTGAACGCAGTTTTCTTAAGCCGAGCTATCGCGCGCGAAGCATCATTCGAATATCTTGGGATTTTCCTCGGCGTCGGAGTTATTTCCGTCACTCTGGACTTTGTTCTGGGGCGGGCCTATGGGGCGAATGGAGTCGCGTGGGCGATAGCACTCCGTGAACTCATCATGTCCTTGGCCTTTGTCTCGTGCGCCGTTTGGGATAAGGAGCAAACAAGTACGTCCGTGATTCCCGCAGCGGCACATGTAATTGAACTTGCTGAGACGATCGAGGCTTAGAGCGGATACACCATTAGTAACAAGCAATTCGGAGGATAACCCAGTAAATGACAGTGCATCGAGAGTTCGTGAATGTGAACAAATCGCCCTCATCCACTCGGAGCCGTATGCGTCGTTTGGGCAGAACAGTCGCCGACCATCTGAAGCGCAAGATATTATGGTCAGTCGCGAGAGTACGTCGGGTTGTGATTGGCCCGTATAGCGTTGCCGTTCTTACCCGAACAGAGAACGGACTTCTGCTGGTGCCTTCGTCCGACATGATGGTTGGCCGAAGGCTTTCTTTCAACGGGTCGTACGACTCGGAACTTCTCAGTTTTCTGCTTGAACGATGTGACACCACATCCAGGGTCCTGTTCGTCGGAGCGCATATAGGGTCGCTGGCAATTCCAGTCGCGAAGAGATCCGGAAAAGTTGTCGCCATTGAGGCTAACCCCGCCACGTTCGAGCTCCTCCGAATAAATGTCGTTTTGAATGACCTGCACAACATTGAACTCCACAATTTTGCCGCGGGCGACAGAATCGGTGACGTGCCATTTCTCGCAAGTGGATTGAACAGTGGCGGCAGTGGCATTGAGATGAATGATGGCCATCATGAGGAGGCCCACATTTACGGCTCGCCAGAAAAGATCATGGTGCCGATGAAGCGACTTGATGAAGCATTCCCGGATGCCCACTTCGATCTCATAGTTATGGACATTGAGGGCTCGGAAGCACTTGCTCTGAGGGGCATGGGCGCTCTCATTAAGCGAAGCCGCGCCCTCATGGTGGAGGTGTTTGAGCATCATCTCAGGCGAATCGCACGAGTCAGTAACCAGGAATTTCTTTCGCTGGTGGAGCCACACTACGATGAGGCCTTCATTCTGCCCGAGAAACCTCGTGCCGGGGAGCCAATCTCCAGCGGCCCTTATCCAAGGTCTGCTTTTACAGAAATGATGGACGAATGTTGCAGGCGGGGAATGACGAACGTGATGTTCATGAATACTGGAGTAAGCGCATCTCAGGGCTAATTTCTAGCGCGAACGGGCAGCGGGTCGGCGTACGTCTTGGAAGGACATTTGGACTCTAGAGCGCTAGCTACTGGATACGGAATGACAGAGCTGGAGCCGGTGCCCATCACTGGCCGGCTTTTCTGGCAAGTGCTGCTGCTGCTGTTTGCGTTGTCATGTATCGGCAATATCTTTCCTCTCGCCTTGGGGCCAGTGATCATTCTGGCGGTCGTTTTCCTGACTCGATGTGTCTCCGGCGCACGAATTCATTCGGCCGGAAAACTGATGATTGGACTATATGGTTACGCGGTGGTATCCGCAATGCTCGCCGGGGTCCCGGTGAGCGCCTTCTGGAATTACAACTTTCTGCGCAACGACGCGAAATTTGTTTTCGCCTATATACCGTTTCTAGCGGCCCTGGTGGTACCACACCGTGAAGACGAGTTGCGCCTTGCGGGATCGGTCTGGATTTTCGGTGCGGCCATTCCTGTAGCGTTGGCCGGACTTTCACCTCTCATTCCTGAGCTCGATCTGGGATCACATCTGGGTTATCCGTTGTTTCGGTTTACTGAGGCGGGGATTTCTGTTTTTCATGGACTCTTTATTGCCCATACCGCGACCGGCAGCTTCTACGCCCTGGGACTGATCTTCGCCATCTACATGGCGAGAGCTTCGCGAACGCCCTGGCTTTTCTATGCCGCGGCGGTGCTGATCGCCACAGGGCTGGTTTTATCTCTTTCCCGAGCATTCGTAATAGGTACGGTCGTTGCGTTTTTGTTGGAATCTATCTTGCGCCGAAGGTGGAAGATGCTGATCGGGGGCGCACTGATTGGCGCTCTTCTGCTTGTTGTAGCCGGCGGGCCGTTGTTGGACCGCCTGGAACTCGGCAGCGACGATCCCTCGGCCGTTTACAACACCCAGGTTCGACTGGCGCTCTGGGCACGTGCAGTGCAGTACATCAGGACCAGTCCTCTGCTAGGCATAGGTTTTTCGAGATTTGACGACTACCCGGAGAATTTCTCCGGCACTCCAGGGTTCGTGGCCATGAAGGATTCCGGTCGAGGTATCCAGGCCGTGGACGGCGACGCAGAATGGAGCATGGAAGCTCACAACAACTATCTGCAAATACTCGCAGAACAGGGCATTTTGGGGTTGTTGCTATGGGGTATTTTTTGGCGAAAGGCTCTTGTTCCTATCTACCGAATTTATCGGAACTCTGCTCCAAACTCATTCCAGGGCGCATGGTCTGGCGCGTGCCTTGGGTGTTCGGTGTCGGTCTTCATTGCTAGTCTTTTTGATCTTAATTTTTGGGCCCCTGCAGTAATGTTGCCGCTCGGCTGGGCTTTAGGGGCAGCATTGACTTTGAACACAACCGCCGACGGCTGCTCGGTGTACGTGCATAAACAAAGTAGATTGACCCTTTACCCTCAGAAACAACCCGAATTAAATCGGCGCTCCACATCTCGAGATCAGTGGCCTTCTTGCTCTTCAGTTTTCTGCGGTATCAGCCTTTCGTTCCCGGTGCGTAACACATGCGAGTAGCCATCGTCCATTACTGGTTATTGAATCGGCGCGGCGGAGAGCGCGTGGTCGAGGCGTTGTGTGAACTATTTCCCCAAGCAGATATTTTCACCTTAGTTGCGAACCCGGAGGCGCTGTCCCCTGCGCTCCGCACGCACAAGCTTACAACCTCGTTCTTGCAGAAGGTCCCCGGAAGCCGCAAATTGCATCGCCACATGCTGCCTCTGTATCCGCTGGCGTTGGAACAGTTTGATATGCGCGGCTATGACCTCGTGATTTCCTCTGAGTCAGGACCCGCCAAGGGGGTGTTGGTGGGCCCGGAGACATGTCATATCTGCTACTGCCATACACCTATGCGGTACATCTGGGATTTCTACCATGAGTACAAAAGCAGGAGCGGACTGGGAGTTATGCGAAAGGGGATCTTTGCGCTTACGGCACACTATGCTCGCATCTGGGACCAGCTAAGCGCGGCCCGCGTGAACCACTTTCTGGCGAATTCCGACAATGTGGCTCGCCGTGTGAAGACCTACTATGGCCGTGATGCTGAGGTGATTTACCCGCCTGTGGATGTGAATAATGCCAACCTATCCGCGCGAACAGAGGACTACTACCTCGCCGTCGGGCAGCTAGTCTCCTACAAACGATTCGATCTGGCTATTGAAGCTTGCAATAAGCTCGGCCGGCGTTTGCGCATCGTCGGAGTAGGGGAAGAATATAAGCGGCTGAAGCGCATCGGGGGAGAGACAGTGAGTTTCCTCGGGGCTCTCACGGATGCTGACCTGCGCGGCCAGTACGCGACCTGCCGTGCGTTACTTTTCCCCGGGCAAGAAGACTTCGGAATCGTGCCCGTTGAAGCCCAGGCCTTCGGGCGGCCTGTGATTGCGTTTGGCAAAGGTGGGGCGCGCGAGACCGTAATCCCAGTCGGGAAGGATGAGGTTTCACCTGTGGAACGCGCGACAGGAATTTTTTTTGGTGAACAAACTCAGAACTCTTTGGCCGACGCGATTACATTGTTTGAGTCACTAGAACCTCGTTTTTGTCCACTGTACATCCGTTCTCACGCGGAACAGTTTGACAAGCAACGCTTTCTCGAGAAATTCAGCCGATTTGCGGCGGAAGCGGTTGAAGAGTTCGCTGCTTTTGGAGCGCCTTTCGGCCAGTACACGGATGCAATGGCTGCCCGTGTTGGATCCTGAGCAAGGGTACGTGGTCTGGGCAGCCCGATTCTCCCAAGACTTCTTCATCTGCGGAATAGAAGCCGAAGCGTTTTCCTCGTTGCCGGGTTGGAATCGCGTGGGAATGACTGAAGTTAGTGTTCACCGGGTCCGGTGACCGCAAGAATTAACTTGATTTTCCGGTAAAGGTAAAAATAATGATTCTGCGACTCAGGGTCTACCGCCTGCTCCTGAAAATATGCACTTATCTGCTTCCACTCCCCGCATTTGCGTTGGGGTTGTGGTCATGGACAGAGCTTTGCCGGCTGTTCAGCCGCCCAAGTGTATTTAGTGCGCAAACCCATCTGGCCCAGCTTTTGTTAGGGGGAATTGCGTGGGCGTTGCTTTCTGAACGCTACGACGTAACCAAATTCGACGAGCTATTTCGCGAACGAACCGGAGCCAGAAATGCGTCATCCGCATGCATTGCCACCGCATTCGTGCTGCTTGCCGCGCTCTATTTTTCCCGCCACCAAGCGTTTCCAAGGGTGCTGCTCATATGCGATTTGTTTGCGCTCTTAATGCTTACGATCTTACTTCATGCAACTTTTCGAATTTGTTGCCGGAGCCGAGCATATCCTTCTAGACCGACACGCCTCCTGATCGTGGGCGCAGACCAGTTCGCGGTCGATGTCGCTTCGCGTCTTCAACGGCTCTCGTTCGCCTCCTGTGAGGTGGTAGGGTACATCCGTTTGCCCGGGCAGGAAACGTGCATTGAACGACGCCTTACTTACACTCTGGAGGAGATCTCCGATATAAACTCCAAAATCAAGATTGATGAGGCTGTGATCGCCATTCAGCCGGCCAGATTTTTCGAGCTCCCGCAGATATTGCAGGCTCTGAAAGAAGTATGCCTTCCTGCCCGCGCGACTGTGGATCTCGGAGAAGGGATAGTCGTCAAAGAAAGACTATTTCAGTTAGGTAACATGCAAATGCTGGATCTCACATCTACTCCTGCCGAATCGTTGGATTATGCTCTACTCAAGCGCGCTTTCGACGTTTGCTTTTCCGCCCTCGTTCTCCTGTTGATGTCGCCTTTATTGATATTGATTGCAGCACTAATCAAAATAACTTCTCCTGGGACGGTGCTTTTTGTGCAAGAGAGAGTTGGATTGAACGGGAAGCCGTTCAGAATGTATAAATTTCGGACGATGCGGACGGCTGCTCGATCAGATAGCGATACGCAGTGGACAAAAAAACGCGATCCGCGGGTCACTGCATTCGGAGCGTTCTTGCGCAAAACCAGCCTTGATGAATTACCGCAGTTTATCAACGTGCTGAAAGGCGAAATGAGTGTTGTAGGCCCAAGACCTGAGCGACCGCACTTTGTACAGAAGTTTCTGCAGGAAATCTCCAGTTATAACATCCGTCACTCGCTCAAAGTGGGGATTACAGGTTGGGCTCAGGTAAATGGCTGGCGAGGAGATACGTCGATCGAAAGGCGTGTCGAATGCGATCTTTATTACCTGCACAATTGGAGCTTTTCTTTCGATTTGAAAATCATAGTGATGACGATTTTCTCCGGGCTCATCGCTAAGAACGCGTACTGAAATGTAATTCACCTTCTCTTGCGGCAGGCATCGCCCCAACCGATATCGCTCTCCCGCAACGCGGCGCCACTCCCGCTGGGCCGCAGAAATTCCGTATCGCGAGCTTCTAAACCTTCATCTTTGTGCCAGGCATTCGCAAGGCCTCGAAAGAACTTGCGTGTCTTGGACTGCCGATAATCGTGATGTCCAATCATTCTGCGATGGGCAGACGACTTCTCGAACCTTTTGTTCTTGAACATATCCGGAGCCGCTGGATTACTGGCCAAGTCTCATGCTTTACCGCTTCACGGAGGTGGAAAATTGATTGCTGTCGCAAACAGGCCTCACGACTGGGTCGATGAGCGTAACCGCGATTAGCAACAGTTGTGACGTTCTCACTGGGGCCGTCCTACACTGAGGAACACTGCGCACAGGAGGCTTTTTAATGTACGCAAGCAAGCGATCGGTTGTTCTTAGCTTGGCTCCGCTTCTCTGTGCCGTTTCCGCGTTTCCCCAGGCCGGCGTTGGTTCCATTGATCGTGCCAACCAACCGGGCGAAGAAGCTATGCGACTGATTCGCGAAAAGCAGATTTTCGCCGCGCCAACCTTCAACACTTCCGAATACCTTGCCGACCGTGCTGCGACCTCGGCACAGGGAGCGCGCGAGCGACAGATGTTTGATTTGGACGCCCGGGAGGCACCGGCAATGCTTGGGAACAAGCCCGTAGAAGATTCAAAGAACCAACTGTCGGATGAAAGATTATTGGGCTCCAAACCGCCTGACTTCAACCGAGACATCTATTACAAAAACAAGCTCGAATTCTCCTTGGACGGGGGATGGCTTCCCATCAATATTCCCTTTCCTCTCGACGTTTTCGTGGGCGATACCTATGACTTGTACCCTCTTAAATACACGCTCGTGCCCATCTTTGCTTCTCTGCGATGGCAATTGGACGGGGTAAAAGGTCCTTGGGTTCTACGCGGGAATTGGGATCTTACGTTCAGCGGGTCGGTCACCGCGATTCCGCGGGGGCCTGAGAGCCGGTATTTCTCGTACCTCATGGGTATTCGACGTAATTTTGTCCCGCGTAAGTGGAAGGTCGCGCCCTACTTTGATGTAAGCCTCGGCGTCGGGAACATTGACGCTAAGGGACCCCAAGGCGTGCCAAATGCGCAAGGACAGGACCTCACGTTTACTATGAACATGGGCAGTGGAGTGCGATATAACTTCAATCCTCGCTATGCAGTTTCGGCCGGTTTGAATTTCATGCATATATCAAATCTTGATTTATCCGAGCACGCTTATACCCCTACGTATCCGCAATGGGGCTTTCGGAACTATGGCATTAATGTTTACGGGCCGATGGTCGGGATCGACATCCGGTTGGGCAGGCATCAACGAGACGCTGAGCAGTAAACTGGCAGAACCTTCCGAACAGCCCCTTGCAGTATCGGTACTCCGAAGCACGTGCAAGGCCCGGCGGACCGCCTGACGAAGAGCGTCGCCAAGCGGCCACTCCTCCCCATCTCTAAACGACAGCACAAGTAGTGGTCGGGATCGAACCGACGGACCTCTTCCATACCATGGACTAACAAAAAACGTAAGTGATTGCCGGTGCAGTACTTATGAACCGGTCGAGTCGGCAAAAGGGGCAAAAATCGGCGTATCTTGCTACCAAATTGCTACCAAAACTGTTGCTACCAAACTGCTACCAAGAACTCAGTGGGCAAAAGGGGCTGACCGCGGGGGATCAGCCTCTTTTTCTATTCGGCTAAGGTTTTGCAGAAGTCCTTCTCGTTCGCCTGCAGCCGGTCCTAATGTTCATAACCCCCACTCGTCAGCGAGACCTTTCCCTTGAACATGCGATAGACGATGACGAAATACATCACAGCTAGACACATGCCGAATGCCCACCAGACCAGGCCGACGCGAAGGGTATGTGGCCCGGAAAGCGCCTTCTGGATCGTGATGTCGCGGCTGGCGTCGCTGCTCGAAGGCAAAAGGCGAGGGTACAAAGCAATTGCAGCTCCGACCAGCATAACGGTGAGATAAGCACACGAGCAGGCGAACGCCTTCCGGTCATCGGACTTTCTCGAGAAATACCAAATTCCGGTCAGGGCGAGCAGGACTACAAGAGGAATCGCCAGCAGAATCGGGTAGGCACGATAGTTGTCCAGAGTATCAGGACGAGCAATGACCGAAGCTGGCAGGCTAACTACGGTGAGCGCGAGCAGGGCGATCCAGAAAACCCGGGCCGCGACTCTGGATCGTTCTTGCAGGCTACCTTCGGTTTTCACTGCGAGATACAGGGCACCGTGGAGCGAGAGTGCGACAAGTGCCACTACTCCGCCGATGACCGTATACCAATCAAGAATGCCGGGCGCAGGACCGACGCGCCAGTTGGTCCACAGCGGCAGAAAGAAGTAGCCATCCGCGCCTAGGGGAACACCTCGGATTACATTGGCTAAAGCCGCGCCATAGAAAATAGCCAGAAGCAGGCTGGAGATAAAAAACAGTCCATCGAAGAACGCGCGCCAGACGCCGATCTCCATGTGCATGCGCAGTTCGACACCCAAGCCGCGCATGATCAGGAGCCACAAGACAATCATCAGCGCCAGATAGAAGCCGCTGAAGGCGGAGGCATAGAGCAGCGGGAAGGCGAAGTAGAGAGTGCCTCCGCTTGCCAAGAGCCAAACCTCGTTCCCGTCCCACACCGGCCCGATGGAACGCAGCATAAGCTGCTTCTCTTCATCGGTG
>WNFC01001617.1_pt1 | contig 23863 bp, 26 predicted proteins | sample 5400541 | NCBI WGS metagenome assembly WNFC01 (sample SAMN13153342, study PRJNA577476) | soil metagenome | isolation source: 120 cm saprolite under Douglas fir tree site 2 hole 2 replicate 1 | place: USA:California | collected 2015-04-18
TTACAATACACAAAGGAAAGCTTGCGGCCGTACAAATGCTGCTTAGACATGGTGCAAGAGTGGATGTGCGGAATGGCCATGGCTGGACTCTACTACATCAGGCATCGTCCAATGGTGATCCTAACATCATGCGTCTTATGCTGGAGTGCCACATGGACGTGGAAGCTCACGATAGCGCGATCGCCGCCACTCCCCTTCACTTAGCAGCCTTTATGGGGAATAATGTGGCAGCTCAACTACTGCTTGAGAACGGCGCAATTGTTGATACACGGGATGTCGATGACAGGGTTGCGCTTCATCATGCATCAACCCGTGGACATCTCGAGTTGGTGCAACTCTTACTAGATCACGGCGCGGACGTTGAGGTGCAGGAGACAAAGCACGAGACCCCGCTATTTATGGCAGCGCGGCAAGGGCACCTTGCTGTTGCACAGCTGTTACTCAAGCATGACGCCGTCGTCGATGCGCCGGACCAGGGTGGCCATACACCACTGCACCAAGCATCGTGGTCTGGATATGCTGACGTCATACAACTCTTCCTGCAGCATGGTGCGAATCCAGAAGCAACGGATCACGAACAGGCCACACCGTTGCATCTAGCGACATACAATGGGAAGCTCACGGCTGCACAGACGCTAGTCGAACATGGTGCAATCGTCCATGCGCGGAATGGGGTTGGCTGGACACCCCTCCACCATGCATCGTTGAATGGATATCCTGACATCGTAGAGCTCTTACTGGAGCACCGAGCGGATGCGGACGCACAGGACAACGAACACTTGACCCCGCTACACTTAGCAGTGGCGGAGGGAAAAATCGAGGTCGTCCGACCCCTGCTCGAATATGGCGCGAATGTTCATGCACGGAACAAAGACCGCCGAACCCCATTGCAGTTTGCCTTGTCGAGAGAAAATCAAGAGCTCGTACAGCTGCTCTCCGAGTATCGGTCGACTCAATAAATGCCGGGATCCTCTCACGAGCATGTAAGTGATGGAAATTTGACTCCATTTTAACTAATTATTGACATTACTCGCCATCATCAAGACAAATACGCTGACGCTTTACTAGTGATTGACTCGGGGGAATGAGGTCGGTGAGGAGACTTGTTGATTGATTGCATAACGTGTGACGTATGTTGATAAAGTCAAGAATGGGTACAAGGTCGGCTGCTATCGGACTGTTGAATTTTGGCAATGAGCACTTTGGTTTGAATGCATACTTTATTATATAGCGCTGAAGAGGGCTTGCGGGGGAGAGGGCGGACTTCTTTTTTCTTTTATTCCTAGGGCGATAAGCCGATTACTGCCGTACAGTACTGTATTAGCGGGGAATTTACTATCGGCCCCACTCCGAGTTGCGCGCAGCTGGGCCACTGCCGGGCCCGGTGGGTCACGGGCCGCTCACACCAATTCAAAGTCAGAAGTCAAAGCGCTGGCTTGCTTTACCGACTCAATGGAGCACCAAACCCTCCCCCCCCCAGACGACCTCCACAGCTTCCATACCAACAATGCATACACCCATGCACAGTCTAAGCTGCTGTCTCCCAAACGTGAACGTTCTATCGCCCGTCTGCGCCCAGCCACTTCTTCGATCGCCATCACAACACCCCAACGACGATGACAGCAACGGTTACGATAGAAGACATAGTAGTAGTTTCACTCAAGCTAGGTTGTGCGACGGTGTTCAGTGAGTGTGATAGCCTCCAATTGCAGGTGCATCACGACCCCACTCGCGATCGACTCCGCGGGCGAGGGCCTCGGCATGACACCCAACCGGGAATCACGGCACATGTGCACACGTTGGCCTTCGACCTCAATGGGATGGCCAAGTTGTATCGCTAGTACATGGCTCATGGTATATGTGGGCAGCGTACGCTGTGGGATTGGGCGATAGGACGAGACGGGAAAATCGAAAGGTGCATAAGGAATACTAACGATGATCGGAAGGGTATGAGGTCGGGCTCCGAGTCAGGCTGTTCGAATAGGTGGAAATGTGGACTCGGACAAATACACTCATTGTACGACGTTGCTGGGTTGTAGGCGCCAGAGATACGTCAAGACCCAGATAGTTTACCGAGCATTTATATGGCCTGCATGGAAAGGCACTACACAAAAAAGGGTGTACAGGTGGCACAACAGCAGACGAGGTCATGAAGGTGCAAGGTCACAGCAGTACACTGAGTTAGATGATGAACCAAAAGGGTGACCAACTTGAAGGAGGTAGTGAAGGAGCGGGTGGGGAAATAAATATAATGGCAGCCTGCCTTTCCCTTTCGGCTGGTCGTTAATCCCTCATCCCCGAAGGCTTATAGGGCTTCCACTTCTCTCAATACAGTACCGGTACGTCTATAGTCCATATTCGTGGTTGACGCGGTTGGACGTTCGAATTAAGATGGCTTCATGGGAGTACAAGTGGGTACGGCGTTCTTTCCCCTCGTATTCAGCATGACCCCGGCCCATGCGTTTACTATTTCACCATAGATCTATGTAGCACACCGCTACGACACGCACGGTAATTCTCTGGCCCGAGCGTCCCCGAATCCATAAACTGAACTGTCTGCATCCACCACTACCACAGATAACGGTGTAGCTTCCAATTCGGTGTTCTGATTGATACCGGGGGGTGCCACTTGGATGTTGGTCCAACCCCCCTTCGTCAAGCGCGACATCTGAATGGGATCGTGCGTTGGTCGCGGTGGCTGTGATGTTCTTCAAATACGGGCGTATCACGGTCCCACCCATCCTATCCTCACCTTCGCAGGGGAAGGACATGGTGCGACGCCAGAGAAGGGCATTTCAGCATGAGCGCGTGCGCTGATGCTCGAACTGGCCAAGATGGCCGAGCAGGACGGCGGCACGACTCGGAGACGGGCGACACATGGGGTTAGCGACCACAAGTTGGGACGAAGATGTAAAGAGCCTCGACGGGAGGACTGAGAAGCACGATGGAGAGGTGATTGGGACCAGAGATATGTAATGTGATGGTGAGACACACATCATCGTCTATGAGAAGGGGCACGGGCACAGGTGCCTCGGCTAGCAGATAAAATCGTGGACACCGTCAAACTGATCGTGAAGGAAAGGACTTTGGGGAAGAATGGGAAAGACAAGGAAGATACTCAGGCTGTTCATGGATGGATCATGACAGTGAGATGTCACAGTGACAGTGTCCTCAATGGCTCAGGCGGTGGTTGAATGCCGAAATGCAAAGTTTACGAAGTAGACGAGGCAACTGGACGAGATGGGAATTACCCGACGCCGCGGTCTTCGGAAGACGTCTTCGTTTTCGTCAGTTCTTCGTCCCGCGGCTGTTCATAACCCTTACCATTCCCCCTATTCCCCTGGCCACTATGAAACCGTCTTCCGGTAAGCTTATCCGTGTACGAACTACCAGTTCGTCTTCGACAATTAATACTTTACAAGCCGCCTATAAAACGAAGAACCCACTATTTCACCAACTTAAGACCTGCAATTCTCCAGATCATATTATTATCATAATACGACAACAAATTCCTGGGTTCAACTAGTCTGCCAGTGGGAGTAGTGATAATAAATTGACAAGGTGGCTGGATCCCACCGTGGAAGTCATCAGCGCGTTTTCTGGGACCAGTGATGGCGCTGTTCTCCTGGTAAGCTTCACAGAGTATGACGACGTGACTCACCCTGAATCACCACTCAGATATTTATTCTCCAGGTATACCCACCTTGGCGGCGGGGGGGATCTTTACGGACATAGGCATTCTGCTTTCAGTAAGCATCTCCATCGATTTCTTTATACTGGGCTATTGTGACCTTTTAATTTCTCAGGCTGCTAATGCTGTTGGCGCTAGTCGAGGTGCTCTCATTGACCTCTTTGAGCTCATCAAAAATGTCTTCAGACGGCTAGTAGTCTATATCGAGGTCCCACCAACTTCGGGAATAACGGTCGCAATTGTGAAGTTCATGGTTGCAGTACTTTCCATCTTCTCCGCCGTGAAAAAGGAGATTAATCTGAGTCGTACAAGTGAGTCGATACCTGGCAATTGATCAACTCCCTCGGCTTATCGTTTATCAGAAACATTTGTGAAGACGCTGGTGGAAAGGACGGGTAGTGGAAGCCTGCATGGCAGGAGCAGAGGCCCCGAAATCTATTCATGGCGTTGGTAACAAAGTTGGGGACGAGGTGCAGGGCATACGTGACGCAGTCCAGCCTCTCGAGGGCTCGGTGAAGGACAGCGAGGAGATGGTACAGGGGGACATGCTACAAGGCGTCGACGACAGAGTAAAAGGGTATCAGCAACATGGTCATAATCGGTGAGCAAGCAATGTTCAACTTCATATCTCGGCTCGCGATGTTTATATCATTAGGTGTCGAAAAACAGGACGACAGATGGCAGACGACCTTGACGCAATGACTTCGGAAAGTCTGAAGATTGGAACGAGACAACTACTAGAGGTTGTCGACAACAAGATGCCGGGTATACGCAACACCCTGGAAGGTGTCTCTGATAGCATGGTATGTCGAGAACGTACAAAGCCCCCTACAGGATATCGAAGCCAGAGGCATCGATGGCGCGCAAAGTCATTCCCAGGTTATTATCCACGCTACTCCTGACCGCTTTATGTGTCAAGTTGCTAAGAAAAATATGTCAACCGATGGCAAGCGAATATGGTGATCGAAGCTGTTCGTGATCTCGTTATTACGTTCTTTGACTGGAGAGCGCTCAGGAACTCTCACAGCGACGCGATTTTGAGACAGAAGGCTGGAGAATAGCTGTCGCGGCCGGATCCGTCCGTAAATTACCACATTATGCGGGATACCCATCACAAAGGTACCGCAGCGTGGTTCATCGAAAGCAGTACTTTCACGGATTGCGGTTTGTTATTGTGGATCCATGGAAAGCGTATGTTCCCTCGCCCTGTACGTCTTTGGTACAATCGCCGACTTCAGATTTCGTAGCGGACTCCGGCAAAAGCGTCCCTACGTATGTCATCCGATAACTCTGGCTTCGGCCAGCGTTCCTTCTATCATCGAGTACCACAAGCTCTACGATTATCCACGATATCGAACGCTTCTCCAACACCGGGCCAACACACTTGGCCTCCTTTTTTCGATTCAAGGACATCGGAAGACAGGATGCCCGTGTTTTCCTCTCTTCTATCCTCGTTCAGCTCAGCAACCAATCAGTCCCATTCCGTTATATCCTTCTCGAATTTTTTACTCGGCACACCAACGTGGTTCACAACAACCCAACGAAAGAAGGGAGCTTACGCGATGTATCGAGAAGATGCTCAATGACCCAAGAGAAGAATCAATTTACGTCATTGCAGATGCTCTGGACGAATGTCCCGACATTTCTGGGTTGCAGTCATCGCGTGAAAAGGTCCTTGGGCCCATCGAGGAACTGGTTGGGTTCCACCTTTACGTCTCTGCATCACAAGTCGCCCTGAGATCGACATCTGAAATGTTCTCGAACCAGCGACGTGACGACGTCGACATCAAACTGAATATGTTGGGATGGAAGGTGAAAGATAAAATGTTGGTCATCAAGACACCCACCGTCAGAGCCGATGGAATGTAAGGCGTGGTTCCTTGCTTATGACGCATTCTTATTCCTCAAATAGGTTTCGATGGGTTCCGTGTCAAATTGAACCTTATGCCGCTACCAAGCACCGAGTGTGCGATGCGTTCTCGAAGGGTTGTCCGAAACCTTAGAAATACCAAAAGCGACCCGAGTACACACGCCCATTGGCTTTTACAATGTCTGACCTTGGCCATTCATTTACTTCGTGTCAGGGGCTAGCTCAAGTCCTTGCAGTCGAAATTAGCTCAGCCGAAGAGATTGCGAAGTTGAACAAGGACTTGCGCTGGGGCTGGGAGGGCCAAGAACAATCTTTTCTATCAGCATGTTCCAGTTTGATCGCAGTTGTCGATTTACGCGATTCCAGAGTGGTCTAATCCTCTCTTTCTTTCCGAAATCGTTTACACTCGATAAAGTGCTGGGCTTCCGTGCACGTGTGTAGAACCCGAGTAAGACGAGAGTGGTTCAGTTCTCCCATTTCTCCGTCAAAGAGTTCCTACTAGGCTAGTAGCATCCGACCGCCTCACCATCTCGATAGTGGTACTCCGCGTCACCATCATAATTCCCCTCGACGGCGTATACAGTTATGGAACAAGCCCATATCTCCGCGTTACTCCGTTTGGAGTCCCCTATCGTCAAGGAGAGAATCAACGGGTTTCCTCTTGCCAATTATGCTCTAAAAGACTTTGCCGATCACGCGCAGCTCAGGAACGCGATATCATACATCACGGATACGGTGAACTTTCTCCCTGGTGCATACAAGCCACATGCTGCATGGATGAGCTCCTCCTTTATGTCTTGTCGCGAACCTTGTTGTGTCACCTCATCCTGATGCGTCCACAGGACGTTATCGCGTTATCCCCAGAGGGGGTTCATTGGACCTCGGCACATGCCGCGAGACATCAAGGTCCTGGACACGGATATTCGAGACTTCGATGTTCGGACTCCATTACACCTAGCAGCAACTAACACCTCACTATATTCAAGTCATACGGAGGATCATCGATCATCCAGCTGAGAGTGGATATCAACGCCCGCGAAAATAATAGCTCGACACCACTTCATCGACAGTCCCACTTGTCAATGACGAGAAGCTGGACATTATGCGGCTTTTACTGTAGCACGGTTCAGATGTAGGACTGCTTCTGCTCCAACACGGCGCGAGTACCTAGGCGCGGAACAACAACTCTTGGACGTTACTCTATCATGCATCATTCACTCGGTATCCCGACATCATGCAAGCATTCCCGGTCATAATTCCTGCCTGACACCACTCCGTTACGCATCATGTAATGCGTATGCTGATGTAATACAGCCTTTACTGGAACATCACGGCGTTGACCTGGAAACACAAGATAGCAACCAGGGCACCCCACTACATCATCATAGAAGGGGAAGTTCACGGCAGTGCAGACGCTTCTCAACAATCATGTAGGTCTTGACGGGCCGGCCGGCCCGGGGGGGGGCATAATTCTTGGTACACTACGCATCGTTCTATGGGTGATACAGCTCTTTCCAGGTCACAGCGTCGACCTGGAAGCGCAAAATGGCCATCAGAGTACCCCCTACATCTAGTCGCATGGCAGGAGAAGCTTGTTGCACAACAGCTTCTTGAACATGATGCAATTATTCGTCTGAGAAAATAAAGCTCACTGGATACCACTCTGCACCGTTCTATCCGTATCTCGGCATCATACAGCTCTTGTTGGAGCATGGAGCGGATATAGATGCACAGGACGTTGACCGCGCGACTTCACTGCATTAAGCAGTAGATTTAGATGACGGGAAAATGGAAGCCTTGCGACTTCTCGTATCTGGCGCAAGCGTCCATATGCTGCATGAATGATTGAGCCTGGAGGGATCAGGGATCTTTTCACGAGTATTCGGGTGTGTAATTCTGACGCGACTTTATTGGCCATCTATCTCACCGCGTTCCAGGTTCATCACAGCTGATCAATCGATCACGATCACTGGCAAGATAGATCTATTAGCGTTCTAGTACTTTCGAAACATTTTAGATTTTCGCAATGGTTATTTTTACGACAGTAGTAACCGGATGTTATTCCACATCTCAAAGATCTCAACGATACTGTGACCTGACCTCAACCCCTTACGTGCCAATCCGTTACTTACATCATATGATCAACGTACACGTGATCTTCAGGTGCAGGTTCCACCCAGTGGAACCATCGAAGCGACGACTCGGAAATGAGAGATATGTCAGAACAGAAAAAAAAGGCAATCCCTGGTTTCCACTATAGTGGAGATCCCCGGTATCAAGACTTTCCATGATCGAATCAGCGGTGAATAGAAAAGCTATGCAGAAAACAAAGCGTGAGGTTGAGAAACGTTGCAGAGGCGGGTGGCATATCAGCTTTGAGGGCACTTTGGTGAAGTAAGCCTAATCTTGCCCATAACAAGCGCTTTCCTTGGGTGATTTTCGGGACGAAAGTCCGCCGAGCGGAATGGAAAGAGGCACACAATATACTATGAGGGACAGCAGTCAACGCATAGTCTTCGCCACTGGCAGAGTTAAGTTGACACACCATAATCATGAGTGCTATTCCTGGCTCTTCGAAGCTCGGACTCAATTCAACTTTGATTTCTCGGTGAAGACTTCCGTTCAGTTTGATACACCAGCGAGACCGTGAGTGCTCGTTGTCGGGGGAAAGCTCTGTGGTGTGGCCATCAAGTTTCCAATGAGCTCTTGCCGCTAAATCCGAACGGTGGTACGAGCGGCGGTCCCAGAGAGTTAACGGTCGGATAACTGGTGCATCCCTTCCAAACGCCAAGACTTTCTCTAGGCGTACATCAATAACATGTGACACGGCAAAGAGGTCGAGCGCTTCTTGATTTTCGCTGGTGAGAGTTAGATGGAGCGGAATGACGTCGCTTGTGGTGTAGGATCTCTGAGGGTATCACACGTAGGTAAAGGCGCTGAGAAAGGACAGAGGGGGGTGACATACGGGCGCAACGAGCTTCAAGGATGTTTGAGTCGTATAGACGGTATGATTCGATATGTCGCCCACCTTACATTCCACCTTGACAGGAACCTTACCAAATATGACGCCTTTCACGAGTACGGGTGGAAGCCATTGCTTTTGCCATGGTGGGCTCGGAGTGGGATCAACTGGTGGGCTCGGAGGGGGTTCAACTGACTCGGAGATAGGGGTAGGAGACAGTGACCGCACGAAGGAATCTGGAGGGATGACGTAAGAGATTTTTTGCCTCACTCTAAAGCCAAAGCAAAAAGTAAGAAAACGTTCATGGCAGGAGATAGAGACGGATCACAAACCCGACATTCCGAGTGAGATGCCTACGACGATAGATTGTAATAATGAGCTGAAATTTTGGGTCGTTGCCAGTGCCGGTGCTATGGTCGTTAGACGATCGATGCCCAATGGACGGATTAGCTAGAAAGGATGCGCTCGGGGGCGAAACTGAAGAGGTAGGGGGCGCAATGGAGAACGGCCAGTGAAATTTACCGTGTGAGACGTAGGAATGATCGACATTTCGCCATAACAGGACGCGCTTAACCTCGTACGATGGGATAATAGAGTCTGAATCGGACATCTGCAGCTGCGGGTAACCAGCCTCAATCGCGATCACTCAAATGGTGAAACTGACTCACCACGACATTCATGCTCTGTATATCACTCAGGTCGTCGAGAGATAATACTGTGAATCCGTGTAGCTCTTCTCCATAATATAACAGGGGAGGATCCTGGGCACTCGATGCATGACTTGTGATGGTAATGAGGCCATAGTCTCTCCCACGAGACCTAAGGTCGTATCTATGTACAGTGTCTGGAGGAACTTTAGGGGACGACGAAGAACTGTGGACTTGGTCATGTATCTGCCTCGTCGGGTCTACGCTGGTCGGTGAAATAGGCTGCTCCGAGTCGGCCACAGTATATGGAGACGGTGTACAGAACCCGCGCAGAAGCGCAGTAGAAGTGAATGGACGATTGGACCACGAAGAGATGTTAGCCCGATGTGAACGAACGCAAAAGGAAGGCATGACGGAGACACTGGAGAAGGGGTCAAAGGTACCACGGCTTTGGTTTATAACAAATCCCGACGAGTGCGCTTGAGAGATGCACGTTTGTGACATCAGACATCAGGAGGTGTCACGGCGACAAGACGAGAAAAAATCAGCCAACTATGTTCCTCGTGCAGCCTGCAGGCATACAGGATTTGGCAAAAGACTGATTAGTAACCTCATATCTCTGCTCGTGAAGGCGTAGATGACCCAGGATATCCACATCCTTGGGTTGCGTAGACTATATCTGTAACAGCGCTTCAGGCGGCGCAATCGGGACTAATTGGAAGGAACTCGAAAGGGCACCTTCCTTCGAGTCACGGTAGGCGCCATAGATATTGTTCAAAACGAACAGTGCTACAAAGGGACACAAGCAATCGCCAACATCAGGAAATACTTATTTGTGCTTATTTGTACTTTTTTGACTTTTCGTAAAAAAGGTTAAAAAAAGTCAAAAAAAAGAAAGGTCACATACTTGTCAAACTACTTTGTAAGCCATTCCCACAAGTACACATGCAATCACAACATCAAAATGCACTCAAAACCAGAAAAGCTACATCTAATTTGAACACATTGGCAAGTGTCACAACAAGCATGGTTGGGAGATGCAGTAGAGAGTGCCAGTTACAATAAGCTAAGTACATTTTTTTATGACAAGTACATTTTTTGCTTGCCACAAGTTAAAAAAGTTAAAAAAGTATTTTCAACTTTTCCTGATGAAGGTGACTGCCCTGTCCCACACAAAAGTTGAACTAAGCTGACACAAGATGTCATCAATGGGTCCTGCATGTCAGTTATGAAACCCGTATACAAACAACAGCCAAAAAATTCGGATGTTAGATGACATTCCGTGGGCGAAAAGTGGGTGAAACCTTATCCATAAATCACAATGATAACCCACGATGTAACTATGCTGAAAAGTATTACATAAGCCGACAATCTGAAAGAGAGTACCTCCGAGCCACTGGCAACGCGCACTGACTTGCCAGTGCCAGTGGGTAACTGCCGGTGTACAATCAGTGAAAGTGAAAGACTTGGGAAAGTAGTCTAATTAAAGACCTAATTAGTGTATGTGGGTATCGGTCACTGATTGAAAGTGAAACGATCGCGGAGCGCCCCTGCCAGGGGCCCGGGCGCTCCGCGGGCAAAAGAAGGGACCTGAATTGCCCACTGGCAGATGTGGGGTGATCACCGACCACCGCATGAACACCGTGACCCCCCTGGCTTACCAACAACAAATCCAGCTCTTTGGCTTCAATTGCCCAAATACTCGAGTATGTCTGGAGACCACAGAGATCTAGCAATGAGATCCAAATGAGAGTTGGATCCAACTCGAGTCATGCCACGAACTCATACTCAAACCAGCTCTTTCTCTACATCCAGCATAAATAGAATGATAATCGCCGTGAGGTCCCTGGAGGAAGCGTGAGACCCGATCATCGCTCACTGGCAGCGCTTTCAAATATGAACCAAGGAATAACACGAATCATTGTGAAATTTGGATAAGATGTAGTACAAGTTCATATGTGGAAACGAGTACCATATATCCGCCGAGAAATGCGAGAAGCACGCTGAAGGCCTTGGTACTACTATTTATACTCATGTCCGATTTGACGGCCCTTAGGATGCCAATCATGATAGCGAGGATGAAACCCGAACGAGTTATTAGAAATACGGTTGCGTTCCAAAGATTCAAACGAGAAAGTTCGTCCAAGCTAAACTGGGTGGTGAGGTGATAGTTGGAGCATGTATGACAGAGACAGTACTAATGGTTTGAATCCCTGCATCAGCAAATCATGGAAAATCTCGCACCGCTCATCAGGCGCTTGCCCCTGTCAGATAGATTCACCGTAGAAGCTTGAACTACTGGGAGGTGACTTGGAACGTAGCACACCAGGCTGAGAACATAAGAGAACGCTTGACGACGGATCAGCAGCAGCGTCGACAAGTAACCACGAGCGGTATCAACCTGATATGATATCACTTGGACAGAGATACACATGAAACGGTAGAACAGGATCACAACACTTACTGAAGAGGACATACAAAACGTCAGCGGCCGGCCACTGGGATGGGTCCTGGACGCCAAACCATCGGACAAAATAGTGAAGCAATTAAGATATTCCCATTCGAATGGTCAGGACCGGTCAGTGTCCATCCAGGCCGCTCAGAAGGTTATAGTTCATGCGCGTCGTGACCTCTATGTCCAATATTGAATTGACTGCGTGTACTAGTAAGTCCATTCGTGCGCAACGCGAGCGTGGCCGATGAGGAAGAATGAATGAGAAGAACGGACCATTACGGATTTGCCCCAGGTAGGATAGGACACAACAATTGATCCCGGCTACCACGCGGTTTGGCGAGCGTGGCTTGCTCGGGTCACAGCCTGCAAGGCATCGAATCGGGACGGGGGCCAATGGGCCGAAATTGATCCATTCACGGGCCTGGCAGTCGGCCCGGGTGCCCTTTGGTCGAGTCGACGTCAGAGAACTGGTGAGAAATCCGAAAAAGGGAAAACACACGATGTGGTACAGATGGAAGCACTAGAGCTCTCCGCACGACGTCTAGTCACCCAATCTTGGAAGCCCCGAGACTCGGAAATGTCAATCATGATAGGAGAAATGAGGGGGAAGATTCGGGGGAGCTACTACCAGTGGTGGGGACCATTACGCTTCTGTGATGTGACATCATGGGCTTGTCATGGCCGCAGCCACTGCCAGGCACCTTGTTTCGCGAAGGTGAACATCGACTAAGCGGTGCTCCCGTTGCCAGTTATGATCAACTTGATGGCGAAGCCGATATGATTGCATGTAGCCAACTATTATCAGAAGAATCTGTTATTGCACAGGTGTCAGCAAGCACTTATTCTGTAGGCAATGAAAATGGCCTTTCTCATTACAATAAGTTCAAAGTCCCGTTCGATCTGCTCTAGTGTAGAAGCGTGGAGCGGATGAACACGACTTGGGACCAACTGGCCATTGAACTGCCAGTGCATACCGGGCCGGACCGTTCTCCGTTGTGCTGACGAGTGGTATTTTCAAATTGTGTGCTAATGTGTCTTTTTTTTTTTTTTTTAAATTGCGGTTTATAGTCCTAGCTACAAAGCTACCAGACTTACAAGTACGCTACTACTAGCTACTACCTGCTATGTATTAGATGTATGAGGTATATATTACCATATGTTAAGTCGCGCATCAATTGGTGTCACCCACAGGCTCCCTCCACCACGCGTAAGGAATGTATGCTGTTGTCCTAAAGAGGAAGGTCGCTAAAGATAGAAAGGTGCGGCCGTGCGGGGCGCCAAACGCCATCAGATACGCCGTGATCCGCACGTGTGGCCGTAATAAGTCTCCCATATCCCGTCACCCTTGCGGGCGAGACCTACCGGGCCTTGGGTATCCGGGAATCCAGTCGCGTGGTTGAGGTACTAGCCCGACAAGCGGCCGACTGCCTCTGCCCGCAGCCGTTCACGCGGCACCTGCGCTGAAAAACACCATCCACCCGAGGACACCTCGGTCGACGAGGGGGGAGTATGTTAGTGGGGGGGGGGAGCCAAGAAGCGCTACCCGCAGCCCTAGTGTTAAGCGTGAAATGAAGGTGGGTGTCGCGAGCTGTGAAGCCGCGATGTGTTGGTGTGCTAATGTGTCGAAGGAATTCCTGACACGATTACCTCTCGGATGGCTCAAATGACGAAATCACCCATAGATTGGGGTTATCAGATGTGTACGTATTCACTACTATTCACTTCTTGAAGTCCGAGTATGTGATTGTTTGTTGAGATGGCTCAATGATGCGAAGGAACCATGGCAACCACGCGGCCGGAAATAGCCAACATGATGTTCCACGTGGCAAGCTATTGGGAGGCTGTTGGTAGGTCAACGACAGTCAGGTTGGTTGGATATACGCTAAGGCGAATGATCCCCGATCAATGCCCTCATATATCAACACTACTCTCCTGAGGGTGAGCAGAGCGCAACAATTCCATGGTATTGCTTGACCATCTCCATCTCCATCAGACTTTGACGAATGGGAACGCTTGAGAGCTACTGGATGGAGCTATAAAGACCTTCATCCGTGAGTGAGCATCCCCTTCGACTAGATCATGATGACCGTAGAAAATTACTGTTCTTCACGCTATTTCATCAAATCCGAGAAATATACGCCGCACCCTAACCAACCCAATGTCGCGTCTTCAGATCATGGCTCTGATGGTCCTTGGAGGACAACATATACCACTGTTCCCGTACGTTTCAACATGGCCGGAAGCCTACGGCCTCTTGGATAATCAATTACTTTTTCCAGGCAATTCACAACCTCTTGATTGATCCATGTGAGGAGCTGAGCGTCAAGCGCATCCAGTAAGAGTTCCGTCTCCTCGACCTTCGTCACACGCTGAACGTCATGTCAGCGACTTCAATACTGCAAGGGGCGGGGCGGGTTGACCGCCAGCGTGCGGGGGGACTTAGCGACGGCCTCGCGCGCAGCGGAGAGCGAGGTCGAGCTCACGTTGGCGTTGGGTGTGGGGAGGTGGCGTGGCGTGCTGTTCGCCAGCGAGTCGCCGGGGGTAGAGCGTCGCGACAACGAGTGGGCGTGTGGGGTGCGCGAGGAGCTCGCTGCGCGCGGCGTCGAGGTGGACGCGGAGAGTGTGTTGCTTGACCCGCTGGGGTATCGCGAGGGCAAGGACTCGGAGTGGGATGTGTGGAGCGGATCGGCCGCGGAGACTGGGTGTGAGGGACCGGTCATCGGCACTTGGGGAGGGATATACTACGCAAGGGGGGCCAGGTGAACTCTGTGTGGAGATGGCACCTCGGCCACCATGTTTTGATGCGGTGCGAGGGTGCGCATCTGAAAGAGTCGTCGTCCTTGGAATGTTTTCTGTATTCTCAGGTGAGACGTTCAAGGGGGGGAGAGCGGTGTGGAATTCACCACTCTCGCAGACCACGGGGACTGATTCTCCATGCTGATAATCGTGGGATGGATTAACTTCGTCAAGGATCGCTTGAGCCAAAGCCCGTCAACTTGGTGGGTTGGCGACCTGAATCGTAGTAGCGTAGTGGATGTGTATGGGATCGTGGAGCGAATGGCCCCGATCCGGTAAGGACCCTTGTGACACATCCTTGGATTCTTGAGTGCATGGGCGCGTCCATAGAGTGTAGGTTGTAGAAAATATTAAACAATTTAAACTGTTGTATGATTTGCCAATGTAGATGAGAAGAAAAAATACTAGGAATCGCTGAAACTGATCCCAAGGGATACACATCAACATCTTCTCAATCAATCATATTCATAGGGGGTGGTACATTCTAGAAATACATTAATTAGCACAATACAAAAGCAGATATTCAGGCCCATATCTCCTCATCTGTTTCTTTCACTCATTCCGAGTCACTCGTGAGTCGCGACCATGTTCTGAAGATCTTCAGATGTTTCAGACCATTATTAAGCAGAAGTAGCTGGTAAGCACTTACCATAGCTTCTTTTGTAACCCTGCCTCAGAAATATCAAGGATGGCAGAGTAGACGGAGGTCTGTTTCTTTGCGAGGCCCTCGGGTTCTTGATTCTGCAATGATTCTGCATTGGAAACATCAGTGCGCATCAGTAACGAAGACATAGTGCTATGTGCGATTCCTTCGAAACTCTTCAGGAATATTCTTCTCGAGATCCTCGAAGCCACCCAGCTTTGCGTCATAATCGGGAGAGATGGTGACCTGAATCGTAATGATATGCTGGTCTGACTCTGTGCAGACGACAGCATCGACAGTGGGAAAGGCCTGGGATGGAGGGATCCAACCAAATGGAATCTCATTGTCTTTCACGGATTCCGTAAAGTTCCATAGGCTCCGCCGATTGTGATCACTTTCTTAGGCACTGAGATGGCTTGAATACCAGGCGTTACGCTCGGCGCAGCGGAACAGGGTAGATCCTGCAATTTTTAAAGGCCATGAAACCATGCGTAAAATAACATGTAGCCCGCTGGTGATTTGAAACGCGGATGTTTGCTCATCAGGAGGTAGAATTCGACTTGTCTGCGGGCATCAGCGGCCGCTGCTGCCTCTATGATGAATCTGCCAATGTGATTTGTGGCGATTGTGGCCATCGTAACTGTTCTCCCTTCAGGGACCTCCTTATTCTCCGGCCTGGCCACAAAAAGTAAGTGAGAGACCCCTCCCGCGTCTATGTCAGTGGCTAGGCTGAATGTGAGAACAAAGTCGCTCGGAGCGCGTGTTACATCGGATGTATACTCCCTAGCTATCCAGGGACTATATAACAATTGAACCGAATTCAGGTGCGTGCAGAAGGGCCCCATTTCTCGGAAAGCTGGTTGAGAAGTTCCCCATCGAGATCAAGGACCTTGCTGTTGCAAAAAGTCGGTGAGAATACACACCCAACAAGTAAATTAGACCAACCCGAGTGAAATGAACTCCTCAGAAGAAAAACACTCCATAACATATTTGAACCCATGACAATGCTTCTTCCAGTCCTTATACCGTAATTGTAGTGGAGAGGTTGCTTGCACGATCCATGCCAGCCCCATCTTGGAAGCCTGACAGAAGGGTTCACATGGCATTATGACTCGGATTTGTTCATTGGAATCTATGAGTGCCCAGGCATCTGCACCCTCCGGAAAAGCCATCAAGCCTGGAACATTGTCATCATATATCGTGACGACGCCGTCATGAAAGAGGATAAAAGATGACTTGGAGTGTTGGAAAGCCGTAGATTTTGCCTTGCTCAATTGGTATAGTAGGATATAAAAAAGGAAGCAATATTTTCCCGAGTTGATAATGGTTAGGTGTCGATGTGATTTTGATGACCATGAACAGCGACAGCGAAGAGCACATACCGATTCCTGGATAGCCCGTGACGACCACACCCCCAGCATGGGTATTCTTATGCTGTCCCTCCAGGATCTCAAGGGAGATATTATAATCTTCACGGATAAGAGGAGCTTTTTCATGAAAGCCAAGAACTTTCAGTTGTAGGTTGGAGACTTGGGTTGGGGAAAGAATTTCTACCGGGGACTTGCTGTAGAACGGAATCGAGTCCCTTGTTCCACAATAATTGGGATAAGTGACTGGCTGCTTCGTAATAATACGCTTGAGATGCGGGGAAGGTAGGCGAAATTCGAGGTACTGCGGACTGATAGTAAGCGTCATCGGGAATAGATTGTATGCCAAGCTGAAGGTATGGATGCTCCCAGTGCTGGGTGCCGAGCAGTACCCAATGCACGTGGTCAATACAAAAATGATCAAAGGGTCTCAACTGGACTGTTCTCCTGAGGCTGAACAGTTCCAGGCTGTGTCCCTGAAGCAGCCCGAGGGCGCTGGTCACCCACTCTAATGACGTGCAAGAATAGTGTTGTCTCCGATACTTTTCACAAGGGACCGGGCATAACGAGACAAAGATGATGGATGAGCACGAACCTTCTCTAAAAATGAGGTTTCGGTCCAACTCTGTTCCATCGCGAACATGTAAGACAAGACAAAGGATCACAAAAAACTGGCCACTGGTAAGGTTGGCGTCTTGCCCTGGACTTTGGAAGAACAAATGTAGGATCTAAGTCATGGTGGTAAGAAACCTGTTAGCAAGGGAAGGTGAGATTCTTACTTAGTCGACATCGGTCACGTGAAGGTCAGATAGTAGCATAGGAGCCACCAGGCACGAGTTTGGTGAACAGACGGTATGCTTCTCAAAATCGTCGTCGGTTGTGAGCAGTGAAACTAGCAGGTCCGCAAAGGAGGAAGTAAAAAGGGTGTACTCATCATCATTGAGAGTAGATACATGGAGAGATAAAGAATGCATAGTCGACGGAACGAACGACGGGACGGGTAGTGCTATCAAGGCTCGATGACCCGAGCCCTGAGCAGGACCCCTGACACGATGGCTGGCGACGGGCCCGGGATATGAAGCTTACACGACCGTGACGGGGACGGATACTACCAGTCACTGGCAGGCTAACCCGGTCCATTGGCCGTCGTCCTAGTATCCCACCTTTATGTTCCCATAAAATCCAAGTTGCCTGCGCTCGATAGGAGAAAGAAAGTACGGCGGTACAGGACAGTTCTAGCATGATGGCTGAAGAGGGTGCGCAGGGTAGTAGAGAACGGATTGTTCCAGACACGTGGTAGGTCACTGTGGGGACGCAGCCGGCCATACTACGAGATGATACGACAGGCATCGACTCGGAGCGAAGAACGACGACTAACTTAGGTCATATTTTGTGCCAGAGTTTTGATATTTGTAGCCAGGAAGGACGGATTAGAGAGCTAGGGTTGCCATATTCCGAGTCTGCGGTCACGGCAGCCTGAGGCCCCCGGGGAGCGCTGAGCGCCGCAAGTGTGGAGTGTGGGAAAGTACCGCTTGGCCGCGGCGTCAGAGACGAGACTTGGATGAAAGTGAAAGCCACAAGCCCGACAAGGGACAACTTCAAGCAGCTCTCGTTACTTTTTTGTTTTTGGTTGATTGAATCAATCAAAAATCAAAAAGTAACGAGAGCTGCTTGGAACGTCATGATCCGCTCTCAGGCTCCCAAGCCACCCTTTTTTTTTTCGGTTTGAAGTTACTGTACCTGCTCCTACTCAAGGAACATCGATACCAGGCTGAAACGGAAGCTAGAGTAGCCCCTGGTCGCATCCAGCTGTGATCGGGGAGGACGGGGGAGAGCCCCGAAGAGGAACCTCCGAGATTCCATCGTTCCTACCCTTCCTAACGGCGAACAGCGACATCAGAAAGCGAGCATGTTGATGAAGATGGAGACAACGATTGACATAACCACGACAAGCGTTGAACTGAAAGCGCAGATAGAAGCACCTCGGTCACCGTGGTTCTCGTCGCCGCGTTGGTCGTCCATTCTCCCATGGCGTCCACATCGGCAGGTTGGCTACTATAGTAAAGACCTTGGGGATCTCGGCATCTACAGTTGGATGTCTCCATGGTCGTTTCTTAAGTCGCTAGCCTTCATGGAGCAACGAGGGGACAATATTAATGTGGCGAAGATTCAGGCTTGTTTCACCCCTTAATCAAGCTTGATCTTGATTCACTCATCACACCACATGGTTCGTGACGTGTGAGGATTAAAAACGGGCTTTGACAGCCAAAACCAACTTGCTAAGTAGGTAACATCTTTCCCGTGGCCAGCAGAATGGCTTTACGCGCACGTTCGGGGCGCGCCGGTTGCTCCGCAGCTGGTGGCCCATTCTCCGCTGATAGCATCACCTTTCAGTCACCGTCAGGCTAATATGCCAATCTAATTGCTACACATGACAGATACACACTATGACCTTTTACTGAGACCCAATGTTTGATAACGAAACGAACGAAAGACACGTAAACCGAGATAAGCAGCACGAAACGGTAATACCCTAGATAATTTACACACTACACACTAATCAAGAATCGCCGGCGTCTCGACTTTTTCACGATGTCGACCACCATAGAATCAGCGATGAATAGATGATGTAAAGAGAAAATAAAGCACGAAAGTTGCGAAATATCGCAGCGGCGGGTGACGTATCATCTTGGAGAGCGGTTTGGTCCAGTGAGCTGAATCTTGCCCAAAAGCAGCGGTTTGTTTGGGTCGCTTGAAGGACGGAACTCTGACGAGCAGAATGGGTAGAAGCCAACAAGGTACTATGAGGGGCATCAGTCGACGTAAGGTCTTCGTCAAAGTCTACGCACCATGACTGCCATGCCTGGCATTTCGAAGCTCGGACACAGTTCAACTCTGGTTTCTCGGTGAAGATTTCCGTTCAGTTTGATGCACCAGCGAGACCGTAGGTGCTCTTCATCGGGGGGAAGCTCCGTGGGGTGGCCATCAGGTTCCCAATGAGCTCTTGCTGCTAAATCCGTGCGGTGGTACGAGCTGCGATTCATTAGAGATAAGGGGCTGATGGTTGCTGCTTGCTTTCCGAAGCCCATGACTTTCTGTAGGCGTACGTCGATAACGTGGGACACGGCAACTAAATTGAACGCTTCTTGATTTTCGCAGGTGAGAGTGAGACAGAGCGGGATGAGGTTACTTGTCGTGTAGGATTTCTGAGAGTACCATGCATTGGTGATCAAAGGCACTGAAAAAGGACAGAAGGAGGGTGACATACGGGCGCAACGAGCTACGAGGATGGCTGAGTCGTACATAGAATACGATTCAATATCTGTTGCTCACCTTACATTCCACCTCGACAAAATCCCTGCCAAACGCGAAGCCCTTCACGAGTATGGGTGGCAACCTTTGCTTCCGCCATGAAGGGCTCGGAGGGGGATCATGTGGAAGATCGACTGAGATAGGGCTGGGCGACGAGCGTAACGAGGGATCTGGAGGGATGACGTAAGAGAGACTTTGACTCACTCTAAAAGCCGAAGCGTAGAGTAAGAGAACGTTCATGGCAGGAGAACAGTGATCACAAACCCGAGATTCCTAGTGAGACGGCCACGACGATACATCGTAACATTGAGCTCATATTTTGGGTCGTTTCCGACGCTGTGGCCACGAGACGATTGACGTCCGGTAGGGGAATCAGGTAGTATCGAGGATCCGCTCGAGGACAAAGCCGAAGGGGTAGGGGATGCAATGGCAAAGGGCCAGCAAAATTGACCACCTGAGACATTGGACTCGTCGACCTGGGCCTGCTGCGGGAGCAGGATGCGCCTAGCCTCGTACGATGGAATAATCGAGTCAGAATCGAACATCCGCAACTGTGGTTACTAGGCTTAATTGCGATCACTACAATAGGAAAAACTAACTTACCACGACATCCATGCTCCGCATATCGCTCAAGTCGTTGAGAGACAATTCCACAAATCCCTTTAGTTCTTCTCCGAAGTATAACAGGGGAGGGTCCTCGGCGTTCCGGGCATGACTCGTGACATTAATGAGGGCATAGTCTCTCCCACGAGACTTGAGGTTGAATTGGTGCATGGTATCGGAAGGAACAAACGGGAAAAACGAAGCATCATCGACTTGGTCTTGTACCGGCATCGTTGGGTCTATTCTGAGCTGCGCAGCAGACTGCTCGACAAGAGTATATGGAGACGGGGCAGTGAACCTGCGTGGAAGAGCGGTGACGGGGAATGTCTGATTAGACTCTGGAATAAGAGTAGCGCGATGTGGGCGTGAGGAAGACATGATGAAGAAAGAGGTCGGGGGAGGAAAAAGGGCTTCTTAATCATAACAAATACCCCAGTGACAGCGCCTACTGTAGAAGACACACGTTCGTGGTTCAGGGACGAGTCACGGCGATGGGAAAGCCAAACTGGCAACGGCGACAGGCAGGGACGGCTTTATAAGCTCGCACCTCTGCGTCGGCGGCGGTGTGTATGGAGCTAATGATAACGCTCCATATACCTGGGTTGCATGGGATGATGAAGCTAGGACACTAATTCCAGGGAATGGGCGCCATCGCTCGACGCTCGATCCACACCGCCCGCGCATAATGAGCTTGGAGAGCAAGTTTGTTCCGGGACCTGATTCGCGTAGAAATTGTTCCGGTCTCAGGGCGAAGTAAAGGACCTGACTCGGCCATAGAGCCCGAAATCCAGTACAATCAATACAGTGCTAGTGCTGTACGTCGGTGAGGGTGCGAGTCGACAGCCTGAGAGCTCCATACCGAGTCTGTACGGCAACACCCGCATAACATCCGCACGGGCGGCCAGCAGAGCAGAACTGCAAAGCTTTCTCTCTCAAACGCATGTTCCGGGCATTGCCTGTCCCAAGGCAGGCATCTTCCAAGAGCAGCAAGGGTCTGTTCCGTATCTCCCGTCGAGTCAGTGAGCCCTTTCCCCCTCGTGACTCGCCTAGTGCTCACCTTCCCCAGCGACTCGTCACAGAAACAACGGATGCAACTGCAACCCCTACCTCTTCTGCAGCCCCAATAAAGAGGAAGCGTCTACTCCCTAGACTCATATTCTACACCACCGCCGCGACCACAACTTTCTACGTCGGCAGTGCGTTCGTTGCGTTCAACAATCCCTCCTACCACGCTTTCTTCCAGCGCCATGTTCCCTTCGCTCCCAATCTTCTTCAGTACGGAGAGGACCACGGTTGGGATGTTCTCACCATCGCCGATGTCATTGTGAATACCTATGATGGCGTTTCGGGCGCTTACACCTCTATACGCAAGCAACTCGGCTACTCAGTTGACGAGACACCCGCCAAGGTCCCTTCAAAGACAAAGTCAGCAAAAGCGGCTGCAGAGACGAACGCCGACGAGGCCAAGGGACGTGTTAAAAGAGCGGCTGGTGCACTCAAAACCAATGTCAAGGTGAGCCCCGACAAACCATATGACCAGGGTGTCAAAGCTGCGGCCATCGCCCGCCACCAAGGCATTCAATTCACGCAGGGTATCGAAGAGCTCGTCCTAGAGGCGGAAGCCGCACTTCAGGGCAAACCGTTCACAAAGTCACCGGCGTCGTCATCACACGACCAGCCAACCACGGCTGTCTCGGAGCCCCAACCAACGCTGGTCTCCGGTGAAGTAGAATCTATTGACCCTCCTTTGAAGAATGTCTATCATGCGCCACTGCCTCTTGGACATGAACCCCCACCTGGTTTCACCCGCCCTGCCCCACCCAAGCCTCCGAAGCCGCTAGTGCCTGGAGAGCCACTCCCACTTGTCGCACCCGCCGTCGCGGAGCTGCACTCTTCTGAGCCCATTCTTTCCCACCTCGCCGGTACAATCGACTCGCTCGCATCCTTCCTCAATGCGAACCCAACTGCCGCCAACAAGGCTCGTGACGTACTCGATGTTGCCAAGGACGATCTGTCTGCATTGGCACAGAGCTTTGAGCGCCTGCGAGAAGACGAGAAGGCAAAGTTGGAGCAATCGCTGGATGAGCAGACTCGGGAGTATACACTCAAGTTGCTCGAACTGGAGCTTCAGGCACAGGACAAGCTCGAGAACCAAGAGTCTGATTTCCGTGCTTTCTTTGAAGGAGAGAAAGCCCGTTTCGCCGGAGCATACCGCGAGAAACTTGAGCAGGAGTTACGGACTCAGAGTGACATCATCAATGAGCGGTTCGTCCCTCTTCCATTCGCGGTGGCACTATCATACTGACCACGCCCCCAGCCTGAAGGAGGAAGTCATTGCACAAGGGATCGAACTCCAGCGTCGGTGGATCCGCGAGATCAAGGTCCGCGTGGAAGAGGAACGCGGCGGCCGCCTCGCCAAGCTCGACGAGCTCGCCGCAAACCTGAAGCGCCTCGAGCGAGTCGCGCTGGACAACTCGACCTACCTCGACGAGAACCTGCGCATCCACGCGCTGTGGTCGGCCCTGCGCGCCGTCAGCAACATCGTCGATGCGCCCGTGCGGCGCCCGTTCCGCGACGAGCTGCGCGTGCTCCGCCACGCCGCGGCAGCGCGGGACGACGCCGTCGTCGGCACGGCGCTCGAGGTGCTCGAGGCGGGCTCCGCGCCGGACGTCGGGGTCGAGCCGCTGGCGGACCTCGCGTCGTGGTTCTCGACGAGCGTCGCACCCGCCGTGTCGCGCATCGCGCTCGTGCCGGACGAGGGCGCTGGCGTGCTTGCGCACGTTGCGTCGCATGTCCTGTCGACGTTCGCGTTCCGCCGCCAGGGGCTCGTACCTGGGACCGACGCGCTGAGCGTGCTTGCGCGCGCGGAGTATCATCTGATTGAGAAGGACTTGGACAGTGCGACGCGCGAGTTGAACCAGCTGCGGGGGACCGCGAAGGCGCTGTTGAAGGATTGGCTCGAGGCTGCGCGGCGGCGGCTGGAGGTGCAACAAGCACTGGAGGTACGCTACTTTTCCGTTTCGGATGTCGTGGAGGAGATGCTGATAGCTGAATAATGCATCGTAGGTTGTGCACGCCCAGGCCACCCTTGCGTCGTTACTTGTCGCACAGGGACATTAGATGTATTCATTAGAATAAAAGTCGTTGCGTCGCCCAAGGCGGATTCTCCGCAACTCGGGACCCTTGAAGGCACACTCTCATTTCCGAACCCAATAGTATATGTCCTATATTTCCCCAAATAAAGCCAGGTAAGAAAACCGACGGACCCGGGTAACTCTACTGTAGTACTACATTGTTGATGGCGGTGGCGGTGGCGCAGTCCCAGGATAGCTCGTTGCCTGTAACGCACATTCACATATTACCTGTGCCCTGCGTACGACCGTCTGTGTGGTATCTTCCAGAGTGACCCCGGGCCCGGACTGCGTGCGGGACACCTTGACGAGGCCAGGGAAGATCGTCGCGCCGACGCGGTCGAGCTCGCCGCGCTCGGAGCGGCGACAACGCTTGGCGAGCTCGA
>WNFC01002893.1_pt1 | contig 23856 bp, 19 predicted proteins | sample 5400541 | NCBI WGS metagenome assembly WNFC01 (sample SAMN13153342, study PRJNA577476) | soil metagenome | isolation source: 120 cm saprolite under Douglas fir tree site 2 hole 2 replicate 1 | place: USA:California | collected 2015-04-18
GCGTCCTCTGCGGGGCAGAGTTCAACACCGAGTTCCACGCCCGCTTTTACCACCCATATAACACTCATTCCAAGTCGTCACTCCCAAACAGCGTCCCGCCCGTTTAGAATTGCCACGGCAGTTAAACTCAATGGTCATACCGTCCGCAAATCGCGATGGTGAGAAAGTTCCCTCAAAAGCGACTCATGAAGACTTCATTAAATCCAACTCCGAACATAATCCCCTTTGTCGCTATGGAACGTTCTCGTCGCGCCAAGATCGTCGCCACCCTCGGCCCTGCCTCCAGCACCCCTGAAATCTTCCGTCATCTCGTCCGCGCGGGCCTCGACGTCGCCCGTCTCAACTTCTCTCACGGCACCCACGCGCAAAAAGCCGACCTCATCCGCATGGTCCGCACCATCGCGAAGGAGGAGCGCAAGCCCATCTGCATCCTCGCCGATCTCCAGGGCCCCAAAATCCGCACCGGCAAGCTCAAGGGACAGAAGCCCGTCCAGCTCATCGCCGGCAAGCGCCTCACCATCACCCCGCGCGAAATCGAAGGCAACGCCGCCCTCGTCGGCACCACCTTCAAGACCCTCGCCGAGAATCTCGAATCCGGCTCCCGCATCCTCCTCTCCGATGGCCTCATCGAGCTGCGCGTCGAGTCCGTAAAAGGCGGCGACGTCACCTGCATGATCATCAACGGCGGCATGCTCGGCGAAAACAAAGGCATCAACCTCCCCGGCATCGCCGTCAACGTCCCCTCGCTCACCGAGAAGGACGAGGAAGACCTCATCTTCGCCATCGGCCAGGGCGTCGACGTCGTAGCCGTCTCCTTCGTCCGCACCGCCGCCGACATCCGCCACGTCAAAGACCGCCTAGCCGCTCTCAAATCCGACGCCTGGATCGTCGCCAAGCTCGAAAAACCTCAAGCCATCGAACACCTCGACAGCATCCTCGAGATCACCGACGCCATCATGGTCGCGCGCGGCGATCTCGGCGTCGAAGTTCCTCCCGAAAAAGTTCCCGCCCTGCAAAAGCACATCATTCGCCGCGCAGCCGAGTACCGCAAACCCGTCATCACCGCCACCCAGATGCTCGAATCCATGATCGACAACCCGCGTCCAACCCGCGCCGAGGCCTCCGACGTCGCCAACGCCATCTACGACGGCACCGACTCCGTCATGCTCTCCGCCGAATCCGCCGCAGGCAAATACCCCGTCGAAGCCGTCGCCATGATGGCAAAAATCATCACCGAGACCGAGCATCAGATCCGCATCGATCCGCCGCCCGCACTCGGTCATCATCCCAGCGTTCGCCTCTCCGTTGCCGAAACCATCTGCGAGTGCATGTCTCACGCGGCCGACGACCTCGACGTCGCCGCCATCGCCATCTTCACCGAATCCGGCGCCACCGTCCGCCTTCTCTCCAAGTACCACCCGGACCCACCCATCTTCGCCCTCTCGCCCTTCGAGAAGGTCATCAACCGCTGCATGCTCCTCTGGGGCACCAACCCCATCCTGTGCGAACGCTTCCACGACACCGACAAGCTTGTCGAAATGGCCGAAGACATCCTCGAAACCCAGGGCCACGTCCACCCGCGCCAGATCGTCGGCATCGTCGCCGGAACCCGCACCAAATCCGGCGCTACCAACTTCATGCGCCTCCACATGGTAGGCGACCGCGACGCCGAAACCAGCGGATCCACTAAACCGGCGAAGAAGAAAAAGCGCTGACCTGGAGTTGCCGTTACCTGTTCTCTTTCGTCCTACTCAAAAATCGTCATTTCAGAATCGTCATTTTCAGAATCGTCATTTCGACCGAAGCTGCTCGCGCACTTTGCGAGCAGCGGAGCGGAGAAATCCGCTTCTCCGCCACAACCCTTCCCCAGCCGGACGGCGCCTTTGCCCTTTCCCCCCCCAGCCAAAAACTTCAGTGCCGTTTGAAGTACTGGATCGCCCGCTCGTGCTCCTCCGCCTTTTCACGCGTGGCGAACGTGCCCAGGTTCTTCCGCCGTCCTGTCTTCGGATCCTGATGCCGCGAATAGATCCGAAACTCCCCGCTCTTTAATTTACGAATCATCTCTCGCCCTCCTTTGCCGTGAGATGCCGTATCACTCGTATTCGTTTCCAAACTGACTGCCGCGTAATCGTCACGCCGCGCAATCTTCCTCGTACAATCGAACCATGGGCCGTATCCGCATCCTCTCCGACCTCGTGGCGAACCAGATCGCCGCAGGCGAAGTCGTCGAACGCCCCGCCTCCGTCGTCAAAGAACTCCTCGAAAACTCGCTCGACGCCGGTGCCACCCGCATCCGCATCGAGGTCGAAGCCGGTGGCCGCAAGCTCATCCGCATCGCCGACAACGGCCACGGCATGGTTCGCGACGACGCCCTCCTCGCCTTCGAGCGCCACGCCACCTCGAAGCTCCGCACCTCCGACGACCTGCTCTCCATCGCCACCCTCGGCTTCCGTGGCGAAGCCCTCCCCTCCATCGCCAGCGTCTCTCGCCTGCAACTCGAAACCCGCGTCGGCCCAATCGCAGGTGAACCAGCCGAACCCTCCGGCACGCTGGTCGAAATCGCTGGCGGCAACATCCTCCGCGTCGAAGACGCCGGCCTCCCCGTCGGAACCACCATCACCATCCGCGATCTCTTCTTCAACACACCTGCCCGCCGCAAATTTCTCAAATCCGAACAGACCGAGCTCTCGCACATCGCCGCACTCGTCACCCACTACGCCCTCGCGCACCCCACCAAACACTTCGAACTCCATTCCGCGACCCAGGCACTCCTCATCGCGCCCGCCGTAGCCAACGCCGCCGACCGTCTCTTCCAGATCTTCGGCAAAGACACCAGCAACTACATGCTTCCCACCACGGCCGAGCTAGACTTTACCCGCGCCGGCCTTCCCGAACCACCACCCTGGAAGCGCGAAGCAGACTACACTCCACCCGATCCCGGCTACCTCCGCCTTACCGGCTTCGTCTCCAAGCCCGAACTGCAAAAACTCAATCGCAACTCCATCTACGTCTTCGTCAACCAGCGCCTCATCCGCGACAAGCTCATCCTCCACGCCCTCAGCGAGGCCTATCGCAACATCCTTCCACCCACCAGCTTTCCCGTCGTCCTGCTCTTCCTCGAGATGCCCCCGCAAGAGGTCGACGTCAACGTCCATCCCGCAAAGACCGAAGTCCGTTTCCGCCAACCCAGCTTCGTCCACGACTTCATCCGCGACACCGTCCGCACCACCCTCATGCAGGCCCGCCCCGCCGCCAGCTTCGCCACTGCTCTCACCAGCGGCCCCCACGGCGCGTCCAGCTCTTTGTTACTTGACGTAAGCCCGCTTCCCGGCGCTGCTGATAATGCTTGTCATTCTGACCCTGAGCTTGCCGAAGGGAAAGAACCCCCGCATTTTGCAGGCAGCGCCGGTCATGGAATCGGAGGAGCGTTTTTTCAGCCCGGCCCACCCACAACTTTTCCCCAATCCGAGCCTTACAACGCAGCCGACACAGAGACCTTCCACGCGCCACCGATAAAATCTCCCACCTTCAACCTCGCCGCCCCCATCGTCCCACCATCCCCCGGCCGCTTCGCCTTCTCCGGCCACTCCATCCCAGTAGGCTACGACGCCGCCGACCCCACAAACTACGAAGCCGCCCCGCAACAAGCCGACACCCTCACCGCCCTCTCCACGCTCAAGCCACTCGGCCAGCTCCGCGACTCCTTCATCCTCGCCACCAACGAAGAGGGCCTCTGGATCATCGACCAGCACGTAGCCCACGAGCGCATCCTCTTCGAAAAGGTCCTCCGCGACCGCGACACCGAGCAGATGCAACGCCAGCGTCTCCTCATGCCGCTTCTCATCGACATGCTCCCCGCCCAGATGATCACCTTCGCCGAGATCGCCGAAGAGCTTGACCACAACGGCTTCGAAGTCGAGCCCTTCGGCCCTCGCACCCTTGCCGTCAAAGCAGCGCCGGTCGGCCTCGAAGGCGTCGAACTCGAACGTATGCTCGAAGAGGTCCTCGCCATCCCCGATCGCAACCAGCAGAGCGAAAACTCCGAAGCCCGCCGCCGCCGCATCGCGGCCTCCATCGCCTGCCACGCGGCGATCAAAATCAACCAACCCCTCGACCCCGCAAAGATCGACTGGCTTCTCACTGAACTAAGCAAAACCGAACACCCCACTGCCTGCCCCCACGGCCGACCCATCGCCCTCCGCTACTCCCACAAAGACATCCAGCGCGCCTTCCAGCGCACATGATCTCCGACGCTACGAGGCCTGTCTTAACCGACAACTGAAAAACTCGCTAAACTGAAAACTGATCCACAGCCGTTGCTGCTGCAGTTGTCTTTGCTTGTTCTTTTGTTTGTCATCCCGCAGGGATCTGCTTCTGTTTTTGCTGTTGCCGTTGTCTTTGCTTGTTTTACGCTGTCATTCCGAGCGCAGCGAAGAATCCCAGCGAAGAATCCGCATTTCGCTTTTGCCGTTGCTTGTTCTTGCCCTTGCCGCTGCACTTACCTCTAAGCCAAAACCACCAGGACATAGCCAAAGCCTTCCAGCGCATCTGAGCCACGCCGCATCTTACCTGCCCCACGCGTGCGTCCGCGGCACCCATCGGCGGACGTTCCTGCAATACTCTTCATACTCCGCGCCGAACAACTTCCGCAGCTTTGGCTCCTCATACAACAACACAAACAAGACCACGCACAGCACAATCACAGACGCCACCGCGATTGCGGCCATGTCCGCCCGCCCGAAGATCACCCACAGCCCGGCCCATCCCACCAGGAACCCCAGGTACATCGGGTTCCGCACATATCGATAGAACCCCACCACAACCAGGCGCCTCGGCGGAGCAATCGGCGCTGGCGTTCCATGCCCCGTCCATCCGAAGTCCCATATGCAGCGGAACGCCACCGCGAACCCTAATACCGCGGGCACACCCGCAATCCAGCGCCATCGCGCCGCGCCCTCTGTGTCGACGTGAAAACCCAGCCAGGACGGCAGCAACCAGAACCACAGCGCAAGGAATGCTGCGCCCACAGTCAGCGAGGCGACCGCTGCCGGCCAATGCTCGCCATCATCTGCACCTCGCGCTGTTCCAGCCTGTCTGATCGCCATGACCACCTCCACGACGCCGAAATGTGCGCCAATAAATCTACACCCGCAAGGCTTGGACCACCAGCGCATCTAGTCAGCGCCCCGCGCGGCCTGAACTGCCAGAATCTAGACCGCCAGGATGTTGCACCTGGTTTTCTCCGCGATCTCGTGTACTGTGCCTCTCCACATCCGCGCGAGCGGCGACGGATGATGGCGCCGCCCAATCACCAGCAGGTCCGCTTTCCATGAAGTGACGTTTTCGACGATGCCCTCCACCTCATCGCCCTCCACAATCAGGCCATCGGCCACCATGCCGCCCTCGGCGGCGCGCGCTTTGGCCTCCTCCTGCAGCTTCTTGTAGAAGCTCTGCCTCTCCTCCGCAAGCATTTGCTGCGATCCCGGAAACGCCGCATCTGCAAAACCGACATAAACAGGCAGAGGCTCACATACGGTAACTAGTCGCAGCTCTGCTCCCATCAGCTTCGCCAGCTCGATGGCACGCGTCAGCGCCCGCTTCGCCTCCGGCGACTCGTCATAAGCAACCATCATCTTCTTGTACATAAATCGCCTCCGATCCAACACCTGACACCTTAGTCTCACAAGCCAAAAGTCACAAAAGGCAGAACAAAAGCGGCCCCAAACCTCGGAGCCGCCCTGTCCCCTTTTTCAGAAGGTCCAGTAAACGCAAACCGTCCAGTCATTTAGGGCAAATATTTCTGTCCCATAAAATTCCCCCTCACCGCATCGTGAAGGACGCCATCCAAACATTCCATGCACATACGGCTCTCAAACTCAGCGAAATACTCCGAAGACACATTTGTTTTCAATCAATGGGGGCCACAAGCCGGCCATCCCCGTCTTTTGCGGTATCCTTAGAAGGACGTGCAGCGGATCTCTGACGCAAAACAGAGTCCCACCGTAGCCCCATAGAACCGAAGATCGTCATCCATCAGCCCAGGCTGAGGATTTGCTGTCGTGTATAGCATCGCCCAGCAGGAAGGCAACACCTTGAGTAATCTAAGTACCCCCACGGCCGATCAGCTCGCCGCCGCCCGCGTCAGTCATTGGCGTCACAACGCCGACCCCATCCTCACCATCAACATGCTCCGCGACTGGCTCAACACCTCCGGCCTCGTGCTCTACACCCCTCGCGCCGCACAGCTTCCCGCACCCGCGCCTTCGTTCGTCGAAGTCACCCTGGGCACCGCCCGCCCCAGCCCCACGCTGGCCGAAACCGAACCATCCCGAAGCCTCCTCTCCTGTCTCATCCTCGACGGCGGAGCCATCCCCCTCAATCTCCTCGGCAACCCCACCGGCATCGGCACCGAGACCCCCGACTTCATCGTCTCCCCCCTCGCCTTCCCCTACATCTTCACCCTCCGCGGCGACAAAGCCTGGAAGCTGCCGCCCACCACCAGCGGCGCCACCAAGGTCTCCCCCCTCGCACTGAACACCTACACCCTCCTCGCCGAGCAAGCAAAAGATTCAGGCCTCTCTGCGTACGACCTAGCCACCCAGCTCGGCAAAGAGGTTACCGAGACCGCCGTGCTCCGCGCCCTCACCGAACTCTGGCAGCACCTCCGCGTCCTACCTGTCCCCCAGCCCGACGGCGCACCAACCCTCTGGGAGCTCACCACCACTCGCTTCACCAAGCAGATCAAAGCCGGAGCCAACGCCGGCCAGCCCACCGCCCTCTCTGCCCTCATCTCGCTCTACCTCGGCCAGGCCATCGTCGCGTCTGAAGAAGAGATCGAAACCTTCCTCTCACCCATCGCCGCTCGATCGCGCATCCGCGACGTCATCCACGCGCTCCTCTCCGCCCGCCAGCTCGAAACCGTAGCCGTCGAAGGCCGCACCGTCCTCCACGTCGCCGGCGAACTCCCCGCCTTCCTCGCCGTCGCAACGCCCGCGCCCGACGACATCGACTCTCTCGTCGTCACCACCGAAGGCGACACCACCGAGCCATCCGAAACACCAACGCGCATCACCAAGTTCATCCCCAAGCCGCGCAAGGTAGGCACTGGATTTGTAACCAAACCAGGTCGCAATACAGAAGACCGGCCAACTCCACGCGAACGCCGGCCCTTCACCCGCGAGTCCAACCGCCCCTCGTTCGACAAAGCCCGCCCCAGCTTCACCAGGCCCTGGGAAGAAGAAAAGGCCGACCGTCTCGCCGCCGCGCAATCACCCTCCAACGTTCAAGACGAATCCGCCGCACACTCGTACCCCAAAGCCCCACGCACCTACGATCGGAGACCCGCCTCCGACCGGGCAGGGAAGCGCCCCGCCTTCGGCTCCAAACCCTCCTTCGGCTCCAGGCCATCCTTCGGCAACAAACCAAGCTTCGGCAGCAAGCCGCGCTTCAACGGAGACCGTCCCGCTTTCAAAAGCGATCGCCCCGCGTTCCGCCGCAGCGAAGGCTCCAGCGACTCCCGCCCTCCGCGCCGCGAATACACCCCGCGCCCGTACAACGACGCAGGCGAATCAAGCGACCGCCCACGCAAGACCTTCTCCAAGCCCGGCACCTTCGGACGCAAGCGCGAGGGCTTCGCCGGCAAACCCTCCTTCAGCCGTGACAGCAGCGACACCCGCCCGCCACGCCGCGAGTTCACTCCGCGTCCCGGTCGCGACTCCGGCGACAGCCGTACCCCCCGTCGCAGCTTCGCTGGCAAACCCTTCGACGGGCCGCGCAAACCAGGCAGCTTCGAACCGAGCGAACGCGGCCCCAAAGACTTCGCTCCACGCAAGACATTTTCTCGCGACAGCGCCCGCGGCAACGAAGGTCACGCAGGCCGCAGCGAAGGTCACCCCGGCCGCAAAGAAGGTCGTGCAGGACGCTCAGACGGCCCACCCTTCCGCAAATTCGATGCCCCCCGAAGCCCACGACCCTTCCGCGCCAAGGACGACTCCGACGCCAAACCCAGCCGCAGCTTCGGCGAGAAAAAACCCTACAGCAAATCCGGCAGCAGCTTCAGTGCAAAGAAGTCCTTCGGCAAACCAGGCGAAGGTTACGCAGGAGAATCCGGCAGCACCTTCGCGAAAAAATCCGGCACCTTCGCAGGCAAAAAACCCTACGCCAAATCGGCTGCAAGCAGCACCGGCAAGCCCGCCAGCACCTTCGACAAGTTCAAGGGCAACAAAAAGCCCTTCGGCAAACGCGCTCCTACCCGCAAGTTCAAACCTGAGGAGAGCGAATCGGCCGGATGATGCAGACACCGAAGCAGCCTGACGCCACCGGGCCCAAAAAACGCCAACACCCCGTCATCGCCATCGACGGACCTGCCGGCGCCGGCAAAAGCACCCTCGCCGCCCATCTCGCCCGCCGCTTCGGCTTCCTGAATCTCGAAACCGGAGCCATGTACCGCGCCCTCGCCCTCAAGGCCATCGAGAACGACTACGCCTTCGACGAAGAGGCGCCCCTGATGGACCTCGCCGGACGCACCCGCATCACCCTCGAGCCGCAGGTCGAAGGCAACCGCGTCCTGCTTGACGCCATCGATGTCTCCCGCCGCATCCGCGAGGCCGACGTCACCTCCGCCGCCTCGAAGATCTCCATACACCCCCACCTCCGCGCCTGGATGGTCCAGCAGCAGCGCGCCCTCGGCCAGGCTGGCGGCGTCGTCATGGAAGGCCGCGACATCGGCACCGCCGTCTTCCCCGACGCCGAAGTCAAAATCTTTCTCGACGCAGCCCCCGAGGTCCGAGGCAATCGCCGCTACCGTCAGGCCACTCCCGAATCAATCGCTGCCAGCGACCCCCGCCAAAACGCGGACCGTCAAGCCCCCGATCCCCTCACCGCCGAGCAGCAGCGCCTAGCCGAAGAGGCCGTCATCCGCGAACTGAAAGAGCGCGACTACCGCGACCGCCACCGCGCCGAATCCCCCCTCCAGCCCGCCGCAGACGCCGTCATCCTCGACTCCACCTCCATGACGCTCGATGAGGTTCTCACCCGCGCCGAAGAGATCGTCCGCTCCCATCTGCCACGTGAAGCCTCGTGATATCTAACATCCTCGGCTCATCTTTGTCGAATCCGAAAAGCCAAAAAATCCACCTTTTGGTTGATTTCTCCACATTTTTTGCACCATAAATTGTGCAACTGTAACTATTTAGGCGATTTTATAAAAAAAAGTTACCAACTGTGCTAACCTTCACTCATCGTTTGAAACAGATTGGATTTCTGCAAAGCTCGTACTGTACGAACCCCGATTTGGATCCAGCGGCAAATTTAACAGCAATAAGGAAATAACGGACATGGAACAAGGGACAGTAAAGTGGTTTAACGATGCCAAGGGGTTTGGCTTTATTAGCCGTCAGAACGGCGAGGATGTATTCGTACACTACTCGGCGATCAATTCGAACGGTTTTAAGAGCCTTCAAGAGGGCCAGGCTGTACAGTTCAATGTGGTAAAGGGACCTAAGGGTTGGCAGGCGTCTGACGTCCAGCCTCTCTAGTCTTTAGCACTTTCGACTACAGCGACAACCAAGTTTTGCGAGAGGGATGGCCCCGGCTATCCCTCTGCGCGTTTAACCCGTTGTCGTTGCCGTTGCTTGTTCTCTCCTCACCACCCAAAAATCGTCATTTCGACCGAAGGCGGCGCACTTTGCCGCCGTAGTGGAGAAATCTGCTGCTGCCTTTGTCGTTGCCTGTTTTCTTTTCGCCACCCACTAAACGTCATTTCGACCGAAGGCGGCGCACTTTGCCGCCGTAGTGGAGAAATCTGCTGCTGCTTTGCAATTGTCGTTGTTTGTTCTTCCCGCCCAGTCACCCACAAACCCGTCATTTCGACCGAAGGCGGCGCATCTGCCGCCGCAGCGGAGAAATCTGCTGTTGCAGTTGCCGTTGCTTGTACTCCTGACACCACCCAAGAAGCGTCATTTCGACCGAAGGCGGCGTATCTGCCGCCGCAGTGGAGAAATCTGCTGTTGTCGTTGCCTTTATTCAATCTTTCCTCTCAGGCCACCGATACAGTTCCACCGCCCCCTCCCACTGCAACGACAAATCCTCCCAAGTCGGATTTTCCCGCTCGATCAAGGCCACCTTCTTCTCCCGTCGCCACCGCTTGATCTGCTTCTCACGAGCAATCCCAGCCGAAGCTGTCGAAAACCGTTAAAACCAAACCAGCCGATGGCAATCGTAGCTCTTGGTAAATCCCTCAAACCAACCTTCCCGATGCTGTATAATCCGCGCTCGCAAATTGCTCGTAAACCCCACATACAGCACCCGGCTACGATCGGCAACAAGGTAGACATAGAACATCTTTTCAACATCTCTATTCATCGTTCCAAATTATCTCTCACCCAAACCCGGTCATTTCGACCGAAGGCGGCGCACTTTGCCGCCGTAGTGGAGAAATCTGCTGTTGCCTTTGCCGTTGCTTTTTTCTTCTCACCCTCAAACCCGTCATTTCGACCGAAGGCGGCGCATCTGCCGCCGCAGCGGAGAAATCTGCTGTTTGCCATTACCACACACAAAATCACTTAGGATCCGGCTCAGGCTCAACCGTACTCATCCCCGGAAGAATCGTCGACGTCGCCTTGAACTTCTGATAGTCCGACTCCACCGCCTGAAATCTCCCATTGAAGTTGAAAAACAAAAGCGCCCGCGCCGCACCCTTCCCCTCCACCATCGCCGGCAGCCACACCTCGTTATTCACCTTCCGTTGAGCCATCGAAAAGCTGGTCCCCTTCTGAATATTCACAACCATTCCCCCGCCGATCTTGAAGTTGTTCACAAAATGCCCCTGCGCCTTCACCAGCATTCTGTCCTCTTCATCCACCCAGGCGGTTCCTGCCATGTTCCGAATCACATCCTCGAACCGGTTCCGCGTCTTTGCCTTCGGATCACCGGCAAAGTCCACGACAATCGTGTCCCGCCCATTCAGCTGAACCCGCCGTGCGTTCGTAAAACTTCCCAACTCCAGCAACCGCGAAACGGTGACCACCTCATGTCCGCGCGGGTCCGTCTCTGTGCCCTTCTCATCGGCCTTCGCGCGCCTCTCCTTGGCCTTGGCCGCCTCCTTGTCGATCTTTTCGCTCTCTTTCTTCTGCTCGTCCGCGCTCAGCTCCCTTCCATTCTTCTTCGTCAGCCGATGCACCGGAACGCCGTTCACCCAGAAGACGTCATACTCCATCGTCTCGGACTTCTTCACCCCGCCATGTCCATCTGTCTCTTCGTGCGTCTGCACCGAACGGTACATGTAGTTCTTCTCGATCGCCTCCGACGCCCTCTGATTCACTTCCACCGAGTGCATCAGCGCAGGAATATCCGGCAGTGGCCGCTCCACGCCATCGGACTTCGTCTCCGCCGGCGCCTGAACTACCGCCGGCACAGAAGGCGTCCCATCCTGAGCCCACGCGTCACCGCTCCCGCCGGACAGACCCATCCAACCCAGTGCAATCACGAAAAACAGAGATCTACGAATGACAGCCACCATACCTAACTATAGTTGCGCATCGCATTCTTGTTGAACAAAGTCCCGCCACCCAAAAATCGTCATTTCGACCGAAGGCGGCGCACTTTGCCGCCGCAGTGGAGAAATCTGCTATTGCCGTTGCGGTTGCTTGTTCTCTCCTCATAACCCAACCCCCGTCATTTCGACCGAAGGCGGCGCATTTTGCCGCCGCAGTGGAGAAATCTGCTGTTGCTTTTGTCCTTGCCCTTGTCTTTTGCCTTCCCCTTCCGGTTGAGAAAAGTCCCCGCCTTGACAATCTCGGCGCTCCAGAGCCCCTACCCAACTGATCGCCCCAGGTCCGTTCAGATCGTAAGTCTCCTGAATGCAATACTTTGAACCTAAACCATCGACTAGGAATACTTTACCTGACCGGCACAGCCGTATCCCCATAAGATAGAAGACTTTGCGCAAAAACTCCCAGGGGAGGGAGGCACTATCCTTTATTGTGCAGTTGGAGTAGAGTGTGGTCGTACCAATAATTGTGTCGATGTAGTTCGCCCAACGATGTACTGGAGATAATAAGACAGTTTGAGCCACCAGACTCTCAAACTCGGAAGTTCGGACGACGTTGTGGTCGCCCTCAAGCCAGTTGCCGCAGGCCAGTCGCTCAATGGTCTGCGCCTGACTGCGCTCTCCGACATCTCCGCCGGACACAAGCTGGCCATCCGCGCCATCGCCACCGGTCAGCCCGTCCGTAAGTTCAACCAGATCATCGGCTTTGCCACCCAGCCCATCGCCGTCGGCGAACTCGTCCACACGCACAACCTCGTCACCGGAGACTTCGAGCGCGACTACGCCATCGGCTCCGAATCCCACCCCACCGAACTCCTCGACCCACCAGCAACCTTCCAGGGCATCGTCCGCCCCAACGGCCGCGTCGCCACGCGCAACTTCGTCGGCATCCTCACCACCGTCAACTGTTCCGCGACAGTCGCCCGCCGCATCGCCGCCCACTTCACCTCCGAAGTCCTCAGCGCCTACCCGAGCGTCGATGGCGTCGTCACCATCACCCACGGCACCGGCTGCGGCATGGCCGAACACGGTGAACCCGCCGACCTCCTCCGCCGCGTCTTCGTCGGCTACGCCAACCACCCCAACTTCGCCGGCGTCCTCCTCCTCGGCCTCGGCTGCGAGACCAATCAGATCGAGCCTTTAATAACCCTCACCGGCCCAGCCAGCACCCTGCGCACGAGCACCATCCAGGAGGAAGGCGGCACCACCGCTTCGATCCAGAAGGGCATCGCCACCGTCTTCGAATTGCTGGAGCAGGCAAATCGCGTGACCCGGACAACAGTCTCCGCCTCCAACCTGGTCCTCGGCCTCCAATGCGGCGGCTCCGATGCTTATTCCGGTATCAGCGCCAACCCCGCGCTCGGCGCAGCCGTCGACATCCTCGTGCGCAACGGTGGCACCGCCATCCTCTCCGAGACCCCCGAGATCTACGGAGCCGAACACCTCCTCACCCGCCGCTCCTCCCGCCCCGACGTCGCCGAGCGCCTCATCGAACGCATCCACTGGTGGGAGGAGTACACCGCCCGCCACAAAGGCTCCATCGACAACAACCCCCAACCCGGCAACAAGACCGGCGGCCTGACGACCATCCTCGAGAAATCCCTCGGAGCCATCTCCAAGGGCGGAACCACCAACCTCAACGAGGTCTATCGCTACGCCGAACCCATCCACACGCCAGGCCTCGTCTTCATGGACTCCCCCGGCTTCGATCCCGTCTCCGCCACCGGTCAGGTCGCCAGCGGAGCCAACGTAATCTGCTTCACCACCGGCCGCGGCTCCGTCTTCGGCTGCAAACCCACCCCATCCCTCAAAATCGCCTCCAACACCACCCTCTACAACCGCATGTCCGACGACATGGACATCAACTGCGGCACCATCATCGACGGAGAAGAGACCGTCGAGCAGGCCGGCGCAAGAATCTTCAACGAGATTCTCGCCATGGCATCCGGCAAACTCACCCGCAGCGAGGTCCTCGGCTTCGGCGAAGAGGAATTCCAACCCTGGCTCCAGGGTGCAACTTTATAGTTATGCGATCCGTGCAAGCCCGTCCCCATCGAACGTGCGCCATACCGCTGAAAGGTCTAGCATAGTAGTGGACGCGAAAATAGCCTTTTCGCGAATACGAATAGATCTGAAGCGAGGAAGCAATGGCAACAAAGGCAGGGGCACTCACTGCACCAACTCCGGCAGTAGAGCAGCAGGAACGCGAAACAATCTTCGACATCTTTCGCCGGTGGGGGTATCTGCAGGCTTCGCTTGATCCGCTCGGCCAATACCTTCCTCCCGAGCCCTTTCCCATCGCGACCGTTCCCGAAGGCGAATTCGCTGCCGAAGCACGCCGCTACTACTGCGGAACCTTCGCCGTCGAGTTCATGCACATTCCCAGCCTCGAGCAGCGTCAGTGGCTGCAGGATCAAATCGAGCAGCCCACGTCAAAGCCCGATCAAAAGCATGTCCTCACTCAGCTCATCCGCGCCGATCTCTTTGAGCAGGTAATCCAGCAGCGCTATCTCGGCACCAAACGGTTTTCGCTCGAAGGCCTCACCGTCCTCATTCCATTTCTCGATCAGGTCTTCGCCACCGCCTCCGCAGCAGGAGTCGCCCGTTCCCTCATCGCCATGGCGCATCGCGGCCGGCTTAACGTCATGGCCAACACCATCGGCCGCGCCCCATCGGAGATCTTCGCGAAGTTTGAAGACGTCGATCCGCGCAGCACCCTCGGCGGCGGCGACGTGAAATACCACATGGGAGCCACCGGCGAGTACACCTCACCCAGCGGCCAGACCGTCGCCTTGCATCTCGCCTCCAACCCAAGCCATCTCGAGGCCGTCAACCCCGTCGTCATGGGCCGAGCCCGCGCCTACCAGGTACGCATCGGCGAAGAAGGCAAGCAGCGTGTCCTTCCCATCATCCTCCACGGCGATGCTGCCTTCGCCGGTCAGGGCATCACCGCCGAATCGCTCAACCTCGCCTCGCTCGCCGGATACAGCATCGGCGGCACGATGCACATCATCACCAATAACCTCCTCGGCTTCACTGCCAACCCTGAAGAATCCAACTCCACCCGCTTCGCCACCGACCTTGCCAAGCGTCTGCCCATCCCCATCTTCCACGTCAACGGCGAAGATCCCGACACCGCCGTGCGCATCGCCCGCATCGCCACCGAGTACCGCCAGCGCTTCCACTCCGATGTCGTCGTCGACCTCATCGGTTACCGCCGCTTTGGCCACAACGAAGCCGACGACCCCACCGTCACCCAGCCCCGCCGCTACGCCGTCATCAAGCAGCGCGCTCCTCTCTATCAGCTCTATGCCAAAGCCATCGGCGTCGATCCTGCCGCGGAGGCAAAGAGCATCCAGGAGAAATTCCTAGCCGAACAGACCGCCGCCACCAAGGTCGAGCACAAACCCGTGCTCTCGAAGCTTCCCGAGTACTGGGACAACTATCGCGGCGGCGAACTCAGTGAAGCCGACGAGCAAGTCGCCACCGGCATCTCTGCCGACCGCGTCCTCGAGCTCGCGCGTCTCTCCAACAGCTACCCCGCCGGCTTCCACATCCATCCCAAGGTGCAAAAGCTCTACGAGCAGCGCGTCGAGATGGCCGAAGGCAAACGCCTCTTCGACTACGGCGCCGCCGAACTTCTCGCCTACGCCTCGCTACTCGTCGATGGCACTCCTGTTCGCCTCGCCGGGCAGGATTCCCAGCGGGGCACCTTCAACCAGCGCCACTCTGTCCTCGTCGATACCGAGACCGAGATTCGCTACGCGCCGCTCGATCACATGACCGACACCCAAGCCCGCTTCGAGGTCCACAACTCGCTGCTCTCCGAAGCCGCCGCCCTCGGCTTCGAATACGGCTACGCGCGCGACTATCCCGAAGCACTCGTCCTTTGGGAGGCCCAGTTCGGCGACTTCGTCAACGGCGCGCAGTCCATCATCGACCAGTTCATCGCAGCCGGCGAAGCCAAGTGGGGCCTGCTCTCCGGCGTCGTCATGCTCCTGCCGCACGGCTACGACGGCCAGGGACCCGAGCACTCCTCGGCCCGCATGGAACGCTTCCTACAACTCGCTGCAAGCGACAACATCGTCATAGCCCAGCCCTCCAACGCCGCGCAGTACTTCCATCTGCTCCGGCGACAGGCGCTGCGCTCATGGCGCAAGCCGCTCGTCGTCTTCACGCCCAAGAGCATGCTGCGGCATCCCGACGCCTCATCGACAGTAGCGGACTTCGCGCTCGAAAGGTTCCAGAACGTTCTCCCCGACAACGACGTGAAGAACCCGCGGCGTCTGCTGGTGTGCAGCGGCAAGATCGGCCACAACCTCCGCGTCGAGCGCGCCAAGCGCAAGGACTTCAGCGTCGGCATCATCTTCCTCGAGCAGATGTATCCCTGGCCCGAGGCCGAGCTCGAGGCAGCGCTCGACCAGCATCCCGAAGCCGAGGAGATCATCTGGGTACAGGAGGAGCCGGCCAACATGGGCGCATTCTTCTACGTCATGCCGCTGCTGCGGCGTCTGGCAGGCGATCGCACAGTCTTGAGCGTCAAGCGTCATGAAAGCGCGTCCCCCGCAACCGGTTCTGCGAAAGCCCATGAGATCGAAGAGAAGACGCTGATCGATCTTGCATTTGGCTCCGCAGTTTAAATCTCCGCTGCAAGAGATGAACCTGGACTAGCTGACACAGATAGCTAGAACATACGCAGTAAGAAGCCCGAGCAGGAGATAAATCCTGATCGGGCTTCTTTTTGCGGAAACGATGATTACGAAAAGATGCGGCGACGAACAATGCCAGCGGCCGCAAGCAGCCCAGTGCCAAACAACGCGAAGCTGCTAGGCTCGGGGGTTGTTGCGCCGACCGCAGCATTGTTAACAACGAACAGGAGATCCGCAGGGGCCGTGCAGCATTCCGAATATTCGAGGGAGAAGTTATACGTACCGGCCGAAGCCGCATTCACAGTGAAGGGCGAGTTGGAAAAGCCCGTAGGCCCGGGAGCATTTACAACATTTCCAAAACCGGTGATGTTCAGAACAGCGCCATCATCGTGGCCGACGGTCAAGCTGTTATTACCGGCATTCAGAAACAGGCTGCCGGTGATGACCAGCTCGAGATTGTCGGCTGTGCCATTGGGGTTAAATCCATTGATCTGGTTGCTGAAAGTAGGATTGTTGAGGAATCCGGCCGTCGTGTACGCGGAGGGCGGACTCGTAAAGTCGATGCCCAGGGCGCCAATGGAGAAGGATGCGCTGGCCAGCCCAGCGCCTTGATTGGCCGGGTCGGCCGCATTGTTTGGATTCGGAATATTTTGGTAGACGATGGCGCTAAAGATATCGGCGTGAGCAAGCGGGGCGGCTGCAAGCAAAACTGCCATGCAGGACGCCAAAGAGAGGGCGTGTAACGAGAGCTTCATTATTTGCCTCGATAGATTCGATTTTTGGGAAGGGCCCGTAGAGATTAAACAGAGCATTTCGATGGCCACGATTTGGGCTGAGGCCCGATTTTTTAAGGCCTTGTTTCTTGGCTACTTAGGAGATGGCAAAGCGAGGCTATTTTCCGTGGATCCCAAGAATGTGCAAAAGTTTGCAAATAGGAATGAGAAGCGCTTTCCTGATCGCACCCGGCGATGGTGAATCTGCAGCCCGAATCGAGGCATCCGCAACGAGCGCCGAAGCTGGCGCGCCCCGAAGATCTTTCGCCCGGTTCTACTCCCGCCGCGGAGACGGAATGGGGTTAGCGATTTCCCTGGCATAAATCTGATACGTAGTCTTCGGTGGGTCGTCATGCTGGTGAAGCGCGCGGACGCGTGCACGGATAGCCTCGTCGGCGGCCGTAATGCGCTCGCGCGAGCGGAGAAAATCAAGCCACGACTCCATGATGAAGGTCTCGTTCAGATGCTCCGGGTTAATGGCGTCGCGATAGATGCCCCAGCGCATGGCCCCATCGCGCAGACGAACGCCACGGAGCTTGTGGATGGCGCGGGTAAACTCGGCGTAGTTCTCGGCAGCCACACGGTACTCGACGGAGATGCGGACGGGACCATCGGTCGGTTCTGTGTCGAACGCGAGCTGCGGCGCAGGGTTCTTGAACCGATGAGGAGTGTGGTCGGGAAGCGGCCCGTGCAGGATGCGGAATCGCCGGACGAAAGGGAAGGTGATCAACAGGCCGCCGGCGGCACAGGCAAGGGCGATAGGAGTGGAGGTGCGTTCGGCAATCGCTCCCCACAGAACAGCCCCAAGGGCCATGCTGCCCTGAAAGGTCATCATGTAGGTGCCGAGGGCGCGAGCTTGCACCCAGGCAGGCACGGCGAGCTGCACGCTGACGTTGATCGTAGACATCGTGCTGGTCCAGGCAGCACCGGAGAGAATCAGCGACGCGATGATGAGGAACGGGCTCCGCACAAACGCGAGCACAAGCAGCACAGCGACGTTATAGAAGGTGGCGGCGGCTAGGATCTGATCTGCGGTAAAGCGCTGGCGGAGGCGGTGGAGAGTGGTGGCGGCAACAACTGCTCCCAGGCCGAGCGAGCCGTTGAGAATGCCGTAGCCAAGTGGCCCTTGCTTGAGGTCGCGCCGTGCCACGACGGCCAACAGCGACCAGATGGCGGAGATGAAGAAAGTAAAGACAAACGCACGGACAAGTGAGGCCTGCAAATCTGGCGCATAGCGAACGTAGCGGAGGCCGGAGCGAATGGAGCCTTCGATGCGCTCCGCGGGAAGCGCCGACTTGAAGAGCGGGACACGCTTCCAATTAACCAGCACCCAGATGACGCCGGCGAAAGAGAGCGCGTTCAGCGCGAAGACAGAGCCGGCCCCGGTGTGGACGCGCTGGAACCCAGCAACCATCAACCCCCCGAGCGCCGGTCCCACCGCACGCGCAAGGTTATTGCTGGCCGCGTTGAGGCTGACCGTATCTGGGATCAACTCACGCGGAACGAGCTCCGGGACGATCGCCTGCCAGGCCGGGTTGTTCATCGCCGAGCCGATGTTCAGCAGAAAGGTAAAGGCCAGCAGCGCCCAAGGCGAGACATAGCCGACAAAGGTGAGTATCGCGAGGATGCCAACCGAGGCAAGCATCCACGCCTGCCAGAAAATCAACAGCTTCCGCCGATCGAAGATGTCCGCGGTAGCGCCCGCCAGCAAACCCAACAGAAGCACGGGCAGGCTGGCGGCAGTCTGCATCAGCGCGATCAGCAGCGGCGAAGCAGTCAGCGAGGTCATCAGCCAGGTGCCGGCAGTGTCCTGCATCCAGGTGCCGACCGAGGAGACCGTGCTGGCGATCCAACGATCGCGAAACAGCGGAATCTTAAGAGGGGCGAAGCCGGTGGGAGTTGGCGCGGCGACAACAACAGAGCCGGAGGTTGGAGTTTCGAGGGGCATCGCTAGATTTAGTTTACGGTGTCGCGGGATTGTCAGCGCGGTGTAATTTCTTTGTCATTCTTTGTCATGACTCGATCACGTAGGCAATAAACTACCAACGCGCAAGTTGACGAAGTTGCGAAGGAACCGAACGCGGAAAGTATGGGCGAAGTGATCTCACCAACGACCTCCCTTGACCACCCTCGTCGGAGTCAACCGGCGAGCGGAACGCAGTTTCGCTGGCTGGTCGCGATCGCTTTGGCCTTCACCTTCGCCACCTGTTACCTCCGCGAATTTGTTCTGCCGCATGTCCCCGTCATGTCCTGGGCCGATCAGATGCTGTTCGCAACCGACGGAGCCAGAATCGTCGCCGGACAGATGCCCTACCGCGATTACTTTCAATTTGTAACGCCCGGCGCCGACCTGGTCTACGCCTTCCTGCTCCGGCATCTCGGGCTGTTGCTGTGGATTCCAAACCTGCTGATGGTGTGTCTGGCTCCGACCGCTGTTCTGTTGACGACGCTGGCCGCGGCCAAGATACTGCGCGGCAGCTTTATCGCTCTCCCGGCTGCCCTGACGGTTGGCTTCGTTCTCTTCGGAGGCCTGGATGCCACCCATCATTGGTTCAGCGCTCTTCTCGCAATCGTCGCCATGCTGGTTCTCTTTCAAGGATCGCAGCACTGGCGTATTGCTTTGGCCGGCGCCTTGTGCGGTATAGTCGCCAGCTTCACGCAGAGTAAGGGAGCGACCGTCACCGCAGGCTTCCTCGTCTATCTCCTCTGGCAGTCGTTCGACGAAAAGCAAAAAGCAAGTGTGCGTTGGCGCAAGTGCATATTGCTGTGCGGCGCTGCGCTGGTCACCTTCGTTGCGATTAACGGTCCGTACATTGCGGCGCTGGGGATAAAGGAATGGATCAAGTGGGTCATCGTCTTTCCCTTCCGTTACTACCCAACACTTCCCGCCCAGACATGGCGTTCCCCCGTGGACGACTTCCGCAACCAGATCGGCTTCATCCGGTGGATCTGCATTCCATTCGTATATCTAACGGTTCCGCTGGTCTACCTCGTCTTTCTGCGCGTGATGTACCGTCGCCGCCGAATCGAGCCAGGCGAACCGTGGAATCAGCTTCTGCTGCTTGCAATCACCGGACTTGCTTTGTTTCTGGCGGTCGCGCCGTGCCTCTCCGTGATGAGAGTCTCGAGCGCCAGCCTCCCCGGCATGGTCCTCCTCGCGTGGCTGCTGAATCGATGGGGAAGGCAGGGAAGAGTCGCAGCCGGAGCGCTCGCTGCTCTGTCTCTTGCAATCGCCGTCTACCTGCCGATACGCAATCAGACAATGCACTGGCACTATCTCGATCTTCCCGCAGGCCGAACCGCGATTCTCGATCCAAACCGATACGAGGTCTATCGTTGGATGGCGGAGAACACTCACCCCGGACAGATGTACTTCGGCATGGGACCGCTCGCACTTCCGTTATGGCTGCAGACCCCGGCCCCCATCTCTGCGCCGGTTCCCTACGAATACGACCGGCCCGAGCATATAGCCGCATCGATCACTGCAATTGAGACCAACCGCGTGCCTCTGCTTCTACTCAAGCCATACCGCTACCTTGCCGGAACCTGGGGCTATACCGACGATCATCTGCGACCGTTTCAGGCTTATGTCGATCAGCACTATCGCTGCATAAAGACGTTTCCCGCGGGCTTCGAGGTATGGGAGCGAAGAGACAGTCCTCAGCCCGATCGAAAGCCATAACGCGGATGCGTCTTCGCAAAGCAGAGCAGGTGAAGGCTTCTTTACAAGCATCCGGAAGCATCCAACGCTGCCAGAGTAAAATCGCCGCATGAATAAGTACGATCTGGAGAAGCTGTGGGACGAGCATACGAAGTATGAGTTTGCCACTCCCGATGTAGAAGCAACCCTGGCCACAATGGTTGAAGACGCCTACGTCAACCATGTTCCGGTGATGACCGGAGGCAAAGGCAAGAGCGCGCTCCGAGCGTTCTACGGCACGGACTTTATTCCTTGCATGCCGCCCGACTTCAAGATGACCGACGTCTCGCGAACCGTCGGTGAAAACCGGCTCGTCGACGAGATGGTGATCTCCTTCACTCACACAATAGAAATGCCGTGGATGCTGCCGGGAGTCGCGCCCACGGGCCGTTACGTCGAGGTGCCGCTGGTCGCGATCGTAGGCTTCCGCGATGGCAAGCTGGCGCACGAGAACATCTACTGGGATCAGGCCTCAGTACTGAAGCAGATCGGCCTGCTCAGCGGTGACGGCCTGCCCGCGCACGGCGCAGAGACAGCCCGGAAAATCCTCGATCTGCAAGCCTGAATCAAAAAGAAAGTGGCTTAAAAAGGAAACCCACGCAGCGCGGTGGGGGCTGTTGCGTGGGTATTCCAGTAAAGCAACGAAGTGGGTGGACTTCGTTATGACTGACTCAACCCGAAGGGAGTCTTGCCATTCCTTAAAGGTAACGGCAAAGCGAATCAGAGTCAAGAGGCATTTGCGTATCGGACCTGAGCCGCCAAATTACTGGTGGAATTACCGATATCCCAGCCTTACAGGTGGTTTTCCTCCCCCCCAAAATGTAAGTCTTTATCCAGAGCCAATCGACCGGGAAAGCTTGCCGTATCTTCCGCAACACTCCGGGCGAAGTGGTGGCCCAGGAACCGATTGGGCCATCTGCCATTCTCATTTGGCAACCTGCTCCATCACCACCTCGACATCCAGGTGCCGCGTGCTGCCGGGGATGTCGATCGATCCCAGCACCAGAGGTTTGCCCAGGGTCAGGAACGACGTTCCTTCCAGGGAGCTTTGCCGAATGATCGGATCCTGTAAGCCGACACCGGACGTCTGCTCCGCCATGCTCAATTGCTCCACCTTCGAACGTAACCTTGCTCCATTGGCGAGCTCCTCCATGGTCGCATCGAAGTTCATGCCCACATCGATGTAGGTGAACTGCGTCTGCGCCCCGGTGTTGCCGGTAGCGCTGTAGGATCCCGTCGCAATCGGCACCTTGCTGCCTTGCTTCATCACCGTTCTCTGCCCCGCCGCCACGATCATAGAGAAGTGCTGAACTCCAATGCGCTTGCTGCCATCCGTCTCGACAGTTGTGAAGGTGAGGCGATAGGTTTTCTTGGGCCTGTCAAGATCGCTGATGACCTTCTGCGCGAGCGCAAGCTCGTCCGGGGTGCCGCGTATAGTGAGGGCGTTCTGGCTCGGGACGAGGAAGACCTTGACGTCGGGTGGCAGGAGATTGCGGACGGCGACTGTGATTTCGTTGGCTTCGTTTACTTGTGTGGCATTGGTGAGATAGAAGGTCTGGAAGGGACGTGAGTCCACCCTTGCATTGGCAGCGACCTCTTGCCTTGAAGCCGTACTCCCCTTTTCCGTGGTGGCGCTCTCCACCGTCTGCCCCCATGCGCCCGGACCAATCAAGACCAAAGCCACTCCCAGAATCCCACACGCAGACTTCCTGCTCCAGCTTCCTCGCGCATTGCATTTCATCTTCATTCGTTTTCTCCCGTTCTCGTTGGCCTTGGTGTTGCTTGCTGCGTGGTTGATTGATCTGGAGCGAACTTCTCCGGCGTCGATTGTGGCTGCATTGGTTGATCCGGCACTGACTGTTCCGGCACCGACTGTTCAGGAGTCGTCTGCTCCATTCCTGGCTGCGCTGGCATAGCCTGATCCATCGTCGATTGTCCCGGTGCTACTTGCTCCGTCGTCGATTGCTCTGGCGCTGCTTGCCCCGTCATCGACTGCTCGGGCGTAGTTTGCCTTGTCGATTGTCCGAAAAACCTCTGAAACTCCGCCTTATCCTCTAGGTCCTGCAAGGCCCGCACCTTCGAATCGAGCATCGCCAACTCCACCGGATCATCTTTGTGGACGAGACGCAGCAGCAATCTCTCCTGCTCCGTCAGCTCCGTCAAAGGCATCGGCGGAGCAGGTCGGCTGGGGGCGTGCATCTCTTCGAGAGCGACAGAATCACTGTCGAGGACGGCTTCCGCGCTCCCTTCATTCGTCTTTCCCTCCGCCTTTATCTGTCCCGCATTCACTTCTTCCAGGGCCCGCACGCCTGACCGCGACGAAGCAGGTTGTGCGCTCTTAGCAGCCACCTCGGAAGCCCCCAAAGCCAGCGACCGCACAGGGGCAGGGCTCCTCCGTCCCTGCGCAGGCACATGCCCCAGCCGCCGAATCGCCGGAATCGCCAAAGCAACGGCGAACATCCCCGCTAACGCCACCCCGCACACCAAAGACCCGACAGCGACCGGACGCGCCGGCGCCACCAGCCAGATCGGCCTCAACCGGAGCCAACCCGACCGAGACCGCACCGCCGCTCTCTCCTCCAGCCCATCCAGTTGATCCAGGATGCGGCGCTCCATTCCAGCAGCAGACTCGGCGTCTCGCAACCCCGCCAGCACCTTCTCAATCGCTTCCTCGGAATTCTTCATCACCTACCCTCTCCTTCTTCAAGCCGCTCCCGCAGCCGCGTTCGCGCGCGAAACAGCAATGCTCGAACCGCCGACTCGCTTCGTCCCAGAACCTCCGCCATCTCCGCCGTCCCCAACTCCTCGACCACAGAAAGCAACAGAACATTGCGCTCCGCCTTAGGCAATCTCTCCAACTCACGCAGAACGGACCTCAAGCGCTGCGCCTCGTTCAACGCCTCGTCAGCCAAAGACATCCTGCACCACGTCCTCGGCCTCCGCGCGGCTCCGCAAAACCGAATGAGCTACGCGGAACAGCAACGAAGAGTAAGTCTCCACCAGAGCCGCGAGATCGATCTCCGACCGCGCACCTTCCATGGAAGACAACGCCAAGCTGCAGCCCTCGACCGACGCCATAAGCCCCTTCTATCCAGACAGACGCTCAAGTGTAGCTTTCGCTCGACAATAATTTGGATGGTTATTTTGGCGTGCCGCAGGTCGATTCGTCGCTTGTCGTTGCCCTGG
>WNFC01001921.1_pt1 | contig 23847 bp, 23 predicted proteins | sample 5400541 | NCBI WGS metagenome assembly WNFC01 (sample SAMN13153342, study PRJNA577476) | soil metagenome | isolation source: 120 cm saprolite under Douglas fir tree site 2 hole 2 replicate 1 | place: USA:California | collected 2015-04-18
CTGGCCCTTGCTTTCGTGGCATGGCCATTGATGGCCCGCTATGTGCGAGGCCAGACACTGCAGCTCAAAGAGCAACAATTCATCGAGGCCGCGCGTACGGCGGGTACCAGTGATACCCGCATTATCATCCGCCATATTATCCCCAACCTGTTCAGCATCGTGGTAGTCGCATCAACACTGAACATCGTGGGCACCATCATCGGCGAGGCCGGTATCAGCCTGCTCGGCCTTGGTGTACAGCCCCCAGGCTCCAGTATCGGCCTGATGATTGCCCAGGCAGAGCCTCTCGTTGATTCTCATCCCTGGGAAATTCTGCTGCCCACCGTCGTTCTGGCCATTTTTGTGCTGGCTTTCTCGTTCCTGGGAGATGGCCTGCGCGATGCCTTTGACCCTCGATCAAAAGATTAGTGAGCGGAGTAGCGAACATGGCAGAGAATCTGCTTGAAGTAAATAACCTCAAGACCTACTTTTTTACACGCGCAGGGGTAGTGAAAGCCGTCGATGATGTTTCTCTCTCGATCAAACCGGGTCAAACTCTGGGGATCGTAGGTGAAAGTGGCTGTGGCAAAAGCGTTACCGCGCTTTCCGTCATGCGCCTCGTAGCGAATCCCCCTGGCAAGATCGTCGGAGGCGAAATCAACTTCAACGACGTGAATATTCTCGATATGAACCAGGAAGAATTGACCGAGTTGCGCGGCAGCAAAATTTCGATGATCTTCCAGGATCCGATGACTTCGCTTAACCCGGTCTTTACCGTTGGTTCTCAGATTGCTGAGACGGTCAAACGGCACCGCAAAGATATGAGCAAGGATCAGGCCTGGAAACGGGCAATTGAAATGCTTGACCTGGTACGTATTCCAGATTCCAAACGGCGTAGCAAAAACTACCCGCACGAGTTTAGCGGGGGAATGCGCCAGCGCGTGATGATTGCCATTGCCCTGGCATGCAATCCGAAACTGCTCATTGCAGATGAGCCAACTACCGCACTGGATGTGACTATTCAGGCTCAGATTCTTGAACTGATGAAGGGTTTGTCAAAAGAATTCGACACCTCAGTAATGCTCATCACCCACGACCTGGGAGTAGTTGCCGGAACCGCTGAGAACGTCAACGTGATGTACGCCGGGCATATAGTGGAGTCTGCACCGGTAAAGCAACTATTCGAGACACCCGCGCATCCCTATACTGTGGGTCTTCTGCATTCTATTCCCCGTCTCGACGATCAACGTGGCATCAAGCTCAATCCGATTAAAGGGCAACCGCCAGACTTGAACAATCTATCTCCTGGTTGTCCTTACGCTCCGCGTTGTCCCAAAGTGCAGAGTCGTTGCCGAGAGGAACGTCCAGAACTCATGCCGGTAGGACGTGGTGATCAAGTGGCCGCCTGTTTTTATCCAGACTAAGGGGAGGGGAAAGGAAAAATGGCACAAGAAGTCCAAAAATTCGAGGCGACAGGAACCACCATGGTAGATGTAAAGGGCTTAAAAGTCTACTTCCCGATAAAAGGGGGTATTTTCAGTCGAACTGTAGCACAGGTCAAAGCTGTCGATGGCGTTGACCTGTTCGTCCGACGTGGTGAGACGTTAGGCCTGGTGGGAGAAAGCGGCTGTGGCAAATCGACAACAGGTCGGGCAATTTTACAGTTGATTAAACCGACGGCAGGCAGCGTCAAACTCAATGGGACTGAATTGACAACACTTTCTTCCGATGAAATACGTAAAAAGCGGGCTGACATGCAGATGGTGTTCCAGGACCCATATGGCTCGCTCAGCCCACGTTTTACCATCGGGCAGACCATCGCAGAGCCGCTGGAAAACTTCAAGAAAGGCAACCCAAAAGAAGTTAAAGAAGAAGTTGCCCATCTGCTCGAAGTGGTGGGTCTCAACCCGTTCTTTGTCAACCGTTTTGCACATGAGTTTAGTGGCGGTCAACGCCAGCGTATTGGCATCGCGCGCGCCCTGGCCCTGCGACCCTCATTCATCGTAGCTGACGAGCCCGTATCTGCGCTCGATGTGTCGATCCAGGTTGGATTGACCTACCTGTTTGTGGCGCACAACCTCTCGGTGGTGAAGCATATCAGCAACCGCATAGCGGTGATGTATCTCGGGCGAGTAGCTGAACTGTGCGAGAGCGAAGCGTTGTATGAGCATCCTTTGCATCCATATACGCAAGCACTACTTTCAGCCATTCCGGTCCCTGATCCAGAGATAGAGCTGCGGCGCAAACGTATCATCCTGGAAGGCGATGTACCAAGCCCGGTGAATCCACCTTCAGGCTGCAATTTCCATCCGCGCTGCTGGAAGGCACAGGAGATCTGCCGCCAGGTCAATCCACCACTGGAAGAAAAACAGCCAAATCACTGGGCAGCCTGCCACTTCCCAGGATAAGATTGACTGCTCAATCATACTGTTGTTCAAGATTCTTCATACGCGCTAGCAACCGGATGCGTGCCATCAAATGTCGCGCATCATATGGCTTTATCACATAATCGTCAGCGCCCGCATCAAATCCCGCAATTTTGTCCTGGAGAGTCGTAAGTGAGGTAAGAAGCATGATAGGGAGATAATGAAGAGAAGGGGTATTGCGAATAAAGCGGCAAAGTTCAAGCCCGCTTTCCTTACCAAGTAAGACCTCGCAGATTACAATGTCGGGAATATACTCTTTGAGGTGCTGTCTGGCTTCTATGAGAGAGTGAGCATGATAGAGATGAAAATCACTTCCTAAAGCCTGTTGAATTCTATTGCATGCATCTGGATCATCGTCTACCAAAAGAATGTGTAATTTACGCAGTCTTTGTAGTTCATGCACAATTATTCTCGTTCAGCATGTGTCTGTAGTAAATAATCCATTCGGCGTTGCCTATCCGCCGGTGTTAGGAGTAATACTCGTTCTATGGCTGCGTTAAGTGCTCCTGGTTTAAATGGTTTTGTAAGATACTCATCAACTCCCGAAAGTAAACCGGTCATCTGATCTTCTTCACGTGTCATCGCACTTAAGATGATCAGAGGTATATTTGCCGTGCGAGTATCACCACGCAAGCAACGAACAAGTTTATAGCCGTCCATGCGAGGCATCTTTACATCGATAATAACGCAAACAGGATTTTCGGCATAGACGCTTTTTAATCCCTCTTCACCGTCATAGGCGACGATAACCTGAAATGCGCTCTGCAGGTTCACGGCATATTTAATAAGTTCTACTATTGTGGGATTGTCATCGATAATCAATACTTTTTTCACGATATCCCTGTGCTAGAAGACTATATTGTACAACGTACAAATTTCTAGAAATCTTCGGTCGCCTTTTTGCATTGTAGCATAGTAATAGGTAACTGCCAACCTTTTCTAAGTATTTTGTGCTAGAATGGAACGTGAAAGGAGCTAGTTTGATGTCTAGGATGTCTACACTCGACCGCTATTCACGACAAACGCTGTTCGGACCAATCGGTAAAGATGGTCAGGAACGGCTTGGAGACTCATCAGTAGCCATTATCGGCTGTGGCGCTTTGGGAACAGTACTTGCCAACAACCTCTGCCGTGCAGGTATTGGGAGATTGGTGATTGCTGATCGTGACTATATCGAATTGAATAATCTGCAGCGGCAGATTCTTTTCGATGAGGACGATATTGCGCGACGGCTACCAAAGGCAATCGCCGCTGCCGAAAAACTGCATCGAGTGAATAGCACAACGAAGATAGAGGCGCTGGTAGAAGACATCAACGTCGACGGTATAGAATCTCTGGTACAGAATGTAGATCTGGTGCTTGATGCTACAGACAATTTTGAGACACGCTACCTGCTCAATGATGTATGTGTTAAATATGCACGACCGTGGATCTACAGCGGGGTAATTGCTTCGTATGGTGTGACGATGAACATTGTACCTGGAGACACTCCCTGCTTGCGCTGCATTTTTCCAGAGATGCCACTACCTGGCACGACTCCTACCTGTGATACCGCCGGTGTACTTAACGGAATAGTAGGGGCAATTGCAGGCGTCGCGGCTACCGAGGCTCTCAAATTGTTGCTGCGAAGCGACAAGGTGAGTCGCGCTATGTTCTGGATGGACGTGTGGGAGAATACCAGTGAACGCATAGAGTTGCCACGCCAGCCAGATTGTCCATCCTGTGGGCTACACCAATATGAATTCCTCGACTCCCTCAGCGGAACAAGCAGCACAAGCCTCTGTGGACGCGATGCAGTACAGGTGCGAGGTGGGAAAAAGGGAGACAGGATTAATTTACCAGACCTGGCTGAACGACTGCGCCCGGTTGGTCAGGTCTCTTTCAACGAGTTTTTACTGCGCTTCATCGTCGATGGATATGAACTGACCATTTTCCCCGATGCGCGTGCGATTATCAAAGGGACAGACGATGAGCATGTCGCGAAGTCAGTGTACGCGCGATACATTGGGATGTAGCCTTGTACTCCTCCTAACCTATGTTATAATACGCAAGGTTAACTTTAAACATTCTTCACCTCTAAATTTGGGAGATTCATTACTTTTATGAATGAACATATTCTTGTGTGTGTAGCGTGGCCGTATGCGAAAAGCTCTACTCATGTCGGCCAAATCGTTGGTGCCTATTTACCTGCTGACACCTTTGCGCGCTATCATCGTATGGCAGGAAACCACGTTCTTATGGTTTCTGGGAGCGATGAACACGGCACACCCATACTCGTTGACGCTGAACGAGAGGGCATCAACCCGCGTGAATTCGTGGCACGCTATCACCGTCAAATTTGTGAAGTATGGGATAGACTGGGTATGTCCTGGGATTTATATACTGAGACAGGAACAGAAAACCACTATCGCATTACGCAAGATTTCTTTTTAACGCTCTACGATAAGGGTTATATCTTCAAAGATTCAATGGAATCCCCTTATTGCCCGACAGATCGCCGCTTCTTGCCCGATCGTTACGTTGAAGGCACCTGCCCGCATTGCGGTTATACATCCGCTCGCGGTGATCAGTGCGATAACTGTGGTCGAACGCTCGATCCTGTTGATTTGATAGCTCCCCGCTGCCGCCTATGCGGCAGTAAACAAGCCAGTCTGGAAATTCGCACGACTGAGCACTTCTTCCTGGATCTGCCTAAGCTGCAAGAGCCGTTGATGGCATGGCTTTCAGATGGTAAAGATTACTGGCGTACCAATACCCTGGGATTTGCCATGAGCTGGCTCAAAGAAGGACTGCGCCCACGAGCAATCACTCGCGACCTGGATTGGGGAGTTCCTATACCGATTGATGGTTACGAGGATAAACGCATTTATGTGTGGTTTGATGCCGTCATTGGCTACTTCTCTGCCTCAGTTGAATGGGCAGAAAGGCGAGGCACTCCAGAAGCATGGAAGACCTGGTGGGTACCCGGCCAGGCAGAGCCACCAGTAAAGTCCTACTACTTTATCGGGAAAGACAATATTCCCTTTCATGCAATTATCTGGCCTGCGATGCTGATGGGCTATGGCAATCGCAATTTACCTTATGATGTACCGGCAAACGAGTTTATGACCATGAGCGGTGCAAAGGCATCGAGTAGTCGAGGCAATGTAATATGGACAAAAGATGTATTGGATCGCTATGATGCTGATACACTACGCTATTATCTGTCGGTGACTGCTCCTGAAGGACGCGATACCGACTTTACCTATGAGGAATTGATTCGACGAAATAATGATGAACTGTTAGCTGCCTATGGAAACGCGGTACACCGTACGCTCACTTTTCTACAGAGTAAGTTCGGCGGGATTGTGCCCCATCCACAAACCCTTCACGAGGCTGACCGCGAGATCCTGCAAGAAGTGGAACGAGGCTTCACAGTTGTAGGGCATAACATAGCCAATTGCCATTTGAAAGATGGCATTAACGCAGCTATGGCGATTGCACATGCGGCGAACCGTTATCTGGATGAGCAGGCACCATGGAAACAGATTAAGGTAGATCGCGAGGCGGCAGGAACGACGATTTATGTAATGCTTCAAGTATTGAGCGGCTTGCGAGTGCTCTTCTGTCCCTATCTGCCATTTTCATCTCAAAAGCTACACCATTTTCTGGGATTTGAGGGTCAAGTGGACACAGTCAGTTGGAGGCTTGCAAGGGTTCCAGAGGGCATGAGATTGCCTGTACCCACACCATTGTTCCCGAAATTAGAAGAGTTCGCAGTCGTCGAGTAGGATAGTAGTCCCTTTCCTACCCTGAAGATGCTGCTTGCCCACCACCATCTGAGGAGTGCTCGTCGGCTTTTGTACTATGTTTATGCGGGTGACTATGGCCTACAGGTGCTTTCTTCTTGTGATCGACGATAATATGCGTGATCTCATCGAGCTTTTCAGGCGACCATTCAGCAAAATGATCCCAGGCGCTTGTCTGCCAGTCATCAACCGTCTTTGTCTCCGGAATCCAGGGGGGAAGGTTCAACAGCAAGTGCTCAGCTATTGCATTTACAAACGGCTCGTACATCCGTCGTATATCGTAGAGGCGTTTTTCAGCATCCTCTTGATGCTGTAACGTTAACCCCACTTCGGCAAGAGCATCGCGCATGCGTTCAAAATCCTCATGCGAGAGGCGTCCGAGTTTAGGATTCATCGGCGGCGTCCCATAGACCTGTGCAAGGTCGACTGCCGCGTGACGCGCGATAGCGAAAGTGAATCGTATAGTTGGAGTTGAAATGTCTTCGAAACCAATGATAAGCAATACACAGGTATCCAGGATTGTAGTAAGCGCTGCTAGCCAGGACTGTCGTTCATGCTGGGAGCGATAGTATGTAAGGACCGGATAGGAGAGATGACTCTCCAGCAATTCAGCACACCATCGTTCCCATTCACGCATGAACCGGACAAGTTCGTCCATGTTCCGGTCTCGATAACTCCTGCGCAATAATTCGGTCGCGCTTGATGGTGAGCCAGCACGCGCATCGAGGAGGGAGATATTGATTTCCCGGCGCGAAAACGACTGGTAGATCACCGGGATATAGCCAATAATCAGGGCGAGTAAGCCAAAGCCAAAGCCAGCCTCTGCAAAGACGAGGAATCGTGCCAGCCCTGACATTGGTGTGACATCGCCTAACCCGAGGGTGACGAATGTCGTCCCACTCATGTAGAGATAGGTTCCAAAAGTCACATCCTTCTCCGGCGCATTCAGAGCTGAACTTAACCCCCATTGGATAAGTGCGAAGGAGAGGACGAGGACTAGTACCCAGACAATAAGCATGAGGATGAGCGAAAGCGGGCCATAGTAACTCAGATAAAACTCGCGTCGATTCCCTGAGTGCATCTTCCGTCCAATTGACGACCACAGCATCCAGGTTGATGCGTAGAACATGCGAGACAGTCTGAAGCGCCGTGATACCCTGCGCGGCAGGACAATCGACTCGAAACTGTCTTGAATGACAAGAAAGATTAAAATAACGCCGACGATGACTACAAGAATTTTCATGGACGCTCCTTCGTTTTCATCGCAGTTTCTTCCCCATAAAAATCGCCACCTCGTGCTCAACCGAGCCGGGGGGGTAGAAGTGTTGATTGATACTCCACACTTCAAAGCCATTACGCAAATAAAATTGTATGGCCGGGTAATTGACGTTTTGGGCCTCTAATACAATTGCCCAGCAGCTGCGATTGCGCGCCCAGTCTGAGGCGCAATTGAGAAGCAACGAGCCGATACCGTAACGCCGGAACTGGCGACCGACGATGATATCTTCAATTCGCACTATAGAACGCCATTGTTCCACGTTGAGCAAAACTGCTCCGGCTATCTGCCCACCAGCCAGGGCAACATAGCCGCCTTCAACGCTATTCAGCCTGGTTTCGACTTCCTCCAGTTTATGTTCGTATTCGCGAAAGCTTTTATAAATAGGCGGGTCGACAGGTGTTTCCCAGAGTTCGAAGGCTAATGCTGGTCTATCCAGTGTTTGCATGGTGTCATCGTTTTGCGCCAACTTTCCATTCACATGCAAGGTATAGATCCGATCTGTCTCAAAACTGTAGTCTAGATTGTGCAGAGCAGGCGCATCTGTGATGGCTACAGATCGTACATCAATTGCGGGCAATGTTCCATCCATAAACTTCCCCCATTCCCAGGGCTATTTACAAGTCCTTTTCCTGCTGGGTCCCAAAGGCTCGCCGCCTGCTGCGGGACCTGGAATGCGTCCTGTCAACGACGCTGACGCTTCTACCTCCGGTCAGATATGACGCAAGGAGGCGAGGGAAAAAGGGCTTCGTGCCGGGTCCCCAAGACTCTGTGTCCTTTGCACTCCTGACCCACTAACTACTGGAGGGGAAATGTAAAGCCTGCTGCTTGGGCCCCGAGACAAGCAGCGCCTACGACGCCAGAAAAATCTCCCAGCTTTGCTCGGATCATCTTCGTTTTGCGGCCTGGATCTGCCAATGCTGTGATGCGAGCGCGATGCACTGCACGCTCAAAGAGCAGGTCCATGGCTTCAATCACTCCCCCACCTAAAATAATGCACTCAGGATTATAGAAGTTCATGACTGAAGCCAGGCCATATCCCAGGAAATCAGCCGCTTCCGTGACAATTTCGGTCACCAGGGCATCACCCTGATTGAGCGCATTTGCCAGTAATCCGGAACGAATAATCGTTTCACCTTCCGTCAGTTGGAGTTCTGCTTCCCCGGTGAGCACTGAGCTACGCCCATGATGTATTTCTGCCATGATGGCTGTGGTGATGGCAGTACGAGAGGCATACGCTTCTAAACAGCCACGACTCCCACACGGACAGATGCGCCCACCTGCCTGAATCGTCATATGTCCGACTTCACCAGCAGTACCTGTCAGGCCAGAATACAGACGACCGTTCTGCACAATGCCACCACCAATGCCTGTGCCAACGAACAGGACGACAAAGGTCGCATATTCTCGACCCGCACCATACAGGTATTCTCCCAGGGCTGCCACTTCGACATCATTGCCAACCGCGACGGGCTTACCAAATTGCTTGCCGAGTATGTCAGCCACCGGCATATCTTTGACCCCAAGATTCGGTGAATCTACAACAACCCCATTTTTGCGATCAATTTGCCCGGCTGCTCCAATACCAACCGCAACAATTTTGGCCCCGGCTGGCAATTTTGCAGATTCGAGTGCTGCTGTTGACAGGTTTATGATATGCTGTGACATATATTCTTGCCCCAATTCGGCATGCGTGCGTTTGCGTTCTGAACCAATTACTTCACCAGTGCTGATATCAACAACCGCAGCCAGGGTTTTCGTTCCGCCCAGGTCAATTCCAAGGGCATATACTTTTTGTTTTGCCATACGATAACCTCACTCTTTTGAAAATGGTAGGCTCAATCCTGGTTCAACGTCCAGGTCAAGACCATGTTGCTCGCCTCTAAGCAGGTGAAAGAAAGCAGCACTTGCAATCATTGCAGCATTATCTGTACAGAACTCAATCGGTGGATACTTGAGACGGATATGAAGTGGAAGCAGTTCCCGCTCCAGACGCGTTCTCAGACTGACATTGGCAGCTACTCCACCCGCAAGTACTACTTGCTTTACATGATACTCCTGTGCTGCAAGACGAGTCTTAACCGCTAAGACATCTACAACAGCTTCTTGAAAACTCGCGGCCAGTAACTCAACATTCGCGCCACCTCTCTGCGCTGCCTGCACTCCCATACGCGTGTATTGACTGACTTGCTTCCCTGTCGTCCCTGCATTTCCCGATGAGCGAGCGTGAAGTATATTCTGATCTCCGGCTGCGCCCTCAGCGAGGTGAAGCATCGCTGTCTTCAGACCACTAAAGCTGAAATCATAGGTGCCGCGTAACCAGGAGCGTGGCAAACGATACATGTTAAGTGCCTGTGTAATTGATTTACCTTGCTGTTCTAATTCCTCCTGAGCGTGTTGGGCTGCTTTCTGAATAGACGGTCCACCTGGATAGCTGAGACCTAAAATACGTGCTACTTTGTCAAAAGCTTCCCCAGCCGCATCATCGCGGGTACGACCCAACAATTCGTATTGGCCATGGCCACGCACAAGTACAAGCTCACTATGAGCGCCTGAGATGACCAGGCACATTAAAGGAAATGTGGGGTCTCCCTCTTGATACTCCCAATCAGCATCCTCCATTTCCTTTGAAGCAGCTTCAGTTCGCCCTCGCAGCCAGTTAGCATAGATATGCGCTTCAAGATGATTGACGCCAAGAAATGGGAGATTGTGCGCCAGGGCTATAGCTTTGCCGACAGTCAGACCTACTAGTAGTGATCCAGCCAGACCAGGACCATAGGTGGCGGCAATAGCGTCGATGTTTTCCCAACTACACCCAGCCTGGTCAAGCGCCGTTTCTATTACTGGAATGATGGTAGTAAGCTGTTGGCGTGAAGCAACTTCTGGTACCACCCCGCCATAGCGATTATGAATTTCAGCTTGCGAGGCAACCACATTTGAGAGCAGATAACGGCCATCTTTGATGATGGCGGCTCCTGTTTCATCGCATGAGCTTTCGATTCCTAGTATGAGCATAACAGCTATTCCTGATTGTTTTTACCATCAATATCGATAAATCCAGCCACTACTGTGCTTCAAGTTTTTGCATCAGTGTGTATTTCAATTCCTGGAATTTTTGCTTATAGGTAGGGGATTTGATCTCATCCGTCCACATGATCAAGGCATCTTCCTGGTTGTCACTATAATAGCGATGACGCAAACCTGCTTCCCGGAATCCATACTTACGATAGAGATTCTGCGCATTGTGGTTGGAGACCCGAACTTCAAGGGTAACCCACCTGGCATTGATGTCATACGCAATATCAATCAGGCTTACCAGCATAAATTCTCCCAAACCACGGCGGCGGAAATCCGGATGCATTGCTATGGTAGTAATATGCGCTTCATCAACCATTAACCACAATCCCGCAAAACCAATGATTGAGGCCAAACTCGGCGTTGATACGGTAGAAGAGGATCGCACAGGCAATAGTGTGAGTGGAAAGAAACGACGATGCCGTTCTGGCTCTTGCACAGGGACAGACATGCGCTCCTCGGCAATTTGTTTATTGCGCAATACAATGTAATGTGCCCAACGATTTTCCTGTAACTCTTTGCGGTAGGCGCTTGGAGGCCAGGTCGATGGATAGGCTAGACGCTCGATCTCGATGACACGAGGCACGTCTGACATTGTCATGCGATCAATGACGTAACGCACCCTCTTCCCTTTCTGTTTGACTTAGATCGGACGACCGATTCGGCTTCTGCCCCAGGAGCGGCTGTTTACGAGTACTGGTTGTGATTGAAGGACGACGCACATACAATGGTTCAAGTAACATAGGATCTTCAATCCTACCTTTATTCAAACGTTGAAGCGCAAGGAAAGCCAGGGAAGAAGCGTGTCGTGTCGCTTGCAAGTTATCGATAAAAAGGCTTCTTCCCGGCATTTGCTCGTATAACACCTGTCGAGCTGCTTCGCTCAATTCGCCACAAAAGAGAATTGGCGAGAGCTGACGCTCACCCGGTACTCCAGCCCATTGATCCAGATGTTCGTTCAAATAGCTGACTAGATGTTGTGGACTGAGTATAAGATAATCACTGAGCTGCCGCACATGATACGTGATATCACCATTATTTTCTACCTCATCGAAGAGATAGCAAGCTGCATAAAGATCGGACCGTCCAGCTTCCAGGATAGAACACACAGGACCCTGCCATTGCTGCTGTTGAGCAGCAATGATTTCAAGAGTACTGACTCCTACAAGCGGCTTTTGTAATGCAAACGCAAGGGCTTTTGCAGTTGCTACTGCAACTCTTACTCCATTGAACGATCCAGGCCCTGTAGCAACTGTCACACAATCAATAGCTTGCATGCTGCTGCCACACTCAACCACCAGGCGCTGAATGCGTTCCAGCAACTCTACACTGTGGTTGCTTCCTATTTGCCAGGTATATTCGCCCAAAAGCGTTTGCTCATCGCAAAGCGCAACACTCGCCTGGCGGGTAGATGTATCAAGAGCCAGTAGTAACATAAGCGTTCTTCTGAAATTGTCGCAGCAGTTCGCAGTAGCGCTCGCCAGTTGCGATAAACAACAAACCTCGTTTTGTTTCAGACATTATTTTCAAGCGGATGTTCAGGTGTTCTTCCGGCCAGAACAAGACAGCTTTCTCTGCCCATTCAATTACAGAGACACCTTTACTGAAAAAATAGTCCTCAAAACCGAGATCAACTATTTCTTCGGGATTATCCAGTCGATACAAATCAAAGTGATAAAGCGCTGGCCCTCTATGCGATAGAGCGCCAGTTGAATTACCAGTGCGAGGTTGACCTGTATATTCCTTGAGCAAGGTAAAGGTGGGGCTATTGATGTTCTCAATTATACCCATACCCTGTGCCAGACCTTGTGTAAAAGTTGTCTTGCCTGTTCCCAGTTGTCCGTCGAGCAAGATGAGTTCTCCCCCTTGCAGTAGCTCTCCCAATCTCATACCTAGTCGCTGTGTCTGGGCCGTACTGTGACTGATACAGTCGAGGGTTAAGGTCATTTCTCCCTGCGAACGTCTGGTCAATATAGCACCCTTCAAGCTGGTTACCTATCCACTATGATTACACCCGCTATACCACACAAAAAGCTATTGATGTTGAATTACGATAGCCATAAGAGGTAACAACCATTGTAACACACAGTTATACACCAATCAACGCAACTTTGTACCACAACTACGACAATAGAGGGCATTTGGGCGTATAGTAGTACCACATACCGGACAAAGCAGAGATTTCCCTCCTGCTTTTGAGGATTGAGAAGCTGAAGGTGTCGACGATGAGACAGGTGGTGTATAATCCGGAGTCGATGCTGGTGCGAATTGATTTGCCTGGTAGGCTTCGCTCTTAATCTCCCGCAATTGTGTTTCACGGTTCTCTACATCGTGATCCAACTCCTGCATGCTGGCACATAAGCGTGATAGTTGCTGGTCGGTCAATTTCCCTTGCTGGTAAAGGTTCATTGCTATTTGTCCAAGTTCGTCGAGTAACTGCTGACGTTGATCTAAAAGTTTCTCAATTTCGGTTTGCTTACTACGAACACGCATTTGCTTCTGCGCTTCCCAACTTGTGCGGCTTACTGCCGCGTTCACCATACTTTTTGCGGATTCTAAGAAGTCTGCCATGAACTACCTCCCGTTCTGGTATCTATGTGTAGATTTTTGGTATGAGCTAGTATATTCTATTCGATATCTGTAACGGCATGCTCATAAATTCGTATCTCTTCGAGTTTACCATTGCTACTAAACTGCACCGCTACCACATCGATTCTCCAGGAGCGATCCGAACAAGTGTGAAGGTCCAGGTAATAGGATGCCACCTCCACTAACTTGCGACGTTTATAGATCGTAAGCGCATCTTCGGGTAGGCCAAAAGAGACGCCGCGCCTGGCCTTCACTTCCACAAAGATGAGATCTTGTTCGTCCTCAGCCACCAGGTCAATCTCGCCTTGACGACAGCGAAAATTTCGCTCCAGGATGTGATATCCTTTGCTCATGAGTGCTTCTGCCGCAAGTCGTTCACCTGTACGACCGAGACCCTGACGCGCCGTTGGTTTTGGCTTATTTTTAGCAGTAGTATCTTTCTTCAAGAGAATATGCTTTCATAAAGTAATACGTTCTGTTTTAGGAACGAGTTGTACCAGGCCATGGCTATGTAAATGTCAGGAGTGCAACGGGCAACAGCCACTTGAAACACTGCTCTGTGACAAGGATATATCAGAACGAATGTGATTACAAGAGATTTGATGGACAGAGTAACCCCTCGACGCTCTGAGGACATTCATGTTACAATGCTAGCAACGAGATTTCTCAAAACTCAAGCACACAACACACATATTTTTGTACTTGTTTATCCTAAAAACAAACAGGGGGCGATAGTATGTCAGGTCATTCTAAATGGGCGCAAATACGCCGTGCCAAAGGAGTTAACGACGCCAGAAGAGGCCAACTTTTTACGCGGTTAGGACGTGAAATTGTAGTAGCCGTGCGCGAAGGCGGTAGTGGAGACCCTAATGCAAACTTCCGACTGCGTATGGCTATACAAAGAGCGCGTGATGCCAACATGCCCATGGATAATATCGAGCGTACGATCAAGCGTGTATTGGGAGGAACCGATAGCAACACGCTTGAAGAGATTACCTACGAGGGTTACGGACCAGGAGGCACAGCAATGTTGGTGCAGGCCTTAACGGAGAATCGAAACCGTACCGTTGCTGAAGTGCGTAACGCCTTTAATCGCAATGGCGGAAACATGGGTGAAAACGGTTGTGTTGACTGGCTCTTCGAGGCAAAAGGCATCATTGAGGTAGAACTGAAAGGGCACGATCCAGATGAACTCACCTTGGAGGCTATAGACCTGGGTGCCGATGATGTTGATCCGATAGGCCCTGACGACGAGGTTCTTATTATTTATTCCGATCCCTCGGATCTCGAATCAATTCGTCAGACATTGGAATCAAAAAAGTATAAAGTAGTGAAAGCTGAGAGTACACTGCTGCCAAAAACCAGAATTGAACTCAACGAAGAAAAGGTAGCTCACCAGGTAATGCGCCTGGTAGAGAAGTTCGAAGACCTGGATGATGTGCAGAATGTGTATACAAATGCTGACTTCCCGGAGGCCTTTGCAGCTTCATACGAGGGTTGAGAGATGGGCAGTCTAACTAGCCCATCATCCACTTCTCCTTCGCCTCGCGTTGCACTGGGTATAGATCCTGGCACAGCTATCGTTGGCTATGCCGTAGTGGAGGCTCGGGGTAGCGAGTTGAATATGATTGTCTGCGATGTTATTACAACTTCCTCAAGTATGTCAATGCCTGAACGACTACTACACATCTTTCATCGTTTAAACGAGATTATTACCACGTATCGTCCAAACGAAGCTGCAATGGAAGAACTCTTCTTCGCCAAAAATGCGCGCACTGCCTTGACGGTAGGACAGGCGCGTGGAGTGGCAATGCTGGCATTGGCAAACGGGAGTCTTGCAGTTGCTGAGTATACTCCTAAGCAGGTCAAGCAGGCCGTGACAGGCTATGGTGGGGCTAATAAAGAGCAGGTGGGAGAAATGGTACGTATTCTTCTACATCTCAAATCAATTCCGCGTCCGGATGATGCAGCAGATGCTGCGGCAGTAGCTATCTGCCATTTGCATACCGCCTCGTTTCTCACCCGTACCCAGACTTACTAAAGAGAATGCGATTTTTTAATACCATATATTTATCTTTAATGATCTATTCAGCAAGAGGTAAGGAAAGTAACAATGATTGCCAGTATTCAGGGCCCACTAGAAGCACGTCGGGCAGGTTATGTCATTATACGTACAGGCGGCTTTGGTATTCGTGTCTTCGCTCCCACCACGACGTTGAGTCACCTGGGAGAAGTCGGCTCAGAGGTGTCTCTCTACACACATTTTTATGTGCGTGAAGATGGAATGGCCCTCTATGGTTTCTCCAGTGAAGAAGATCGGGACGCTTTTGAGCAACTGATCGGTATCAGCGGGGTTGGTCCAAAGTTAGCACTGGCATTGTTATCTATGATGGATGCGCAAACTTTTTATAAAGCGATCGCGGATGAGGATCAACAACGCCTCGCACTGACTCCAGGTGTCGGCAAGAAGCTCGCAGCCAGGTTAGTGCTTGAACTCAAGGGAAAACTTCCATCTCTGGGTACACTGGGAAGCGGTGGAGCGCTCTCACCGTCAGGTACGTTGCAGTCAGAAGTTCTGGAAGCATTGATGGGATTGGGGTTTTCCTCGACGGAAGCGCAGGCAGCATTAAGTAAGATTCCGCAAGACCTACCCATGACACTTGAAGAGCAGATTACTTTTGCTTTACGCTCATTTGCGCGTGAACATTGACAAAAATGAAGGCCTATGTCATGCTACGGAACGAGAATTTCTATAGAAATCAGGTAAAGTATGGAATTACTGGTCGCAACACTGGCGCATATGGCGTTGGGCAAAGACGATGATGGCCCAACTCGCCTGCGTTTCATCTCGGAAACAATACAAAATGCGCCAGGGTTAGTGAATGCACGTTTTTATCGCAGCAGGGAACCTGAATCATACTATTTCATACTCACCACTTGGGAAGATGAAGATTTTTGGTACAAAGCACAGGATCGGTATAATCCAAAGAACCTGTTAAGAGGATCGACAGCAGAGCTACTTATGGCTTCTCCTGAGCAATGGTTGATGCGCTACCTCTGGGGCTATAGTCGCCCCTCAGCCCAACCTGCGATTGCGGCGGCACATATAGTCACCGTCCGACCTGACCAGGCCGAGCGAGTAGAACAAAGTTGGTTAGAAGGACTACGAAGGCAGGTAACGCAACCAGTAGTGGCTTTCGCGTTCCTGGCTCAGGGCAGAAACGAGGATAGTGCATTCATTCATAATCATTCTACCTTAAATAATAACAATGTTACGGAAGATACGGCGAACAACTACAATTCAAACTTCTTGAATTTACTCAGTTGGCCCGGCGAAACACAACGCAAAGATTTCTATGCTGACCAAAACTATAAAGCAATCAGTGGTTTCCTTAGAAGTGTGGGTGTTGTGCGTGTACTTGCACTTGATCCATTGTAGACCAGGTAACTGGTGATAGGTGTGGTTAATCGGATGAGGTCTCAGCTATGGGCCTGGCATAATATTTATTCAGTTCATTCAACAAGAGTTCCCGATCTGCCCACATAGCGCTGGTAAACGTATGATATTCACCATCACAGATTGGCGCTGTCATGGCGCACTTACGATGAGGAGCGAGCCTGAAGCGAATAGTATTCCCCTTAACTTCAACCCAAACATGGCGACGAGTGTAACTTGTTCCCCATTTGAGGAGAATCATAGAGTCATACTCGTAAAAACTGCCCCTACCTTTGAGTGCATTTTTGTTGAGTGTCTTGAGCATTTCGGCAAGGCCACTTTCCTGTAAGACCTGCTTTGCATTCTCTCTTAAAGCCAGACGTTGTGCTACATCTGCTTCGCTGCTCAAGATGCTTTCTGAGTGTTTTTCTTCCTGGTTCGTAACATTCACCACTTTCAAGGAATGCAGGGGCTTTTACTATACTTTTTGCTCATACTCTTCGAGTATATTCTCCTCTTCGATGCCGAATATTGAATAGTGATGGGCATGACCTTGCGCAATCTGAGCAAGAGTAGGAGGAAGAGGAGATGAAGCTACATAGTGTGAGGGAGCATAAGAAGAGGCATCATGGCCAGCAAATACACGCCGGGGCGGCATATGGTACACTTTGTCGGTTGATTGCTTGGCGTGGTTCTTTGCTTCAGCCGCTAAATAACTCACTTCCTCTATACTGTGAGGTTGCCATATTTGATTATTGACCACACCGATAGAGAGAGATACCAAAGGAAACTGGTATGATCGTCCCTTACGATCAACACCACTAATCGATCCGCGACAGAGGTCCTCTGTGCGGTAAAGATCGGTACTTTCCTCTTTATAATGTTCGCAAATATAACTGCAAAGAGTATGTGCCAGCTCTGGCGTTGTAACCACAACAAAATCATCCCCTCCAACATGGCCAACAAAGTCATCGGGATTGCCATACTTACGCACCACGCGTTGGCAGATTCGTCCTACCAGTCGAATCATGTCGTTGCCAGTCAGGAAACCGTAGACATCGTTAAAAGCCTTGAAGTTGTCGAGATCAAGGTAGAGTAAACTCCATGGTTCCATGCTGTTCAGCTTATACTTGATGGCTAACTCGACCTGAAAGCCACCTGGCAGGCCGATAAGAGGGGAAAGGAAGTTCTGTTGTACTCGACGAAGCTGGGCACGAACGCGAGCTAGCAACTCATCGGTATGAAAAGGCTTGGTAATATAATCATCTACACCAGTCTCAAAGGCGTTAACTTTATCCTTTGGCTCCCCAAGAGAACTGAGTACAATGATGGGGATATGAATGGTTTTAGGGTACGTATGTAAACGTCGAACTACTTCGTAGCCATCAATCCCAGGCAACATTAAATCTAAGATAATGAGGTGCGGTGTTTCGCAGAGTGCAAACTGGACGGCATCTTCGCCGTTGAGGACGGTCACGACATTATAACCCTCGGTTTGTAACATTTCTTTTAATAACCTGGCGATTAATTGTTCGTCCTCAACAACCAAAATATCGGCCATAATCGCTCCTGCCTCTACTGATGTAGTACTAACTCTAACTTCTCTACAACTAACCTCAACCAGGTTGCAACGTAAATCTCGAAAACTACGCTTACCCAGATAGGATAGTACATTTTATACCATAGCATCAGGGACATTCCCTGCAAGTAGTGAGATATGACGTATGCCTTGAAAAGCTTCATCATTGAAGCAAAGCCTACACCTATACATCACCAAGCATTCCTGGCTGGTGGAGTTTCCCGATTTTTGATGAAATTGTCAGTTAGAAACTCAGCGATCTCCATCCCCCGAAAGGATTTCGCAAAAGTAGAAGCCGCTTTGAGAGGTTTTCCGTAAAATAAGGAAAGACACTTGACACGCTGTCCACACCCACATTTACTGCAAGATAACGCTTGATTACCTCTCGTAGCAACAATGAAACCAAGATAAGCCAGCGAAAAATAGAAATTTAGTTTTTGACTGAGTTGCACTAATTAGCCGACATGAATTTAAAATCTCATTTCAACTCATTACTATTCAGTATAACATCTACTGACGCATATGCAAAGGGTCTACAGATATTATAACAAGATTTTACATTATTCGAGGCTCTATAAACTAAAACGTATTACATTTGCATACATAACTCCTGCGATGTCAAAAAGTCTCACAAAAACACTGTTGACTCAGTGCACGGACTGCGATAAGATACATGTGCAGTGCATGACCTGGGCTAATAGAATGAAAGGGAAAAATGACTTCAGAATCAGCAACCGCTGAACGACCTATCAGTTTTTCCAGCCGTGGACAACCTTCTTTGCTTTTAGAGGGCGTGTTCCATGCTCCAACAGATGCAGAGCTTGTTCCCATTATTATACTCTGTCATCCTCAACCAGCGAGTAGCGATATGCACGATACATTGAATATCGCCCTTGCTCGCAGGCTAGCTGAAACGGGAATACTCGCATTGCGATTTAATTTCCGGGGAGTTGGAAAAAGCCAGGGTCAACAAACTGATGGACAGCTAGAGCCACTAGACCTTGCAGGAGCTATCGACTATGCACTGTCGGAGTCTGGAGGCAATCCAGCAAAAATCTGTGTGATTGGTCACGGTTTCGGCGCTTATATCGCCCTTCTCTACGCTCCTTTTGATACAAGAATACGCACTGTTGTAAGTATAAGCCTGCCACTTTTCCGCGCTGCAAGTGGATTTCCAAAACCTTTCGAACGCCCCAAACTATTTGTCACGGGTGAATTCGACGAAATTTGTCCGTTATATAAGCTTGAACCTTTTGTTGAACAGCTCAAAGGCCCAAAGGGGATTAAGGTAATTGTTGGTGCTCGTCACCTTATGCGTGGCTATGAGGATGCCGCCGTTACCACCATTGTAAAATATGTCAAGAATTGGGCGGAGATGCCAGGAGTATAACAGGGAAATATGAATCCAAGTAATCCATTAATTGTTCAGAGCGATCGCACAATTTTGCTTGAAGTTGATCACCCGCTGCATGCTGAAGCCAGAGATGCAGTCGCCCAGTTTGCAGAACTGGAAAAATCACCAGAACATATTCATACGTATCGCCTTTCTCCACTTTCGCTTTGGAACGCGGCCGCAGGTGGTATGAGTGCGCAAATGATCATCGAGTTACTGACGAGTTATAGCAAATACGATATCCCGGGGAATATCATCTTCGATATTCGGGAATATATCAGTCGCTATGGACGGATTAAGCTGATTCGCGATGGAGACGCACTCCTCCTTACTTCTAGTGACGCAGCTCTGATTGCTGAGATCATACACCATAAACGCACCCAACCTTTTTTACTGCGCCAGTTAGATACCAACACGTTGCAAGTGAATGCCGCGCGCCGGGGACATATTAAGCAAGCATTGATCCATATTGGATTTCCCGCCGAAGATTTAGCCGGTTACACTGATGGCTCGCCTTTGCCAATGAAGTTGAGACCAGTCACAGCTGAGGGAAAGGCTTTTGAGCCGCGTGCATACCAGTATGGCGCCTCGGCTACATTCTATGCAGGTGGCGCGCCCAGCGGGGGTAGTGGAGTCGTTGTGCTACCATGTGGGGCAGGAAAAACTATTGTTGGTTTAGTTACAATGGCAGATATTCAACGCGCTACATTGATTCTTTCGCCCAATACGATAGCTGTGAGGCAATGGATACAAGAAATTATCGATAAGACAGATGTCCCTCCAGAGATGATTGGTGAGTATACGGGAGATCGCAAAGAAATATGTCCAATTACAGTGAGTACCTACCAGATACTGACATACCGGCGCCCCAATACCAGGGGGCAGACCAATAAAGAGGTACTTGAGGCCGGCGAAGAGGATTTCCCACATTTCTCGCTTTTCAGCAGTTATGATTGGGGGCTGATTATCTACGACGAAGTACATTTATTGCCCGCGCCAGTTTTCCGTATTACTGCTGAGATTCAAGCCCGTCGGCGCCTTGGCTTAACAGCAACACTGATACGAGAAGATGGGCGAGAAGCCGATGTATTCAGTTTAATTGGTCCTAAGAAATATGATGTACCCTGGCGTGAGCTAGAGCGCCAGGGCTGGATTGCTACAGCCGAATGTCATGAAATACGAGTAGGGATGACTGAGGACGAGCAATTGAACTATGCCGTTGCGGATGAACGAGAGAAATACAGAATTGCGGCTGAAAGTCCTGAAAAGTCCAATGTGGTGCACTTTCTTGCTGAGCGTCATCGAGATGACCAGGTCTTAATTATTGGTCAATATATTGACCAGCTCAAGGTGCTTGCAGAAGAACTCGAAGCACCTTTATTGATGGGTCGAACATCGAACAAACAACGAGAAAAGTTATATGAGCAATTTCGTCGCGGTGAAATCAAGCGTATGGTTGTAAGCAAGGTCGCAAATTTCGCTATTGACCTGCCAGATGCAAATGTTGCCATTCAGGTATCGGGTACATTCGGTTCACGCCAGGAGGAAGCGCAACGCTTAGGGCGAATTTTGCGCCCTAAGCAAGATGGCGGGCTTGCCTACTTCTACTCGATTGTGACCCGTGATACACGCGACCAGGAGTTCTCAGCCAATCGCCAACTGTTTCTTACTGAGCAGGGATATCGATACGTGATAGAGGATGCAGAGGAAATGCTGGCACCTTCTACAGTTAAAGCTGGATAGGCTCATTCATGACCTGGATTATCTCCTCCTGCGTCACCCCTTGATCTACCTCCATATCCACCACTTCCCAGCGTGAGCGGTCTCCCTCCCGCCAGAAGTGAAGGTTGAACAAGCAGTGACCAACACGTATTTGCTGCAATTGTAATTCCGGCAGCCACTCGGGAAGCGTGGGATTCACGTAGAGTCGCTTGTGAGGAGCATCGGCACGTAACCCGAGGATGGACCGTAGCATGTGAAAGACACTACCTGAAGCCCAGCCCTGCGGAATGTTCGCTCCAGGGGGATATAGCGCAGGAAAATCTGCCTTGCTCCTGCGACTCAACCCGGCGAAGATCTCCGGCAGGCGATAGGCCTCGAAACGCCTTGCTGCGTCGAAGATCCCACGGATCACCTGGTTGGCTTCGTCAGTCAACCCATAGCGTTTGAACCCGGCCGCAATGATGCCGTTGTCATGGGGCCAGACTGAACCCAGATGATACGAAAACGGGTTATAAGCCGGATTTTTGCTCGAGAGCGTCCGGATTCCCCAGCCACTCCACATATCTTCTTGCAAGAGCCGCCCGGCAGTTCGCGCCGCCTTGTCCTGGTCGGCTATGCCGCTCCACAGGCAGTGTCCCGCATTCGAGGCGATAGAGGTGATCAGTTGTTTGTGTGGGTCAAGTCCATAAGCAAAACAATCTTCTTCCTCCATCCAGAACGTCGCATTAAAGTTGCGCTTCAGGGTTTCGGCTTGTTGAACTAAAGTTGTAGCTCGTGCCTCATCCCCAAGCGCACGAAAGACTTCAGCCATGCGTATTTTTGCGTCGTAGACATAGCCCTGCAGTTCACAGAGCCCCTTAGGCTGCTTGACCTGGCTTCCATCGGCATACACCACCGAGTCTTCAGCATCCTTCCAGCCAACGTTCTCATAGCCGAGCGACGAGAACGTTTTGTACTCCTGGAAGCCATCTCCATCCAAGTCGCCATACTGATCAATCCACTCCAGACATGCTTCAGCAACCTTGCGATAGTACTTCAGCAGATCAATGTCACCTGTCCAGCAGTACGTTTCGGAAAGTACCAGCAGGTACAGGATAGTCGCGTCAGCGGTCCCATAATAGGGGGTATGAGGAATGGAATGGAAATGCGCAAGTTCGCCAAAACGTATTTCGTGCAGGATCTTGCCTGGTTGGGCATCGCGGTAATCATCGCGCTCGATAGCCTGGTACTCGGCCAGGCGTTTCAATGCTCCACGCGCAAATCCTGTTGAAATACTTATATTCTGGAGGGAGACGATCAAACTATCACGTCCAAAGAGCGTGACAAACCAGGGAACGCCAGCCGCAGGCACCCACTCCTGGTCTGACACATCCAGATCATAAATACGCAGTGCCCCCATATCCTCGATCGCCTGTCGATACAGTCGGTAAACATGGTCATTAGGAGTCAGCAACTGTGGGCTACTGCTGAGCCATTGTGCCTGGAGTGCATCAAGTTCGTTTAGAGGCTCTACCAATTGTTGAGGAGTCCGGTGACCAGTGATATGCTTTCTGACGTGCTGGCCATGTTCCAGGGCCAGTTCGCCGCATGTATGCCATTGTTGGCCTGGCTCGAGTTCGATCTCGTAAAAGATACGCCCATTGGCATAGCCAACAGGTACTTCGGTGTTAAAGACAGAATAGGTAACTGCGCGGTGAAAATCTTTGTGATCATAGATTGTGCGCAGCGTTCGCTTCTCCCTCTCCCATTCGCTATGCAATCTGCCGCGTTGGACGAGACGTTTTGATTTCACCTCGAAGATATCGGCAAAATCCGAACGAAGTTCCAGTTGCACGAAGAAATGAATCTTTTTGCCAGTGTAGTTCACAATGTAAAAGTCTTCATGAATGCCCTTCTCAACCGAACGTTCGATAGTTAACCCGATCGTGTTGGCCTCAAAAACACTATCTTCAGCAAAAATTTTTGGGTTCGTGAGATAGAAACGTGCAGTATAAAAGCTAAGTTGGCTGGAATTGACCAGTATCCATGGTTCGCGGTTGATGAAAAGATGATAGGAACTGATGAAGCGAGTATCAATAGCATAAACTCCCTCATCACTATGCGAATTGATCTCTCCACGCTGATCGGTAACCATGAAAGTGCGTCCCTGGCTAATCGTGATACCAGGTGGTCCTACTTTAATCTCAATAGGCATACGTTTCTCCTTGCTCACTCTTTTTACATGGTATTGTATAACATAGACTTAAACGAATAGACAACAAAATAGCCAATGTGTTACGTAATTTATACCCGTAGTACATTACCAGGAGAGGGAAATCAGTTTCGCCAGGATTAGCAAGGGAGATATCGGCGTTTATTGAGATCAAAGTAGTGCCATCAGGCATCTCCATCAGCCAGGGGCGCACCTTCATGGTCACTGATGAACGGCATAGGATCAATCCATGAAGTGACGCGGGTGTCTAATAGTCCAGGCCTGGATGATCTTCAGCATGCCTCGTGACAGACAGGAGGAACAATTTTGACCACAACTGTTGATGTGATTGTAATAGGCACGGGCACAGCAGCCCAGAACGTCGCCTACACC
>WNFC01002239.1_pt1 | contig 23846 bp, 23 predicted proteins | sample 5400541 | NCBI WGS metagenome assembly WNFC01 (sample SAMN13153342, study PRJNA577476) | soil metagenome | isolation source: 120 cm saprolite under Douglas fir tree site 2 hole 2 replicate 1 | place: USA:California | collected 2015-04-18
ACTTACGGTCTTGCCCACGATATAGGCTGGGCCCGCGCCGTAAACCAGCCGCCAGCGCGCCTCTCGGGAGCGGCATGGCGACTATGCGCTTTGCGGCACCTTGCGGACAAATCCCACCCGGGCCGTCCCCGCTGCCATCAGCAGATTGAGGTCGTTGCCGGCCAGCACCATGCGCACGCCCATGCCGACGTATTTGCCGAGGCCGTCCTCGCTGTAGACGCCGCCCATCGCCGGCCATTTGCCATGCTTGCGGCAGGCGGCGATGACGGCGGCGAAGGCCCGCTCGACGTCGCGATGCAGGAAATCGCCGGGAATGCCCATCTCCATGCAGAGATCGTTGGCGCCGACATGGAGCGCATCGATGCCCTGAACGGCGGCTATTGCCTCGGCATTCTCGATGGCGCGGGGCGTCTCCAGCATCACCACGAGCAGCAGGCCGGCATTGATCGCCGCCGTCGCCTCGCCAAGCGGCCTCGATGCGAAGTCGAATTGCGGCATGGCGCCGGCGATCGACCGATGGCCGAGCGGCGGGTATTTGAGCCGGGCAACGACTTCGCGCGCCTCATCGGGCGTGTCGATATGCGGCGCCACGATCCCCCAGGCGCCGCCGTCGAGGGCACGCGTCGCCATGTCGTAGCGGCCGGCGGGAATGCGCACGAGCGGGGCGATGCCCGCGCCGTTGGCGGCAATCGCGATCTGCACCGCCGTGTCGAGCGACATCGAATTGTGCTCGAGATCGAGGAACAGCCAGTCGAAGCCGCAGGTCTTCATGGCCGCGGCCACGTCGACGGTCCGCGCCTGCCGCAGGCCGACGCCGATCGCCACCTCGCCCCTCTCCAGGCGCTCGCGCGCGGGATTGCGCCCTGTCATGGGTCGAAGGGCGGCAGCAGGACGCTGCGCGTCAGGTAACGGCCATTCTTGAGGTTATCCAGCGCCTCGTTGATGCGGCGGATCGGGATCAGCTCGCCGATATCGGGATCGAGTTCGCCGGAATTGACCAAAGCCACGACCTCACGGAACTCGGCGCGGGTCAGCGCCCGCGAGCCCACCACCTGCTTTTCCTTGATGACGATCTCGTAGGACGGGATTTCCAGCGTCGGATCGACGTAGCCCATGGCGACGACCTTGCCGCCGTTCCGGCAGGCCTGGACAGCCTCGAACAGGGTTTCCTTGCGCCCGACATTGTCGACGACGACATCGTAGCTGCCGAGCCGGTGACGCGACGCCTCGAGGAAGCTCTCGCGCGTCGGGTTGATCGTGTGCTCGGCGCCGAAGGAACGCGCCCGGGCGAGCTTGCGGTCATCGAGATCCGTGCAGGTCACGTGGGCGCCCAGCAGGCGGGCGATCTTCACGCCTTGTATGCCCAACCCGCCGACCCCCAGGATCGCCACCTTCGAGCCGCGGCCGATGCCGGCCACCGTCTTGAGGCTGCGGTACATCGCGGCCACGGCATCGGGAATGATCGCGGCTTTCTCGAAGGTCACGCGATCGGCGATCCTTTCGAGATTGGCGGCCGGCACGTTCACCGCCTCCGCCATGCCGCCGTTGCGCTCGAAGCCGATGCGCTTGAGGTTGACGCAGCGATTGGTCTCGCCGCGCAGGCAGAAATCGCAATGGCCGCAATTGACGTCGACACAGACCGTCACCCGCTCGCCCAGCTTCCAGTCCGTCACGCCCTCGCCGAGTCGGGCGACGACGCCGGCGAACTCGTGGCCCGGCACCAGCGGCAGGGCGACCGTCGGCACCTTGCCTTCCGATATATGGACATCGGTGAGGCAGAGCCCGCACGCCTTGACCTCGACGGTGACTTCGCCGCGCGCCGGCGGGCCGAGCTCGACCTCGCGGACGGCCAGCGGTTGGTGATAGGCCTCCAGGACGGCGGCTTTCATGGTTGCGCTCCGGTTCCGAGACCCAGGACAGTCGCAAAGTAGCCCTCGCGCTCGATGGCCGCCACGATGCCGAGGTCGATCGAGTCCTCGGGCGGCAGCGGCCGCGGGATGGCGCCCAGCTCGGCCAGCACGCGGCTCGCCGTGCGCATGCCTTCGACGCTGGGATACATCATCCCGCCCATCAGGCGGGCGAACAGCATCCACGACTGCTCGAGCACCGCTGTATCGGTCTCACCGGTATATTTGCGCAGCACCGCGATGCCGAACGCGGCGTCGGTGCGAAAGCGATAGACGCCGCGGCAGTAGGCCCGCACATAGCGCAGCGCCGTGTCCGGCCGCTCGCGCAGCAATCGGCGCGTGGTGGCGGCGCAGCTGTTCTGGAACGCGACATCGAGCCGGCCGAGATCCTCGATCATGGTCCAGCCGCGCTTGGCCGCCTGGAACGGCTCGGGCGCATGCATGATGGCGACATCGACCCGACGCTCGTCGAGCAGCAGGTCCAGCCGCGGCTTGTCGGAGCCGACGACGATGATCTCGGCGTCCTTCCTGCGATCCCAGCCCCAGCGCTCGAACGCCATGACGATCGAGCATTCGTCGGCGTCGTTGCGCGCCAGGATGCCCCACCGCTTGCCGCGCAGCTGCTCCCGCGTCCGCAGTCCCGGCCGGGCCGAGACCTGCTGGGCGCTGCGGCTGGTCGCCGAGGCGATGATCACCGCGTCGCCCTGGTGGCGCTGGTTGGCCATGATCACTTCCGGTCCGACCGCATTGGTGAAGTCGGCCTCGCCGGCGATCAGGGCGGCGAGCGATCGGCTGTGGCCCTGGTGGGCGATCAATTCCGCCTCGAGACCCTGCTCGCGAAAATAGCCGCCCTCGACGGTGGCGAACACCGGCGCGGTGCCGGCGCCCTTGTTGCCGAGCGCGATCTTGATCTTGTCCACGACGCACCTCGTGTTTGCGCTTCACTTGAGGCCGCTCAACCCAAACCCTTGCCGCACGGAACGCTGGAGCAGGGCGAACAGCAGGAACACCGGGATCGTCGCCAGCACGGCGATCGCCATCTGCTCGGTCGGCGGGTTGCCGTAATCCTCGCCGAACTGCACCAGGCCCAGCGGATAGGTCCGCAGCGCATCGACCGAGACCACGGTGAGCGGCCACAGATACTGGTCCCAGCTGTCGCGGAACGAGAAGATCGCCAGGATGGCCAGCGCCGGCTTGCATTGCGGCAGGATGACCTGCCACAGGATGCGCAACTCCCCTGCCCCGTCGATGCGCGCCGCCTCGATATAGTCTGCGGGAATCGAGATGATCGACTGGCGCATCAGGAACACCCCGAAGGCGTCGATCAGGAGCGGGCCGACGATGCCCTGGTAGGTGTTGAGCCAGTCGAAGGCGTGGACGACGAGAAAGGTCGGCACAAGGGTGACCCCCAGCGGCAGCATGAGGGTGCTGAGGATCAGAACGAGCACGAAGCGATCGCCACGGAACCGGAACTTGGCCAGGCCGTATCCCGCGAGGGTGCCGAACACCAGGTTGCCGGCCATGACCGCCACGGAGACGATGCCGCTGTTGAGGAAATATTGGGCGAACGGCGCGTGCCGGAGCGCGTTCGAGTAGTTCTCGGGATGCCAGACCGACGGTATCCACTCCGTCGTGAGCTGGAACATCTTCTCGCCGGCCTGGAACGACGTCGTCGTCATCCACAGGATCGGCAGCACGAACAGGAAACTGAGGCCCGCCAGCAGGGCGAAGCCGGTCCACCGCAGCCAGGGGCGGGCGCGGCGGCGGCTCATCGTACGTTCTCCTCGCCGCGGGCGAACAGACGCATCTGCCCGAGCGTGAAGGCGAGCGCGATGGCAAACAGCACCACCGAGATCGCCGCCGCCCGGCCCATCTTGAGGTAGGAGAAGCCGGTCTCGTAGACCAGCATGGAGAGCACCCGGGTCGCGTTGCCCGGCCCGCCGCCCGTGATGATGAAGGGCATGAGGAAGATGCGCGCACACAACAGCCCGGACACCACCACGACGAAGAAAATGATCGGGCTGAGCTGCGGCAGGGTGATATGCCAGAACCGGCGCAACGGTCCCGCGCCGTCGAGGCCCGCCGCCTCATAATACTCGTCGGGGATGGCGAGCAGCCCGGCCAGGAAGACGACCATGAAATACGGGGCGAACCGCCACACGGTGACCGCGATGATCGCCGGCATCGCCGTGTCGGAATTGGTCAGCCAGTCGATTCGGCCGAAGCCGAACGGCGACAGCAGCTGGTTTACCAAGCCGAACGGGTGGAGCAGGAAGCGCCACACCAGGCACACGGCGATGATCGGCATCAGGTTGGTGAGGAACATGGCCGTCATGCAATGGCGCGCGCCCGGCACGCCGGTATTGATGGCCAGCGCTAGCGCCAATGCCGCCACGGTGATCAGGACCGTCGAGCCGATCACATAGACCAGCGTGTTGACGAGCGTGACGCGGAACACCGGGTCGGTGACGAGGTTGCCGTAGTTCTCCAGGCCGACGAAGTGCGGGGTCGACACCATGTCGTAGGAAGTGAAGCTCAAGCCGATCGCCCACAGCATGGGCCCGTACTTGAACACGGCGAAGAACAGCAGCGTCGGCGCCACGAACGCCATGCCGCTGAGTTCGATCCGGCGCTGGAAATGCAGGCGCCACCATGGCCGGACCCGGCTCCGCGCGCGGGCCAGGGAATCGCCGGCAGAAGCCGAACTCGACATCAACCCGAACCCACGACGTCGCTGCGGTTTAACCCTTCTTGTATGCCGCTGTGGCGCGGTCGACCTCGGCGGCCGCCTGATCCAGCGCCGTCTTGATGTCGGCGTTGTTCAACATGATCTGCTGGACGCAGCGATGCAGGGCGTCGGCCATCTCGTTGTAGACCAGCGAGCGCGGCAGCGGCAGGCCTTCGTCCCGGGAGCGGATGATCTCCTTGACGTAGGGGAAGCCCTTGACCTGCGGATCGTCGACCCAGCCGCTCTTGCGCGCGAGCGTGAACGGCGCGGTATCCTTCCAGCAGTCGAGCGGATCGCTCATCATGAACTTGTAGAGGTCGTGCAGGACCTCCTGCTTCTCCTTCGACGCGCGGGCGTTGATGACAAGGTTGAAGCCATAGGTCGTCGAGTTGCCCGCGCCGGCCTTGAACCCTGGATACTGGACGGGCCGGGAGTAGCCTTCCTTCGCCATCGCCGGATTCTGCGCCTCGATGAGCACCGGCGGCAGCGGATGGCAGAAGAACATCGAGCACCGCTCCTTGAACCAGTCGAGCTGGGGCAGTGGATTGGTGGCGATGGTGTCGGCAGGATCCTCCGCGCCGTACTTCTTGGCGATCGAGGCGCGGACCGTCATGGCCTTGATGCCGGCCTCGTTGTTGATCGTGCACTTGCCGTCCTTGTCGAACCAGGCGCCGCCCGCCCCGATCAGGATGGGATTGAACTGGATCACCGTCCACGCGGCCGCGTGCATGGCAAATTTGAAGCCCTGACGGGTCAACTTGTCGCCGTCCTTGACGGTCAGCCGCTTCGCCACCTCGCCGAGCTGCTCCCAGGTCTGCGGCCAATCCTTGTCGGGATCGAGGCCGACTTCCTTGAATTGCTTGGTGTTGAGGAGATTGGTGTAGCCGTAGAACCACAGGGGATAGCCGTACGCCTTGCCGTCCTGGACGGCGCCGGCGACGAAGGCCGGCGCGTAATCGTCGGTGAACGCCGGCAGCGAGGAATAACCCAGGCGCTGCACGTCAATCGGCGCCAGCAGGTTCTTGTCGAGCCACGTCGGCATGAACCAGTCCTGGCTGACGAAGCCTTCCGGCGCCGTGCCGGTGGCAAAGCCGACACTGAGCTTCTTGCCGAGATCGCCGAACGGAAACCACTGGAAATCGACGGTGACGTTTGGATTCTTCTCCATGAAGAGCTTGATGCGCTTGTGCAGCCAGGGGCGCTGCTGCGGATTGTCGAAGGTCCAGAAGGCGATCTTGACCGGCGCCTTGGCTTGCGCCATGACCCGCCGCCCCAATGGCGCTACTGCGGCGGCACCGATTCCCGCCGCGCCGAGACTGCGCAGCATGCCGCGCCGCGTCTGTCCTGCGGCGCGTGATGCGGCGCTGTTTGTCACGGATTTCGTCATGTCCGCCTCCCGTCAGGCTCGATGTGATGTCGGAGAGACCATCGCCGCGCTTCTTCCCACGACTGCGAAGCCTCGTTTCGCGTACGGCCGCTCGCCGCCTGCGCCAAGGCCTCTTGCTTGTCTGCGGCGACGGTATTTTGTACGGACAAACTAGTCAAGTTGTCCGAACAAGCGAGCCACGCTTGGCCCTAGAGACGATAGAGCCTCATGGCATTGGCGCAGAACACCGCGTCGCGTTCGGCGTCGTTCAACCCGGAAATCGCCCCGTTCACCGCCGAGACGATCGATCGATAGTCGGTCCACAACTTCTCGATCGGGAAATTGCTGCCGAACAGGCAGCGCTGCGGTCCGAACAAGGCCAGCGTCTCCTCTATCACCGGCCGCCACAACGCGGCATCGCAGCGATGCGAGAATGTGCCGAGGCCCGACAGCTTGACGCTGACGTTCGGGCAGGCCGACAGCAATTTCATCCCGGCCCGCCAGATCGACCGGCCTGCCGCGCTGGTGTCTTCCAACATGCCGGCATGGAGCAGCACGAATTCGAGATCGGAAAAATCACGCGCCAACCGTGCGCCGTCCGTCATCTGGCTGGCGAAGATCTGGAGCTCGAACAACAGCTTCCGCTTGGCGACCTCGCGCAGGCCGCGCCGCCAGCTGCCGTCGTTCATCAGGTCGGGCCGTGACGCAAAGCGATAGGCCGCATTTTCATGCCAGTGGAGCTGCTGGCGGATGCCACGCAGGCCGCGGTGCTTCATCAAGGCGTCGAGCGTCGCCTCGAGGGCAGGCGACGCCAGGTCGGCATAGCCGACAAAGGCCTGGGGCAAACCGTTCTGATCCGAGACGGACTGGATCCATGCCGCCTCGTCGGTTTCGCCGCCTGGCGGCCAGTTGGTCTGCACATAGACCGACTTCACGACGCCGGCAGGTCGGGCGTCGGCGAGATATTCCTCGATCGGGTAGTCGCGACGGATCGGCTCGTAGGGTCCAAAGATGCGGGGCTGCATCGGGCCGGATAGCCAGGCAAGATCGGACCGCCGCCAAACGTGATGATGGGCATCGATGATGCGCGCCGGGGCCATCTCCTTGCTTGAGCTCTTGGTCGGCTTTGCCATGCCCGCCCTCACCGTTTACCGAAACGGCTTGAATTCGCGGTGCAGGTCCATCGTGAAGGTATATCGGTTCTCCGGGTGGATGGTGACCGTCGTCTCGAAATTGTCGCCGCGCGGTCCAATGTAACGCCGAATGATTGTCATCGCCGGCGAGTGGGGTTCGACCTTGAGGGCACGCGCGTGCTTGGGTGATACAGCGCTTGGAAAGATCTCGAGCTGGGCTCGCCCGATCACAACGCCAAACATTTTCTCGATCTGCTGATGGACCGGCGTCCGGCCGTGATCCCGACGTTTTACGACGGAGGCGTATTTGGGATCGACGTAGATGTCGGTCCAGGCAAGCGGCATGTCGAGATCGTGGAACCGGCGGATCGAGCTGATGCAGTACCAGCGCGTATCGGCAGAGCACTTGAGTAGTAGCGAGAGTTCGCGCCCCGCCACAATCTCCTTCGCCTCGAAAGTGTCGCGGAAGGTGTCGTTCGGGTAGCTCAACCACTCGCTCAGGGAGCCGACGCTGTGCGTGAACACGGTCGGCTGTTCCGACGCGATGACCAGTGATCCCGCTCGCGGCCGGCGAGTGATGAGGCCCTTCTGCGTGATCACGCGCAGCGCCTCCCGCACCGTATGGCGGCTAGCGTCGAACCGCTTGCATAGCTTGGCCTCGGTCGGCAGCAGGCTCCCTGGCGGGTAGCGTCCCTTTCCGACCTCTTCGAGCAGCACGTCGGCAATTACCCGGTAGCGCGGGGCTGATTTCTTGGCAGGACGTCGCTCCATTTTCACCTTACCGGACGCACGGCAGCTATTCCCCGCTCTGGCCGCCCGGATTTCCGCTCGACGCTCCCAGCACCTCCAGCGCGGCATGATGGGCCTGCAGCGAGGCGGGAATGCCGCAATATAGGGCGACCTGCAGGAGCACTTCGCGAATTTCCTCCGGCGTGCAGCCGTTGGCGAGCGCGCCACGGAGATGGACTCGAAGCTCCGCCGGATGGTTGCTCGCTGCCATCATCCCGATCATGACCAAGCTGCGGATCTTGAGGGGCAGACCGGGCCGGCTCCAGATATCGCCATAGGCATAGCCGTTGATGATCTGCTGCAGCGGCTGGCCGAATTCGCCCAGCGCCTTCATGCGCTGCTCGACAGATGCGCTGCCGAACATCTCCTTGCGCCGCTTCAGGCCACGTTCATTGAGCTGCTCGGTGTCCATCAAGATACCTCGCGTGAATTGCGCCCGAGGCAATTTTAGACTGGGCCTTGCCGACGATATTTTGTTCGGACAAACTAATCAAGTTGTCCGAACATAACTCGAAGCATCATTAAAGCCAGGCGAACGGCGGGTTCATGATCAACGCAGCAATAGTCGGCCTCGGCTGGTGGGGCAAGAATATCGTCAACGCCGTTCAGGGAAAAAGCGACCGCGTGCGCTTCGTACGGGGCGTCAGCATTGAACCGGAGCCCGTGCGCGCCTTCGCTGCCCAGCACGGCTTGGATTTGTCGACCAACCTCGCCGATGCACTACGCGATCCCAACGTGCAGATGGTCGTGCTGGCAACGCCGCACTCACTCCATCCGAGCCAGATCATTGGCGCTGCCGAAGCCGGCAAGGCCGTATTCAGCGAGAAGCCGCTTGCCCTCAACCGCGCCGACGCGATCTCTGCCGTCGAGGCCTGCCAGCGCGCCGGCGTGCCGCTGGGCCTCGGGGCCAATAAGCGCTTCTGGCCGTCGATGCGCGAACTGAAGCGTGTGGTAGCAGGCGGCGAGCTGGGCGAAATCCTCCACGTCGAAGGACACTACAGCAACCAGAACTCGAGCAAATTCTTCGCCGCTTGGCGCGATTCTCCCAACGAAGCGCCGGGCGGTGCGATGACAGGAACGGCGCTGCATGTCCTCGACGCTTTCGTAAATTTGCTTGGGCCGATGCGACGAGTAAATGCCCAGTTCGTTTCGCGCCGCCCGCCGCCTGATCCGCTCGATACGATTTCCGTCCTGGTAGAATTCGCCAACGGCGCCAGCGGTGTGCTGGCCTCGATGAGAGCCACGCCGTTTTATTGGCGGGTGCATGCCTTTGGCACGGCGGGCTCCGCCGAAGCGTTAGGGGAAAACGTGTTCATCATTCGCCGTGGAAATGGGCACACTCGACAAGAGACACTTCCACCTGTCGATTCGCTACGCGCTGAGCTGGACGCCTTCGTCGAGTCTATCGTTGGACAAAAGCCACCGCCCATTCCGGCAACACAGATGATCGACACCGTCGCGGCGTTCGAAGCCGCGATTGCATCTATAAACAGCAGAATGCCGACCATGGTCGGTGCCACGAGCTCTGCTTAGCGTCTGCCTTGTGCCCTGTGCTGGATGGCCTTTTGGAAGCCAAGCATGCCGCGCGTTTCGGCGCGAGAGCGACGCTTCACAATCGAGAACGGTGCGGATGCGTCTCCGACCTTTACGGAGAGAACTCGAATCGCCGAGTGCACCGGGAGGACGGCATTGGCGGCCCGTCGACCGTTCATTACATAGTTTCCATATTGACGGTTATGCAAAATCGCTTCCACAGCCAGCTTCCGGATCCGGCAGAGATGCAAAGTCGCCGCCGATCAAACTTGAAGGGACATAGGCTCAGCTTTTACGCACAGCTTCTGTCTAGTCCAGCGGCGATGACCGTTAATCGCTTTCGTTTGAAATGATGTCGCCAAACAATTCCCAGGTCTCGCCCTTGAAGCGGGCGAGCCGAAGGGATTGGATGGGATAGAAGTCCGTGGGACTGGTGTTAATGGTGATGCCCGGCAGGAGCATCGGAACATGCAGCCCCTGCAGATTGGAAGCCTGCTTCATGACGTTGGCCCGGGTAAGCTCGTCGCCGCACCGCTTCAGCACTTCAACAAGCGTCGCCGTAAGGGCATAGGGATAAACGTTCAAGGTGTCCGCCAGGCTCGCGGTCGGATTCCACTTTTCCATCCAGCGCTTCCACTCGAGGAATTCCGGATCGTTGGCCCACTGTGGATCCGTTGGATCCTTGAGATAGGCGATCGTCATGATGTCTTGGCCGGCCTCAAAGCCCGCGGGCTTCATGACCGACTGCACGGACGCCGATGGGCTGGTGAGATAGTGCACTGGACGCCATGCCAGATCGTAGGCTTTTCGGATCCCTTGCGCGGCAAATTTTGGAGACGAGAGATTGAGGAATACGTTGGCACCGGCATTCTTCAGTTGAATGATTTGCGAATCGACCGTCGGGTCGGTCACCTCATAGGAAGCGATTGCCACGATCATTTTCTCATTTTGCTTGCCCAGCGCCTTCTGAAATCCAATAACGCCGTCCTTTCCCGAGTCGTCGTTCTGAAAGAGAATGCCAATCCTGGCATCCTTTACCGAGGCCAGTATGTGCTTGGCGTACACGCCGCCTTCGGTCGCGTAGTCCGGCTGCCATCCCATGGTCCAGGGATAGTTTTTCGGATCACCAAACCTCGACGCGCCTGAGAAGATGAACAGTTGCGGTATCTGCTTCTGGTTCAAATACTTTTGGATGGCACTGTTCGTCGGCGTGCCGAGCAGCTGGAAGATCATGAGAACTTCATCGGATTCGACGAGCTTGCGCACCATCTCCACCGTCTTCGGTGGTTGGTATCCGTCGTCATAGCTGATGAATTTGATCTTGCGGCCATTTATGCCCCCCGCCGCGTTGATCATGTTGAAGTAAGCGGTAGTCGCCTTGCCGGCGACGCTGAAGGCGCTCAACGGGCCGGAATATGGGCTGGTATGACCGAGCTTGATCTCGGTATCACTGGCGCCGGGATCATATTTGCGTTGAGCCGAGAGTTCGGAAGAAGCGAAGGATGCGGCCAGCGTCGTTCCGGTCGCAAGTATCCGTCTACGCGTAAAGTGGGTCATGTGCGTCCTCCCAATTGCAGCTTCCGCTCTTGTGGCGGGTGTCTGACAAGCAGTGTTGATCGTGCGGTCTCTCTCGTTTCCCCTACCCAGCGCCAATCGTTTGATCGGCTACCATTCTTCACCATACTGAAGTCGACGCTCAATGCGGCGCTGTGGTTGGAGCTGAGCGACCGCAACTTGGTTTTTTGGATTGATCAACTACCATACCACACCATACTGATTGCGACCGGCCAAGTCCACAGTCAACGAATGTGAGGACGATGGAGTTCGTTCACGCGCCGTCATCGCTCGGGCGTTGGAACACCGCGAGCCACCAAGCGCAGACTTTTGGCGCGCAAGCGGCTGCGCCTGCAGCGCGTGTCGATATCGGCGCGAGCCCCAAGTACCGCGCGCCAAGTCCCGCGTCTTGACATGCAATTGGAAACGACTGAGCGTTTGATGCCTTATGATTTTCGTATTCGAAAGATGAATAACGTCTTCATGCCAAGAGACGCAGACGAGTCCGGCACCGGCTGAAACGAAGAATAACAAAACCAGAAAGGGAGAGGATGACGAACAATATCAAAAAGCTTCTGGCAACGGGCAAACCCGTGATGAACGGCTGGCTGATCATCCCTTCGGGCTACTCGGCCGAACTGATGGCACTATCCGGCTACGATTCGGTCACTGTGGACCTGCAGCACGGCGTGCAGGACTACCACTCGATGGTGGAGTGCTTCCAGGCCATGCAGGCGCATCCCGTCACGCCTCTGGTGCGCGTGACCTGGAACGAACCCGGCAATCTGGGCAAGGCTCTGGACAGCGGTGCCATGGGCGTCATTTGCCCGATGATCAATACCAAGCAGGATGCCGAAGCGTTCGTTTCTGCCTGTAAATATCCGCCGCTCGGCTCGCGCAGCAACGGGCCAGTCCGCGCTAGCCTGTACGGTCCGCCTGGCAGCTACCAGGCCACAGCGAACGACGAGACTCTTTGCATTGCCCTCATCGAGACCAAGACCGCCATCGAAAATCTCGATGCGATCCTCGATGTCGAAGGCCTCGCCGGAGCCTACATAGGCCCCTCCGACCTCTGCTTTACCTACGGCCTGCCTCCCGTGCTCGATGTCGAGCTGCCCGAGATCCTGAAGATCTATGAGGACCTCATCGAGAAGTGCGCCAAGAGGAAGCTGTTCGCCGGAATTCATACCGGCAGTGTCGCCTATGCGACGCGCGCCATCGGCATGGGCTTCCGCATGACGACGGTGCTGAATGACGCCCGCATGATGGCCGCCTACGCCCGAAGCGTGGTGGAAGAGATGCGCAAAGTCACCGGACGCGTCGCCTGATGGTCCGGGAGCGCCGCAGGCCGGCCGTGTCTGCAACGATCATGCTCTAAACAGGTGTTTGAACACGCAATCGCTACATCTCTGAACGCGCAATCGCTGCATCAAAGGGAGGAACAAAATGAAAAATGCCAAGCTGGAACGCCGCACATTTCTTGCCGCAGGTGCTGCAACGCTCGCTGGCCCGGGTCTCGCCGCTCCTGCGGTCGCCCAATCCGCCAAGACGGCCACCCTCAAGTTCGTTCCACAGGCAAACCTGACGCTGCTCGATCCGATTCTCACGACGGCCCTGGTCACCACCAATCACGCCCATTACGTCTTCGACACACTCTACTCGGCGGCGGCCGATGGCGTTCCCAAGCCGCAGATGGCCTCCGGCGCCGACGTCTCTGCCGACGGACGAGCCTGGAAGATCGGTTTGCGCGACGGACTGAAATTCCACGACGGCACCCCGGTTCTCGCCCGCGACTGCGCCGCCTCCATTGCCCGCTGGGCCAAACGCGAACCCTACGGCCAACTCCTCGATAAGGTCGTCGACAGCTACGGCACCGCCGATGACAAGACCGTCGAGATCAAGCTCAAGAAACCGTTTCCGCTTCTACTCAACGCCATCGGCAAGCCCGACAGCTCTCTCGCCTTCATCATGCCCGAGCGGCTGGCCCAAACCGATCCCGGCAAGCAGGTCACGGAGATGATCGGCTCCGGCCCCTACAAGTTCGTGGCCTCCGAATTCAGCACCGGCAACCGCGTCGTCTATGAGAAAAATGAAGCGTACGTGCCGCGCAGCGAGCCGCCGGTCTGGGCCACCGGTGCGAAGGTCGCGCATTTCCCGCGCATCGAGTGGCGCATCATTCCCGATCCCGCCACAGCCGCGGCCGCCTTGCAGAGCGGCGAAGTCGATTGGTGGGAACAACCGCTGGCGGACCTGCTTCCCACTTTGACGAAAGATCGCAACATCACCGTCGCCATCGACAATCCCCAAGGACGATATTCCCTGATCCGCTTCAACACCCTCCAGCCGCCGTTCAACGACGCTCGCATCCGTCGCGCGGTCCGCCTCGGCGTAAAGCAGGAGGATTACATGCGTGCGACGTTCGGCAACGATCGCAGCCTGTGGCGCACCTGCCCGTCGATGTTTCCCTGCGACACCGCGTACGAAACCGACCAGCCCGAAGCGATGCCCGGCGACTTGGACGCTGCCCGGAAGGCTTTGAAGGCGGCTGGATACGCGGGCCAGAAAGTCGTCATCATCAATCCGACCGACTTCCCCGCCATTCATCCGATGGGCCTGGTGACAGCCGACCTGCTGAAGAAGATCGGCGTGAACGTCGACCTCCAGGAAATCGATTGGGGCACGCTGGTTCAGCGCCGTGCCAGCCGTGAACCGGTGGACAAGGGCGGCTGGAGCATCTTCTGCACGTTCGGACCCTCGTTCGGCTACAGCAGTCCGGCCACCAACGGCATTATCCGCGGACAAGGCACTGCCGGCTGGTTCGGCTGGTGGGAAAGTGCGAAAGCCGAACAGCTGGTTCAGGATTGGCTCGATGCACCGGACGCAGCGCGGCAGAAAGTGCTTGCGGCCGAACTATCGCGCTACGCCATGGAAGAACTTCCCTATGTCGGGCTGGGCCAGTGGTTCGGCAGGACCGCCTATCGCAAGACCATCACCGGCGTCCTGCAGGGCCTCGCGCCCTATCCGTGGAGCGTCAAACCGGTCTAAGCGCTCCGCCGTTCTTCGAGGCTGAGACGGGGATTTGCTGTCGGGAGCGCTATTCGAAGAGGTCGGCGCGGTCGGTCAGCACTTGAGGCAGCGCGCGCAAGATTTCCGTCAGGTGGTGACGCATCGCCTTGTCCGCCGCCTCTGCATCTTGCGCGTCGATAGCAGCCATGATGGCTTCGTGCTGGGTGATGATCCTCAGCATGGACGTCCGATCCAGAAGGGTCAGGTGGCAGACGCGGTCCATGTGGCACTTGATGTTTACCACGGTCTGCCACGCAAGTTCGGCATCGGCACCGGCAGCCAGTGCCGCGTGAAAGCGCTCATCGTGCTCCTGGAACGTGGCGTGATCATTGTCGCGCGCAGCCCGTCGCTGTGCCGTGATCATCGGTCCGATGCTCGAGCGAGTCATCGGGTCGAAGCGCTCGCAGGCGCGGCGGACGATCGCTGTCTCCAGCGCCTCGCGCGCGAAACGCACCTGCATCATCTGCCGCGCGGAAATTTTCACCACGACGGTACCGCGCTGCGGCAGCACGCGCACCAGTCCGAGCTTGGCGAGGGCGATCATCGCTTCGCGCGCCGGCTGGCGCGACACTCCGTAACGCAGCGCCACCTCATTCTCCGACAGCGACTTGCCGGGGGGCAGTTCCAGCGTGACGATAGCGCGTCGCAACGCCTGCTCGATCTGTTGCGCTGCCGAGTCCGACGTCGGCTGAAGGCGGGAAGCGGATGCTGTGGCGCTTTTCATGGATGGGGAACGTAAACTGCCATACTGCACCGTACTTCGGTTGCGCCCGATTTGCCAGTTCTGCAGCCGCCGATTGCCCGCGACTCAAAAGCAATGACGTGAACGATGACACGGAACGGCTGTGCAGCCGTCACCGGCCCGCTTCAACGAGCAAGCATAGGTTTCACACGCTTGGCAGCGTGAATGGACGAAAGTATGGTGTGGTATGGTAGTTCCTCCCGACCGGCGGCGCGCAGCGTGAGCGAGGTCAATCGGCCCGCCATCGTGCGTGCTGACCGGCAGTCTCCAGGCTGGCGCTCAAGGCATATTCAGCTCGATCGTTATTTCGTGCAGGCCACGGTGCTGCCGGCGTTGCTCGTCATGGTCTGCGTGTTCGGCCTACCGTTGACGTTTTCCCTCTACCTCAGTTTCACCGGATGGGCGCCGGACCAGGCCCTGTTCACCGGGCGCTTCGTCGGCCTGGCGAACTATCACGACCTGCTGACCGATCCGGCATTCACCGGCGCGCTGGGCAAGACCTTTGGCTACACGGCCGCTGCGGTGGCCGCCCAGATGGGTCTGGGACTGGCAATCGCTCTGCTTCTGAACGTTGACCTGCCTGGGATGCGCTTCTTCCGCACCGCATTGATCGTGCCGATGATGATCACACCGATCGTCGGGGCGCTGTGCTGGAAGCTGCTGCTCGATCCGAGCCATGGCGTGTTCAACCTCTGGATCGGCCAGCAGATCGTCTGGCTCGGCCGGTCCGACACGGCGCTTGCCGCGATCTGGGTCGTCGCCGTGTGGCAGAGCACGACCTACGTCACCCTGATCCTGTTGGCCGGGCTGCGTTCGCTCCCTTCCGAGCCGTTCGAGGCGGCCATGATCGATGGCGCCAGCCGGCGGCAGGCGTTCTGGCATGTCACCCTTCCGTTGCTGCGGCCGTATCTCCTGGTGGCAATGCTGCTGCGCACCATCTTCGAGTTCCGTGCGTTCGACAACATCTACGCCATGACCGGTGGCGGGCCGGCGAACGCCACGATGGTGCTGTCGATGTATACCTACCTGATGTCGTTCGTGCAGTTCGACTTCAGCCTCGGCGCGGCCGCGTCGTGGCTGATGTTGCTGATGGCGATGTTGATGTGCCTGTTTTTCATCGCCGTGATCCGTCGGCGGGAGGCGCTCTGATGGCGGCGGTGGTCGGTTCGAGGCGCATGCGGCGGCTGGAGGCGGTACTGATCTACATGGTGCTGACCGGCCTTACGCTGGCGTTCCTGTTTCCGCTGGTCTGGGTGCTCGGGCTGTCCCTGAAGACGCGGCTGCAAGTATTCGCGACACCGCCGCTCTACCTGTGGTGGCCGACTTTCGAAAACTATGTCGACGTGTTGACGCGCGCCGATTTCGGACGGGCTTTCCTCAACACCATGATCGTTTCGACGAGTGCAGTAATCCTGTCGTTGTGTGTCGGCGCGCCGGCGGCGTATGCGTTCGCGCGTTTTCCTTTCACGGGACGGTCGTTCCTGTTCTTCGCGCTGCTGGTGATGCGCATGCTGCCGCCAATTGCAGTGCTGGTGCCGATGTATGTGCTGTTCAGCAAGCTCGGCCTGGCGACCACGCGGTTCAGTGTCGTGCTCGCGTACACCACCTTCAGCTTGCCGTTGGTGGTGTGGATTATGCGCGGGTATTTCGAGGATCTGCCCGTGGAGCTGGAGGAGGCCGCGTGGATTGACGGGGCCAGTCGCATCGGCACCTTCCTGTATATCATTCTGCCGCTTTCGCGGCCTGGACTGGTGGCGTGCAGCATCCTGTGCCTCCAGCTCGCGTGGAACGATTTCCTGTTTGCGGCAGTGCTGACCAACAACGCCTCGCAAACGCTGCCCGTGCTAATGGCGGCGTTCAACGCCGGCGATTCCGGAATGGATTGGGGTGGGCTCACCGCATCGGGGATGCTGGTGATCCTGCCGGTGGTCGTCTTTTCGTTCTTGGCTCAGCGCCATCTCGTGGCCGGATTGTCGTCCGGCGCGGTCAAGGGATGATGCGCCGCGCCCGACGCGAAATTGCCGATCGCATTGGCAAGGCTGCTGCAGGTAAGTATGGTGTAGTATGGTAGATACGCTGCGGCGCATCCGGGCGACTGCACAACAAAAAAATGGAGGGAACGCCATGGCTGGTTTGAAGAGACGGCATTTGTTGCAAGGCTCGGCGGGCGGCGTGCTTGCCGCCACGACCCGAACGGCTTGGGCCCAGAGCAAGCCGGAAAAACTTGTCCTCGTCGGCGAGAACCAGAGAGCGTGGAAGCGCACCCTGATCGAGGAGGTTGCGCCTGCCTTCGAGAAGGAGACCGGCATCAAGATCGAGTTCACCTTGCTGCCGGTGGATGCCTGGCGGGCGCGGTTGAAGGCCGAGCTCAGTGCGGAATCGACTGGCATCGACCTCGCGCTCTTGTCGGTTCAGATGGCGGGTTGGATGTCGCCGCATCTGTTGGACCACAACGAGGTCGTGGCCAAGATAATGGCGCGCGATCCGAGTTTCGAATGGGACGACTTCCTCGCCGGCGGCAAGGTGGCGGGGACCTACGATGAGAAGTTGGTTGGCATACCCTACCGTCTCACCGCCGGCATCCTGCACTACCAGAAGGAATTGTTGGAGAAGGCGGGTTTCCCCCAGGCGCCGGCCACCTTCGCAGAGTTCGAGAAGGCAGCCCTGGCTGTGAACGCACCGCCCTCGCGATACGGGTTCGGCCTCATAGGCAAGCAAGGGGCGGGTACCTTTACGAACTCGATACCGTGGATGTTTTCCGCCGGCGGACAATTGCTGGATTTCAAGACGGGCGAGATCTTCATCAACGACGACCGCGCCGCGGCCGGGTTGCAGTTCTATGCCGACCTGGCGTTGAAGGATAAGGTGGTGCCACCGGAAGCGATGACCTGGGAGTTCGACGAGATCATCGCCGGGGCGCAGAAGGACCGATACGCGATGTCGGTCACCTTCTCGTCGTACGGGACGCTGTTCAACAGTCCGGCGCTGTCTCAGACCGGCGGCCGCTGGGCCTGGGCGACGATGCCGGGACATACCGCGAAGGCGCAGAGCCGAACCATTGTCGACGGTCAGTTCATGGCGATATCGAAATATTCCAAAAACGCCGCATGGGCGACGGAATTCCTGCGCATGGCCTGTAGCAAGGAAGCGATGCTGCGTTCCATGGAGGGCGGCAATGCGCCGCCACGCGGATCGTCGTTGCGAAATCCTGCAATGGTCGCCAAGCTCGGCTGGCCGGCGGCGGCCGCGGAGGCAATCGAGACGGGAATTCCGACGCCGTCGAACCCGGCGTGGGACGGGCTCGAACTGTCGCTGCGCGCTGGCGTTTCCCAAACTTTGCTCGGCCAGAAGACCGCCAAACAGGCGCTCGACGACGTGGCCCGCGAGTGGCAACGCAACCTCCGCCGCGCCGGTATCATCAAGTAGAGAACGGACACAAGAGTGGATCCGCTTGGGTCGGCACCGACTGTTTCTCGATGCCGGCGCTCAATGAAGGACTAGTTCATGCCGCGGCAGATGTGGACATTGACCCAGGCGGACACCAGCTTTCTCATCGACCATACGATCAAAGCCGCCAGAGGCATGGGCGTCACGGTCACGGTCGTGATTGTCGAGGGGGGCGGAAACACCGTCGGGCTGCTGCGCATGGATGACGCAAAGCTTGCAAGTATCGGTGTTGCCGAAGGCAAGGCGTGGACGGCCGCGTTGTTCCAGCGCGCGAGTGTCGACTATAACGCGCCTGCCGCTCCCGGTGGCAATTCGTATGGGGTGCTGAACGCCTATCCCGGCAAGTTGGTGCCGCTGCCGGGCGGCCAGCCGATCTTCGTCGACGGAACCTGCGTCGGCGGTATTGGCATCAGCGGCGCTTCGGGAGAACAGGACGACAGCCTGGCCAAGGCGGCAATCGCGGCCCTAATGAACAGAGATGTCGCGTGAAGGCGGAACCACACAGGGCAGCGCATTGGCTGCACAAAAGAGATGAGGGAGCCCGATGAAGATCGTCAAATTTGAAGACCTGCACTGCGATGCGGGATGGCGCACATTTTCGTTCTTGAAGGTGACCACCGACGACGGCCTGATCGGCTGGTCGGAATATACCGAGGCCGATGGCAGCACCGGACTGACATCGGTGATCCACGGCATGGCAGAGGCCCTGATCGGTCAGGACCCAAGACCTGTGCAGGCCATTTCATCGCTGCTTTACGTCAAGACGCAGCAGGCGCCGAACGGTGTCAACCAGCGCGCCATCGCGGCCATCGAGAACGCGCTGCTCGATATCAAGGGCAAGGCCCTGGGGGTACCGGTTTACGAGTTGTTTGGTGGCCCGGTGCGCACACGCATCCCCGTCTACTGGTCGCATTGCGGCACCTACAGGGTACGCAACCATGTTCTGGTTGGGGAACCGCCCGTCCGCACCTACGACGATATTGCCGCGCTTGGCGCGGAGGTGAAGGCCAAGGGCTTCAAGGCGCTGAAGACGAACATCTTGTCGTTCGATGGCGAAAAGCTGATCGGCTTCGGCCCTGGCTTTGGGCGCACACCGGGTTGGCCGGCCCTGAACGTCGACCGGCAGACCCTTCAGGCCGTGCGCGATACGCTTGGCGCCTTTCGCTCCGGTGCAGGCCCTGAGATGGGCTTGCACCTCGACGTGAACTACCACTTCAAGACCGAAGGGTTTCTGAAGGTCGCCAAGGCCGTCGAACCCTACGATCTGACGTGGCTGGAAATCGACACATGGGACCCGTGCGCCCTGTCGCTCATCCGCAGCCAGGCCCCCTGCCCCATCGCCTCCCACGAATCGGTCACGGGCAGACGCGCCTTCCGGCCTTTCCTGGATGCCTATGCAGCGGATGTGGCGATCATCGACGTAATCTGGAACGGTTTTCTGGAGGCGATCAAAATCGCCTCCATGGCCGAGGCCTACGAGGTCAACGTCGCACCGCATAATTACTACGGCCATCTCTGCTCCGCCGTCAGCGCCCATTTTTGCGCCGTGGTGCCCAACTTCCGGGTGCTGGAAGTCGACATCGACAGCGTCTCCTGGCGCGATGAACTGTTCGTGAATGCGCCCGTGATCGAGAATGGCGAGCTGCTGCTTCCCACGGGGCCAGGCTGGGGCGTCGACGTCAATGAAGCCGCCGTACGCGCCCATCCGCCCAAGTGACGGAGGACAGGTACTGTGGATTTTTCCGGCAAGGTCGCACTGATCACCGGCGGCGGCGGTGACATCGGACGGGCGAGCGCGCTGGGCTTCGCCGCGCGCGGCGCTAAAGTCGTTGTGGTGGATCTCGACGAGGACGCGGGAAAGGCAAGTGCCGAACTTGTCCGCCAGCGTGGCGGTGACGCACGCTTTGTGCGCGCCGACGTCTCCCGGGCGGCCGATGTGCGCGGCTATGTGCAGGCCAGCGTCGATGCCTATGGCACCATCGACTGCTTCTTCAACAATGCCGGCACCGAGGGTGGCATCGCGTCAACCCAGGACTATGACGAAGCGATGTTCGACAGGGTCATCGGCGTCAACCTCAAGGGTGCATTCCTGGGCCTGCGCCACGTTCTCCCGGTAATGTTGCGGCAGGGTGCGGGAACGATCGTGACCAGTGCGTCGATCACGGCGGTGTTCGGGGGACCTGGCATGCCCGCTTATGTCGCCTCCAAGCACGGAGTCCTCGGACTGACGAAGGCGGCCGCGGCAGACGTGGCGCGCTTCGGCATCCGGATAAATGCTGTCTGTCCCGGCCCGGTCGAGGGGCGGATGATGCGCTCGCTTGAAGCTCAGCGAAATCCAGCCGACCCGGCAGCGCTGGCGGCAACTGTTCGCGCCGGCATTCCGACAGGCCGCTACACCACCGTCGAGGAGGTGGCGAACGCCGTGCTCTATTTTTGTTCGCCGTTGTCCGGCAATGTCACGGGCACCCATTTGATGCTCGACGGCGGTCGGTCCGGCACGGGTGGAGCGCCCTCCCCTAGTTCTCGCTGAATTCCGGCTTCAAAAGGAAAACTCAATGGGCGTGCTTGATGGGAAGGTCGCGATCATCGCCGGCGGCACCAGTGGTATTGGTGCACGAACGGCTGAGCTCTTCGTCGAGGAGGGCGCAACCGTGGTCATCGCTGGTCGTCGTCGCGACGCCGGCGAGGCACTTGCGCAACGGCTTGGTCAGCCCGCCAGTTTCGTGCAGACCGACGTTGCTCACGACTCCCAATTGAAAGCTCTGATCGAGGGCACTGCGACGCGATTCGGACGGCTCGACTGCCTGTTCAACAATGCCGGCTATGGCATCCTTCAGCGCAGCATCGTCGACCTCGACATAGCCGAATACGACGCCATGATGTCGGTGGTGTTGCGCGCCGTGATGCTCGGCATGAAGTTCGCGGCGCCGATCATGTTGCGCCAGCGTTCGGGCTGCATCATCAACACCGGCAGCATCGCGGCCCATCGCTCCGGCCTCAGCTCACAGACCTACTCGGTAGCCAAGGCGGGAGTGGTGCACGCGACGCGTTGCGTGGCAGCCGAACTGGGCGAAAGCAATATCCGTGTGAACAGCATTTCTCCCGGTGCGATCGTTACGGGCGTCTTTGCCAAAGGCATTGGCATCGACAGCGACATTGCAGATCGCCACCTCGCAACGGTGACCGAGCGGTTTGCCCAGGCGCAACCGATCCCCCGTGCCGGCTTGCCCGAGGACATCGCCCGGGCTGCGTTGTATCTCGCCTCCGATGCCGGAAGCTTCGTCAACGGCATCGACCTGGTGGTCGATGGTGGAGTGATTACGGGCAATCGCTTCTCCGCTGGTGCCGCGGCGCGAGCCGAGCTTGTAAACGCCGTGAAGGCGGAGATCGAAAGCTAGCCACCCGGACGTCAAAGAGCATGTTCTTCTACACTGTCCGACGCATTCTGGCGACGCTACCCGTCATGGCGATCGTGGCGCTGTTCGTGTTCAGCCTCCTCTATCTGTCACCCGGCGACCCCGCAGAGATCATCGCCGGCGATCAGGCCCGTGCCGAAGATGTCCAGCGCGTCCGCGTTTCGCTCGGGCTCGATCGCCCATTGATCATGCAATTTGCCGAGTGGGCATGGCGAGTGGCGCAGGGAGATCTTGGCAGGTCGATCTTCACCAATCAGCCGGTCAGCCACATGATAGCGCAGCGTGTCGAGTCGACGGTCTCGCTGTTGGTGCTGACGCTGACACTGTCGATCGTGATCGCCGTCCCGATGGGCGTGCTGGCCGCGTGGAAACACGGTACGCTGATCGACAGCGCCGTCATTGTGCTGGCCGTGCTCGCGTCTTCGATTCCCGTCTTCGTGATCGGCTATGTCCTCGCCTACAGCTTTGGCCTGGAATTCGACTGGTTTCCCGTCCAGGGCTATACGCCGATCAGCGAGGGCGTGGGCCCGTGGCTCAACAATCTGGCTTTGCCCGTTATTGCGCTGGCCAGTGCGTACGTGGCCTTGATCTCGCGCATTACGCGCGCGTCGATGCTGGAGGTCCTCAATCAGGACTTCATCCGCACCGCAAGGGCCAAGGGCATGGGGCAGAGCCCGATCCTGTTCGTCCACGCGTTGAAGAATGCCGCCGTCCCCATTGTCACGGTCATAGGCCTCGGCGTCGCCGGGCTTATCGGCGGCGCGGTGGTGACAGAAAGCGTCTTCGCCATGCCCGGCATCGGGCGCCTCGTTGCCGATGCGATCTTGCGGCGAGACTATCCCGTCATACAGGGCGTCGTCCTGATCTTCAGCTTCCTCTATGTGCTGGTCAATCTCGCCGTGGATTTGACGTATGCACTCCTCGATCCGAGGATCCGCTATTGAACGATCCGATCATCGCGACGCCGGTCCTTCCGGAGGTGCTGCCGCCGCGCAAGCGACGCGGACCTGTCGCACTCTTCATCCGCCGTTATCCGAACATCGCCATTGGCGGCTTCCTGGTGTCGATCATCATTGGCATCGCGATCTTTGCGCCGCTGCTCGGGACCATCGATCCCACCGCGCTCTCGCCGATCCAACGAACCCAACCGCCGTCTGAAACCTTCTGGTTCGGCACCGACATGCTGGGGCGGGATGTCTATTCGCGCGTCCTCTACGGAACCCGGATCTCGGTGACCGTCGGCATTTCGGTTGCCCTGCTCGCATCGATGATCGGACTGGCGATCGGACTCATCTCTGGCTTCATACGCCGCCTCGACGAAATCGTCATGCGGATCATGGACGGCCTGATGTCGATCCCGCCGATCCTGCTTGCCATCGCGCTGATGGCGCTGAGCCGCGGCAGCGTGCAAAATGTCATCATCGCCATCACCATCACCGAGATACCGCGTGTGTCGCGCCTTGTGCGCGGCGTGGTGCTGACGTTGCGCGAGCGACCTTATGTCGAGGCCGCCATTGCCAGTGGCACGCGGCTTCCCGCCATCGTGCGCAGGCACATCCTGCCCAACACCCTGCCACCGCTGATGGTCCAGCTCACCTTCATCTGCGCTCAAGCGATGATCATTGAAGCTGCCCTGTCCTTCATCGGCGCCGGCACGCCGCCGAGCATCCCAAGCTGGGGCAACATCATGGCGGAGGGTCGTGCCCTGTGGCAGGTCAAACCCTACATCGTCTTCTTTCCTGCGGCTTTTCTCTCGGTTACGGTCCTAGCCGTAAACCTCCTCGGAGATGGCTTGCGTGATGCGCTCGATCCACGCTTGGCCAAACGGACCTAAGGTCCATGGCACTCCTGAAGGTCGATTGCCTGCAGACGCACTTTGGGACCTTGGACGGCGTCATTCGGGCGGTCGACGGACTCTCCTTTCACATCGACCACGGCGAGACGGTAGCGATTGTGGGCGAAAGTGGCTGCGGCAAATCGGTAACGTCGATGTCGATTCTGAGATTGGTCCAGGAACCACCCGGCAAGATCGCCGGTCGAATTCTATTCGAGGAACGCAACCTCCTCGCTCTCTCCGAAGTCGAGATGCGCGCCATACGCGGCAAAGACATCAGCGTGGTCTTCCAAGAGCCGATGACCAGTCTCAATCCAGTCCTGACGATCGG
>WNFC01004873.1_pt1 | contig 23838 bp, 28 predicted proteins | sample 5400541 | NCBI WGS metagenome assembly WNFC01 (sample SAMN13153342, study PRJNA577476) | soil metagenome | isolation source: 120 cm saprolite under Douglas fir tree site 2 hole 2 replicate 1 | place: USA:California | collected 2015-04-18
ACTTGGTCTCGTCGTCGCGAATGCTGTGTCCGCCAATGATTGTGCATCCGGCTTCAATCATCTTCGATAAGCCGCCGGCAAGAATCCGCTCCAGGATTTCCAGGTCGCCTTTTTCCGGAAAGCAGACGAGAGCCAGCGCCGTCAGCGGTTTTCCACCCATCGCATAAACATCGCTGAGCGAGTTGGTGGCGGCGATCTGGCCGAAAATGAATGGATCATCAACGACAGGGGTGAAGAAATCTACGGTCTGGACAAGCGCGGAACCGGGGCCGAGTTGATACACTCCTGCATCGTCGGCATGGTCGAAGCCGACAAGAACATTCGGGTCATGTTGCCGGGCTAATTTCCCAAGCACCTTGTCCAGCGCCGCCGGACTCAGCTTGGACGCTCAACCCGCAGCTTTGACTGTCTGAGTAAGGCGGACAGTTTTCGTTTCGGACATGAAAGCATTCTAGAGGAAACGGCGACGGCAGACCTCCAAGCACGGGCGGGGACGCCCGCGCCTCCACAATCTGTTCTCGAATGGAGCCACGGGCGTCCCCTCCCGTGCTTGGATAGATTTCACTTCGCAATAGCGTCTGTGATCTGCAAGTCGGGATAGGCCTGGTTCCACTGCTGACTTACGTGCTCAAAAATCAAACGGAACGGCTTGCTCTGCCCAGCGCTGAGCGGTGAATTGGAGAGGTCAACAGTATCGAGATACGGACCGCTTGTCTGTAACACCTTAATTGGGACTTCCTCAATTTGCGCAACCTGGCCGTACAGGTCCTTGAAGGTAACACGCACAACCGCGTGGGTGAGTGTCTTGTCTCCGGTATTGGTCAGCGTGCCATCGACATAGGTCACGTTTGCTCCCACAAAGTTTTGCGCCTGGCTCATCTTAAGATCAGAGAACTTAAGTTTAGCGGCGTAGGGAGGAGGGCTTGACGCAGTCTTGGGCGGCTCGCGAAGGATCAGGGCGGCGACAACGGCCAGGGCCACCACGGCCGCGACGGCAATGATGATCGTGCGCCGGCTGGTATCACGCTCTTCGGTCGCCGGCGAAGGCTGAATCAGGCTGCCCATGCAACCGATTATATTCTTGACCCGGAAACCGGGCTCCGTTAGTTACTATTCTCCGCCGACCGTGAGTCCATCAATGCGGATCGTGGGTGAGGCCACAGCGCCGCGAAATTCGAGGTCGTTGGCGATTTCTGAAATATTGAGGAACATGTCCTTCAAATTGCCGGCGACGGTGATCTCCTCGACGGGATAAGTGAGCTCTCCGCCAGAAATCCAAAGGCCCGACGCCCCTCGCGAGTAGTCTCCAGTAACCAGATTCACGCCCATGCCGAGAAATTCCGTGACATAAAGGCCTTCTTTGACATCGCCGATAAGCTGCTGTGGCGTTCTTGGGCCTGACTGAAGAAAATAATTTCCGGGGCCGATTCCGGGAGTTCCTGCGAGCCCGCGGGATGCATTTCCGGTGGTCTGCAGCCCGAGTTTTTTAGCGGTGTAGGTGTTGAGCAAGTACGAGCTGAGTACTCCGTTTTCAATGACCACGGTCCGCCGGCTGGGCACGCCCTCGCCGTCGAATGGGCTGGTGCCGAACCCGCCGACTATGGTTCCATCATCGATCACGGTCACGTGCGAGGCAGCGATCTTCTGGCCGAGTTTTCCCGCCAAAAAAGAAGCGCCGCGATAAACCGAGTCTCCGTTCACGCCTTCAAAAATGTGTTCGAGGATCGAAGTGGCGACGAGGGGATCAAAGACTATTGGGACTTGCGCAGTTCTTGCCTTTCGCGCACCCAGCCGCCGAAGGGCACGCTGGGCAGCGACTTTGCCAACATGCTCGGGGGATTCGAGCCGGCCAAGGTTGCGAGCGACGGAGTACCAGTAGTCGCGCTGCATTGCGCCGTTCTCATCCTGGGCAATCGGGACAGCGGCAACCGAACAATACGAACGGCGGTATTCGCCAAGGAAGCCGTGAGAGTTAGCGAGGATCTTATGGCCGGTGGCCGCATCGAACGATCCGCCTTCAGAGTTCTTGATGCGCGGATCGGAATCAAGCGCAGCTTTTTCGGCGCGGCGAGCGTAGCCGATGCGCTCCTGCCCGGGGAGCGAATACACGTCGGCAGAGTACAGATCCAGGTCGCCGGAAAGCGAACCGAGCTGCGATGGCTCGGGGATTCCACCGAAGGGATCCTCGGAGGTGATCTTCGCCAGTTCGAGCGCCGACTTCAACATGCGATCGAGACCTGCGCGGGAGAAATCGCTGGAATACGTGCTGGCGGCGCGCTGCCCATAAAATACTCGTACGCCGATGGACCTCGACCCAGCTTCTTTCAAGGTGTCGACTTGTCCGAGGCGGACCAGCGTGGAAAATTCGTCCCCTTCGCGGATGACGCACTCGGCGGCCGTAGCGCCTCCGGACATGGCGCGGCGGACGATATCTTGGGCGAGTTCTTTCAGGTCTGTTTCGATTTGCGGTTCGAGAGCCGTCTCAGGCATAAGCAAAAGTGGGCAGGTGAGGGCGCCTGCCCCGACATGATTCGTGCAGACCCCGACGCCCCTCGTCTGGGGCGAGCGAGTACTGCTCGCCGTTACTGCATGAAGCCGCCGGTTTCACGCTTGGCGGTTCCGCCTACGGTCAAACGATCTAACTTAGTAGTCGGCATACCCACGCCTACGGGAACTGCTTGGCCGTCTTTACCACAAGTGCCGATGCCTTCGTCCAGCTTCAGGTCGTTTCCCACCATCGAGACTCGCGTCAGCGCATCCGGGCCATTGCCAATCAGCGTTGCACCGCGGATCGGCGCCGTCACATGTCCATCTTCGATCAAGTAAGCCTCTGACGCCGAGAAGACGAACTTGCCATTCGTGATGTCCACCTGGCCGCCGCCGAAGTTCACGGCGTAGACGCCACGTTTCACGGAGCGAATAATATCTTCGGGATCGTCCTCGCCGGCGAGCATGTAAGTGTTGGTCATGCGCGGCATTGGAATATGCTCGTAGCTTTCGCGGCGTCCATTGCCAGTATCGTCCATGCCCATTAGGCGCGCCGAGAGTTTGTCGCTCAAATATCCTTTCAGGATTCCCTTTTCGATCAGGACAGTTTCCTGGGTGGCATGGCCTTCGTCATCAACGTTCAGTGAGCCGCGGCGCCAGGGCATAACTCCGTTGTCCACGACGGTGCATTTTTCGCTGGCGACTTTCTTGCCGATAAGTCCGGCAAAGGCGGACGTCTGCTTGCGATTGAAATCGGCTTCAAGCCCGTGGCCGACGGCTTCATGAATCAGAACCCCCGGCCAGCCCGGGCCGAGCACAACTTCCATCTCTCCAGCTGGAGCTTCGCGGGCATCAAGTTGAAGAATTGCCTGCCGGGCAGCTTCGCGAGCGAAGTATTCGGGAGTCTTCTCGCCGAAGAAAAAGTCGAGGGCAACGCGGCCTCCTCCACCGGAGCTGCCGCGTGCGGAATTGGTTTCGTTTTTCGCGATACAGGAGACATTCAGGCGGGCCAGCGGCTGGGAGTCTTCGGCGAAGGTCCCGTCGGAGCCAACGACCAAAATAGTCCGAAGTTCATCGGCGTAGTTCGCACGAACTTCTTTGATGCGCACATCGTGCGCGCGTGCCGCAGTATCAGCGCGCATTACGAGCTCTACCTTCGCGGTAATTTCTGCATCGACCGAAGGAAGGGTCACTGGATAAAGGCTGCGTGCGGCTTTCTGTTGAAACCCTGCGCTGGGTGTTTTGGCCGGCCCGCTGGCGATCAAGGCAGCGGTGCGCGCGGCGTGCAGAATGCGCGCGGGTGAAAGATCGTCGGTGTAGGCGTAACCGGTGCGCTCGCCGGAAATGACGCGAATGCCGCATCCGGCAGAGATCCCCTGGGAAGCAGATTTCACCATGGATTCATCCACCGTGAGCGCAGTCGAAGAAAGGTACTCGAAATATAGATCGGAGTAGTCGCCGCCCGCCGAGAGCGCTGCCGCCAGATAGCGTTCCAGATCGCGCCCAGTAAGTCCGTAGTGCTGAAAAAAGAAAGCGTTTCTGTCCACGGTGATTTGATGTCTCCAGGCCGGGAAGGACTCGGGGATGAGTAATTATCCCACATGCTCGTGTGGCTCGGACACTCTTGTCCGAGGCTTTTGACTCCGACCGCATGCCGCTAACCCCTCTCTGTGCTGCTTGTGCCAGTGAATGCCCGGCCTTTGCAGATATTCTGACTGCTTTGTCGGACAAGAGTGTCCGACCCACACGTCCCCCAGCGCACGGGATGTTCATCCGTCACAGACATGGCTGCGGCTTTCTGGGAAACTAACGTCCCATGACAACGGAAACTCTGGCCAGTACCCTTGAAGGATTTCTCTCCGGCAGCAGTAGCGCGGTAGTGATCGAAGATGGCGCGGAAGTGTTGGACCTGGGGCAGGCAAAATATTCAGTCTCGGGTGAGAGCAACAAGTGCTTGCTGCATCTCTGGTCGCACGAGCGGAATGTTGTCCGGCGTGTGCTGGATGTGGAAAGCAAGGGCGAGACGCTACGGGTGACCGTGCAGCGGATGGGGCAGGCGCGTCCCACGAAACTGGATATCTGCCGCGAGCGCGATCCGCGGACGGCTTCAGCCATGCGCGCAGCCCGCGTGGCATACCAGCGCATTTTGGAGCGGGTGCTAAGAGCAAGATTTCCCGACCTGACGCTCGTCCAGATGAGTACCTCGATGGATTTGGAGCGATCATTTGGGCCAATCTATGCCCGAGGCCTGCTGAAGCGCGGACCGTCTGGGTTTGCGGTGCTCGGGGTGAAGCGGCAAGAACTGCAGTCTTCGACTGACGCGGCGCTGACCTTTGGAATCCTGTGGCTGGATGTTTGCCGGCGAGCGCAGGCTGGGAAGCTGGTGATCGACGGCCTGAAGTTAGTGGTTCCGGCGGGATGCTCGGCGTTGGTGCGGGAGCACATGGCGCATCTGAATCGTGAGCCAGCGAAGTGGCAGCTTTACGAATTGCAGGAACGCAGCGAGGAAATCACGCGAGTAGAAATTCTGGATCGCGGCAATATTTCGACTCGCCTGGTTCATTGTTCCGATGAGATCGAGGTCCACGCGCGGTTCGCCGAATCGATTGCGCTGGTTCGGACTCTGATGCCTGAGGCTGAGACGGGAATGCTGTCTCCGGCGGAAATTGCGTTCCGTTGCCACGGTCTGGAGTTTGCGCGAACGCGTCTTTCCGCAAAGCCTGGGAATTTCCGCAGTGTTCCTGAAATTGTGTTCGGTACTGGCTGCGCAGAACGAGTTCTCGACGGCCGGAAACTTCCCCCAATTTGAGCGGCTGATTCGGAGCATTGGGGAAGTGCGCCATGCGGACGGCCCCAGAGAGAGCCGATGGTGGAGGCTACATCCCGAGCGCTGGTTGGAGTCGTTGGTCGTAAAGAATATTTGCGCGCTGGATGATCAGCTTGACCCGAGGTGGCGCTATTCGCAAGTGCCCGCATTTTCCGCTTCGGACCGCGCCATGATCGACGTGCTTACGCTGACTCGCGAGGGCAGGCGGGCGGTGCTCGAATTGAAAGCTGACGAGGACATTCATTTGCCTCTGCAGGGAATTGAACTACTGGTCGCGAGTGTCATTGCACCATTCGCGAGGCGAGTTCCAGAAATTCGGATACTTCTCCCAGCGCGAACTTTCGGCTCACGCGCCGCTGCTGATAATGGTGGCGCCCGCATTCCACGTACATCCTGCAACCGACACGTTGCTGCGATATATTGCGCCCGAGATAGAATGGACGCTGCTGGGAATTGACGAGAGGTGGAGAAAAGACTTGCGAGTTGTGTTCAGAAAAAAACCAAAAAAGTCACAGCTCAGAACCGCCGTATTGTTCCTTTGTTTCGTGTATCTTCGTGTCCTTCGTGGTTGATGACTTTGGATCTAACCAACGAAGGGCGCGAAGTTGCACGAAGCAGGCTCGACAGCATCAGCTACTTCCAGATTCCAAGCAGTCTACGCACGTCGATTAGCTGTCCGAGATGATGCGAATTGTGGTCTGCGACCAGCATTGCCTCGCGCAAGATTGTCTGGCCTTCCCCCCAGGGAATCTTCGCAAACAAGTCTGTTTTCGCGTCATTGACCAGCTTCCTCATCGCGCCAAGATCACGGTGAAACGATCTCACGCTTTTGTCCCAGGCCACCGCGTTCGGGGGTGAAGGGCTCTTTGGCCAGTGCTCTTCCGGCCATTTCAGAGTCTTGTACTTCGGGGTGCGGCTGAAGTCCAGGATGTCCCATTGCGCGATGCGCATGTGCTCCAGCAGCATCCAGGCGGAATGGGGTAGGCCAGCTGGTTTCTCTCCGCGAAGTTTGGGCGGGAAGTCTGCGATTACGTCATCAAAGCTGGCATGAGCGTGGCCACCGTCAAGAAGCTCGATGAGATGCTTGCGAAGGGATTTGTCGGTTTCCATAAGCTCCAACTGTCGGACTGCACCTGTCGTAACTATTCCACTAGCCGCAAAGCGGTGCAAGATTACAGCCCAAAGGGCGCAAGCCCTGGGTAGGCGCTCCCCGATCACGGAGCGCCAACGGCGCGAAAGAAGAGTCCTCACAAAGTCCGAGGATGGGGGGCTCCGGTTGGGGTCGCAGAAAAAGTTGCGGGCCCTTGCTCCTTTTCGCCGTGATACACCCGGCCGATTCCGCGGACGATGCGGCGCAACGGCCACGTACCTTTTTCGTCGGCGAAGAAAATCTCTCCGATGCGGCTCGAACAGTAGTACCAGCGCTTGAGAATCGCGAGATGCTCCATTCGTTCGGTCGCAGACTGTGCTTCCGGCACGGGGAAGCTACGAATGATCGCTTCGACCCGAGATTCCAATGATCCAGTCCCGGCCCACGGCAATGTGGGGACAGCCGCCCTCGGCTGTCCTTCGGGCCGGAGGCCCGACTCTGCAAGCGAAGATTCACCACCAGGTGTCGAGCTTGGCTCGACCGGACAGCCGGGGGCGGCTGTCCCCACAAGACCAGAGCGCACCGCGCTGAAAGGAACTGGGCCGCTCAAGCTCCCTCTTGAAAAACGAAACACCGACACCGAGTCTGGCTGAGAACTCGGTTGTATGACGATCGCGTTGAGGCGGTCGATTCTTTGGACAATTTCCGGCAACTGGGCGAGCAGTGGTTTGAGCTTCTCGATTTTCGCGTGAATGGCGGCGGCCTCTTCGAAGGCCAGTTCGGTGGACGCTCGATTGCGCTGCTGTGCAAGTTCGTGGACGAGAGAATCTCCGGCGGTTTCAAAGAAGGCTTGCACGCGGGCGACCTCGGCATGGTAGTCGGAGTCGGTGCATCCCTTGAAGCACGGCGCCAGGCACATTTTCATCTCGGAATAGACGCAGCCCGGGAAAGCGGGGTCCGGATGTAGGTCGTCAACGCAGCGGCGCATCTTGAAGAAATCGAGAGCGTCGCTGGCAAACTTCTCGGCGGCGGCGCGCGAGGGGAACGGACCGTAATAGAGATTGGAAGAACCACGTGGGGACAGCCGCGTCGTCACCGAGGCCCGTGGATACTCGTTTTCCAGATGCAGCTTGACGAGCGGAGCAAAACGAAAACGCAGCCGGTTGGAGTAGGTCTTCGGAAATGTACTGCGCAAGAGCTGGTAAAGAAGAACTTGCGATTCAAAATCGGAGCCGGTGGCGGTGAATTCAACTTCGCGCACGTGATCGCGCAAGTTCAGTCTTTTGCTGTACTCACGGGGCGGGCCGAGAAGCCGCATCAGCCGGCGTCGGAGATTCGCAGATTTGCTGACGTACGGCTCGCCTTCGCCTCCGAGCAAGAAAATCGCTGCAGAAGCCGGGAGTTCCTCGAAGAAGCTCTCTTCTTGATTCGGCGAGAATCTGAGCGTGCGCACTAGCACAAGGACATTGTAGTAGCTGTCCGCACTGGCACCACTGAGCCCCCGATTGCACGATTCGATATTCACTTTCGTTACTTGTGACTCTCCATAGACCACTGCACAATGCCCGAAACCGGAGGCCCTATGAGTAAAGCAATCAGAACCATTCTGAGCGGTGTGGTCAGCCTAGTACTACTGAGTGCGCTGACGATGGCCCAGGCTGGCGCGAACGCCGACAAAGATAAAAATGAGAAGGAACATCACAGCCGCCTGGCAAAAACGGCGTTCTGGCGGCATCACAAAGAAAGCGGCAAGAACACGAAGCCACCCCAAGCCCCACGGGTGTCTAAACAGGCTCCTGCTAAAACCGCGCAACTAAAGCCAGCGTCGGCCAAACTGTCTGCTGGCAAGAACGACCACAAGCCGGCGCCGCATGCCAGTAACACGAGCAAGCCTTCCGCCAAGAAGGCACCCGCTGCGAGCAAGGCGCAGCCGCAACAGAAAACACAAACTCCTCAAACCGTTTCGTTAAAGCAATAACTTCCATATCAGTAGTAATGATGTCATCCAGAACCCGTTCGCCGAAGGCGGACGGGAGAGGGATCTAACGTCAACTTGTGCTCGCGACGTCGTCCGGCAAAGCCTCAACTGCTGTGGGCACTGGCTGCATCTGCCCCGCGGACGCCGCAATTGGCCCGCCCGCATCGTAAGGGCCCTCGCCTGGCTTTCAGCCAGATTCGGGATGACATCGGAGGTAAGAGTTCGAAAGTTTGCGCAGTGGTTATCTTTTCATCTTCACGAGTTGGCGTGAACGTTGAGACAAACCACAACCTGCGCAGGAGTCATTCTTGACGTAACGATAGAACCGTGGGTGTCCTCGGCTCTTCCAATATGGCGCTTGGTAGTCGTCGATCCCGGGTCCAGAACGCATGAAGCTAAAGAAGATGTGTTGTGACGGTTTGATCACGATCCCGGCGTGCCCTCGCCAAACCACCAGGTCTCCAGGCTCAGGCAGCTTGATTCGCTGGAACCCGTCGACACCCGCGTAGAGGTCCGAAGAAGGCGCATAGGCATAAGGAAACCCAGCTCGCTCGTAGATGGCATGTACAAGATGAGAGCAGTCGTGTTCAGAACTTCGGCGAACTCTGGCGTCGAGCGCAGCCGCAATCAGCGACAGTCGGTCGTCCTGATTTAATGAACTCTGGGTCAGCGCCCGTTGGTCCTCTCGCTCGTCATTCGCATTCGCACGCTGCAAGACGGCATTAGAAGCGCCCGGTTGCCAAGGCCCATCTTGTGCCCACAAGCAGCACAGGCCAAGTCCCCAGAACATCGCTAAGATCGTGGATTTCGCTCGTAGCGGCATTGCACCCATTCTGATGCCAAATTCGCGGTCTGAGCAGATTACGGCGGGACTAGAGCGTGCCGAGTCGCCAGTAATGCAGCCTAACCAGCCGTCGCCGTTGGGGCGTTCAGCGTTTGCGGCTTAGCGCCCTTGATCACGAGCCACAGCGTGAGCGCTATCTCCCCGAAGAAGGCGGGCTGGGAGTAGGTAAACACCTTCTCCTGATATTGCGGCCACAGCACGGCGGTAAGGCTCAGGGCTACGTACGCAAAGCCCCCGATAGCGAGCCAAACGCCAAGGAAGCGCGGCAGGAAACGCGACCTGTACACAAGGATCGCTAACGGAAAAAGCCATGCACCCGCAAGGGCGAGCGAGGCAGTGATTTGAGAATTGTGCAGGCGCAGGAACAGGACAGCCAGTGCGTCCTGCTGGGGCTTGTCGAAGGCCGACAGAAAATTGGCCCCACGCACGATCCTTAGCGCGGCAAGCTCGCACGCCACGCCGACGAAGTAGATGACGGCCGGCATTACGCCCCCGAAGATCACCACCAGCACAGCGATGTTCCGATCCACTCCTGCGAACAATCGGTAAAAAGCCAGCGTGAGGAAGATCAGAATGATTGCGCCAGCCAGTTCGGCGACGACGCCGAAGCGGAATAGCGACTCGTGCGCAGCGATGTTGTTGACGGTCGCGGCCGCGTTCCCCTCCACGAACAGTTTGCTGGGAATGTAGATGAGGAACAATGGGCCGATAAGAATGAGGAGCAGATACCAGAGTCCGGCTACTCTCCCGGGGTTGCGGGTCGAGCTCATATTCCCTCCTGCATCGAAACGCGCGAATTGTGGGAGTCTAGCCCGAAATACGTCCAGGGTTGTCAAGAAGTTCCGCCGTTGGATCCCCGCCGAAAGCCAAGTCGGCCCGGAGCTGGTATCGCCTCGAATGGTTTGGGCGACAGGATCACCAAATCAGGGATAGGATCATCAGATCGAAATCCAATCCGGTGAAGGAATTCAGAAATGCCGTCAGGAAGCTATGCTTACCCTTGAGGCCTGAATTAGGAGTCTGATCTGCACCGCGAAGGAGACACAATGCAGAAACGCAAACTTGGAAAAAGCAACTTGGAAGTTTCGGCCCTCGGGCTGGGCTGCATGGGAATGAGCTTTTCCTACGGCCCGCCCAAGACAAGAAGGAGATGACCGACCTTCTCCATGCCGCAGTGGACCGCGGCATAACATTCTTTGATACGGCTGAAGTTTACGGTCCGTTCACGAATGAAGAACTCGTGGGTGAAGCGCTGGCTCCGTATCGCGCCAAAGTGGTGATCGCCACCAAGTTCGGGTTCGATCTGAGTGGCAGCGATAATCGGCCGGGAGCGGCCGGTCTGAATAGTCGGCCCGAGCACATCAAGCAGGCCGTCGAAGGGTCACTCAAGCGGTTGAAGGTTGATGCCATCGATCTGTTGTATCAGCACCGTGTTGACCCGAACGTACCCATCGAAAACGTGGCAAGAGCGGTGAAGGAACTGATCCAGCAGGGCAAGGTCAAGCACTTTGGCTTGTCCGAAGCAGGCGTGCAGACGATCCGACGTGCCCACGCAGTCCAGCCAGTCACCGCGCTCCAGAGCGAGTATTCGTTGTGGTGGCGCAAACCCGAAGCCGAGGTGATCCCGACCCTTGAGGAGCTTGGCATCGGCCTTGTGCCGTATAGCCAGCTTGGGAAGGGCTTCCTGACGGGCAAGATCGACGAAAAGGTAAAATTCGACAGCTCCGATTTTCGCAGCACGCTGCCTCGCTTTACGCCTGAGGCTCTCAAGGTGAACCAGGCGCTGATCGACCTGCTCGGCAGGATTGCGAAGCGCAAGAACGCAACCCCTGCTCAGATCGCACTGGCTTGGCTGCTCGCGCAAAAGGCGTGGATCGTTCCAATTCCCGGCACCACCAGGCTAAGCCGTCTGGAAGAAAATATCGGAGCGGTTTCGATCCGACTGTCGCCCGAAGACCTGCGGGACATGGATGCCGCCGCGTCAAAGATCAAGGTGGAAGGAGCGCGGTATCCCGAACGCTTAGAGAAAATGACCGGTCTGTAAGCGACCCGCGTGCAAAGGATCGAACTGCGCACCACAGACTTCGTCGTCTGGAAGAGAACACAAGGAGTGCACATGCCAACGCCGAACGATGCTCTAAAAGACCGCCTCTCGCGATCTCGCGAAATTAACATCACTGTGACCGGCCGAAAGTCAGGACGCCCAGTCTCAATACCGGTCTGGTTCGTATGGGAGGATGACAAGCTTTACCTGCTGCCGGTGAAGGGCTCGGATGCGCAGTGGTACAAGAACATGCTCAAGAATCCGTCGACTCGGATTGATGCACGTGGCGCAGAAGCTGAATTGAACGGCGTCCCTGTCACTGACCCCAAACAGGTATCGTCCGTGGTCGAGAAATTCCGCACCAAGTATGGGGCCAGCGACGTTGAGAAATACTATTCAAAGTTCGACGTTGCCGTTGTCGCTCAGATGCGGTGATCGCCAGTTTGGAAATAGCAGTGACCAACAAGGCCACTAAAGGAAATCAGAAAGATGGACATCAAGAGAGTTGGTTCACAACCTTCCGGCAAAGGACCGGCTGAGTATTTTACCGGCACGGTGCAGGTTGATCAGCTGTTTAATCCGCCCGCTCCGGCGCGTGTAGTGGGCGCGAGTGTCACCTTCGAGCCTGGTGCACGGACAGCATGGCATACACACCCACTGGGCCAGACCCTGATCGTGACCGCTGGCTGCGGCCGGGTACAACGCTGGGGTGGCCCCATCGAGGAAATTCGGCCGGGCGACGTGGTCTGGATCCCTCCGGGTGAGAAACATTGGCACGGTGCCGCTCCCACCACGGCCATGACCCATCTCGCCATTCAGGAGCAGCTCGATGGCAAAGCGGTCGACTGGATGGAGAAAGTGAGCGACGAACAGTACCAGGGCTGATTAGGTGGCGGTTCACACCCTTCGAAAACCGCGAAGGGTGGGGCAGCCAACTTGCAAATGTGCGGAGCGGCTAGCCCGCCCGACACGACGCGGCCTGATTACGGCGAGGTCGTGCATGCGTGCGAGAGGTTGTTGTATTCCGGTTGCGCTACGTAACTCTTGTTATTGAGGGTCACATCGCTTGGATCGAAAAACACCGCGGTTTTGGTGAATAACAGAAAGCTGCATTCGTCCCCAATCTCTTCCCCAAGATGCCGTTATCGAGGCTATTCCACCACGCCGTTCCATCCGGGTCCGTGATCGTTTCGAAGACTTCATGTGAGAGCACGTTGTTAGTCGAGTCCGCGAGCTGGCCATTCGGGGTTCCCGGCCGCGAACTGCACCCAAAATTGTCCTGAAAGGGCTCAACACTGTACAGAACGTGCCCAATGTCGCTGAAGTCGGCACTGCCATGATAGGCGCAGAAGAAGAAGGTCTTTATGTCATCCGGCGAGTAACACACCTTGAAACCCAGGTTGAAGCACTCGTCCTGCCCAGGCGGTAGGAACACATGGAATTCGTTACCGTAGCCGCCGGGTACTCCCAGAGCTGCCGCAACCGCATGCACGACGGCGCGCATGTCGGCATCAGTGAACGGCGAGGCATTCGGCTTGTAATTGATTATCACGTGGGTACCCGCCACCGTGTAACGGTCATCCGCGGTGCTACCGGTATATTGGTCGACGACGTGAATGAAGTCGCTCTTGCCAAGGTCGCTCAGAAATCCTTCCGGATCGCCCCAGCAGCTGGCAATGGTGCAGGCGCCGTTCGGGTTCATGTAGATCGCAACGTGCTGCATCGAAACCACAACGTGCCCGTCATGGAACTCAAGGTCAGCCGGAAAACGCGGTCCTCCTGAGTCTGGCGCAGTGTTCTGGTTGACGGGTCCCGCAGGCGAATTGGAGATTTCGGCCACACTCGTCTTGCGCCCCACCGGAGTATTGGCGGGCCTGAGATGGACCTTCACGTTTCGAGCGCCTGCGGAGGCTGCGTAATCGGCTGCCGCAGGGTTCACTGTGATTTGACGAGAGGAAAATTCTTGCGCTTGCAGATTAATGGCGAACAACGCGACCAAGACCGCAGTCCCGGTTGCAGTCGCCAGGAGTTGAAGGAAAGAGCTCAAACCTTTACCAGTACTTAGCATTTTCATGGAGTGCTCCTGTCTGAAGAAATGATGGGGCATGCTCGAGCCAAAGCAGCTCTGCTTGCGTTCTGGGTTTGACGACGATACGTAGCGAATCCGTGAAATCGCGTTGTATGTTCCCCGGCCTCTTCCCTACTGCATGTCAGGGCCGGACGTGGTTTCGGCATCACCGCGGATTTCACCGGAGGCGGCGCCGTTGCAGCTTGGTTTCTGTGATGCCTGAGTACCTGCGCCGCATGGGGCTGGTGGCGTCAGAACTCAGGAGCAGAGCGGGAACTGGCGGCGTCCGCAGTCAGCTAGAGTACCTCTTGCGGGCTTTTACGGGTAAACGATTTTGTAAATTTTAGGTAAAAACGCGTGCTTCGGCACAGTCTTCGGCCGAGTGTCCTTGCCGCCTTTGAGAGGGATGGTTATTCCGCGAACGAACCCGCTCTCGGCAGTGGCATCGTCCCAACCCCCCCTTTCGCAGAGAACGCGCAAGGGTGGGGCATCCGGCGTTTTCTTGATTTGATTCGCAGTAAGGCTCATATCAGGGCACGTCTTCAGACGTGCCCCTCACTCAAATTATTGTTATTCCGACCTAGGCAGGATGATTCGCGAAGTGAGTCGTCCTGCCGAGTGGAGGAAGCTGCTCTCGATGTTGTGTGTCCTACCCTTCGAAAACTGCGAAGGGTGGGGCAACCTCAGTTGTGAGTCGCGCAAGGCGGCCAACCAGCCGTCGGGCCTACAAATTCAGCATCCGGGCATGCCGCGAATGGGCTACTATTATTGCCGACGCAGCAGGTGCCCGAAAAATGAAACTCTTTCGGAAAAAGCTGAAAAAGCAGGACGAGAAAGTCTTGGCTGAAGCTAGTGATCTGGCCGCGCATAAACTGGAGCAGTACTTCGCAGACCGGCGAAACTTGCCGCCGGTAGCGAGAGATGCGCCCAAAAAATCGGCGCTTACGCGACTGCGCTGGTCGTGAATCGAAGTTCAATCCTTTTTTCCCTGTCGAAATCTCAGCCTTCGAAAACCGCGAAGGGAGGGGCAGCCCGCCCGGGATCTAATTTCAGCAGTGTAAAATTCAACGCCATGGCCCATCGTGAACCGCTGAAATACATTTTCTACTTTGCCGTCTCGCCGGAGAAAGTCTGGGACGGGTTTGTGTCCGCGGAATCTAATCGCGTCATCTTCACGGGGGGCGGAGCTGAAAACCGACCTTAAGCCTGGCAGTTCCATCGAGTGGGTGGGCCCGGGACCCGATGGGAAGCCCATGGCCTACGTACATGGCGAAGTCCTGCAGGTTGATGCGCCGAGGCTGCTGCAGTACACCTTCGCCATGGGCCGCGAATTCTGTCACGGCTGAAGACCTTGATCGAGACCGGTGAGACCTTCAAACCGCACTAGAGGCACTCTGTGGAACCTCTCGATCGCATTTGTTTAAAGGTCAGTAATGAGCGGGTATGTGGGCTGCCCCATCCTTCCCCGGTTTGGGGAGGGTGGGATTCCCGAGAACGAACCCACTCTCGGCAGTGGCATCGTCCAAACCCGCCCACCCTTTCGCAGAGAACGCGAAAGGATGGGGGCATCCCCAAGCTGCTTCAAAAATTCCAGTTCAGGGGGAGCGGTATCCCGAAGAACTGGAGAGACGAACCGGTCGCTGAGCGATCTGCATCCAAACAGTCTGGCAACGCACGCGCGTGTCCAAGGCCTTGGGACAATCGAACGACCTGCTGGCCGTCCAGTTGGACGTCACTAGCTCGCGATCTTTAGATGAGCTTTGCGGGCTTGGTCTTATGCGGGTTTGACCCTCTTTTCCCGCTCCCATAGACTGAACTTTCCATGCCTGACAACATACACATCAACCTCCCCGATGGGAGCGACAAGGAAATGCCTAAGGGCTCGACCGCGCTGGATGTCGCGAAGGCAATCAGTCCGCGGCTGGCGGACGCTGCGATCGCGGCGAGGACCAACGGCGACCTCATCGACCTCACCCGGCCATTAGAAAAAGACACTGACCTCCGCATCCTCACGGAGAAAGATCCGGAGGCGCTGGGAGTTTATCGGCATTCGTCGGCGCATTTGCTGGCGGCGGCGGTGCTCGAGCTTTTTCCGGAGACCAAGCTTGGCCACGGGCCGGCGACCGAGAGCGGTTTTTTTTACGACTTCTATCGCGAGACTCCGTTCACGCCTGAGGACTTGGAAAAAATCGAAAAGAAGATGCAGGAACTGGTGCAGCAGAACCTGCCCTATGGGCGCGAATTTCTGCCTCGCGATGAAGGCTTGCAGCGCTTCAAGAGTGAAGGCGACTTCATGAAGTGCCACTTCATCGAGCAGTTCACCCGTCCCGATGAAAAGATTTCGATTTACAAGACTGGCAAGTTTCTCGACTTTTGCCGGGGGCCGCATATTCCTTCGACCGGCAAGATCAAGGCATTCAAGCTGCTGAATATCGCGGGCGCGTACTGGCTGGGGGACGAGAAGAATCCGCAACTGCAGCGGATTTACGGAACGTCGTTCTTCTCGAAAAAAGATCTCGACAATTATCTGCACCAGATTGAAGAGGCCAAGAAGCGCGACCATCGCGTGCTTGGGCAGCAGCTCGATCTGTTTTCCATTCAGGAGCTGGCCGGGCCGGGGCTGATTTTCTGGCATCCCAAGGGCGGCATCATCCGCAAAGAAATGGAAGACTGGATGCGCGACCAGTACATCAAGCGCGGCTATTCGCTGGTCTACACGCCGCACGTCATGCGCAAGCAGCTTTGGCAGACCTCGGGGCACGAGGGCTATTACGCGCAGAACATGTTTGATGTGATGGAGCTCGACGACGCCGAGTATCGCCTGAAGCCAATGAATTGCCCCGGCCACATTCTTATATATAAAGACTCGCTGAAGTCGTATCGCGATTTGCCGGTGCGGCTGGGCGAGCTGGGCACGGTGTATCGGTATGAGCGGTCGGGCGTGATGCATGGCCTGCTGCGGGTGCGCGGATTTACGCAAGACGACGCCCACATTTTTTGTACGCCGGAGCAGATTGAAAAAGAAATTGCCGACTGTCTCGAATTCGCGAGCGACACGCTAAAAGATTTTGGATTCGATAAGTTCATTACTGAGCTTTCGACTTGGAATCCGGATGATCGTGCGAGTTTTGTGGGGTCGGAAGATCAGTGGAATCTTGCGACTTCGTCTTTGGAAAAAGTGCTCAAGCGCCTGAATATTGAATACAAGACGATTCCGGGTGAGGCGGCGTTCTACGGTCCGAAGATTGATATCAAGCTGGTGGATGCGATTGGGCGGCTATGGCAGCTTTCGACGGTGCAATTCGATTTCAACCTGCCGGCGAGATTCAACTTGGAATACGTTGCCGAAGACGGGACGCGCAAGCAGCCGCTCATGGTGCATCGAGCGCTCTATGGGTCGATTGAGCGGTTTTTCGGCGTGCTGATCGAGCACTATGCGGGAGCGTTTCCGGTATGGCTCTCACCGGTGCAGGTTGCGGTCATCCCGATTGCCGAGCGGCATGTGGAGTATGCGAACAAAGTTGCTACCCAGCTTCGGGAGTCAAACGTTCGAGTCGAAGTCGATGCCCGCAACGAAAAGATGAACGCAAAAATCCGCGAGCATGCGATGCAGAAGGTGCCATTCATGCTGGTTGTGGGGGACAAAGAGGCCGAGGCCGGCAAGGTGAACGTGCGCACGCGGGGGAAAGAGAAGACGGAGGACATGGGGGCGGAGGAGTTTCGGGAAAGGGTCAAGGAGTTAATCACGAGCCGCGCGTCAACTTTATGAGCGCATCCACGGCCAATGCAAGAACACCCGAAGGCGACCTCGAACCCAACGCTCCGAACCTGCTGTCTTGCCAACTTCGTCTTCTAGTCTGACCAGTTCAGGAGGGCATGCGCAACCTTCCTTCAATTCTTTGTGACGTCCGTTCATGTCCACAGAAACGGTCCGGACCGACGCATCAATTACAATGCCGCCACCGGACATCTCGAAGAAATTAGCGTCCTGAAATTTCTGTACCAGTGCGTGGAACTGCTGAGGAACTAATTTTGCCTTTGCGGAATCCTGTGGCGTGGACGTAATGCTTTCCCTCGTAAACCACCGATCCATCTCCGCGAATCGTAAGCTTGTACTCGGGGCATGTTCCGAGACAGGTGCGCCGCAATGGTCGTTTCTTTCGACATGCTGCCCTGCCCTGCCGCGCCCGGGCTCAAAAGAAGGACAAGGGGAAGTAGGCGTGACAATGGGCATCCCTCCGTTTCATTCAGAGTAGCTTAGGAACTATCCTGAACGCACGCCCTTTCGGCAACCGGCACACCGAAAAATCTCGCCGATCTAAGGTGAAGATTGTGTCCAGACCATCCCGTGCCGCGAGGTGGACCAGCGCAGCATCCGCAAGTTGAATTCGGATATCGAGATACTTCTTGAGAATGAACGCAATCGGCTTGGCATCCGTCGTAGTTAATGGCAGAAGTTCTAGGAATCCTGCATCTAGGCTGTTGAGTAGTTGCTGAACCGCATTCGAGTCACGTCGCAGGAGCCATGCGGCTTCTGTGATGACCGGCCAACAAGTGAACAGAGGCCCGGGCATATCCCGCAGAGCTTCGACACAAGTGCGGTGAAACTGGTCGCGTCGGCTGAGAATGGCAACAATCGGGCCAGTGTCCACCAGGACCCGCCTCATTTGCCTTTGCCGAATCCCCTAAGGTGGCGGCGGTTTGTGCTCAAGTCCCTTGCGGCACCTCGTACGGAACCGATAATTCCGGCTTCCTCCGCCAGTTGGAAGGCAGAGCGCTCCCCGGCAGAATGTCCGAGATAGCTTTCCAACGCTTCACGAACTAGCTCGGATTCAGTTGTTCCTTTGGCGCGGGAGCGACTCCGCAAACGCGCAGTCAGGGACTGCGGAACGCGAACTGTTATGCGATTGGACGACATTGTCTGACATTATATCACTATTTGTCAGACAATCTTCAATTCGAGATCATCGACCTGCTGAGTTGAACCTGGATTCCGACGAAGATCGCGGGCACGGATTCGATAGGCTCTTCCAGGTCTCCAGGTTCAGCGGACAACCGAACTCGATCAAATGACGGCGCTGGAGTTCTGCGAAATAAGCTGTGTCTGACTGCAAGGCTTCCCAGTCGGGCCAGACCTTTGCTCGCGAGGCGCCCCAATAGAGGAACGCATCGGCAGCCTCTTCAGCGCGGCGGCCATTGGACCATTCTTGCCCGACAGGCGTGCGTCGCAGAGGATAAAGAGATGGCGCGGTGCCACGCAAGGCTGGATCGGAGTTGGTCCGTAGGCCATCCGCCAGAATTACGTAGATCGAATGGCGAGCGCGCTTCTCGATCATACTGGTCAGGTTGGGATATCCTCGCGCGTCTCCTCCGCGGGTCACATGATTGTCGCCCATGATGACCAGGGCTTTGCGCTTTTTCGTCAGCACCTCCCGCTCGATGATGGAGGCAAAAAACTCATTGCCGCCAAATGCTTTCTCATAGTCACGGCTGTCGTGAACCAGGCTCCAGTCAATGGGCGAGTCCGCGGCGATCACGCGGATGCGCTCGGCGGCTGGAAGGCCCCGGTTCACATCGCGCACCGCCGCGATCAGGTTCGCGTAAATCGGCGACTCCCATGCCATGACTTTGGTTGTGTTCCGCCATACTTGGCCGATCTGGCCGAAGGGGATGTCTTCGCCATTTTCGTAGCGATCGAGAATCGCCTGGTAGAGCGAGTTCCCGCATTCAAGCACGAGAGTATCGGCATGCTTCGCAAATTCCGGGCTGCTCACCAAGGAGATGTAGAACTCCCCATTCGCGCGCAGCCAATGGTCTTCGCCAATGATGACAATTGGGTAATGATCGAACAACGAAATCACCGAGGAGATGGCGGGCTGAGGAGTGGTTTGGGCCAGGGTGGCGAGGGCTACGGAGAGCACTACTACAAGTATGAGGATGCGAACCCGGGCATTCACAGACCGGATTATCACCGAAAGTCAAAAGCAAAATCCACCACAGAGGCTTGGGGACATAGGGGAATCTTAGATCCGTTTCTCGCGCGTTTCGGTTTTCTCTGTGTCTCCGTGGTGAATCGTGTTTTCGCCCTCTCCTTTACAATCGCAGCCAATGCTAACTGGGTTCGAGATTGCCGCAACCCGAGGCCAAGCAAGGCGGGCGCGGTTGATTACGCCTCACGGAAAGGTTGAAACCCCAGTGTTTATGCCGGTGGGAACCGCGGCCACGGTCAAAGGAGTGCCCCAGAACGTGCTAGAGGAACTGGGCGTTGAGATCCTGCTGGGAAACACGTATCACCTTTACCTACGACCGGGGGTTGAGCAGATTCGCAAACTCGGCGGATTGCATTCCTTCATGTCGTGGCCGCGTGCGATTTTGACAGACTCCGGCGGATTTCAGGTCTTCAGTTTGAACGAGCTAAGGAAAGTCACGGAAGAGGGCGTGACGTTTCGCTCTCATCTGGACGGATCGTCCCATTTTCTAAGCCCGGAGAGTGCAATCGCAGCTCAGATTGGCCTGGGCGCGGACATCATTATGGCGTTTGATGAGTGTACGGAGTATCCGGCCGAGCCGGAGAGGGCGCGGACGTCCATGGAGATGACATTGAGGTGGGCGGAACGCAGCAAGAAGTATTTTGAGGAGCATAAGCGGGAGGTGCCATGGGACCCGAATCATGTAGGCCCGGACGCCCTCGTCTGGGCGGGCGAGCCCAGCTCGCCGACCGATGCCGAGCATAGCTCGACAGGACGGGCGAGGGCGCCCGTCCCCACACGAGCTACCCCCAAACGAGCTGAGATGACGCAGGCTCTCTTCGGCATTGTTCAGGGTGGAATGGACTTCGCGCTTCGAAAAGAATCCGCCGAACGAACGATTGGGATCGGCTTTGACGGCTATGCTATTGGCGGGCTCAGCGTGGGCGAGCCGCGCGCCAAGACCCGTGAAGTCGTCGAAGCGACTCTGCAGCACCTCCCGGCAGATAAGCCGCGGTATCTGATGGGGGTTGGCACGCCCGAGGAAATTGTGGAATATGCGAATCTCGGCGTAGACATGATGGATTGCGTGCTGCCCACCAGGGCGGCGCGGCATGGCTTGCTATTCACTTCCGAGGGAAAAATCTCAATTAAGCAGGCACGGTACGCTGGAGACAAGGGCCCGCTTGACCCCAAATGTTCGTGCCGAGTGTGTCGCCGCTATTCGCGCGCCTATTTGCGGCATCTTTATGCGGCAAACGAGGTACTTGCTCAAGTCCTGAACACCATCCACAACCTGAGCTTCTACCTTGACATCATGCGTGGCGTCCGGCATTCTATTTGACTTGGGAAAGCGCTCGTTTTCTTTCTGGTGGGAGTTGGAAGGGTCAGCCTTAGCTTGCCATCCCAGTTTGTACCTGGTTGTGAGAAACGTCCGGTTCTGAATACGCAATAGCTCCCGCGATAAATCGCAACGGGCCAACGTGCCGGGAGCCCTGAAAAGGGACCCCGAGGGCAGGCGCGGCTCCGAGCAATGAGAGCGCGAGCAACCAGCATCTAAATGAACATCTGCGGCTTATTGGCATGGCAATTCGGTGGCGGCTCGGGCTTGCTGGGGATCGCGCCTCTCATCTTTATTTTCGCCATTTTTTACTTTGTCCTGATCATGCCCCAGCAACGCCGCCAGAAAAAATGGCAGGCCATGCTGGGAGAGCTGAAGACCGGCGACAAAGTGGTGACCAGCGGCGGGCTGCGGGGGACCATCGTCGCGCTCAAGGATGACTACATTCACCTGCGCGTGCCGCCTGATAATCTGCGTGTCGAGATCAGCCGGGCGGCCATTACTTCTGTTGTAACCGCAGATGAACCGGGGAAATAGCAGCTATGGGAAGTTGTATCGATCATGAATAAGAATCTAGGCTGGAAACTTGTCGTCATCGTCGGCGCCTTGCTGGTGTTTGTTTACGGCATCTTCGGCGTGCCCAGCGGGGCTTCTGGGAGCGCGCTGCTGGCTTCGCTTCAAAACCGCATTCACTTGGGGCTGGATCTCAAAGGCGGGACACACCTGATCCTGCAGGTACAGGTGAACGATGCGGTCAATGTTGATTCCGACAACGCCGTTGAAATGCTGAAGGCAGGAATGAAGTCGGGGAAGATCACCTACGCTGAAATCGCTAAGCCTGATCCTGCCAATCATCCCGAGCAGATTGTGATCAAGGGTGTTCCACCGGAGGCGACTTCCGACCTGCGAAACTTGATCCAGGACAAATTGCTTGAATATGACGCCTCATCCGGCCCCAACAACACCTGGACAGTGACGATGAAGCCGTCGGCGCTCACCGACACTAAGAACCGGGCGGTCTCGCAGGCGATTGAAACGATCCGCAGCCGCATAGACTCACTGGGTGTGACTGAACCCACAATCGAGGAGCACGGCTTGGGACAGTATCAGATTCTGGTGCAGCTGCCAGACATCGACGACCCTGCCCGGGTGAAAGACGTGATGCAGTCCACCGCCATGCTGGAGATCAAGCAGATGCTGGGCGGGCCATATCCCAGCGAGCAGGCGGCGCTTCAAGACAAGGGCGGAATTGCTCCGCCTGACTCGCTCTTGTTGAGCGGGCAATGCGCTGACGGGCCGGAAACGACCTGGTGTTTTGTTTCGCGGGTTTCTGCGGTCAGAGGCCAAGATTTGCGGGACGCGCAGCCGAGCCGCGATCAGAACGGGCAGCCGAGCGTGAGCTTCACACTCAGCAACGAAGGCGGCCAGCGGTTCTACAGCTTCACTTCTCAGCATGTGGGCGACAGCCTGGCTGTAGTGCTGGACAACAGGGTCCGTGAGGTCGCGAACATCAAAGAGCCAATTCGTGACCGTGGTGAAATTAGCGGTCACATGACAGAACAGCAAACTAAGGATCTGTCGCTGGTTCTGCGTTCGGGAGCGCTGCCGGCTGGAATCAAGTATTTAGAAGAGCGGACAGTTGGGCCGTCGCTCGGTAGCGACTCGATTCGCTCTGGCGTTCGGGCTGCGGTCATCGGCATGTCCGCCGTGCTGGCATTCATGCTCATCTACTATCGCGCGGCGGGGATTAATGCCGATGTCGCGCTAATCTTCAATCTGATTATCCTGCTGGGAATGATGGGCTTTGTGGGAGCGACTCTGACCTTGCCGGGGATTGCCGGGGTGATTCTGACGGTCGGCATGGGCGTGGATTCGAACGTGCTGATCTTCGAACGCATCCGCGAGGAACTGAGAAATGGAAAGACGCCACCTTCAGCGGTGGAGCAGGGCTTCGGCCATGCCTGGATCACGATCGTGGATACCCACGTGACGACAATTGTTTCCGCGGCAATTCTGTTCCTCTTCGGCACGGGACCGGTGAAAGGATTTGCAACCACACTGGTTTTCGGTCTGGGCGCGAACTTGTTCACAGCGGTTTTTGTTTCACGAGTGATTTTTGATTGGATTTTAAGCCGGAAGGCAGTCGGCGAGGCATTGAGTATTTAACATGTAGGCCCAGATGCCCTCGTCTGGGCGGGTGAGCGAAGCTCACCGAGAATTTTGCCGAGCAATGCTCGGCCGGGCAGGTGAGGGCACCTGCCCCTACACGAACAATGGGAAGGGTGTAAGCGCAGCGTGGAATTTTTTCGTAACGCGAACATAGATTTTCTCGGCAAGAAGTGGTATTTTCTCGCCTTTTCGCTGGTCTTCAGCGTGGCGGGAATTTGCTCGATGCTTTTCTGGCACGGGATTCCGCTGGGCATCGATTTCCGGGCCGGCACTCTGGTTTATGTGAAGTATTCCCATGCGCCCGATAGCAATGCTATCCGCGCGGCGATGGATCGAGCCGGCCTGACCAACGTTCGAATTCAAAGCTACGGTGCCGCCGGCACCAACGAGGAACTGATCGATATCCCGCATGCGAGCGATCAGGCGCTTGAGAGTCCGAAGGAGAAAATTGTTGCTGTGCTGCAGGGAAATGTGCCTGCAGGCAAACACGATTTGAATAACACCAGTTCCCTGGCCCTGAGTGCTGAGCTGCTGAAGAGAGATCCACTACATCTCGCCACTGACGCGCAGCAGCGCTACACCGCAATTGCTCAAATCATCACCAACTTTCGCGACAAGACAAAAGGCGGGGTGGTGGCGAGCTTTGATGAATTGCGAGGAGTGGTTGATCCGGCGGTATTGGCTTCGCTCCAAGACGGGTTCTTCCTCTCAGATTTCGGTGTCTATCAGGTAGAGAGTGTAGGCCCGCAGGTGGGCGCGCAGTTGAGAAAACAGGCCATACTAGCCACGCTGTATTCACTCGTAGGCATGCTGGTTTACCTGGCATTTCGGTTTGAATGGATTTATGGGGTTGCGGCTGTGATCACGGTTTTCCACGATACGCTGATCACGATTGGCGCCTTCTCGCTTACCAATAAACCCATATCCCTCACAGTGATAGCGGCAATTTTGACCCTGATCGGCTACTCTAACAACGACACCATTGTGGTGTTTGACCGCATTCGAGAGAACCTGAAGCTCATG
>WNFC01005050.1_pt1 | contig 23829 bp, 21 predicted proteins | sample 5400541 | NCBI WGS metagenome assembly WNFC01 (sample SAMN13153342, study PRJNA577476) | soil metagenome | isolation source: 120 cm saprolite under Douglas fir tree site 2 hole 2 replicate 1 | place: USA:California | collected 2015-04-18
TATCGGCGAAATCGTCGCGAATGTAACGAAGCGCTTCGCCGACTGACACAGTTCCGCTGGCGCAACTATTTGAATTCGTTGTGCCAACTCCCCGAAATCCGAAATCGATCGCGATATTCGAATGGGCGGAGCCGCCGAACACCTGCACTGCGAGCGTTGGCTGAACTCCGCGCGCGCCTTTTTTCAAAAAGCGAATGTATTGCTCTTCCGCTTTGCAGACGCCGCCGAGCGCAGTCCCGAAACTGACGCCGATCCGGTCCTGCGGCCTCTCCTTAGAATATTCAATCCCGGCGTCATCGAGCGCGAGCTTTGCCGATGCGACGGAAAACTGCGCGTAGCGGTCGAGTCGTTTCAAACGGTGTGGCGCGAAGAATTCTTCCGGGTCCCAATCATTAATCTGGCCGGCGACACGCACGCCAAAGCCGCTGACGTCAAAATTAGAAATCGGACTGATTCCGGTTTTCTCGGCGAGAATGCCTTTCCAAAAACCATCGACGCCTTTGCCGATGCAAGTAACGGGGCCGAGGCCGGCGATGACAACGCGTCGTCGATTCATATAATCACTCTGTTTGTTCGCCCTTCCAGGTAACTCTTCATACAACGCAAAGTTTTGTTGGCAATGTTGCCGATAAAAAAGTCGCCGATGATTTTGTCCGCGAGCGGCGCAAGAATCTTCAACCGAAAATTGAGATCATGGAGGATTGTCACCAGCACGCCATCCGGTTTTTCATCGAATGTCCAAACCACGTGCATGCCTTTAGTAAATGCTTTCAGATGATGAAAGTGAATTTCGACGCGGCCACGATCGATGATTTCCTCGGAGGTCCATTTGATTGGAATACCAGAACGCCTCGCCGCCATCACCACCACGTTGCGACTTGGGCCGCGCTCGAGGTAGCGAATGTAGCGATAGTGCGGCAGAATTTTCGGCCACAGCTCCAAATTCGCCGCCGTCTCGAAGATCGACATCTTCGGCGCCTGCATCACGATGGAGTTGGTCTTATACACGGGAGTGAGGATCGAGTGAATTGGACCAAGCGCAATCAGCAAGATTGCGCTTGATCCAGAAACGCGAATCCGCACGGCGGCAAACCGTGCGGATTCTGGCTCTTGCGACCGTGGCTGCTCTTAATCCTCGCGTTGGGCCGCGTCCGCCGCCTGGGCCAGAGACATCAAGAAGTTAAAGAACGCCGGCGGCTGTCCGATGAAAAGCCCCATGTCAGTCAGGAACTTAACGGCGCCCATGGCAACGCGCTGCGTCGCGGTTGGACGAATGATCGAACACACCGGAAGGCTTCGACTGATGAATGGGCACGGCTCGGGCATGATCAGATTTGTCTGGAAATCTTCTCCGCCAAACGGAGGAGAATTCAGGTCCGGAAACGTGACCGTTGCGCCCGTTTTGGGATCAGTCGCGGTCAAAGGTGGTGCGTTGCCAGCTTTGTCCTGCCATGTTTGGAAGTGCATGGTCTCGGTCGGGCCAATGCTGATCAGGATTCGCAACACTTCCACACTGGTGGCCCGCTGCGCCATCGATGGATAGAGGCTGTTACCGCCCTGCTCGATAGTCGGAAAGTGGAACGCCGCCGTGTTGGCGATCGCCTGAAGGAAGTTGGGGTCTTTGGTGTCCTTGTTATCCCTTGGAATGGCCGTGTGCTGCCCCGTGTGCAAGCTCGGGATTGCCTGCGGAAACACGAAATTGGGATCAAGGTCCGGATTGTTCGCGCGACTGCGGTACCGAGTCCACCAACTTGTATCGAGAGTGAGCTGCGTCAGGTTTGTTAGCCGCAGCTTCCCACTGGCACCCTTGGCCTTGCTGCCCGGCAAGGTTCGGAATTGCTCGAGACTTACTGTTGGTTTCCCTTTCGAGGCGAGATACGCGTTGAGGAAGGTGAAATGGGTTCGCTCATCCTCGGTGTTATCGTGGATGTACTGATCCATGTCCCCGTCGAGGACTTTCAGGGCATTCGTGTAATCTGGATTCCCGCTTCCGTCCGACTCCTCGCTGTCCTGGATACCGCCGAGCTCGTTGTACTGGACCCAGAAATCGGTCTCGAGGATCTCCGCCGCGGCCGCGAACCTCAACATGGCGGCGTCGCCGTCTGTGATTTCAGCGCCGTCACCAAACGCCTTCGAAGCTGGCCCAATGAGTGCGGCACCAGGGCCCAGAGCAACTGCGCCCAATCCGACGCCGCGAAGGAAAGCTCGCCGTCGAATTCTCCGCGGTGGAAAAATCTCCTCCGTCTCGCTGTTTGATGTTGAAGTGAATTCTGTTGCGGCAGGGGTGTTTAACATTTTCATACTATTGAATCGCAACAGGTCGCGCCGCGCGCCACACCGGAAAGGTAACGCGTCTGTTACCTTTGCGGACTGCCAGAGCGCCCCGGTTCGCCAATCGCATAACCGACGTGGCGCACAGTATGAATAAGCGAAGGCTCGCCGATTTTCTTCCTAAGTCGTCCGATGAAAACCTCAACCAGCTTCGTGTCGTACTCGTGTTCGTGCTCCCATACGCGCTGGCATAGTTCAGTGCGGCTGAAAGCGCGGTCGGGTTCGCGCATTAGCACTTTTAGCAGCATCAGCTCGCGTGCAGACAGTTCGATTCGGCGTGTTCCGCGATGCACTTCGTGGTCGACCAGATCGACTGAGAGGTCGGCCACTCGCAGCGTTACCACCGGCTCTTCCGGATACCGCCTTCCAAGCGCGTTGATGCGAGCCACTAATTCTGGCATTGAAAAGGGCTTGCCCAAATAATCGTCCGCCCCCAGTTGCAAACCGGTTACGCGATCTTCAGTTTCGCCACGAACGGTCAGCATCAGCACGCGACTCTTAACGTGAAGCGATCGCAGCCGACGCAATAGTTCGAATCCATCCATTCGCGGAACACCGATGTCGAGAACGAGCAAGTCGAAAGCAGCCTCGGCCGCTGCGTGTAAAGCCGCTTCGCCATCATGAATCACAACGGGATCATGCCCCGCTTGTATCAGGGCCGCGGCGATTTGGCGGGTCAACGGGACATCATCTTCGACAACCAGAACGTGCATAATCTTGCAATGACTCAAGCATCAAAAGCGCACAGTGAATTGCGCCGCGAAAATATGATTGGCGTCGCCGGGCCCCGTGGTCTCCTGTTGAAAACTGTACTGCAATTTTAATTGGGTGTGCGACGTAAAACGATAGCCAACTGCGAAGTCAGTCTTCGTCAGGTCCTGCGCCCACCGAATACTAGTGCCGGTGCCGTTGTCGATGTTGCAAAAGATTTGCTGGTTCCAACGAAGCGCTCCGAACAGTTGTGGAGTGAATTTGTATTTCGCCTCGAAATAGTACGCGAATGTCTCCGCATCGCCGACTCGCGGAACCTCGAAGCGCGCTTCGTAAAACTCCGCCCACACCTGCAGATGATGTAGCGCGAAGCTGATGTCTTGTCCCAGGACGAACTCGCGATAGTCATCGATGTCGCGGCCGTGCGGTAACGTCGGCTCCGCTTCGGGGCGAAAGTATGCGCCTTCGCCGGCTGACACGCCGAAATTCCACGCTTGATTGGGACGAAAACCGACCCGCGCATTAAATGCCGGCTCGGCAAAATCAACTTCAGTGACGCTCCACGATTCGGGACGGGAAGAGAGTGGAGCGTTTTTGATCTCGGCGGCGTAATCAAACTGGCCGAGCCGCCCTGAAATGGACGCGCCACTGGCGTAACTCGGTCCCCAAATCACCGGATTGAATTCGTACTTTGCGTGGTCGAATCGTCGGACGAAATCCGGTGCTGAAGCCGGTGCGGATTTGTCGCTGATCGGAGTGATGTTTTCGTAAACCAGTGGTGCGTCGACGAACGGATTTTCCCATGACAAATGCCGCGGCACCCAATTGCCAATCACGGTAGCAAATTTCCCGATTTGCAGAGCGAAGCGTCCATCATCCCACGGCGTGATCCGAAGCGCGTATTCATCAAGCCGCACTTGAGCGCCACGATCGCTCGGGTCGAATCCGCGGTCGAGGCGCGACTGGGCGAAAAAATAAATCTGAGATCCATATTGTGCATCGAGAAAGAGCGTTAGGCGCGGATTGAAAAGGTTGTCGATCTTGCTGTCGATAAGGCCGGGTGCCGGTTGTTCGAAGTGATAAGCTTCCAAATCAATCGTGCCGCTCAAGCGCGCACGCAGGTTGTTGTCAGATGCGGCGACGGTGAGCGTGCTGTCGAGCCGGTCGAAAAAATCATCGATCTCAAACGCGTGCGCGCTGCCGGCCAACAGGCAAAGGCTGAGGGCCAAAAGCGTCTTCATATAACTTTAACTCGCGCGCTCTACCACTGGTTGCGCTGCGCTCAAACGTAGTTCGAACTCAGTCCAATCGTCCGCGGAACGCACCAACTTTAAATCACCGTCGTGCAAACGCGCGAGTTCTCGTGCCAGATTTAGCCCTAGTCCGTGACCGGACACCGTGGCACCGGTCGCAGCGCGGCGGAACCTGTCGAAGATGTGTTCCTGCGCATCGCGGGCGATGGGCTGCCCGGCGTTGCCAATGGTTAGACAGATTTCACTTCCGTTCGCCCGAGCGGCAACTCGAATGCGGCCGCCTTTTCGATTGTACTTTCGCGAATTCTCGAGGAGATTTTGAACAATCAGCGAAATGTATCGTTTAGCGCCCGCGACATATAAATCCGGCGGAACTTCCTTCTGAATTTCCACGTCGGGCGAATCTGGAAGCGCGTTCAGATCATCGAGCCATTCTTCGACAAGCTGACTGAGATTCACAGGCTCCGACTGAATCTTAAGGTGACCGGCGTCCAGACGCGCCAGAAGTAACAGATCTTCGATTACGCCACTTAGCCGGTGGGTCTGATGAAGAAGGGTCGAGAGTTCTTCGTAGATTTCCGGTTTGAAATCTTCGTGCGCTAATAATGTTTCCAGACCGGCCCGCAGCACGGTGAGGGGGCTTTTCAACTGATGCGAAGCGTCGGCCGAGTACCGTGTCGATCTTTTCAATTTCTCGCTCGCGGAGATCAGCTCCGCTTCAGCCTGTTTTCGCTGTGCGCGGTTTCTTTCCGAATCCAACGCCAGTTGCTCGACTGGTTTCGCGAAACGGACGGCAACAAAATGGCTGGCCACGAAGCCGCCGAGCAGAAGTAGCGCGCCCACGCCACCAAATTGCCACCGCAATCGCCGCTGCTGCGCGATCGAATCAACAAGTGAGTAAACGCAAATTTCATAAGCGGGCGGGAAAAGCGAACCTGGATTGAGTCGCTTGTAAAACAAGAGCTGTGGCACTTCCTGTATCGTCACGGTGAAGCTGTTCTTGGCACGCTTAGCCTTGGAAAGTGCATTGCTGATTTCATTGTTGAGAATTGTTTGTGCCGCTTTCGGAAGCGACGGCATGCACAATCGTCGGCCTGCCCAAATCCCGCTTTTAACTTCGACACCAGCGCGCTTGCTTGCGATCTCGAACGGTTTGAATCCGACGACCAGCGCGGAGATAACTTCGCCAGTCTCAGTCGAAAAAATCGGAACTGCGATCACTTCATCAACTGTCTCGTCTGCAAGATCGACATATTCCGTGAGATAGCCGATCTGTTGCTTTTCGGGCAACGTTTTGAGCGCGAGTTGCGCTTCCGTTTTCGGGCTCAGCTCACCGACATCCTTCGGATGCGATGGCGAAAGAACGGCGCCGTTGCCATCGAGAAAGCGACAGAACAGCGCGTGAAGAAAGCCAACCGAAGGGTCGGACGACTCGCTGCCTCCCTCGATTAGGTCGTGCAATTCGTCTTTGGCGCTCGGATATAATAAATCGAGCGCGTTGTCCTCCAATGCTGCATGAATGCGTGGTTTCTCCGCCAGCACGCGGCAGCGCTCTGTCATCGCCGCATTTCGCAATTCTTGCAGCTTGTCCAGGCCAGACAGTTCGGCTTGAAATTTCTGCCGAAGGTCCCGCTCGGCATTTGCGTTCACTCTCGCTTGCCCAAGATAAATCCCAAGCCCGGTTACAGCAGAAACCACCAGCATCATCGCGATCGCCAGTCTTGTCCGAAACCTGGTTACATTCCGCTCATTGGCCTTGGCCCGAAAGATCATGGGAAATCAACATTTATCGTTCCACCGTTTTTCAATTCGACCGGCCGTTCGCGCGTGGTCTTGCTGTCGATCCAGGCCTTGAGCACGTAGCGACCCGCCGGCAATCCGTTTAATCGAAATCGTCCGTCCGGATTAGTCATGACAAAGTATGGAGTATTAAGAACGAGAATGAGCCCACGCATGTGCTCGTGAATATCGCAGCGAAGTGTTACCAGCCCGGCCGTATCAAAAACTTCCGATGGAATCGGCCTTTCGTCCGGACGATACCGACCCAGATCAAATCGCTTCGCCGGCGAGTAGGAAAAAATGCTGTGATAGGTATCGTCGAGATTTGGGAATTCGATCCTGGTGCCGACTTGCACCGGCCGGAGTGGCGGAACAAAAGCGAAATTTTTCTGCGCGATCTGTTTGGTCGAAGGCGTCGCCGGTTTCGAAAAGGAACCTTCAAGGTAAACCACGGCCAGCGGCGGTTGGGTCGAGAGAACGCCACCCTGGGTAACGATCTCGTAGCGTTTCGCCATCACCGGAGCCGAGTGCGACGGAGGCAATTCTACTCGTCCTTCGATCGTCGCACTGGCAAACCCTGAAACCGGCAGGAGAGCACAGATCGCATTGCTCGAAACAACCCACGACAAGCGCATTTGCGCTATAAGTCTAGCAGTCGTTGCCCTCCACGGAAAGGACTGCGCCGTCAGGTATCCGTTTTGTGCATTCCAGTTGTGCGGGATTTGCCTACAGTCGTCTCAACCGATGGCGCTGGAAATGAAAAAAGAATGCGAAAAGTGCGGGTGCGCCCTGGCGGCAGATGGCAAAGCCTACATTTGTGCTTATGAATGCACGTTCTGCGGCGAATGCTCAGCTTCGCTGAACTCGGTTTGTCCGAATTGCGGCGGCGAGCTCGTGCCGCGTCCGCGAGCGGGCAAAGTAAATCGCGCAGCTACCGGCAAGACCTGATTCGGTAAGTTAGAAAACATTCATCGCCTACCACCCGCATGTTTTTCATCACGCAATGAACGCTGGCCGGCAGAAATTCTTTGCTTAATCCGGTAAGCGTCGGTGCGCCCACCCCGCCAAATAAATAGGGCGCAATCGTGAGATTAAGTTCGTCGACCAAACCGAGCTCGAGCAGCGAACGAAAGAGAATCGGCCCGCCTTCACACGCGATCCTGCGAACTTTGTAATCGCGCCGCAAAGTTCGCAGTATCTCGACCAGATCTACATCTCGCTGATCGCTCAAATGCAGAATCGCTTTATCCGCGAGTGCGGCTCGCACTTCTTTCGGCATTCGTCTGGTCGAGAAAACTAGAATGGGTCCCGTTTTCGCGGGATCGGACTGAAAAATTTTCAGCTGATTGTCGATCTTGCCTTCGTTGGAAACAATCACGCGCAGCGGCCCCGGAGTTTGTCCGCGTTTAATCCGCTCCCCCACCAGCTCTGCTGGTAGACCGAGGCGAACGTTATCGCGCTTGAGGGTGCTGTGCCCGATCATCACCGCATCCGCGAGTGCGCGCTGTCGGAACAAATGCTCTTTGTCTTCGAGCGAAGTGAAATCGACCGGCGCGAAATCGCGGGTGGTAATTTTTCCATCCACCGTCATGGCAAAAGTCGCGCTGACAAACGGCCGGGAAATGTGGGTGCTACGTTTGGGCGATGCTTCCCGTCCGGCTCGGACCGCCCGTGCGGCTCGCACCTTACTGCGGCTCTTGGATTTCATGCTCCATCGTGGCCACTTCGCGTTGCATTTCGCGCAGGCGCACCCGTTTCGCGACGCCGCTCGGTTTGTAGAAGAAGTAAACGATGCCGCCCGGTGCACAGCAGACCAGAATCACGAGAAAGCTCATTGTCCCAATCAACTTCGCCACGGCTACCGGAACGCCGCAAAGATTGTGGAGCATGACCTGCAGGATTTGTTCGCGCAGACCGACGCCGGCGAAACTAATCGGCAGAGCAGTGAGAGTGCGCTCTACCGGCAGCACTGCAAAAAAATCGATCAGTTTTACGCCGGCATGAAAAGCGTAAGCGACGCAGAGAAAAGTAGTGAAGGTGGCAAGATGGGCCACGAGCGACGCCGCGAAGGCGAAGAACGTCGCGACCCAGTGCCGCGCGTAAAGATGATAAGCTGCTGCGATCTCGATCAACTTGTCGCGCCCGGGAAATTTGCGCGGCAAAAGATGAAAAAGATCGAAGCCACTGACAACGAAGCTTGCGATCAACGCCGAGATCGAAATCCCGAGCACAAAGAGCAGGAGCCAGAGCAAATTTCTGGTTTCCGGCGTTCGCGAGAGCAAATCGAACCGCAAACTCACTAGTGTCACCGTGATCGCCACTAGCGCGACCAGTCCGATTAATCGATCGAAAACAACTGCGAGCAACGCGCCGGCCTTATGTTCCGCGGCTTCTTTGAGCAGCAAGTAACTCTTAATAATATCACCGCCAGTGCCCCCGGGCAGGAATTGATTGTAAAACATGCCGATCAAGAACAGGCCTGAGAGCCGTGGCAAACTGAGGCGGATCTTCTGGACGCGGAGTAGAATTTGCCATCGCACCGCGGCTGCAATTTCCACGATCAGATAAGCGACGATGGCGCCGCCAACCCATCGGTAATCCGCTGCGCGCAACGCGGTTGCCATCTGCGCTCGCTGCTGCGGATCGTGAAAAACCCAAATCAGCAACGTTACGGTGACCGCTAGTTGGATGAGGGTAACGAGAATTTTCTTCATCCGCCGAAGCGTTCTTTCCATTTTGCGACCGAGCGCTGGATTTCTTCGGCGGTCTTTCGCGGACTCATTTCCCAAACCCACGCACAATCTTTGGGCAAGAGCGGCACCAGTTTCGCAAGATCGACATCTCCGCTAAACGGCGGCTGATGATCTTGGGCAGGCCAGACGCAATCCTGAACATGGCAGCCAAACGCGCGGGGACCGATTTGACGGAGCCATTCGCCATGATCGAGAAAGGCGAGGTTCTCTTTGATTTGAATGTGCCCGAAGTCGTGCCAATAACCGACCTGCGGCGAGTTGAGTTCGTCGAGTAACGGAGGCAATTCGCGTTCGCTCGGAATCTCTTCGTACCCGCGGCGGCCTTCGATCCCGAGTTTTACCTTTTTTGATGCGGCGTACTCGACAATGCGACGCAAACAGCCTTTCACTCGCTCGAGGTATGCGGCCGATGCCGCTTCACGCTTTTCTACGGCGCGAATCTTCTCGCGAACATATTTGCGGGAAAGGAGTTCACCTTTGCGAGCAAGCTTGATGAATGAATCCGTCACCGGTTTCATTGGAACTTCTCCAAGATGCATGACGATGAACGGCGCGCCCAGGCGCTCCGCGAAATCGATCGTCTGGAAAGTTTGTTTGATCGCGCGCTCGCGTTCTTTCCCGTAAGGCGACGAAAATTGATAGCAATCGGGTGAAGCGCCCATCACTTCCACCGGCAACGGACAGAAATTGTGCAGGCTGCTGAACTTTACTTTGCCGGTCTCATACATGTTTTGAATTCCGGGCATGAGTGAAATGCGAATGCCGTGGCCGAGCTCAACGCGATCGAAGCCAAGATCGACAATCTCGCGCAACATTTCGGCGCCGTCGGTGTGTCGAGCTGAATTCCAGCAGTAAATGATCGCGGCAATCACCAGTGCGGTCGGCATTCCAATTACGTCCGACAAACCCGTGACGCCGAGTCCGGCGACCGGCATAATGCCGACAAAGCTCAACATGAACACGGCCGAAACGCGCCCGCGCAAATAATCCGGTGCGCGTTCCTGCACAATCGTGCTGCAAAGGCCGAAGTTGGTCGCCAGGCCTAACGAATTAATGATCATTAGCGCAGTTGCAATGTAGAAGCTCGGGGCGCGCGACAATCCGAAGATCGCCCCCGTCACCGCCGCCGCGTTGATCATCATCAGCGGAATGCGTTTGTCGCGAGGGAGTCCAATCAAGAAGAGCGAACCTACAACCGAACCAACCGCCGACGCGCCCATCAGCAATCCGACCTGATCCGCGCCGAGGTGGAGGACGAGGCGGCCGTAAAGCGGCATCATGACCGTGATGATTGGGAAAATGCAGAACGATTGCGTTGCGATCAGCATGATCATCGCCCGACTCGGTCTATCTTTAGCGATGTAGCGAAAACCTTCCTTCATTCCGCTGGCGCGCTTTTCTTCTTCCTCGGCTGTTCCACGCGGCCGCGGCGGCAATGACAAAATCGCGATGATTAACGCCACGAACGAAACAGCATTGGCGAAAAACGCCGAGGCCATGCCCCATGCTTTGATCAAAATGCCGGCCAGCGAGAATCCAACCATTCGCGATCCATGAAAAACGGAGCGATCGAGCGAAATCGCGCCTTGGATTTCATCGCGATCAACTAATTCCGGGACGAGCGCGGAAAGCGTCGGCATTTCGAATGAATTTGAAACGCCCTGGATGGCCGCGAAAATAAACACCTGCCAGATCGCGATGTGGTTGGTCCAGATCAACAATCCAATCGAAACCGCGATTCCAATCTGGACGTATTGCGTGATCAGCAAAATCTTGCGTTTATCGAATTTGTCTGCAGTTGAGCCTCCAACCATTGTCAGTGCCAGCATTGGCAGTCCCGAGCAAAGCTGCACCAACCCAAGCATCAAAGCCGAAGTCGTCAGGGTGGTCATGACCCAGGCTTGCGCCATCACCTGCATCCACGTTCCGGTGTCGGAAATCGCGCTGCCGATGATGTAGCGGCGGAACGGACCGGGTCGCAAAACACGAAGTGCGTTGCGCGTTGTTAATTTTACCTCGCCGCTCATGGCCAACACTGATACGCGGGGAGCAGCGTGGCTGCAATCAATGCGGCGCGACAAATGTTTGATTCGTTGGGGTAGGGGTGATTGACTCAATCGCCCGCGGGCGGTTCGGTGAACCGCCCCTACCTAAGCTTGCGTTGATGCGCCGCGCTCGCCGAATAGATTTGAAGCGATGCGCATCGACAAGTTCACCCAGAAGATGCAGGAAGCGCTCCAGGCGGCGCAGGATGTCGCTTCGCAATTTAATCATCAGGAAATCACGAACGAACATTTTCTGTCCGCGCTCCTCGACCAAAGCGAGGGCATCACTCAACCGTTGCTGGAAAAAATCGGCGTTCAGCCGAATCAGCTTCGCGAACGCCTAACGAGCGAGCTCGAGCGTCGTCCGAAAGTTACCGGTGCCGCTGTCGATCTTCGTTTGTCCAATGAACTCCGTAGCGTTCTCGACGGCGCGGAAAAGGAGATGGCGAAGTTGAAAGATGAATTCACCAGCGCCGAGCATTATCTGCTCGCGCTGACGGCGGCGAACGTTCCCGCCGCGAAAATCTTGAAAGATTTCGGCGCTACGCGCGACAAGTTGATGCAGGCGCTCCAACAAGTGCGAGGTTCGCAGCGCGTGACCGATCAAAATCCGGAAGGAAAATATCAGACGCTGGAAAAATACGGGCGCGATCTGATTGAACTGGCGCGGCGCGGCAAAATTGATCCCGTGATCGGCCGCGACAATGAGATTCGCCGGATCATGCAGGTGCTTTCGCGCCGCAGAAAGAATAATCCGGTGCTGATCGGCGATCCCGGCGTTGGCAAAACTGCGATCGTCGAAGGTCTCGCGCGCAGAATTATCAGCGGCGACGTCCCCGAATCGTTAAAGAACAAGAAACTCATCGCGATGGACATTGGCGCGATGGTCGCCGGCGCGAAGTTCCGCGGCGAATTCGAAGATCGCTTGAAAGCGTTCTTGAAAGAGGTGACCGATTCGCAGGGGCAGATCATTTTGTTCATCGATGAATTGCACACGATCGTCGGTGCTGGAGCGGCGGAAGGATCAGTCGACGCGTCGAACATGTTGAAACCGATGCTCGCGCGCGGCGAGTTGCGCACGATCGGCGCGACCACGCTCGATGAGTATCGGAAATACATTGAGAAAGACGCTGCGCTCGAACGCCGGTTTCAGCCGGTAATGGTGAACGAGCCGAGTGTGGAGGACACGATCGCGATTTTGCGCGGATTGAAGGAGCGTTACGAAGTGCATCACGGCGTGCGGATCACCGACGCCGCGATTGTCGCGGCCGCCGTGTTGTCGAATCGCTACATCAGCGATCGCTTTCTTCCCGACAAGGCGATCGATCTTGTCGATGAAGCGGCGTCGCGTTTGAAGATCGAGCTCGATTCAATGCCGACGGAGATCGACGTGATCGAGCGCGAGATCATGCAGCACGAAATGGAGCGGCAGGCGCTGAAAAAGGAAAAAGATCCCGCGAGCAAAGAGAGATTGAAGAAGCTCGAGAAAGAATTGGCCGAGCTGAAAGAGAAATCCGGCGCGCTCAAAGCCGAGTGGCAGAAAGAGAAGGCCGTCATCGAAGAACAGCGGAAATGGAAAGAGGAGCTCGATCGACTTCGGACCGAGTTAGAACGCGCCACCCGGCGCGGCGAATTAGCCAAGGCGAGCGAGCTTCAGTACGGGCGTATACCCGAATTGGAAAAGAAACTCGCAGACGCAACTCAGGCTTCCAGCCTGAAAGGACCAGGCAAGATGCCTGGGTTACGATTACTGCGCGAAGAGGTAACGGAGGAAGACATCGCCCAAGTCGTTTCGAGCTGGACGCATATTCCCGTCTCACGATTGCAGGAAGGCGAGCGCCAGAAACTGGTGAAGCTCGAGGAGCATTTGCATCAACGCGTCGTTGGTCAGGACGAAGCCATTAAAGCTGTCTCGAACGCAGTCCGTCGCGCGCGCGCCGGCTTGCAGGATCCGAATCGTCCACTCGGCTCGTTTATTTTTCTCGGACCGACTGGCGTTGGCAAAACGGAGCTCTCGCGCGCGCTCGCCGAATTTTTGTTCGACGACGAGAACGCCATGATCCGGATCGACATGAGCGAGTACATGGAGAAACACACCGTCGCGCGATTGATCGGCGCGCCGCCTGGATACGTCGGTTACGAAGAAGGCGGCCAACTTTCGGAAGCCGTGCGTCGCCGGCCGTATTCGGTCATTCTCTTCGACGAGGTCGAAAAAGCGCACCAGGACGTGTTCAACGTGCTCCTGCAAGTGCTCGACGACGGCCGGATCACGGACGGGCAGGGGAGAACGGTTGATTTCAAGAACACGGTCATCATCATGACCTCGAACATCGGTTCGCAATATATTTTGGAAGAAGAGCAATCGCAGGAAGCGCGCGAGCGTTTGGTCATGGACGCGTTGCGCGGACATTTCCGTCCCGAATTTCTCAACCGCGTCGATGAAATCATCATCTTCGATCGGTTGAGCGAAGACGATTTGAAGAAGATCGTCGAAATCCAATTGAAACGTTTGGCGAAACGACTCGAACAACAAAAGATCACGCTCGACTTATCCGACTCAGCCAAAGCGCACCTCGCCCGCGAAGGTTACGATCCGGTTTACGGCGCCCGACCGCTCCGGCGCACGATCCAAAAAGAAATTCTCGATCCGCTCTCGATCGACATCCTCGAAGGCAAAGTGCGCGAAGGCCAAACCGTTTACATCGACGCCAAGAACGGCGCACTCGAATTCAGAGAAAAATGACGATGGCGGATCCGTTTATCTTATCCGTTCCTCAAGCAAACGCAGCCAGCTTGGATATACCGATCAGTCCAGGTGAAATGCTTTTTGTCTTGGGCGCGAACGGGACCGGAAAATCAAGCCTAATGCATCGCTTTTACACAATGCATAAGGAAACGGCGCGAAGGATGTCCGCTCACCGTCAGACTTGGTTTCCGTCCGGCGCTAATACTCTATCCGCACAAGGGCGACTAGACACGGGAACTAACATTCGCGGCGCGGACGTCCAGGAGCGCGCGCGGTGGACTGACGACTACGCTCCACAGCGACCAGCCGTCGCTGTCTATGATTTGGTCGATGCGGAGAATGTTCGGGCACGATCAATTGCAGCAGCCGTCGACGAGTGAAAGATCGATCTCGCAGAAACGCTTTCCAAGAAGGATGCGCCGCTCAAAACAATTAACAAACTTCTCCGTCTTTCCAATATTCCGATTGAGATCGCGATACATTCGAATGGTGAAGTCGTTGCAAGTAAATCAGGCAGCAAACCCTACAACATTGATCGGTTATCCGACGGTGAGCGTAATGCGCTCCTCGTTGCAGCGGAAGTCCTGACTGTTTCATCAAGCACGTTGATCTTGATTGATGAGCCCGAGCGACACCTACACCGAGCGATCATTTCGCCTTTGCTAAGCCTCCTTTTCGCTGAAAGGCCTGATTGTGCATTTGTGATATCCACTCACGAAGTGACGTTGCCCCTGGACAATTCGTCGGCGCGTACGTTGCTGGTGCGCGGCTGTAATTACAATGAAGCCGGTGCGATTGAAAATTGGGAGGCAGACGTTGTGCCGTCGGGAGCGGATATTGGGGACGATCTAAAGAAAGATATTCTAGGTGCACGCAGAAAATTATTGTTTGTGGAAGGCGCGAACACGAGTCCTGACAAACCACTTTATAGTTTGGTTTTCCCCGACGTTTCGATAGTTGCCAAATCAGGTTATCGCGAGGTCTCCGGGCCGTATCTGGAATACGCGATGCCGGTGATCTTCATTGGGTGCGCCCGTTCGGGATAATCGATAACGATGGTCGATCAGAGAACGAGGTTCAGGAACTAAAAAAGAAAGGGATTTATGCGCTGTCAGTGTTTTCGGTCGAATCGATTTATTATCATCCCGAGATCCAACGAAGAATCGCGCAACGGCAGGCGGATGCTACCGGCAAGAGCACCTCGGAGTACGTCGAAAACGCAAAAATTGCCGCTCTAACCGCGGTTGGAGAACATGTACAGAGACTTAGCGGACGCGTTGTTGAAAAAACGCTACGTGAAGAAATCCTGCAAAAGTTGCCAGGTCAGCCCGAAATTACCGCGGGCGCGCCACTAACTATTTCAATTGATGTGGCGGGGAAGGTGAGCGCGGAAAAGACCGTTCTCGAGAACGCACTAAAGAAAAGCGATCTTGAAGGAATAATCGGCCGATATCCGGTCCGCGAAACGCCTGCGTTGACGGAGATCGCGAAGAAGCTCGGATTCAAGAATCGTGAGGAGTATGAAGCTGCGGTACGCAAACTTTTGATCGACGATGATGACGCTCTTAAGTTTGTAAAGTCGCTCTTCGGATCCCTGCCGACGGACGTAGCGGCGACGTGACGATTCGATGTGGTGTTTAAACTTTGATCGAAATTACACGATCACTTACTTGAAAGCGGAAACAAATGATTTCATTTCGGATTTCTAAGCAATCGCAATCAACTGCTCGATGACTGATCGACGGGTTTCTGCTGAGCTTTTACTTCTTTCTGGTAAGCGTCTTCGCCTTCTTGCACATAACATCTAGTGAAAAATCGATCGTGGTACTTGTCCCAGCCTTGGGCAAAAAGAAATTCGTGAGCTTGCGATGGAGTGTACTTAAACTCCGCCATGCTGCGCCCTTGTTCGCGCGCCGGCTGTGCGTCTTCCATTCCGAAGACAAAACAAAGGACTGCTTGAGCATCCTTGGAAATTTTTCGCTTCTCTCCAGTTTTCGGGTCCGTGGCCGAGTCAATTTGAGCAATGAAATGCCGGCTGTGCTCGTCGGGCTTGTACATTTGCATGATTCGGTTTTTATCGAGGAGCGCTTGCTCTTCTTTGGTGAACTTGTCCGCTTTACTAGAACTGACCGCTACGCAGAAGGCGGCACTTATCAGCAACAGTCTGAGGGATCGTTTGTTCATGGAGGGATTTCGGCGCGGAGGGAGATTTCTTTCAGGTAATTTGAGTCACGCGGCCATTACCTGCTTAAACGCAGACACAAACGATTCCATCTCTGACTTCTTGCCTATGGTCAGGCGCATGTGGTTCGGCATTGCGGGAAAGCGGCGGCCGACCGCGACGTTTTTCTCTTTCATCGCCGGGATTAGCCGGTCGACTGGCTCTTTGCAGTCGAACATGATGAAGTTCGCTTGCGACGGGATTGATTTGTAACCCATCTTGTCGAGTTCGCTCAGCGTGAAGCTTTTCGCCTCGCTGGTTAGCTTCCGGCCGTTGTTTACTTGATCGACATCGTCCAGGCTCGCGCTCGCCGCGGCGAGCGCCATGACATTAACGCTGTCCCACATTTGGAAACCGTGCATTCGCTCGATCGTTCCCTTTTGCGCGACGCAGTAACCGCAACGGAGCCCGGCCATGCCGTAAATTTTTGAGAACGTGCGCGCGACGATCAGGTTCGGATGATCTTTCACCAGCGGGATCACGCTCTCGTAATCGGGACTGTCGGCGTAATGAAAGTACGCTTCGTCCACCAGGATCATTGTCCCGGGCGAAGTCTTCGCGATGAACTCGCGCAGATCGTTCTTCGGCGTAATGCTCGCGGTCGGATTGTTAGGGTTGCAGATGTAAATCAGCCCCTTATGCGAAGCCGCGCCCATCTTGGCGAGGTCGTGATGGAAATCCGACGTGAGCGGGACTTTCACGACTTCGCTGCCACAAGCTTTAGAATATTCAAGAATCGCTTCGAATGTCGGCTCCGCGGCAATAAGTTTGCCTTGAGTCGGTCGGGTGAAAGTTTCCGCGCACAGTTTCAAAATCTCGCTCGAACCGTCGCCGAGCACGATCTGCTCGCGATTAACTCCATTGATCTTCGCGATCTTGTCGATCAACACGTCGTTCGCTTCATCGGGATAACGGCAACAGAGATCGAACGAGCCGTTCATCGCTTGATGCGCTTTCGCTGATGGCCCGTATGGGTTTTCGTTCGCGCTCAAGCGGACGACAACCGAGCCGGTTGAGGCGGTTTTAAGCGACGGACGTTCGGTTGCAACCGAGAATCGCGGTCGAACAATCGCGGCTGCGGCGCCGACGCCGAGCAAATGAGCAAATTTACGACGAGAGATTGAGAGTGTGTTCATAGCGATACCTCCGGACGAAGTCCTAACGTAAACAGCAACAAAACGCGAGCTTGAAAACGTACCCTCACCTGCCGCTTCGCGACTTCCTCTCCCTTGAAGGGAGAGGAGGGAGGTGAGGGTTGACGAAGCGCAAGTGAATCGCGCCAAGTTTGTCATTGCCCGACAACGAGCGTTTAGTTTCAGTCGTGATTTTTGGGTTCCTGAAAGAACGACGCCGAAACCGGCTGAGAGCGCGGCCGTTTCCGAACGAGTGGCTGAAGATCATCAAGAACAGAGTCGCGTTCTTTGTCCGGCTCTCGGCAACGGACCAGGCTGAACTTCTCGATCACATTCAGGTGTTTCTCGCCGAAAAAGGTTTCGAAGGTTGTGCCGGATTGGAAATAACAGACGAGATCCGAGTGACGATCGCGGCGCAGGCCTGTCTTCTTCTGTTGCATCGCCAGACTGATTACTTTCCGTGGCTGCTCACGATTCTTGTTTATCCGTCGACATATCTGGTGGAAGAGAATCGGCCCGTCGAAGGTCCGGTTTGGGGAGAAGGAAAAATGTCTCGACTCGGCGAGACTGGCCGCACGATGGGATCGATGGTGCTCGCATGGGACGCGGTGAAATCCGGCGCAGCCGACCCTTCTGACGGCAAAAACGTTGTCTTGCACGAATTTGCTCACCAACTCGATTACGAGAATTTCGCCGCCGACGGCGCGCCGGCACTGGCAACACGTGAACAGCAGATGTCGTGGCGCGAAGTGATGAGGACCGAGTTTGCATCGCTTCGCGCGGCTGATGACACTGGAATTCCGACTCTGCTCGACACTTATGGGGCGACAAATCCGGCTGAGTTTTTCGCGGTGTCAGTCGAAGCGTTTTTTGAGCGACCATCCGCGCTGTGTTCCCGTCATCCAAAATTTTACGCGGAGCTACAGCGTTATTTTAATCAAAGTCCGATCGATTATTCGGCCGAGCGCAGCGTCCGCGGCGATTGACGTGCCTATTTATTTATCCCAATCAGTGTCGGATCTCGGGTGATTAACGATTGAACAATTCCAAGACGGCGCCTGTCTGATCAGTCACCATGGTTAAAATTATTGGAACAGCAGTTGCAGCGGCCGCGATGTTGATGGCGTCGTCCGCGTTTGCGAAAGACAAAGCTGGGGACATGGCGTGTTGTGCCAAGAACGCGTCGAATCAGCAATCGTGCGCCAATCTCGCGAGCCTCACTCTGACTGCGGATCAGAAGAGCAAGATCGAAGCGTGGCAATCGGAGTGCGTGAAAGCGGGTTGCACGAAAGGGAGCAGGCAGGCGTTTCTTAAGAAAGCCCAAGGCATTCTTTCGGCTGATCAATACGCGAAGTTGAAAGCCGAGTGCAATAAATCGGCTAGGAAAACCGAAGCCTAATCACCCTCACCTCAATCCTCTCCCTGGTAGGGAGAGGAGGCAAAAAAGATTTGCTGCATCAGGCTTTCTCCTCTCGCTGGTAGGGAGTGGAAGTGGCGCAGTGACAGGTGAGGGTTGGTTCAGTGAATTGCGTCGCTAAATCTTTGAACGACACTGCGTAAGCGAGTGTCTCACATTGCACTTATGACCAAATTCATTGCGTTAGTAGTGGCGGGAATGTTTGCAGCGGGCACGATGTTCGCGGGAGAACATGGCGACTGCACCAAGAAAGTCGGAAACGCAGCGAAGCCGGCCTGCACGGTTTCGTTGGCAAGTCTCAACCTGACGCCTGATCAAAAGACGAAGATGGACGCGGCGATGGCCGAACACATGAAAGCGGGTTGTTCGGAGGCGACCGAGGCCAAGTACATGAAAGAGGCGGAAGGCATCCTGACGAAGGAGCAATACGCCAAGTTCAAAGCGGAATGCTGCAAGGGCGACAAAGCTAAAACAGAGACCTAATCGTCCAGCAGAGTTTGTTTGTTGAAAATCGCGTTCGCTTCACGGCGAACGCGATTTTCTTAGAAGCCGGCGTTGTTAATGAGACGCCGATGGCGCGCTGATAGATGTCGATGTTAGCGCTTGTTGAAGCAGATCAGCGAGACGCCAGCCGGCCTTGTGTAATTCTTCGCGAACAATTTTGGCCGACCAATCGGCATACCCGACGCGGTCGGGTGCATTCTTTTCTCGCGCGTCGCCAGCCATGACGTTGCGGTCCTGATCGATAGTCTCATGGACATGGATGAACTGGAGGCGTTCATGCGCCTCGCGCGCGACCGGCAAAATTTCGTCGGCCCAGAATTCTCCATAGTTTTTTAGAGCTATGTTTGCCGGCGCCCGCCAGTTCGTCGGCTGCTCTTTCGTCAGGCGATCCATCAATTTTCGCTTCGCTTGTTCGGTTTTTTGGTGGCGCTCTTCTTTCGAGAGAGTGGGTGATAGCGGCGGCAGGTTGGCCATGACTGCGTCGTAGTCCCAAAAGCCGTGCAATTTTAATCCGCGATGCGCCATTCCTTCCGGCGTCCCGCGAGTCAAGCGAAGCATGAATGTGTTGCCGCCCTCGTCTTCGATGCCGGGCTGATTTCTATCCGGATCGACTGCTTGCCCTGCTTGATTGAAATATTCTGCGCCGACGTGGAGCGGCTGATGAATGTCACCAACATAGTGCGCGAGCAGAATAACCGCGACCGGCCTAGTGATCTTGCGCGGATTATCTTCCGGGATTTCGCCGCGCAAAACATCGACGCAATAGGAAATCATGTGGACGATGTCCCATTGACTGCGGCCGGTTTCTCCGTCGGAATATTTTTCGAGATTAAGAATAGGCACATCGGTGTAGTGAAACCAATGCTGAGATGGAGCATGGGACTTCGAATCCTGCGTCGGGGGATTCCCTCGCCAGAAATCGCGGAGCTGCTTATCGATCTTCGCGTGCTCGGGGTAATGCGGAAATGCGTTTGGATCGTCGACACCGTTCTTGTCCCAGGCCTTGATCTCGTCGGCGATGACCGATGCGCGTTCCAAGGTGATGCCGTCGGTCAGCGTGTAGATTTTTTCGCCTGCCGGCGTGTTCACGACCAGTTTGTCTGCAATTCCACCAACGATTTCGTGACCGGTCGGTCCGTAAGCGAGAAGTGCTGCAGGAACCGCGGCGATGCTAATTGCAATTAGAATTTCCCGGCGCATTTCGGTCATGATTGCGGCGCGCCGGTTAGAATTTTACCGAGGTTTCCAGCAAATGATATTGCCAGCAAAATAATCCGAATGCGATCCCGCCGATAGCCAGCAGAATTGCGTGAGCGCGAAACCAAAGTCCGTGGCCTGGGAGTCTGGCAAAGCGAATGGCAGTGATCACTAAAAGGACGAGGCCTGCCATTAATGCCCAGCCGAAGATGTGAAGTGCGCGCAACCACGGATCGATGGCATCGCCGAAGATCACGATATTTTGCATACCGTGACTGAATACAATCGCGGGGATCAAAATGAACAACACTTCACAAAGGCAGATCACGCGCGAGAAAAAATATAAAACGCGGTCGCCTTTCGCGGTAAACAACGGACGCTGATATCGTTTGCGAACAACGACCGCGACTGGCCAAAGCAAAACAGTTAAAAGCGCCAGCGCCAGATTTCCGCCGACGATCGGGTTAATGAAATGCTTGTTCGCATACCACGAAACGCGCTGGCCCTCGTAAATCGCGGGAAACGGGAGCATCTCGCGCACGGAGCCGGACGCATCGCGGCGGAACGCAATTTTGTCCGGCCCGTCGATTTCGCTGTAAATAAGCGGAGCAATCTCCCGCCATTTCTTTAACTCGCCGCGCTGGTTCTTCATTCCTTCGACCGTCAGAATGCCGTCCTTATCGCTGCTCACGCTGAATTGACCGAGCAACGCCAGTAATCTTAGGAACGTTGTTTCTCCACGGCGCGTCCCTTCATAGACACCGCTGACCGCGCGTCCGTCCGTTTTCGCCGTATTTGGATCGACATCGACCTTCGGTTCGCCCGGATTTGGAAAATAGCGATTCGCGAAAGCGCGCAGGACTTCGCCCCGGCCGCCGCCAACATTTTTTCCAGCGCTGTTGTAGGAAATGAAATAGCCAACGTGCGCCTCCGGCACGATGACCATGTCGCTGTGAAAATAAATTGTGTCGCCGCCGTGACGGATGATGCGTTGACCGTTCATTGAATATTCCATGAAGGTCACGCCCAATCCGTTCAACATTGGATGAAGTTCAAACTGCCGGGTTTCCATTTGTCGGACCGTCTCCGGTTTCAAGATGGCCACGCCGTCGACGGCTCCGTCCTGAAGAAACGCTAGGATGAAACGCGTCATGTCCACGGCCGTGGTGCTGAGCGCACCCGCGGGCGAGGCTTGCACGAATTCGAAATCGCGCGGTTTCTTAGCGGCGGCGAGATAGCCTTGCGACATCTGCGCTGTGAGCACAGGTAGAAGCGGCTGATCGAATGTTGAGTTGGTCATTCGCAGCGGCTTCAAAATGTGATTGTCGATGTAACGTTCGAATTTCTCGCCACTCACACGCTCGACGATGTATCCGGCGACGCTGAATCCGTAATTGGAATAGGAAGGAATTTTCCCCGGTGGGAAAATACGCTGCGGCATTTGATTGACGAGATATGTGCGCAGCGCCTTCATGTCGCTCTCATGCGCCACGAATAGGTTCTTCAAAGTTTCCTCGAATCCCGCGGTGTGCGTCAGCAATCGCCGAAGCGTAACCGGCTCGGGATACGTTTTTGGAATTGCGAAATCGAGGTACTCGTTTACGTCGCGGTCGAGATCGAGCTTGCCTTGCTCGACCAATTGCATCACCGCCGTCGCGGTAAACAGTTTCGAGATCGAGCCGGGACGAAACAATGTTTGATCAGCCAGCACCGGCTTCTTCGCGGCGAAATCGGCGTAGCCGTAACCCTTTGCGAAAAGCACCTGACCGTCCTTAACAACTGAGACGACAGCGCCGGCGATGTCACGGTTTTGCAGTTGCGACGGAATCAGCGCGTCCAGAAAAGTTTCGAAGTCCTGCCTCGTGAATAGCGGGGCGGGACTCGGCTGGGCCGCGACCGTTGGAACTTTCGCCGGGGGCGGAGAAGGCAGTGATATTAGCGGCGACGGTGCAGGACCTTGCGCGTGTGCGCCTGCTGTTAGCGCGATGATTATCGCTGTGATCGCGTAGCGCCGGGAGATTACGTTTTGCATAAAACGGCGAGTCTGCCGTTGGCGTCAGCCGGTGACAAGACTGCGATTATGTTGTGTCTTCGCCGGTCAGACGCGATCGAATGGTTTCGATCCGCTTTTGCAGCTTCGCGAAATGCGATCCCGACCAATAAACCTGCCCGCAACCGCTGCAGCGTCGGAATTGCTCATAATATATCTTGGTCAACGGCTCGAGCTGATCAAAGACTTCGGCTTTCTTCGCAGGTTTAAGCAGGGTGTTGCAGCGGAGGCAGCGAGTAAATGGAGCCAAAGCGGAGCCCAGATCGAATCGGTGCAAAATCTCGAGAGTTTGTTCCATCGGCTCCTGAGAACGCAGGTAGTAGCCGTGCCGGACGATTGCATGCATCAGCAAACGCCGGTCGCGGGTCAGAAGAGCGCGGTTCTCGCTGCTGGCGATCGTCACCAATTGTCGATCCTCGGCCGCGGGATCGTAAACGACGTCGACGCCGAGAAGGCGAAGATCCCGGACAAGCTTCCCCAAATGTCCATCGGCAACAAAACTTCTGATTTCTGTGAGTTGCAGCCGATTTTCTGCGAAAGAAGTAATTCCGCGTGTGCCGACTGGATAAACCTCGATACTCGATTCGCGGTCAACAACGCAGGCAAAATCCACTGGCGCACTATTGACGAGAATCAAATCGATTTCGGTGTGCGGGACTCCACAGGCTTCGATCACGTCCTTGACCGAAGTTTTCTCGGATAACTGGCGTTCTACCGTGGAAGCTTTTGAGCCCAGGAAAAACGGAAGGTCGCCGTGAAAGGTCAGCCGAATCGGGAACGGACTCATTTGCTCACTCGCGCGATCGAGTAAGCATACTCAAAAGTGGTCGCGCGCGGGCGCGCCATGAATTTTCCGGGCCCGAGCGGTTCGTCTTCGCCGTAGTAACAATCGAGCTGCCAGCGTCGCAAACCGCCGCCGGTGTCCATAATTTTCCAGCGCGTGCTGCCGAAGACGCGCTCGACTTCGGCTGCAGGAGTTTCGAGCACAAGACCACGATGCAAGTCCGCTTGCGGCTTCGCTGCTGCGGAAAAGCGCGCGACCAATGTTCCGCCGCCACCACTCGGCGCCGATGAGTATCCATACGAATCGCCTCCGTTGTAACGAATGTAGTTATGTCCGTTAACCGGCGTGACGATTCGACCGTAGCCTTCCTTCTTCACCGAACGAAGAAAATCGCGCGGATAAGTTCGGCTGTGCAATCCGGATTTCGTTACTCGAGTCGCGTCAAAGCCGCGCTCAAACGTGAAACCGGATTCCTTCGGCGTGTAATAAAGTGTGCAGACGATGAAGTATTCCCCGGCATGGCCGCCGGGACGTCGCGCCAGTTTTTCGTTTTCGTAAGCGAGTCGTTGTACAACTTCCGGCCAGGGAATGTCGGCGCGCGCTGCCGGCAAGATCGCAAACAGGCACGCTAAGAAAAGTAGAGCCGGTGCTCGGTTAAACTCGCGGATTCTCGGCAAACTCACCCCCACCTGCCACTTCGCGGCTTCCTCCCCCTGGCAGGGAGAGGACTGAGGTGAGGGCATTGCGATTGTTGTTTTCAGTCGCTGAAGAAATCCTCGGCCGGTCCACCGAGCAAAATCTGGATCGGCAGCTTGTCGTGCTCGTATTCGTAAGGCGGTTGCTTCCACGCGAATGACTCCGGGTATAATTTTCGAATGCAGCGAATGATTTCAACGCCGGTTTGA
>WNFC01006309.1_pt1 | contig 23829 bp, 26 predicted proteins | sample 5400541 | NCBI WGS metagenome assembly WNFC01 (sample SAMN13153342, study PRJNA577476) | soil metagenome | isolation source: 120 cm saprolite under Douglas fir tree site 2 hole 2 replicate 1 | place: USA:California | collected 2015-04-18
TCGCGCTCTACCGCCGTCTGAATTTCGATTCGAAGCGGGTATTTGATGCTTTTGTATGGCAGGGGTGAAAGACAGACTGTCAGCTTTCAGCCGTCAGCGAATAACTAGGGAGGCCATCAACTCAGCTATCTCCGCACCACCCACATTGCCCAGCCCGCCACCAAAACGCCGCCCAGGAACATCGCGAAACAATACAGGCCGTAGCGGATCATGTCGCGGGTGGTCTCGCGGTGGGTGATGCCGAAGACAATGGAAGCAAAGAGCGCGAATACGAAAGCCGCACTGAAATGAGTAAGTTGGATAGTCATGATTTGCCCACGGGTGGGGAGGTTCTTGATAATGGCTGAGAGCTGATAGCTGAGAGCTGCCTCATCGCTTTTTCCCGATTGCAATGTGGTAAGCGTCCGCTATCGCAATGAAATTCAAGAGCCCGGCGACGATCATGAACTTCGTTCCGTAATCGGCAATGGCGAAAGCGATCGCGCCCTGACCTCCGTTCATGGCGAGGGTCACGATATACATTCCACCCGCGCCAAGATCCCCGATGAATCCGAGAATATCCAGGATGTCGCCGCCGTTCGCCTTATAGATGTGGCCTTGCATCATCAGGCCGAGCGCGAACAGCGTTCCGATCGAGATGAGCAATAGCACACCTCGAATCCATCGCTTTTGAATAATATGTCCCGCTCCGGGGATCAGCCACCCCACAGCCGGCGCCACCACGGCCATCATGGTGACTGGTTGCGCGGGTTCAGCCGCCGGTTTCGTCTTGAGTTGTGTGGAATTTGCCATCAGATAATTACGATCTCACGTTGAATGTTGCCGGTAACTTCCGCCGATTTGGGACGGACCAGCATGTTGACTTCGCTGCGCACTCCGAACTCCGGCAAATAAATTCCGGGCTCGATAGAGAAGCAAGAATTAGGAAGGATCTGGCGCTCGTCGTGGATCTCCAGATCGTCCATGTTCGCTCCATTGGAGTGGACGTCGGTGCCGATGGAATGTCCGGTGCGGTGAATGAAATATTCCCCGTAGCCGCTCTTCTTGATGTGGCCGCGGGTGGCGCGATCCACTTCCCATCCCGCAATCCGGCGCCCGGCGTTCACGGCGTCAGTTACCGTCTTCACGCCGGCGTCGCGCGCGTCGCGCACAATCTCGAATACCTGGCAAATGCGACCCGACGGTGCCTTGCCGACAAATCCCATCCAGGTGATGTCGTAATACACCGCTCCCGGAGTATCTTTTTTCCCCCAAACGTCGAGCAGCACCAGATCGCCTTCGCGAATCGGCACCGGATGATCGGCGCGCGGCTCATAGTGCGGATTACCGGCATTGGCGTTCACGGCGACGATGGGAGGATCGTCGCTGAGCAGGTTCTCGCGGCGAAACGCTTCCATGAACCACTGCTGGATTTCATGCTCTGTGGTACCCGCGTTTCGGACACGCTGGCCGATCTCCTTGAATGCCGCCGCGGTGATTGCATCGATTGCGTCGCGTGCCGCAAAGTGCGTCTTGATTTGCTCTTCGGTCCAGGTAGCTTCGAATTGCGCAACCAGATCAGCGGAACTGACCACGTTCTTTCCCAAGCCGCGTAGCAGTTCGATAGTCCCGGCATCGACCAAAGAAATCGTGAAGACTATGTTGTTGGGCGAATACTGCATCGCAATGTCGCGGTAGGATGCCAGCATCGTCTTCAGGCTGTCGAACAACTCCTGCCATCCGGAATATTGGCGCTTGCTGCCGGGCAGGGAATCGAGGTGCCCAGCTTCGATCTTATGTACCAACTTTACCGGTTCGCCCTGCGCCGGTATCAGGTAGAACCAGCGCCGCGTCACCATCAGGCCCGCTGGTAAGCCGAGCACCCGGTAGGCAATGGGATCGCGATGATGATGGTCGTAGAACAGCCACGCATCGATGTTGCGATCGCGCAGCGCAGACTGAATGGCAGACAGGTCCATGGGCAAACGTCTATTGTAAACAATGGATGTGATTTGAGCGAATTGGAGCACTACGGCCGGGGCTTCGCAGCGGGATCTGCTCTGAAGTATCGGTCATATAGCCAGAGTAGCGCTGTCGTAACCACGCCGACAGCCGTCACGGTCCACCAGATTCGCTCCGGTTGGTGCGTAACCTCTCCGAAGTGATGCACCAGCGTGCCCCCGAACCATCCGCCAATCAGCGAGCCAATTCCGATCGGCAGAAATGCGAAGCCCATGTAGGTGCCCTGCTGTCCGGGGGGCGCAAGCAGCGCGATGTATTCGTAGTAGCGCGGCTGCTGAATGATCTCGCCCAGCGCCAGAACAAACAACGAGACGATCGCTCCCCAGATCGTTGGCCGAAAGGCAAGAATCAACCACGAGACTGATGTGATGAGTGTGCCTAGGATTACAGCTTGAAACGCGGGAATCCTGCGCATCAGAAAATTTACTGCGAGCGTGAGACAGATCACCGTCAGCCCGTCAGTGACGAGAATAATCTCGACGTCAGCGCTGGAATTAATGTAGCCGTGAATGTAGCCAGGCAGGCTGATGTACTGTTGCCAGAACACGATCCAGTAACCGGTGAACAGCACCAGGAACCACATGAAACGGCTGATCCCGGCGAGCACGAGCACAAGCATTCCACTCCAGACCCACCACGGAACGGAGAACTGCGGATAGACCCACAAGCCGATGCGAAACAGCAATGCGATCATCAACACGGGCAACACCAGCCTATAGTTGCCGACAACGACGCAAAAATTCCGCGCGACGGTAGCAATCGAAGGCGGCGGGGCGTCGCCCGGCTTCCGTGGCTCGCGGAAGAACACCAGCACGAAGAAGAACATCCCAAACACGCTGAGCGCCGCCACGCGGTAGACATTTTCGACGCCCAGATGACGATGAGCCCAGGACGCAAAATAGGGCCCAGCAGCGCCCCCTATGTTGACCATCGTGTAATAAATCGAATAGCCGATGGAGCGCACGTTCTCCCTGGAAGCGCGGGCCGTTGTGCCGACCACGCAAGGCTTCACCATCGAAATACCAAGTGCCGGCAGGATTAGGATGAAGCCGACAAACAAACTAAGCGGCACGGCGTTGCGCACCGGCGCGAGCCAGGACGCTCCAATGGAACCAATCAGGAAATACGCTGCGGCAAGGATGAGATACGCCATCGAGAGCGCGCGACGGAAACCCAAACGGTCGGCGGCGGCACCGCCGAAGATCGCGAGAAACCACACCATGCCCCCGAAGATTCCAGTGAGCGTACCGGTCTGCTCGGTGGAGAAGTTTAGCTTCTCTTGTAGATAGAGGGCGAGCGACGCGAAAGCTCCGTAGTAAGAAAGCCGCTCGAATATCTCACTGATGTTTGCGACCCAAAACGGACGCTCGAACCCGGTGCGAATTTCCTGCAAGCGTTCGGAAAAGCTCAAGCTCAAAGAGTAGCTCCCTGATGTGATGTGGCGCGGGCGCCCCCGCCCGCATCTACATCCCAATGCGTTTCCTGAATTCCTCGGTCGAAAGCCCAACGACACGAATCACTTTTCTGCGGCTGGTCTGGCCCGAGGCAATGGTAACGGAAGATCGCGGTACCTCCAAAAGTCTCGCGAAGAATTCGATGCATGCGTCGTTCCCTTTGCCATCGATCGGCGGAGCGGTAAGAGAGAGCTTAAGCGCGTCACCAAGTTCGCCCATGATAGCGTTCTTCTTCGCGCGGGGATGGATTTTGACTGCGAAAGTCACGCTGCCGCTCGATTCCTGGATGGGAATCAAGCGCTCTTCCCCAGTGAGAATACGGTCTCGACCAGCAGCAGCACTCCCACCAGCGCAACCTGCGGGTTCGCCAGCGTACGAGATTTTCCGATGCTCGCGATCAATGCGACAGCAAACAAGAGCATCGTGACGTTCGCCGTGATGCAAAACAGTTTAAGTCCCTTTACGAAACCGCTATTGCGAATGCGCAGCACATTCAACATCGCGGTGAACAGCAAAGCCAAGCCGGTCCCGAAGATCCAAATTCTGCCAGTATAGGTCCGCGGCACGAGCAGGCAATCCACGATCGCCAGGACAAAAAGGATGCCCACGCAAACCCGGTCGAAAAACATCATTGTCCCTGTGTCCCTCTGTGTCCCCTGATTTAGGGTTTTGTTCTTTCTCCAAAAATAGCCGTGCCCACGCGTACACAAGTCGACCCCTCTTCGATCGCTACTTCGAAATCGTGCGACATGCCCGTGGAAAGCTGGTGCATCGCGACGGATGGCGGCTTGCGCGCAGCGATAACATCACGCAGCTCACGCAGCTTGCGGAAGTATGGCCGCGCCCCCTCGGGATCGTCGGTCAAGGGAGGCACGCTCATCAGGCCGCGGAATACGAGCGCTCCAAGGCGAGGCGCAGCAGTCAATAACTGGTCGAGCGCGGCCGAATTCGGCGCCATGCCACTCTTTGCCGTTTCGCCGCCGACGTTGATTTCGATAAGCACGTCAAGCTTTTTGCCGAGCACCCGGGCCGCCGCGTCCAACTTCTCGGCCAGCTTCAGCGAATCGACCGAATCCACCGCAAGAAATAATCCCGCTGTCTTTGCCGCTTTATTGGTCTGGAGATGCCCAATCATGTGCCATTCAGCATCCTTCAAATCCCGCAGCGCGTCGATCTTAGCGGAAAATTCCTGAACCCGGTTCTCGCCAAACAGCCGTTGTCCAGCGGAATAAGCTTCGCGGATGCGCTCCGCTGGCTGAGTCTTGCTCACCGCCATCAGCGCGATCTCCTCGGATGAGCGCCCAGCGCGTCGCGCAGCTCTATTGATACGCTCCCGAACGGCGGCCAGGTTCTCTGAGATCGACATAAGCTACTAAACCACGAAGAGCACAAAGTTGGACTAGAGGCTTCGGATTTCCTTTGTGCACCTTCGTGTCCTTCGTGGTTAAAGGACCTTACATCATCGCTGTCGGAGGTGCCGGTTCGTTCGGATCTCCCGCAGCCGACACTGGCAAGAAAATCATTAACGCCGCCAAGCCGGCCAGCACGATCATCCCTCCCACCAAGTAAGATGGGTCGCCGAAGATTTGCGGAGGATGGTTCGGCGCGCCCCATGAGGGGACAAACTGCAATCCTGCCCAAACCAAGCCCAGTAAGGCTTCCCCGGCGATCAGTCCGGAAGCGACCAGCACTCCGGCATTTTCGACCCGTGCTTTCTGCGCACTGTTGAATCCACGTCGCTCGGCAACCCGATCACCAATGGAGCGAATCACGCCTCCCACAAAGATCGCGAACGTGGTACCGAATGGCAAATACATTCCGACAGCTACCAGCATCGGGCTCTTCACCTGCATCATGACGAGGGCGATGCCAAAAAATATTCCCACCACTACCAACGGCCAAGGCATATCGTGGCCAACGATACCCGCGGCCAGCGTCGCCATCAGGCCAGCCTGCGGAGCTGGAAGCTCTGCTCCGCCAAATCCCACGCCGCCAGCTTTGATGCTGCCCTCATGCAGCAACATGAGGGGAAAGTACATCACCAAGCTGGCCACCACGACCGCGATGAGTTCCGCTGCCTGAATCTTCTGCGGCGTGCCGCCTAAAATGTAACCGACTTTAAAGTCCTGCAATAGTTCGCCCGCCACGGCCGACGAAACGCAAACCACCGCCGCGACTCCCAGAACCGCAGCCACTCCAGCCGTGCCAGAAACTCCCAGCGCCACCATCAAGAGTGCCGCAATCAGCAGCGTCGACAACGTTAAGCCGGAAATCGGATTGTTGGACGAGCCAATGAATCCCACCAGATTGCCCGAGACCGTTGCAAAGAAGAATCCCACCAGAATCATTACGACCGCCGCCAGAATTGCCGGCCACACCAGGCCTGAGATTCTGATATAGAGCAAACACATCAAGACAAACATGACAGCGATCAAGCCGAAGACGATTTTCGAGCTCATGTACCGTTCGGTGCGTGCCAGCTTGGCCTGTTCATCGGACGTCTGGCGCAGGTCCGCGAATGCCTTGCCAATTCCTGCCGTGAGGCTGGCGCGCATTTTGAATAGTGTGTAAGCCGCGCCCACGAGCATGCCTCCGACAGCAATCGGACGCACGATGTATCTCCATACCGCGTCTGCCATGTTTGCCCAATTGTCGGGAGTGTCGACCGGAATGTACGCCTTCAGCTGCGGCCCCAGAAAAAAGACCATCAACGGAACCATCAGACCCCAAGCCAACACACTGCCCGCAAACTGGATCGAAGCCAGCTTCACTCCGATGATGTACCCCACGCCGAGGTAAGCCGGGCTCACGCTCGGCGCCGCAAACACACTGGTCCCTCCCGTGGGTATGACGTGCGTGCTGCCCGTCGAGCCGAGCCGAACCTGACTGTGTCCCAGACTCCCCACGCCAACATGAAGATCGGTGTCGGCGGCGAACAGCCCGAATTTCCCCAGAATGTAAACTACGCCGCCAATACCGATGTTCCAGAAGAGATATTTCGCCGCCTGTGCGCCCCGTTGTCCAGCCTTGTGAATCTCCGACGCGGCCAGCGATTCAGGAAAAGGTAGTTCCGGATCTTCCACCATGCCGCGGCGCACCAGAGAAATAAATAGAACGCCCAGAATGCTGCCCACCATAATCAGCGCTGTGGACTTCCAATATGCGTCCGCAAACCTAAAAGAAGGCCAGGCCTTGGCCAGCAGGAACGCGGGCAGTGTAAAGATTGCACCGGCCGCGACGGACTCGCCAATGGAACCAGCGGTCCGTGCGATATTTTCTTCCAGCAGCGATCCCTTCCAGGCCCGCATCGCCGCCATTGCAATTACCGCGGCCGGGTAGGTAGCCGCGATGGTGATGCCGGCACGCAATCCGAGGTACGCATTGGCAGCTCCCAGGACGATCGTCATCAAAAGTCCCAGTAACACGGCGCGCAGGGTAAATTCCTTCATCTCCATGCTCTCGGGTACGAAGGGCACGTGTTTTTTGACACCAGTTCCTGATTCGCGGACTGGATTACTCATAGACGGAATCCTCTCGTCGGGCCTGAGATGAAAGCAGTGTAGTGCCGCAACTTACTCAAAACACTAAACGGCGCAAGTTAGCACGCAGGATGCCTGCATTACAAGTGCGGTGGGGTTCCAGCCTTAGGCTGGGTTGTGGCTCGGATCGAAACGGCCCACCAAATTGGCTTGTACCCTAGGATGTTGATAAGATAAGTGCAAGCGGTCTCGTGCCCTTCGTAGTTCCTCAACCGGAGGTGTTAGTGTGATAGGAAAGTCTCCCGACCAGCTCTGGTTTCAGAGATATCTTGAATTTCACTGTGACGATTGCGGCAGCGATGTCGGCTTTCGTTCGCGGCGCCGTACTTTTTCCGAACGCTACCTGCTGCCGGTTTTTCTGCTGCAACCGGTGCGTTGCGCCGAATGCTTCCGGCGGGATTATCGTTTCCTGTTCATGCCGGTGAACGAGCGGCTTCCGGAAGCGATCAAGAAGGTGCCGGCTCCGGTGACGCGGTCCAACCGTAACGTTGCCTAGCCGACCCGGCCGCCGTTATACTGCTAGGTAAGCAGGCAAACGCAGAGTCGCCCGCGCAAAAGATTTTCCTGCGGGCAAAACGGAGGCCGTCTTCAGCAGTAGCGAGGACAGAATTCGGGCTAGCCAGGCCAAAGCCGCAGTGGCAAGCCCTTCTATTGCTTCGCGCATCGACGGAGTGCGGTTCGGTCGCCGTTGGGCTCGACAGATCGCCGAGAGTCTCTTCACCGTTTTGTTTCCCTCCGATTGCCGCATCTGCCGTACTCCCCTTGTGAGGATTTCGCGACTCCCGCTCTGCCAGGATTGTCTCGACGCTATGCGGCCCATCTCGGGTGGCGTTTGCACCGTTTGCGGCGAGCGATTGTTTTCCTCTTACGTCTTCGGCGATGGCGAGAGCGAGGCACGCTGTGGGTTGTGCCGCCGCATCGAACCGGTGTTTGCCCGCGCCGCAGCGTATGGCAGTTATGAGAGCGGACTGCGCGAGTTGATTCATCTGCTGAAGTATGGCGGCATACGCCCGGCTGCCAATGTTCTCGGCCGCATGCTAGCCGAGGCCATTGCGGCATTGGATCCCGGTTTCCCGGCGGACTCCGTGGCGGTGATTCCCGTGCCGCTGCACCGCACCAAACTTCGGCAACGCGGCTTCAACCAGGCAGAGCTGATCGCCCGCGCCGCAATGAAAGTCAGCGGGCCAGAAGAGCGTTTGCATTTGTGTGCCGGGGTTCTCGAAAGAAAGCGCGACACCGCGTCACAAATCGGTCTCACGAGTCATCAGCGCCGCGAGAACTTGCGAGGAGCATTCCGGGTCGTGCAACCCCAACTGATCACCGGCCGCGAAGTGCTTTTGGTGGACGACGTTTATACAACCGGCGCCACCGTTTCGGAGTGCGCGCGGGTGCTCCGCCGCGCGGGCGCGACCAAGGTCTGGGTCGCGACCGTTGCCCGTACGCTGAAGATTTCGGCTCAGCGTGTTGAGATCAAACCTGGCTACAACCAAGCGGAGGAATTATCCGCCGCGCGGGAGGTTTCCTTGACTCGCGCGGCTGGCGGTTAGCGGTAACGCAGGGCGCGGAGACGGCATCTAAATACCAGGGTTTAAGCCCGCAAGGAACAGTTCAGGAGAAAGCAGAGCATGTCAGCCAGGATCGAACCCGAGGCCGGACCAACAGGCAGGCACGCCGCCGGCCTGTTCGCCGCGGCGGCCGTGCATCGCGACAGCAACGGAAATACGCTGCACGCCCCCGTGCTCGTGTTGAATGCTTCCTACGAACCCATTAATGTTTGCGCCGCTCGCCGAGCCCTGGTCCTGGTGCTTAAGGGCGTGGCCATGACGGAAGAAGAAAATGGGCACTTCCTTCACGCTGCGCGCATTGCCATACGTGTGCCCTCGGTGATCCGCCTGCTCGAGTACCGCCGCATCCCGCATCAGAGCCGCGCCTTGTCGCGCAAGAACATCCTGCTGCGCGACCGCAACACCTGCCAGTACTGCGCGACTGTATTGCCGTCGGGCGAGTTAACTCTGGACCACGTCATCCCCCGCTCTCGCGGCGGTTCCTCTACGTGGGAGAATCTTGTAGCCTGCTGCCATACCTGCAATCGCCGCAAGGGCAACCAGTTTCCTCTGGAAGCCGGCATGAAGCTGATGCGCGAACCCCGCGCCTTCAACCTCCACACCAGCCGCCACATCATGCGATTGATGGGTAGGTCGGATGATAAGTGGCGGAAATATTTGTTCTATTAGCTCTCAGCCGTCAACTTTCAGCCAAAACCACCGCCAACACGTCATGTGTCATCCCGAGCGCAGCGAGGGACCTTGGTGTTGGCTCGTTGCTGACGCCTACTTCTGCGGCGGCTGCGGATTCGGCGCAGCGTCCGGCTTTTTCTCATCCGGTCTCTGATCCGGTGCGGGCTTCTGCTCCGGATTCTGCGGTGCCTTCTGATCCGCCTTGGGAACCTCTTTCCCCTCGTACAGAATTCTTACATTCGAACCAAACCGCTTGTAGTCCTCATACTTCACAATCTCACGAATGTGAATATCGCCCGCATTGAAGTGCAAGGTGTCGTCGGCGCGCGTATAGGTGGGAAACCAGTACTGGTCATCGATCTGCTCGCGCCAGGTGGTGAATTTTGGGTAGAGGTGTTCTTCCTTGCCCTTCTTCTTGGTGTCGCGTATCTCCGGTACAGCCTGGCCGTAGGTTTTCACGATCTGGAAATCGTGATCGTCCACCCAGATGCGTCCCTGGAAGTAGCGCTTCTTTCCGACGATTGCTTTTGGCGCGATATCGAAGACGTAGCAGTGCAACTGATCTTCCTGCTGCTGGCCGACATAAAGGATGTTGTATTCCGGAACCTCTCCGGTGGTAAGCACAAAAGGAAGGCGGTTGCGGAAGTCCTGCACGTCACCTTGATCGAGCGACAACCCGCCCTGCTCCAGCGAGGACTGCGGCGCAAAAACCACATTCTCGATGCGTTTGCCCTTATCGTCGTAAAGCACGTCGAAGACCTCATGGTATTCCCCGGTGACCGTGTCGCCGTCGCGGGTCTGCACCTTGATGTCCTGGCGGAAGGTGTATTGATCGCGCGCCTCTTTGAACAATTTTTCCTTAGCGGCAAAATGCGTGATGATTTCCTCGGGCGTCACGCCCTTGGGCGGGATGTTTTCGAGTGGACCTTCCTGTGCGGCCATAGGCAAAACAGAGAAAGCGCAGATAGCTAAGAGGACAGCAGACAAGGTTGAGCGGAACGGCCATTTCATAACTCCATTTTATCGGATAAGCGGCAAGGTGATTTGCTGGATCGGCGGGATGGCAATTCCCATTACCGCGGCGACCCTCCCCTGACCCCTCTCCGCTCAGTGAGGCCAGGGTAAGGGCGCTGCAGTTCTGCCGCATACTTGGATGCCGTTTCAGTAGAGGGGTTGCCGTTAGAAAAAATGGGCTGCGGAGTCGACTGGCGGGACCGGCTTCTCCTCGTCGCCGATCCCCGGTAATTGACGGAGCCGACGCCGGGAAGTCCGAAGCCCGCAAACCGCACATGCAATCACTGCTGTCAATGCTATCACTGCTATCAATGCTATCATTGATGGCATGGCAAGCATTACGATTCGCAAACTTCCCGAGATCACCAAGCGACGGCTGCGCATTCGTGCTGCGCGCAATGGGCGCTCCATGGAGCAGGAGGCCCGCGATTTGCTGGAAACCGGACTCGCGCGCGCGGACGCCGAGCCGGAAAATCTCGGGGAAGCTATCCGCCGAATATTTGCCCCCCTGGGCGGAGTTGACCTGAAAATTCCTCCTCGGCGCGGCGCTATCCGCGAAATCCGATTCAAGTGATATCCGGAATCACAATTCTGGATACAAACGTCGTCTCCGAACCGATGCTGCCTTCGCCCTCGGCCACTGTACTGACTTGGTGGTCGCGGCAGCAGCCAGGCGCACTGTTCATCACAAGTGTTACGGTAGCGGAGATTTTGTACGGAATCGAACTGTTGCCGCACGGAAAACGTCGCGCTGCGCTGCTTGCCGGCGCCGAACTAATGTTCGGCAAGGTCCTTGCCGGCCGCATTCTCCCTTTTGACGAAGACGCCGCACGCGCGTTTCCGGGTATCGCAGCCAGCCGCCGCGTGCAAGGCCGTCCCGTCGCGGACCTTGACGCGCAAATCGCGGCCATCGCCCACTCCCGCGGCGGGCTCCTCGCCACGCGCAACACCTCCGATTTTGAAGGCTGCGGCGTGCGCCTCGTGAATCCCTGGCAGTAGGATTCGTATCAGGGCACGCCTTAGGCATGCCGAAGAATCGCGTAAATCGCGCCTTCAGGCGCTCAGGTTCAGCGTGCGGAGCGCTCCTCCAGTGGTCGGATTGGATTCATTCCGCGTAATGCAGAGGCAAAGCCAGTACAGATCGGGCAACGATGCGGCATGCCTGAAGGCATGCCCTGATACGAACCTGCACCGAGCCGTGCATGCCTGCTACACTTTCTCGTTTGCCGAGGAGCATTCGTATGCGCCGTCTTGTCTTTGTTCTATTCGCTCTCATCGCTTTCACATTTCCCGCCCTCGCCCAGGCCGGGCATCCCTTCACATTCGAAGACATGATGAAGCTCAAGCGTGTGGGCGAACCGGAAGTCTCGCCCGACGGCAAGTGGGTGATCTTCAGCGTGGTCGATGTGAATCTCGAGGCCAACACGAAGACGCCGCACATCTGGATCGTGCCTACGGCAGGAGGTCAGGAAAGAGAGATCATCGCAGATCAAGACGCCGATCGTCCGCGCTGGGCGCCCGATGGGAAGCGGTTTGCGTTTCTCTCAACAAAGGAAGGCGGATCGCAGATTTGGATTGCTGATTTCAATGGGGCGGCGGGCTCAGTGCCCGGAGTGCACAAGCTGACTTCAGTTGCGACCGAGGCTGGTGGGGAGCTGTGGTCGCCTGATGGCAGCAACATTCTGTTCACCTCGGACGTCTATCCCGAGTGTGACGGAACGCCACTCGCCGAACTCGCCTGTAATGCGAAAAAACTGAGCGAAGCCAACGAATCCAAGGTCAAAGCGCAGATTTTCACCCGATTGCTCTATCGTCACTGGAACGCATACAAAGAAGGCAAGCGCAGCCACATCTTCGTCGAACCCGTCGATGCTTGTGTGGGGACAGCCGCCCCCGGCTGTCCCGCGGGCGCAGCCCGCGATCTCACCCCCGGCGACTACGACGCCCCGGTATTCTCGCTCGGCGGGCAGGATAACTATGCATTCTCGCCTGACGGCCAGGAGATTTGCTACACCTCGAATCACGACAAGAACGAAGCCGCGTCCACCAACAACGATCTCTGGATCGTTCCGGTCAGCGGAGGCCCGGCCAAGAACATCACCGCCGATAATCCCGCCAGCGACTCGACGCCGCTCTATTCGCCCGATGGCCGCTACATCGCCTACCGCGCCCAGCAGCGCCCGGGATACGAGAGCGACCGCTTCCGGCTCATGCTCTACGACCGCAAGACGGGCGAGAAGAAGAATCTAACGGAGGATTTCGATCGCTGGGTCGGGACGTTCGCCTGGGCGGGCTCGAATGGCATATTCTTCAGTGCCGAGAAAGAGGGGATGTCCCCAGTTTTTTACGAAAGTATTCTTAATTTTCTTGATACTCCGAACCAACCTAAGGAAGTCGTCGTCGGCTTCGATGACGACGTAACGCTGGCCCCTTTAGGAATTCTGTTCACGCGCATGTCGCTGAGAGGACCGACAGAGATCTATAAAGCCAAACTAGATTACGCAATGGGCTGTGCCGATCCTGCGCCAGCCGGAAAAGGCTGCGCGAGTGATGTCTTGCTGGGCGAAACCGCGGGAGGAGCGGTCGCACAACTCACCCACGTCAACGACGCCGTCCTCTCCCAAGTCTCCATGTCTCCGCTCGAATCTTTCTGGTTCACCGGCGCGCACAGCGGCAAAGTCCAGGGCTTCCTGGTCAAGCCGCCGAACTTCGATGCTTCGAAGAAATATCCCGTGAAGTTTCTCATCCACGGCGGGCCGCAGGGTGCCTGGGGAGACGACTGGAGCTACCGCTGGAATCCCGAACTCTTCGCGGCGCCCCGTTCGAAGACCTGATGAAGGGCCTAGACTACGCCGAGAAGACATATCCGTTCATCGATAAAGACCGGGAGTGCGCGCTGGGCGCCAGCTACGGCGGATACATGGCCAACTGGATCCTCGGCCACACCGACCGCTTCAAGTGCATTGTGTCGCACGACGGCATGTTCAATACATTCTCGGCATGGGGCACCACGGAAGAGCTCTGGTTCAACAACTGGGAGTTCGGAGGTACGCCGTATACGAATCATGACGTCTACAACAAGTGGTCTCCGCGCAATTCGGCGAAGAATTTCAAGACGCCAACTCTCGTAATTCACGGCCAGCGCGATTACCGCCTCGACATCAGCGAGGGCTTCCAGCTATTCACCACGCTGCAGATGGAAGGCGTCCCGTCAAAGATGTTGTATTTCCCCGACGAAGGCCATTGGGTGCTCAAACCGCAGAATAGCCGGCTCTGGTATGAAACGGTAAATGCCTGGGTAGATCAGTGGACAAAGAGATAAACTGCGGCTGCTGGAAGGTTCATGTGGGGACAGCCGCCCTCGGCTGTCCCGCGAGCGAAGCGAGGGCCCGTGTGGCGCGGGCGCCCTCGCCCGCGAACTGCATGCGCAATCCAATGCTCTTCGCTAATCCAAGCCCAGCGCCCGGATATCCTTCTCTCCAGCCTTCTTCACCCCAAGCGCAATGGGCCGCGGCGGCCCCTTCTGTGGGATAGTCGCCAGCACCCAAAGTTCTTCGCCGGTGCTGAGACGCGTAGGATCCTTGGCCGTATCGGAAATGAAAAAAAGTATAGGCTCGGTCAGCCGTAGTCTGTTTTCGCTTCCAGTTTTCCAGCGCACGAAGCTCAGGTTGTCGCAATTCCAGGACTCACTTTGATCGAATTCTGCAATCGGCCCCGCGTCGCGCATGGCGATGAAACCGCATTCCCGTCCGAAATCGTACATGCCGCGATAGTTGTAACGGGCCTGCTGACCTTCGATCACCCGAATTTCAGAGCCAAACTTCTTTTCAACTTCCTCCAGAGACCGCGAGTCGTTCACCTCGACCTGCAGGCTGACATAGCGTCCGCGAATGGGCAAATTAGGATCGTACTTCTCCGTCTTAAACCACGCCTGCGGACGGGTTCGCCGGTCGTAGAGCAGCTTGGCCCCGAGCGAGCACACGATCAGAACCTGAATCAGTGCGATTGCAATACCTTTGGTCAAAGGCTTCATGAAGCGCTTCCAACGGCGCGCGCCACCAGCTTCCGGCGCAACTGTTCGAGCTTCCATCCTCCCAGCAAGAAAAGAAGTCCGAAGCCGACCAGTGAAGCGGAGCGGCCTAGTTTGTCCATCACGCTCGAGAAATAGAAGACGATGATAGTGATGGCAAAACCCGCCACTCCCAGGTTGATCCGCTCCCGCCGCCGTTCGCGCAATCCCCAATCAACCAAGCCGATAGCGGCGAGCGCGCATAATCCGTACACCGCCATGGTTTGCACGGTCTCACGACTATCGAGCAATCCGAGCATGAAAACCCACAGAGCGAACCCGAGATTCCAGACAATGCCTTTCCCTCGCAGAAACCATGCCGCCAACAGCGGCAGCACGAAAGCGATCAGTAACCCGAGCGCATGTAACCAAAAAGACATCGCGGGAAGACGGCCTCGCCAAAACCACTCATGTTGTCCGGCCGCCAAAACGGCGCACGCGGGAAGCAGGGCAAGGCCGCCAGTCCAGGCCAAAGCCCGCCGGAAGTAAGAGTCCCCTTTATCCCGGCGAGCGCTTAAGTAGGTAATTGCGGCCATAGCCAGGAACTGGACCAGGATTCTCTCCATGCCGCTGAAATGTTCCGCGCGCACGCTCCACTCGGAGGCGATCCAGGCAGGAACCAGTATCGCCGCCAGCGTTGCCTGCAGCCAATCCCGCAGCACCAGCCACGAAAGCACCGCGCCGATCGCCCATAGCAGAATGCCTCCTGGCCAGTGTTCTTCAAGATTGAAGATTTGTCCGGCAAGGAAGATTCCGCCGCCCAGTGCAACCGTACCCACGGCGTGCAGCGCCAGTCCAAGGGCGCGCATGCGCGGCATCAGCGCTCCCGCAGCCAGGTGAAAGCCCGAGATCATGGCCAGCACCAGCAGGAAACGCTGCGTGGGCGAAAGATCTTCCCAATGAGCCGCGACAAACAACAATACGCCCGCACCCACCATAAGGGAGCCGAACGCGATGGCGAATATGACAGGCCACCGCATGCCGGGAGATTCACGGGAGATCTCGAAGTCGCGAATTCGTCCCGCCGACTGCGAATCGAGAAGCCCGGCTTCCCTCCATCGCTCAAGCTGTTGTTCGAGTTGGTCGGCGGCGATCATGAATTCTGGGCGCGCGACCAACTTAGCGCAAGGACACGGGGATTGCAAGAATTTCGAAGGGGGTACAAACAGCTCCAGGACGGAACGCCCCTCGCGGGATCTCTGATGACAATGTCAGGAGCTTTTCAGCGATCTACCCCGCCGCCCACGCGCGATAGCCCTCTTCGAGCGGGGACACTCCCGTGCCACGGGCTACTGTCGGGCGGGGAAGCGTTCCCGCCAGTGCCGGACGGGAAACTCTTCAGCTGGTCTTGCAGCGCGCCCGTGGTCCCTGCCGAAACCGCGATCTCAAACTCCAGAGCTCCCGTGAACGATCCTATCGAGGGGATAAAACTGGCCAGGCCATTGACATCGCTCTGCACAGACACCTCAGTCATGCTCAGGATGACGGGCGTGCCCGGCGGTGTAGCGGAAGGGTCGCCCGACGGCTGAGTTAAATCATCTTCCATCGGGCGCAGCAGGGTGGATTGGAACAATACAGACGCTCCCAAGACTGAGTTTGGTGGCGCGGAAGCGTCGGTCACGCGCACTATCAAAGGCTGGAACGCCACATCAGCGACGATTTGTCCCCCGCCGGCCACGGCTTGCAGCTTCAGCATGGCAGCCGCGACCGCGTTCCCAGCGATAGTTTGGCAAGGATTGTTTCCCGGTGCCACGCAAACGCTGACTTGCACGGCGGCGGTGAAGTTTGACAGGGTAAGCGTGACCGACGCATAGCCGCTGCTGTTCGTTATCGCGCTCGGTGTACTCAGCGATCCAGAGCCCTGCATGACCGCGAAATTCACAGTGACTCCGCTTTTCGGTACGCCAAGACTTACCACCCGTGCCGTAAGTGGCGTGCTAACCGACGCCCCCGCAGCAATCCAGAGGAATGGCGTGGTGACTCCGATATCCAAAGACGAAGACGTGGCCGTCAGCGCAGTACTGACTGACTGAGCTGGATTGTAGACGCCGGGGGCGAGGGTCGCTGTGATGATCGCATTTCCAGTTGCAGCAGGAGTGACCCAGGTGGAGGCCATTCCATTTTCGTCGCTGATCGTCGCACAGCTAGAAGTGCCGCCACAGGTTGAAAGTGTCGCGCCGTTAGTCGTGGTCCATCCCACAGTTGCGCCGTTCACCTGGGTTGTGCCATCGGAAGCGAGCACCCGCACCATCACCGGATTGATGGCCTGGGTTCCCACGGGCGTGGGAGGATGCACTCCCGGCAGCAAGACGATCTTATCGCTGGCAGCGGCTCCGTAGGTCAGCGCATCGGTCATAGTAGAGAACGCGCCGCTGATCGGATCGTTAATGATGATCGTCTGCGCTCCGTCACTCTGCGCTGGAACTGCCGCCAACATTTGACCAGCGTTAATCGCCAGGAGCGGCGCTCCAATACTGCCCACACTTACCGTGAGCCCTGGACCGAGTCCGGTGCCCTGCAAAGTGATCGCGCCACCACTGACCGGAACGCGTGCCGGACTCACCGAGTCTCCATAAAGCACATGTGCGTGGTAGTGGTAATCGGGGCGGCCGTCGCCCCGCACATCGGAAATTCCGATGATGAAGCTGTTCGAAATCAAGACTTGCGCGTCCAGCCGGCTCATGCCGAACGTTTCCGAATTAAACGGGGCCGGTGTTAGCGCTGGAGGAGCGGTTCCCAGCGGATCGCCTAGAGTCCAGATGCCGACCACGGGAGCGATTTTAGACTCACTCGATGCCCCAGTTTCATCCAGCGCCGTGACGGCTACCGACAAAGTTCGATTCGCCTGCGCTGCTATCAAGAAGTAACTGGCGTCTCCATAACTGCTCAATGAGCCAACCCAATCGCCGGGGGAAGGAACCGGCGCCGGCGCACTCCAGGTTTCCGTCGCAGCCCACGAAGGGACAGCCTGCGCGCTGCCGGACATGAGAATGTCCTGGTCGAAATCGCCGCCCGCGCTCACCGTCACCACAATGGGCTGAGCCACTCCTGAAGGTGCGACTTGGGACAGCTCATAGGGAGATACCCCCGCCGACCACAACGGATCCAGACCTTCTACGGCAAGCTGGTACTGTGCTGTGCCTGCGCCATTCGGGATCGGCAGTCCAGCGAGATCGAAAAAGCCTTCCACGGTTTGATCGGACGATCCGAAATCGCTATAGGGATTGCCCAAGGGATCGTTCCAACCTGTGATGGGATTGCCCGCGTTGCCGGTGAACAGAAATCCAGAAACCGACGAGGCTGCATACCGGTGTGAGGGCAGCCCGGTAGCAGGATCAATCCAGCGCGCGAAAACATTCACTCCCTGCATCGGTTGGGCAGGACTGCCCCGATGGTCCACGAAGTAAACCGTGCCATGAATGCGGGCGGTGGTCTTCCCGGAGGTACTTGCCGGATACAGGCGGGAGAGCGCAGCCACATCATCAGAGGCAAGCTGGTAGGGATTCGCATAACAGAGCGTGATGGGCACGCAACTGAACAAATCCATATCGTGCATCACGGGAAAGCCCGCATAGTCATCGGAGGTCGGAGGCGGCTTACCCGTAATCACGTTTAGATTTACCTGCGACCAACCCACGCCGATCAGATTGCCCAGCACTCGCACCAGCCGGTATTCCACGTCTGTCAGTTGCGACGACTGCAGTGCGCACTGGCCATTGATGACCACCAGCGCGTGCAGAAAATTTGCCCCAGCGCCAAAGTTGTCCGCGCCCCCGTAGACTGCGTTCCAGAAGCATTGCGAAGAATCTCCCGCGCCCGCGCCCAGCAAGGCGTCAGTCACCGACCCATCGTAGTCATAGACGATGCCAACCGGTGACTGCGTGGCGGAGAACGTGATGTCGATGGGAGCCGTGACCGTTCCATTGCCATCGACGGCGAGATTGCCGCCGGTAACGTCTTCGGCGAGTGCGCCCGCATTGATTGCCGTCAGGGCTGCGGTGGAAACGGACGTCCACTGGCTGAAAGCGTTTGCGACAAACGCATTGGCGGATGTGTTCGGAAGAATCGGGCTCAGATCCCCCTGATCGGTGTAGTAGGTCACTTGTCCCAGCGGCCACGTAACCGGCTGACCCATCGTCGACGGGGTGAAAAAGCTGGAGCCCGTCACATATTTGGGTCCGCCCGCACGGGCGAGCGCGGCGAAAAGAATGATGATGGCCAGCGCTGTCGCCAGCCGGAAGAAGAATGAGCGGGCGGTGAATGCCATGTTCTTCTGATGTGTAGTCACGTTTCGCTCATTCCTCCCGGCTGGAGCGCCGCACAGCCCGTGCGAAATCGGCGTAAGGGATAACAGTTTTCCTCCCCAGAATTGGATCTGCTGCCAGGCTCGCGCTGTGCTGCCCGTTCATCACAATCCTGCCTTGGGAATCCAGTGCGAACCTGCCCATTGCCCCGGCCACCGGACTCGTGAGTCCCAGCTTGCTCGGAGGATACAGAAACAGCAGCACGCGCTCACCGACGTGGTAACGCTCGCCGCTCCTCCAAAGGCCTGCCCACTCCTGGATGGTCAGAATCTCTCCCGGAGAAATGCCTCGCATGGCATGTTCCACCTGAAAGGTAACGGTAGTGGAAGCAGGAGATTGCCCCGAGGATACTGGAACGCGTCCGATCGAAGTAACGCGGCCGGAGAAGATGATCCCAGCGGTGTTTACGATTCGCTCAAAAGCGACGGTCCCAGGGACAATTGGGGACACAACTGGGAACCGCCCGAGAAAATTCGCAGACTTTGAAATTTGTTCCGGTCTGACTGGCGGGGAGGAGCGTGACATCCCCAATTTCGGCGCGAAAACTGGTACCCGATCCTCAACTGTCTCCTGGCCGCGCAGCAAGGCTGGCGCCATCAACATCAATGACAACGCAGCGAGCAGACGCCAGCAATTCCCGGCCATAGCTATCACCTGGACGATCGTCCGCTCGGAGGATTCTGGGAAACCGGCTCCATCCTAGTCGGCGGCAAGGGAAGGATCAGTGACGGATGTCACAACCAGCCTGTGGATTAAGCGTCATTCCCACTTCGAGTTGTCCGCCAGCACCGGGATAATTAGTCATCGAGCGCAATTCTCCCCGGATGCCTTTATAGCGCGTGCCGCAGGTGATCCTCGGCGCTGAGGTGTGCGCCAGCCAGCAATAGTAGCCCCGTCAGGAATGCCCAGAACATCATGCTCACCGACAGCGCGAATGGCCCATAGACTTCGCCAAAATTCAGCCACGGCAAAGCCAGGATGTAGCCGTACTTCAGCGCTTCCGAAAGCAGTCCCATGATAATGGCCGCGGGCAGAACGGCGCGCGCTGGAACCCTCCCGTTGGGCAGCACCCAGTAGATCAGAAAGAAAATCGCGATGCTGGCGGCGATGGCGAAAACCTTCATCACCATAAATCCCACCACGCGAATAAATCCCGTGCCATGGCCGTGCAGCACAAATCCCATCAAGGCCACGTTGCCGGCCGTCATGGCGATCGAAAGCAGCGTCAGCACGCCGCAACCGAAAGCCAGTCCGAGCGAGATCAGTTGGTTTCCGAAATAGGATCGGTTGTTGGGGAATCGCCAAACCCGGTTCAGCGCCACCTCCAGCGGCATAAAGACTCCTGACGAAGTCACCAGAAGAATGATCAGCGATACCACCTGTACGCGATGGCGCGTATCCACCATGGCATTCAGGTTGCGGATCACGAACTCCTGCCCCGCGGGTAGATTGTCGCGCAGTAACTCGACCACCACGTCGTTCATCACACGCGAATGAAAAACGCGCCGGATCAATGTCATCAACAACACCACGAAAGGGAAAAACGACAGGATTGAGTTGGCGGCGACAGAGAAGGCAAAAGTGTGCACGTCCGTGCGCAACAGGTATTTTGTGGTGGAGGCCACCATCCCGGAGGAACGTCTAGCGCTGGCGCGTGGCTGCGGGGAAGGGGCACCCTCCGCAGCCTGGGAAACCGGACTTGTAGTTTGATCGGGCACAGGGTTCCCTTAATCCTATCAAAGGGTTACGCTTCGCCATGCTTCGCCGAAGATACGTTTTTTGGGGCAGGAAAATCGATGGTTTCTTATACCCTGTTAAAGCTTAAAAATGGCCTCCAACCATTATTTGGGCCTGCCCGCTAATTTTTCTTGCGAAACGATTTAATACTCCTTATTATCGGGTGCTCATGATCCCAGGAACATCGGGGCATGAGCTTGTAAGGCAGGTTGATGTCTTGAGCAGGGCGGTAGAAATCAGCGCCGATGGTCCAGGACTCCATACGTTCACGCCGCATTGTCTCACGCTGCGTTGAACCGAGGAGTCTTCTGCTTTGGGGTAAGTTTCTTCTGCACAGAGACACGCAACCGGGTTTCACTGGCTCTCTCGAGGGGGCGCCCCATTTTGCTCGGGGCAACGATTGGGAAATCCAGGGACCTAATTCTTAACGATTAACAGGAGGAGTTATCCGTGAGAGAGAAGGGAACAGTGAAGTGGTTCAACGGGGCGAAGGGATATGGTTTTATCCAGCGCTCCACGGGCGAGGATGTTTTCGTACATTTCTCCGCCATTCAGGAAAACGGCTACCGCTCGCTCAACGAGGGTGAGACCGTCGAGTTTGATCTGCTCAAAGGCCCCAAAGGCTTTCAGGCGGGTAACGTCGTTCGCGCCTAACCTTTGGCTCTACGATTTTCCGACCCTCCCGCCCCATCGGGAGGGTCTTTCAATTCCGCATTGCGATTGCGCGGGCGAATCCATAACGATAAAAAGGGGGCTCGGTAGCCCCCACTGTAGTCACACAGTGAAATGTGTAACTACTTCTGGCACGTGTCGCTTACCATCTGCACGTCCGTTATCTTCAAATGACCGTGCTCGGTGTTGTTCTTCTTCATGCCCGTATCGCTCGCTGCGTCCTTGGCATCTTCCTTCAGGTTATGCGCCGTCGCGTTCGACACCACGCCAGTTGCGGAGATGGTGTGGCCAACATGACTGGCCAGGTCTACGCCGCTCTTGTGGCCCCGAACCTCCCACGTGCTGCCATCATTTCCCGTGAGTACGAACTCGTCGGCGCTATCGCCTTTGGTCAAGCAACCTGTTACCGTCCTTACATCCGACTTTGACTTGGAATCACTGGTCTCCTCTTGCGCGATCGCCCATGACGCGGTTAGACCCGCAAGAATGAGGCACATTACCAAACGACTCAATTTGGTTGTCATTGGTTCTCCTTAAGGGTGCTGTACCCAGACAGGTTAGTTGCACAAACGCTCATCCACGGCTAACCTCGATTTTGGGTGGCGCAGCGCTTCAGCGCTGCGATAGTCCGCTGGAGGAAAAGCATGTTTCACCTACTCTGGTATGTTCTCATCGGACTGATCGCGGGGGTGATCGCGAAATCGGTGATGCACGTGCACATGACGATCTTCTGGACGATCGTTCTCGGCATCATCGGATCGATCCTGGGCGGCGGCGTTACACACATGTTTTCGCGCCCGTCGAATCAACGATATCATCCCGCCGGCCTGATTGTTTCGATACTTGGCGCGATCCTGGTTCTCTTCATTTGCTTCAAGCTCAAGATTCATTTCCCCAGGTTGACCCGTTCTAGTCATCCACGACTAGCCTCGTATCGGAACATTTCCTGGGCGTGGGTAGTAGATCGAGGGCTGCCTTGTGAATTTCTGCCTGAAATAATTTTGCTTCCACTGCGTTGGGAGCACGTTGGGCTGGGCGCGATTTTCGATTTAAATCGGGTATCCCCCTCCCCCCTGGGTCTAGTGGAATCATCGGGTTAGCACGAAATTCCCCGCAAAATCCGCATGACAAAGAACTTAGAGGTCAAAATCCGTGTAACAAAGGACTTAGCGTGAGACGGTTTGCTCTAGAGCAGACCGTCACTGCCTCGACCATGATTACCGATTTAAATTGGGGAGGCAAGGTTAGATGTCACAAGGATGCTGTGGAAAAGCGTTTGGCCATCCGCCAGCATAGGCCCGAGAGTGGGCGATTCGGCAGTGAAGCTGGGACGGTCAATGAATTTCTTCCCGGGTTCCGGCTTTTGGAACACGCGAGTCATTTATTCGTGTCCGTGCGCGACCACAAATTGTCAGCGGGAACTGGTCGCACCCATAAGAAAAGTCTAATGATGCTAATTCCCGACAGGCGCGGTCTGTTCTGACTTCGTAACATCCAACGATTATTTGTTGTGCCGGAGCGAATCTGCGGTAGAAAGACCAGCAAAGACCAGCAATGTTTTCGGGCACCTGCACCCTTCACCGCCTGGACTCAGCTGTGCATGTCTGCGCCACTGCGCTCCTTGGCCCGCAACCAAGGTCCCATAGGGAGGAGTTCATGCTCCGCTCAAGGAATTCCTCGCCCCTGGCGGGGATGGTAATCCCATTCCGTCCATTCATTTCTTTCCCAAGGGATATCCGTCCCCGGTTGTCTCAACCAGGGTCTCGAGGTGGGAACCATCCCAAGCAGCAGAAGACACCTTACGAATGAAAGGATAACTTCCATGAAACATGTCTATGTAGTTTCGATTCTCCTCGTGGCAGCGTGCATACCAAGCCTGGCCCAAATGACATCGGTGGGAATCGATTGCTCAGAGATTCGGTCTCTGGGAATCGATAAGCAGGAAAATCTCCGTGCCGGTATCGTGATGATTGAGTGCGGCTTGGCTCCCGCGGGCAGTCCTGCACCAGCTGGCGAACAACCCGCCAGCGGGGAATCGCTCATTCCATTTGTCCTAACCAACGTTCAGGTTAGCAACCGAAGCTGTAGCAGCTCGAGCAGTTGCACGAAAAGCGAAAGCATGGTCTGGGCCAGCACTGCGAACGGCGGCCAGACCATTGTTGACAACTACAATGACCACAATCCGACTTACAGCAGCTACAGTGGTACTTCCTATTCCACCAATGGCGGGGCGAGCTTCACTGAGATTCAGCCACCGCCATTTGCGTCGGGCCACGGCACCAACTTTGGGGATCCGAACGTAGTATTCAACGCTAAGTTGAACAAATGGTTTGCCGGCGACCTGGTGACAAACTGCGGCAGTTTTGGAATCGGCTTATGGACCTCTACCGACGGCATTAACTGGGCCGTTGGTGCTTGCGCTCACAACGGCACTAACGACGACCGTGAGTCGATGTGGGTCGATAACGAGACAACTAGCGGAGCGTATGGACGCATGTACATTTCCTTTAACGACTTCAGCAATAACAATGGAGCCCTTTCCCTTGTCCACTCCGACGATGGAGTTACCTGGAGCGCTCCGGTAATCCTCGATGCGAGTTTCATTCGTGACGTGCAGCTCACCGGTTCGCCGGTAGGCGCCACAAGATACGAAGGTAGCGACAGCACTGTGTTCGTCGCGGCCATGGATGAAGGTGGAGGCGGTCTCAACACCCGCCAAAATGTCATCTACAAATCCTTGGACGGAGGTGTGACCTGGACTTCGACCACGACGGGGCCGCGCTTTGCCCCGCCCGGCAGCAT
>WNFC01001622.1_pt1 | contig 23824 bp, 22 predicted proteins | sample 5400541 | NCBI WGS metagenome assembly WNFC01 (sample SAMN13153342, study PRJNA577476) | soil metagenome | isolation source: 120 cm saprolite under Douglas fir tree site 2 hole 2 replicate 1 | place: USA:California | collected 2015-04-18
GCCGAAGTCATCAGCGTCGCCGCGGTGATGATCGACCAGTCGACGCCCTGATCGACGGAGGCGAAGACTTGAAGGCCGACGGTGAGCGGCCGCGTCGTCACCGAGTTGGTGACGATGAGCGGCCACAGGAAGTTGTTCCAATGATAGCTCACCGAGACGAGTGCGAAGGCAATGTAGACCGGCTTCGCCAGCGGCACGTAGACACGCCACAGAATGGTCAGCGGACCGGCGCCCTCGACGCGCGCCGCCTCGTCGAGCTCGCGCGGCACCTGCTTGAAGGTCTGCCGCAGAAGGAAGATGCCGAAGGCGGAAGCCATGTACGGCAGGCCGATCGCCAGGATGCTGTCGAGAATGCCGAGTTCGCTCATCGTCCGGTAGTTCTCGACGATCAGGACGTCGGGCATGATCATCAGCTGAACGAGGACCAGCATGAAACCGATCTCGCGACCGCGGAAGGAAAAGCGCGCGAAACCGTAGGCGGCCAGGGTACAGAGCACCAGTTGAACCGCCAGAATCATTGCGACAAGCAGGAAGGTGTTGAGGAAATAGCGGGCAAAGGGGGCCGCGCTCCAGGCGTTTTCGAAATTGGCCAGCGTCAGCGGTGCGCTCGGCACGAAATGTGCGGCGTAAGCCGCCGGGTGCACCGAGGTCCACAGTGCGTAAGCAAGCGGCAGCATCCAGGCAAGGCCGAGGAACCATGCGGCTGCGGTCTCCAGGCGCGCCCCGATTATCGTCCCCCGCCCGGCAAGCGGGCTCATTGGTAATGCACCCTCTTCTCGAGGACTGTGAACTGGACGAGCGCCGACATCGCCAGGATGGCAAGCAGTACAACGGTCAGCGCCGCGGCGTAGCCGGTGTCCCAGAAACGGAAGCCGACCTGGTAGATGTAGAAGAGCAGGAGCGCGCTCGCATTGTCGGGCCCGCCTTTGGTCATGGCGACGATGTGATCGATCAAGCGGAACGAGTTGATCACCGCGTTGATCAGGACGAACAGCGTCGTCGGCATGAGCAGCGGAAAGGTAATGCGACGGAAGAAGTACCAGCGTCCAGCGCCTTCAATCGCCGCCGCCTCGCCGAGGGTGGGCGAGATCTGCTGCAAGGCGGCGAGGTAGAAGATCATGAAGAAACCGGCCTCCTTCCACACAGTCACGACGATGAGACAGCCGAGCACGGTGTCGCGATTGCCGAGCCAATTGTGCTCGCCGAGCCCGAAGAGGCCGCCGATCTGGTCAATGAGGCCGTAGCCGGGCGTGTAGAAGAAGAGCCAGATATTCGCCACCGCGATCATCGGCAGAATTGTCGGAGTGAAGAAGGCCAGGCGGAGAAAACCGCGCCCGGCGACCTTGCCGTTCACCCAGATCGCCATCGCGAGGGCGAGCGCGATCGACGCCGGGATAGTGAAGAGGCAGAAGACCGCGTTGTTGCGCAGCGCCTGCCAGAAGATCGGGTCGTCGATCATGTCGCGGTAGTTGTCGAGCCCGATGAACGCGGCTGCACGCGAGGCGCGCGATGTCGAGTAGAAGCTGTCCACGATCGTCGCCACGGCGGGATAATGGGTGAAAGCAACGAGGAGAACCGCCGCCGGAAGAAGCAGCAGCCAGCCGTGGATATGAACCCGCGACGAGTTCATGGGGCGGCAGCCGGTGGTGTTTTATCCGCCGCTGTCCTACTATTGCACGGCGCGGGGGGGCGGGACGCCTCGGCGGCGATCGATGGAGTGATGCGATGGCAATGCGCTTTCTGCCGTTTGCGATGCTCGGCTTGACGCTGGTCGCGCTGGCGCCGGACGCTGAAGCTCGTACTCGCTTCTTCTTCGGCTTCAACGCCTATGGCCCGGTCGCGCCCTATTATCCCGCCTACCCCTATTATCCGCCCTACTATTACGCGCCGCCACCGGTCGCCTACTACGCCCCGCCGCCAGTGGTCTACGCTCCCCCGGTAGCGGCCTCTCCAGCGCCGCCGCGTCTCGGTTCGGAGGTCGGTCAAGGTTGCCGGGAATACACTTCGACCGTCTCCGTCGGCGGCCAGTTGGTGCAGAGCTACGGCACTGCCTGCCCACGCCCCGACGGCACCTGGCAAATCATTAACTAACCCCACGCGGCGCTACCTTCGATACGGCCGCAAAATCCGGTCGGCTTCCCGCTGTGCATCCTTCATCGCCTGCTCGGGAGTCTTCGTGCCGGTGAGCGCGGCCTGCAGGCCATCGTTGAGCGCCTGGGTCACTCGCTGGTTCTCATGCGTCGACAGCTCCGCGACGGCTGATTTGAGCTGGTCGCGCGCCACCGCGGCGGCGGGAAAACTCGCCACATACGCCTTCATCTCCGGCGTTTCCCAAGCTTCGGGGCGGACCGCGACATAGCCTGTCTTGATCCCCCATTCGGCGGCCCGCTCGGGCGTCGTCATGAATTCGGCGAAAGCGAGCGCCGCCGCACGCTGTTCCGGCGTCGTCTTCTTGAACAGGTAGAAGTTGCCGCCGCCGGTCGGCGAGCCGGGACGCCGCTTGGCGGGAAGCTGGGCAACGCCGAACTCGAAGGGCGCATTGGTCTTAACGTTGGTGAGGTTTCCCGTCGTCGTCCACATCATGGCGATCTTGCGCTCGAAGAAGTCCTTCGGCGTCGTTCCCCATTCGGTAATGCCGGCCGGCATGATTTTGTCCTTGCGCGAGAGGTCGACGAGAAATTGCAACGCTTCGACCACCGCTGGATTGGCGAAATTCACCTCGGTACCCGCCTCGTTCATCAGCGTCGCATCATTCTCCGTGGCGAGCGCCTGAAAGAGCCAGTAGGGAAAGCCCGAAGTCGGAATCTGGAGACCCCATTGCGTGACATTGCCGCTGGCATCGCGCTTGGTCAGCTTATTGCCGAAGGCGACCATCTCGGCCCAGCTCGCCGGCGGCTGCTCAGGATCGAGCCCGGCCTCCTTGAACGCTGCTTTGTTCCAGTATTGCACGACGGTCGAGCGCTGGAAGGGAATGCCCCAAATCTTGCCACCCGTCTGGCTGTTCGCCATGAAGCCGGGATAGAAGCCGGCGAGCCACGCCTTGTCGGTAGCGCTCGTCGCGAGCTCATCCCAGGGCACGATCGCCTCTTCGTCGATGAGGGTGAACATGTCGGTCGAGAGGAGGACGGCAAGATTCGGCGGCTCGCCCGATTTGAGCGCCGTCAGTGCCTTGGTGATGCTCTCCTGGTAGGTCCCGGCGTAGATTGCCGTGATCTTGGTGTTCGGATTCGCCTTTTCGAAATTGGCGACCATACCGTCGATGATTTTGGTGATCGGCCCTCCGACGGCGACGGGATAGTAGAACGACAGTTCGACCGCCCGAGCCGGAACACCCACCGCGGCCAGGGCGGCGCCAATCGCGGCCCCTGCTGCATATCTGAAAAGAAAGCGCATGATTAAGTCCCCCTGTCTCCGGAATCAATTTCGCATGGCGGCAGCGACGCGCACATCCGTTGAGATCAGCGCGCCGATGAGATCATCGCGCCGGCCGCCTGTCGCAGCATCGAAGAGGTGCAGTGCGTCGGGCGGACAAGCGAGGGTAACGGATGCGCCGATCGGTAGTGCAACGTGGCCCGGCGTGCGTACCGTGATCACCTCGTTACCTATCGCACAGCTCACCGTCGAATCGGCACCGAGATATTCGACCGCAACGATGATCGAAGGTACCGCGAGATGATGCGCCGGAGCGCGATCGGTCAGCGCGATATCCTCCGGACGCACCCCCAGCAAGAGCCCTTCACCTCGGGCGGCGAGCAGAGGCGGGCTGGTCGATCCAGCAATCATTGCGCCGTCGGGCCCGTCGACGAGACGCAGCAGATTCATCGGCGGCGTGCCGATGAAGCGTGCGGCGAACACCGTCGCCGGCTTGACATAGAGTGCGGCGGGTGGGGCGTCCTGCTCGATCCGTCCATCGCGCAGCAGGATGACCTGGTCGGCCATGCTCATCGCTTCGCTCTGGTCATGGGTGACATAGATCATGGTCATACCGAGACTCTGCTGCAGCGTGCGGATCTCGCGACGCATCTCGTTGCGCAGCTGCGCATCGAGATTCGAAAGCGGCTCGTCCATTAGGCAAAGCGGCGCCTCGGCAATGATCGCGCGACCGAGGGCGACGCGCTGCTGCTGCCCACCCGAGAGCTGCGACGGCTTGCGCTGCAACAGTCCTTCCAGGCCGAGAAGGTCGGCGGTCTTGGCGAGACGCTCACGCCGTTCGGTCGCCGGAACCTTGCGGACCCGCAGGCCGAACAGGATGTTTTCGGCAACCGTGAGATGCGGGAAGAGGGCGTAGGACTGAAACACCATCGCGATCCCGCGTTCCGCGGGCGGCTGCGCGGTGACGTCGCGGCCGCCGATAAGGATGCGCCCCTCATCCGCCGCTTCCAGTCCGGCAACCAGACGCAATGTGGTGGACTTGCCGCAACCCGACGGTCCCAGCAGAACGAGCAACGAGCCCGAAGCGGCCGTAAAGGTGACGCGGTCGACCGCTCGCGCCTTGCCCCACAACTTGCTGACGCCCTCGACAGAAATCGCCGACAAATCCCGCCCTCCTCCCGGTACTCGCCATCGTGGCGGCGCGAGTATGGTAACGGATTGTGACGGCTGTGCGAAAGCCGCGACTCGTCTATTTGATCCCGCCCGCGGCGAGGCCGGTGACGATCTCGCGCTGGATAACGATCGTCAGGACGAGCACCGGTAGCATGACGACGAGCGCTGCCGCCGCCAGGGGTCCCCAGGACAGCTGCTCGAAAGTAAGGACGTTGTAGACGGCGACCGGGAGCGTGCGCGTCTCGCGCCCAGCGAGGACGACACCGAAGATGAAGTTATTCCACGAGAAGATGATCGAGAGGATGGCGGCGACGACGATGCCGGGGCGCGACAGCGGCAAGGCGATGCGACGGAAAGCTTGCCACAGCGTGCAACCATCGATCATCGCCGCCTCCTCGAGATCGTGCGGCAGCGTCTCGAAGAAGCCGATCATGATCCAGGCGACGATCGGCACGGTGATGACAAGATGCGTGATGATCATCGGCCATAGCGTGCCGGTGAGGCCGAGCGTCTGGAACAAGATATAGAGCGGGATAAGGAAGCTGAGGCCGGGGGTCAGCCGGGCCAGGAGAACGAGAACTCCGAGCTTATGGGCGCGCGCCTTCGCGATCCCATACCCCGCAGGCACACCGACTATGAGCGCCAGCACGGTCGCGCTGCCGGTCACGATGATGCTGTTGATCGTGTAACGCGCGAACGGGCTGTTCTCGAATACGCTGGCGAAGTTGGCCAGAGTCGGCGGATTGGGGATGAAGACCGGCGGGAAGGCAATGTTGTCTATTTCGGTCTTGAAGGCGAGCGACAGCATCCAGAGGAAGACGAGGATCGCCGGCGACACGACGACGAAAACGGCAAAGCCGAAGGCGACGCGGCCGAGGAGGCCCCGCAGTCCCGCGCGACCGACCGCCCCGCTCCCTAGTTCCATTGCGCGCGCTGCCGCAGATAGAGAAGCATCAGGCAGAGGGCCATGATGACGACCATGAAGATGACGACCATCGCCGAGGCGTAGCCGATATTGTAGAAGGAGAAGGCGACGGTATAGAGATAGAGGTTGATCGTCTCCGATGCAGTGCCGGGCCCGCCGAGGGTGATGACGAATATCGTGTCGAACGCCTTCACCGCGTCGATCGTCCGGATGATCGTCGCCACCATGATGAAGGGGAGGACGAGCGGAAAGGTGATGTTTCGGAACATCTGCCACGGCGTCGCGCCGTCGATTAGCGCCGATTCGTAGGGCTCGGTCGGCAATGAGGCCAGTCCGCCGAGGACGATGAGCATGACCAGCGGCGTCCACTGCCACGTCTCGACGAGGACAAGGCTGGGGATCACCGTCGCCTGGTCGAAGACCCAGAGCGATGGCGGGATGCCGACCAGGCTGAGGATGTAGTTGAGGACGCCGAGCTGGGGATGAAACATCATCGTCCAGACCAACGCTACGGCCACCGGCGTCGCCATCATCGGCATGATGAAGACGCCGCGCAACAGGCCACGCAGCGGAAATTTGCGATGGAAGACCAGCGCCGAGGCAACACCGAGAATGACCGGAAGAACAACGCTGAGCGCGGTGAAGACGAGCGTTACCCATACCGAATTGTGGAAGCGCTCGTCCTTGAACAGATTCAGATAGTTGTCTAGCCCGACGAAGGTTTTCGCCTGACCGATGCGCCAGTCATGGACGCTCATGAAGAAGGTGAAGAGCCACGGGAAGATGATGACCGCCATCATCACCGCGATTGCCGGCAGCACGAACAGCATATAGCGCCGCCGCCCGTCGACGGCGAAGTAGCGGGCGAGGCGGCCCGGCGCCGCCGCCTCGTTCATGCGATTGTCGAAGATCGCGCCGGTCGTCATCGTCGGTCCCGCTGGCTCACCAACCTCACGCGTTCTCCTTGGCCAGGACCGGCTTGAACTGCTCCGAGGCCTTCTTGAGCTCGGTGGCCGGATCGGCGCCCTGGAGCATGTTGGTGAGGCCGATGCCGTAGATGTCGCGGAACTCGGTGACCGCGACGATCTCCGGCAGGCCCGGGCGCGCAATTTTGATAGAGCCGCTCATGCAGTCGAGCCAATCGCGCGGTGCCTTGAGCGTCGCCGTCTTGGCGGTCTCGAAGGACGAGTTGCGCGCCGGTGAGCCATAGCCGCCTATGAGATTGCGCGCCTGCATCTCCTTGTTCGTCGCCCATTGGACATAGAGCCAGGCGGCTTCCTTCTTTTTGGTGAAGGCGGAGATGGCCATGCCGTCGCCGAAGAGCGCCGAATGCTGCGCCTTCGGACCAGGCGGCATGACGCCGTAGCCGACCTTCCCGACGACCTTCGACTTGGTGGGATCCTCGAGCGGCAGGGCGAAACCGATGCCGTCGAGCCACATTGCCGCCTTGCCGAGGACGAATAGCGACTGGCACTCGTTCCAGTTGAACTGGACGACGCCCGGCGGGCCGTAATCATGGACGATCTTCTTGTAGTATGCCGCCGCGGCGACCGCTTCGGGGCCGTCCGGCAGGGTCCCGTCCTTGCCGATCGGGTCAACGCCCCAGCCGAGCAGGAAGCTCGTCCACACCGGGACGTTGGCGTTCTTTATGCCGCGCCCGAGGAAGCCCGAGATGCCGTTCTTCTGATCGTTGAGCTTTTCAGCGGCCGCCATGAGCTCGTCGAAATTCTTCGGGTAGGAGACGCCCTTGGCGGCGAAGAGCTCCTTGTTCCAGTAGAGCATCCAATAGTCGAGGTTGATCGGCATCGAATCGAGCCGGCCGTCGGCCTGCGTCGCGTAATCGATGCCGCCCTTGGCGAAATCGGCGACGTCGTAGTCGGGCGCCGTCAGCTTGGGGTCGGCGAGGTAGGGGCGGAGGTCGACCAGCCATTTGGCCTTGCCGAACATCTTCTTCTGCACGTGGTAGGGCAGCATGAGCACGTCGAAGCTCGTGCTGCCCGAGTTGAACTCGATCGCCGTCTTCTGACGCTGCTGCTGCTCGGGCACCTGCTCGTCGCCGACAGTCATGCCGGTCAGCGCCTCGAACTCCTTGCGATATTGTTGGAGCAGATCGCCGCGAGGACCCTTGGCCATCAGGATTTCGAGATGTTCACCCTTGAAACGCTTCCAATCGAACCCCGATGCCTGCGCGATCGCCGGCCGCGGGAAGGCGTACCCGCCGGCCGCGGCCAACCCGGCGATTCCCGCGCCCGCCTGCAGTACTGCGCGCCGCGATACGCCCGAGCGCCCCCGATCTTCGCGACCTATCCCCTTACTCATTGCCCGTTTCCTCCCTAAGCCATAATCTCGCCCATTCCGGGCCTCGACCGCGGCGGCGGCATCCTTGCCGAGACTGCGGTTGTTTGCTCCTTATGAAACTGTCATCAACTTGTTGCCGGGTCAATCAGCGGGACGTTTCAACATGCAAGATACAGCACGCCTTCACGGTATCTGGTCGGCCTCGCTCACGCCGCTGCGTTCCGATCTTTCGATTGACGTGCCCACCTTGATCGAACATTCGCGCTGGCATCTCGCGCGTGGCTGTCACGGCATAGCGCTCTTCGGCACCACCGGCGAGGGCACGTCGTTTTCGGTCGGCGAGCGCAAGGCAGCGCTCGAGGCAGTGATCGCCGCAGGTGTGCCGGCCGCTTCGGTAATGGCGGGCAGCGGCTGCGCCGCGCTCACCGACACGATCGAGCTGACTGCGCACGCCGTAAACCAGGGTTGTGCCGGCGTCCTCATTCTGCCGCCGTTCTTCTTCAAGGGGCTCGGCGAGGAGGGGCTCTATCGCTGTTTCTCGGAAATCGTCGAGCGCGTCGGCGACGCACGGCTGCGCATTTACCTCTACAACATCCCGCAGCTTTCGGCGGTGAAATTCGAGGTCAAGCTGATCGAGCGCCTGCTCAAAGCCTATCCGACGGCGATCGCTGGGCTCAAGGATAGCTCCGGCGACTGGAACAGCACCAAGCAATATCTTGACGCCTTTCCTGGCTGGGGTCTCTTCACCGGCTGGGATCCGCATCTGCGCGAAGTCGTCCGCCTCGGCGGCGCTGGCACGATCAGCGGCATGCCCAATATCAACGCGGCCGGTCTGCGTGCGCTCTACGATAACCGTCTGAAGCCGGCGGGCGCCGAACTCGAAGCCACGGCGACGACTCTGATCAAGACGGTCGACGCCGCACCGCCGACGGCGGGCCTGCGCGCGGTGCTGGCGCATTACACCGGAAGGGACTCCTGGCTCCTACGCCGCCCCCCGCTCGAGCAGAATCCGGATCAGGAGAACGCCATCGTTGCCGCCGTTCGGGCAACCGGCTTCAAGCTGCCGCCGCCGCTGAAGCCGGGCGAATGACGCCCGTGCGGAGCAACAGATTGCCATAGAGACGCGTCTCGCCGGTGGCGATGGCGGCGAACGCCTCGCGCGCCCGCGCTCGCCGCAGCATGAAAATTGGCATCGACGAGAGCCACCTCGCGCCGTGCCCCACGGCGCGCAGGATGGCGAGGAGATCGGGGCCGAGCAGTGGGTCAAGCCCTTTCAGCATGGCATCCTCACAGATGATAAAATTCGGCCGCGGTGCCGCCAAAAATGCGGTCGCGCCCGGCATCATCGAGATCGACCAGCAGCCGATTTGCTGCCGCCCACCACGCGCCATAGGGGGCGACAAGCGTGACGACCGGCCAATCGCTCCCCCAGAGCAGGCGGATGGGGGAGAATTCGGCGACGAGGTGGTCGACGTAGCGGCGCAACCGATCGTCCGTCCAATCGGCACCGGCTTCGGTGAGCAGTCCCGATAGCTTGCAACAGACCGGCGTTTCGCGGGCAAAACCACTCATGGCGGCGGCCCAACTGTCGAACTCGCCACTGGCGATGGCCGGCTTGGCGCCGTGATCAATAACAATGCGCAGATCGGGATGGCGCTCGACCAGGCGGCGCAGCGCGGCGAGATGCGCCGGCCTAACCAGCGCGTCGAAGGCGAGATCATGGGCAATGAGGGCGCGAAAGGCCGGGCCGAGCTCGGCGCGCAGCATCCAGCCGGCATCCGGAATATCGTGGATCATCGGCCGGACCCCCTTGAGGCGTGGATTCCCGGCGAGCGCCGCGATGCGTTCAGGCGCGTCGCTTGCCGCCATGTCGACCCAGCCGACGACCCCCGCCACACAGTCGCTAAGCGCTGCCTGGTCAAGAAGGTAGCGCGTCTCTGCCTCGCTCGGCGCAGCCTGGACGAGGACAATCGCCTCGACCCCAGCGGCGGCAACCAGTGGCATTAGCTCGTCGCGGCCAAAATCCCGGTATATGGCCGCCAAATTCGGCGTCAGCCAGCCATAGTCGCCGCGCGCCAGCGCCCAGAAATGAACGTGGCTATCGATGCGCCTCACGGCGTCGGTGCGTCGGTGCGCAGCAATCCCGCCGCCTTGAGCTCGTTCCATAGTGACGGCGGAATCGGCGCCTCGAAGGCGGCGATATTGGCCGCCACCTCGGCAGCACTGCGCGCGCCGGGGACTACTGACGCAACGGCAGGGTGATGCAACGGAAATTGTAGCGCGGCGGCGGCGATGGCGACTCCGCGGTTGCGGCACACCGCTTCGATCCGGCGCACTCGGTCCATCACCGCTGGTGGCGCCGGCTGGTAGTTGTAGGTCGCTCCGGCGACGGACGCCGGTCGCCAGGATGCCCGTGTTGAACGGTCCGACAATGATGATCGCAATATTCCGCTGGACGCAGAGCGGCAGGAGGCTGTCGAGAACGGCAGAACGCGGCGATAGAGTCCGCCATCGGCGACCGGGTCGGCGCGCAGCAGACGGCCGACTTTAGTGGCCACCACGAACTCGTCCCGCCGGTAATGGCGAAGCATGGCGCCGATGCGATGCTCGCTGAGCCCATGCCCATAGAGCGGCGCAGTATCGAAGAGCCGGATGCCGGAGGCCAAGGCGCCAGCAACCGCGGCCGCCGCATCTGCTTCGCTCAATTCAGCGAAAAGATTGCCCAACGGTGCACCACCAAAGCCCAGCTGGCTGACCTTGAGCGCGCTACGGCCGAGCGCACGCGGGTTCGCGGCTCTCATGCCAGTCGCTCCACCGTGACCTTGCCGAGTCGCGCCTCGATCGCGGCGCGCCGCGGTAGCGCTGCGACGGCGCCCTGCCCAGTGCACGCTAACGCGCCGGCAACGACGCCCCACCGTGCCGCCTCGGCCATGTCGCCGGTCTCGGCAAGGCGGGTCGCGAAGACGCCATTGAAGGCATCGCCCGCCCCGGTGGTGTCGACGGGATCGATCGGCGGTGGCGCAATCGCGATCATCGTTCCGGACGTCTCGGCGACGAGCACGCCAGCCCCGCCGAGCGTCATCACCACAGCACAGCCGTGCCGCAGGATGAGTTGACGCGCGACGATCGGAGGGGCGTCATTCTCAGCACAGCCCGCCAGCCTTGCGGCTTCGAGGTGATTGGGGGTCAGGATGTCGAGGTTGCGCCACAGCGCTTCCGGGATCGTCGCGTCAGCCGGCGCCGGGTTGAGGATCGTCGTCGCGCTGCCCGCCTTGGCGATACGGAATGCGGCAAGGGTCGCGGCAACCGAGATTTCGAGCTGACCGAGAACAATTTGAGCCGCCTCGATTCGCGCACGCCCGTTCTCGACGTCGGTGCGATCGAGAGCTGCGTTGGCTCCGGAGACGATGACGATCTGATTTTCGCCTGCCCCATCGACCAGGATGAAGGCGCGCCCGGTCGGAATGCCTTGATGGCGCGAGGCAGCGCCGGCGTCGATCCCCTCCTCCCGCCACAGCGCAATCGCCTTCTCGCCGGCAGCATCGGCGCCAAGCGCGGCCACTACGGCAACTGCCGCCCCGCAGCGCGACGCCGCAATTGCTTGATTGCTGCCTTTGCCGCCACTCGCCTCAATGAAGCGTGCCGCCGTGACCGTCTCGCCCGGACGCGGGAACGAAGCGACCGCAGCGATAAGATCGACATTATAGCTGCCGACGACGCAAAGTCGCGCTTGCATCGGCGTTACACCCCCGGCAAACCGTCATCGGCAGGATGATGCCATGAGCGCCGGCACATCGGCCAGCCTTGACGCTATCAGCCGTCAACGCCGGCGACCTGCCAGCAAGGCCGCCAGACAGCAAATCATGCCGAACGCCTCGATCAGACCGCCGGCGGCGTAGAGCGGCAGGTAGCTGCCGCTCCGTGCGAAGGCGAAGGACATGGCGTACGCGCTGCCCGCCTGGCTCAGGGAGAAAAGCAATGTCGCCAATGCCCAGACCGGCGCTTGCCGCGTCGGCTCGATAAGCTGGCTGACGCGTGCCGAAATGAGCGAGGCGATGCCGGGCGAGAACGCCCCGACAATGAGCGAAGAAAGCCACAGCATCGGCGATGCGGTCGTGAAGGTCGGGAGCGCAACGGCCACGGCCTTTGTCGCAAAAACGATGATGAGAGCGGCGGCGATGCCCAAGCGGTCGCCGACGAGTCCGGCGACGAACGGTCCGGCGATGGCGCCGATGCCGAAGAGCAGCCAGTTGAAGGCGCCTGAGCCGGCCCCGAGAGTCAGCTCGCGGGTGATGAAATCGACCCAGAAGATGGTGTGGGGCACAAATCCGGCACCATCTGCCGCGAAGGCGGCAATTAGGCAGAGCAGTGGCAAACTGAGGCGCCCGGGCGTCGCGCGCGCCACGGCGATGACTGGCGTCTTGGGCGGGCTACTCTGCCAAGCCGACCACGAGACGAGCATCGCCAGCGCGGCGACGACGGCGAGCATTGCCCAGGCATAGGCGGGTCCTCGGGCGGCTAGTGGCGCGACGACCAGGCTACCGATGACGGTGCCGAGACCGACGCCGGTATAGATCAGTCCGCCGGCGCGGCCGCGCTGCCCGGCAACGGTGCGGATCAGCATCAGGCTCGGGCCGAGCACCATGAGAATCGCCCCGCCTATGCCGCTCAATATACGCCACGGCAGAAACCACCAGAAGCCGAGCTGCGGCACACAAGCGATGAGACTGAGCACAGCAAGCAGGAACGCGATGCGCACCGCCTGCGCCATGCCGATGCGAGAGGCGGCGCGCGCCGCAACCGAGGCGCCGAGCAGATAGCCGAGCACGCTGGCGGCCCCGAGATAAGCCGCCTCCGTCTCGCTGAGCACGCCGTCGGCAACGAGGAAGGGGATGAGCGGCGTATAGGAAAAACGGCCGATGCCGACCCCGACCAGCGTCGCGCATAGGCCGGGCCAGGTCGCGCGCCACCCGTGATGCTTCGCCATTATGAACGCGGCGCCACGCGGGCGATGCCGGTGCTCAGCTGGTCGAATGCTTGCCGTCGCGTTCGATTTCGACGGCGAGTTCAAGAATTTCGCGACCGCCAAGATTCCACGTCGTAATGCCACCGACCATGATGAGTTGTACCAACCCCTCGATAAGCTGACCGACTGTCAACCCGCAGCCCATCGCGTTGCGCAGATGGTTTCGCGCGCCGCGAACGTTGCCGGCTTGGATGTCGAGCAGAACGAAGATGAATTCCTTCGTCCAGATATCGAGATGCCCTTCGGGTGGTTCGCGGAAGACGAAGTCACGCAGCCCCATATAACCGAGAAAGGCTTCCGGCGCATGCTCGGCCAGGACACGAAAGCCCTCAGGAACATGGCCGTGCGTCTTTCGGATTTGCTCGAGCGCCGTGTCGAGCGCCGCCGAGTGTGGCGCCTCGCGCGTTGCCGTCATCATGTCCCCCTTGCGCCCGCGCAAGGGCGCTCATTCGCTCGAAAGGTCACAGTAGCACACGGGGCGGCCCGGCCAGCAATGGCCGCTCCCCAGAGTCAAAAAAAGCCCCCGAAACTGAAGTTCCGGGGGCCGGCTTCGAACGATCAGGTCGATTAGGCGGGCTGGGCCATTGCTTTCTTCTTCTTCGTGCTGGTCTTCTTCTTGGTGCTCGAAGTTTTCTTCACCGGCTTCTTCGCCGTCTTCTTTTTCGACATGGTGGTCGATTGGGTGGTCTGGGCACTAGCGGAAACGTAGGGGATCGTCGACGCTGCGACGAAGGACAACAACGCAAACGCTGAAATAAGCGCCTTCATGGAGAACTCCTAGAGATGAGACGACATGGGAGGACGAGCGGCGAGGTCAAATAAACCGCCTGTTTTTCAGGCCGTCGGAACGGCTTCGTGTATACCATAAATTTCGCAATTTGCGACAGCTTTCCGCGGCTTTCGCAACAAATATTTCAAGGACTCGCGTTTACGAAGACTTAAGAAACACGATTTCCAACTTGGTTGGCGACGGTTCGATAAAGTATTGCTCCGGACGGCCCGGACATTGAGGAACTCGCGGCCTCGCCCGGGCCGATCAGGGCCCGACTCGACCGCCGAGATGCTTGCCGAGGAACAATTCCGAGGCGCGATAGAATTCGTAATAGTCCTTCGCCCGCCGTGGCGTATGGCCCTCGTTGGGAAACTCGATCGCCTCGACCGGCTTCCCGGCCGCTCGCATCGCCTTGATCAGACTATCGAACTGGTCGTGTTTGACGCGCACATCATTGGTGCTTTGGAGGGCCAGCAACGGGCTGGTAATCCGGTCGACATATGCGAGCGGCGACCTGTCGATCATCGCCTTGCGGTCCGCGGCGTTCCTTGGATCGCCGACGAAGGTTCGCCATATGTCGGGCGGCCAGTAGGGCGGCAGATGATCGGAGAAGGCCGCAAGGTCCGACATCCCGTTCATTTCAATGCCGGCGGCAAAGAGCTCCGGCGTGACGGTCAGGCCGACCAACGCGGCGTATCCACCGTAACTCGCGCCCATGATGGCGATGTGGGCAGGATCGGCGACCCCGCGATCGATCGCCCAGCGAACCCCGTCGACGAGATCCTGATGCATTTTGCCGGCGAATTCGTGGACGGCCGCGAGCAGAAACGCGCGTCCATGACCGCTCGAGCCACGGTAGTTGATGCGGAGCACGGCATAGCCCCGGTTGGCGAGAAACTGAGCCGAGTCGCTGAACCCCCAGCGATCCTCGCTCCACGGACCGCCATGCACCAGGACGACCATCGGCAGTCCCTTTGCTTTGACTCCCTTTGGCGTCGTCAAGAACCCATGGATCGTCTTGCCGTCCCGTGACGTGAAAGAGAACGGTTCGGTCGGCGAGATCCGGTCGCGCCAGACGACGCCCTCGTTGCGGACCAGGAGCCGCAAGCTTTCAGCCTCCCGATCGAGAATGTAGATATCTTCCCATGCCTCGTCGGTGGCGACCTGGACGATCAGCTTCTTGAATGCGTAGTCCGCCGAGGCGATCGATACGATGTTTCGCTTATCGTTGTTGAACCGGTCGAGCACTTTGCCCAGCCGCGGATCGAAGAGATAGACATTCTGATAATCCGGCCACGACGCGGCGGCGAGCGGCATGCGATTCGCGCGATCGATGACGACCTCAGCGAGGTCGGTCGATGGTTCAAGATAGACAACTTCCTCCCCGCCCGTGTTGAGGTCGAGCCGGACCAGACTGGTTTGATCGCGATGACGGTTGGAAGTGGCCCAGACGCGTCCCTTCTCATCGGGCGAGCTGAGAATCTTGAGGGCGCCATCGAGGGCAAAAGTGGTCCGCCACGCACCGGATGCTGCGTCGGCAACCTCAAGCCGGCCTTGCCTCACGCGGGCACGCAGAGCCCCAGCCTCATCGAAGATCCATGTCTGGATCGTACCGTCGTTCTCGGCGAACAGTGTCCGTCGGCCGGTCGCGATGTCGACGGCGTAGAGATCGAAGGTCGCCGGATTGCGCTCGTTGCCGCGCAGATAGACGGTTCCCGGTTTGTCGAGGGGAATGTCGTCGACAATGTTCCTGCTGCGCGCCGCCGGCGTGAGGTCTATGGGAGCACTGCCCGGCTTCTCGACATCAGCCAAGAGGATATGCTCGTTCTCGCTGCCGTCGAGGTCCTTGGTCATCAGAAGATGTCGACTGTCTGCGGCCCAGTAGTATTCGATGATCGGAAACGCGGTTCCCGCCATCACTGTCGTCGGCCCGCCCTGCACGGGCTGCACATGGACGGCGCGGTATCCTCGATTATTGGTCAGGGCCGTCCACGCCAATTTGGTCCCATCGGGCGACAGCTTGTAGCGCGAGCGTGTGGCGAATTGGGTCTCCAAGAGCTCCCAGGCGGGCACGACATCAGGCAGATCGGCGTTGACCAGAGCCGGGTGTCGTGCGGGCTGACCCGAGGGCACGATCTGACAGCCGGCGCACAGCAGCAGGGCGATCGACAGAATTGCGTCGCGAACGATCAAACTTCGACTTGGCATATGCCGACACCACCCAAGACCAATCGCAGGGGTAATGCCGGCTTTCGCGACAGATCTCGAGCGGACAGTCGGCCTTGGCAATCACCGCAGCGGCCCATCATACTCCGACTGATAGGTAAAACCCGAACAAAACCGAAAGAGAGGTAATGTCCGAAAGCCTCAACCAACGACTTCGCCAAGTGCTCGTCCGCGGGGCCGGGCTGTTGATCCCCGGCGCGGCTAACGCGCTGGCCGCGCGGATCATCGCAACGAATGGCTTTCCGGCGGTCTACGTCACCGGCGCCGGCATCGCAAACACGGCCCTTGGCGTTCCCGATCTCGGCCTAGTGACGCTGACCGAACTGATCGACCACGTCGGGGCGATCCGTGAGGCGGTCGAAATTCCCCTTATCGTCGACGGCGATACCGGTTTCGGCAATGCGCTGAACCTTCGCCGCACGGTTCGCTTGATCGAGCGTGCCGGTGCCAATGCCGTTCAGATCGAGGACCAGGTATTCCCCAAGCGCTGTGGTCATTTCGAGGGCAAGACGGTGATCGCCACCGCCGCAATGGTGCAGAAGATCAAGGCCGCGGTCGATGCAAGGCACGACGCCGATTTCCTGATCATCGCACGTACCGATGCGCGGGCCGTCGAGGGATTCGAGGCGGCGATCGAGCGCGCTGCCGCCTATCGCGCGGCGGGCGCCGACATCCTGTTCGTCGAGGCGCCGCAATCGATCGACGAGCTGGTGGCGATCCCAGACCGATTGCCGGGTGCCCATGTCGCCAACATGGTCTTCGGCGGCCGGACGCCCGGCCTGTCGCGCGAGCGGCTCGCCGGCATGGGATTCGCCGGCATTCTTTACGCCAATGCCGCATTGCAAGCGGCCGTCGCCGGAATGAGCAGGGTTCTGCGGCACCTTGCGGCAACCGGATCGCTCGCCGGCATCGAAGACGCTCTCGCCTCCTTTGCGGAGCGTCAGAGTCTGGTGGAATTGGGCCGCTTCATGGAATTGGGCCGACGCTATGGCGAACCGGCCGACGGCGACGGCTAGTCGACATTTCAGACAATCTTTACCGAACCTTTACGCTGCCGGTGTTTACTCGCTACTCGCCGCGTTTCGCGGCATGGGCCAGCGAAACGTCGGATGAAGGCGCAGCAAACATGATGCCAGATGTGCTCCAGTCCCTGCTGGAGAAACACCAGGCTTGGTTTCTCAAAAAGAACGGTGGCGCGCGGCTCAACCTGTCGCTCGCCGATTTGCAAGGTTGTGACTTCAGCAAGAGCCAGATGACCTCGGCAAAACTGTCGGGAGCCAATCTGTCCCGCGCCATTCTTACCGGCGCCATTCTATGCGAGGCCGACCTCTTCGCCGTCAATCTCGACCGCTCCGATCTGAGCGGCGCCGATCTGACCCGTGCCGATCTGCGCGGAGCCTATCTGCGCGGCGCCAAGCTCACGGGCGCTCGGCTACGCGGTGCCGATCTGCGCGGCGGGGCGATGCTAACGTCGCGCGACGACGGCACTGTGGTCGAGAAGGATGTCGACCTCATCGATGCCGATCTCGAGAAGGCAATTCTTGCCAAGGCCAATGCCAGCGGCGCCAATCTCACCGGTGCCAATCTGCGCGACGCCGATTGCAGCAATGCTCGCTTCGTCGGGGCCGTTCTGCAGGGTGCCATTCTGGAGCGCGCGGATTTGTCGCGCTCGAACATGCGAAGAGCCAATCTCAAGGGCGCCAATCTCAAGGGCGCCAATTTGCGCAACGTCAACCTGGCGCATGCCGACGTCGATGGTGCCGATTTCCAGGACGCCGATCTCGAAGGCGCCGTGCTTGACGGCGTCGATCTGCGCACCGCCAATCTGCAGGGCGCCAAGATCGTGCGGTCGAGCGACGATCTGCCCGACGAGCTGAGCTCCGCCTTGAAATCCCACTACCGCTGGATGGAAACCGACGGCAAGGAAGGCGCGCGTGCCGAGCTGGCCGGCGCCGATCTCAATCACATCGACCTGCGCGACGTCAATCTGAGCGGCGCCAATCTCAAGGGTGCCAATCTCTCCGGGGCCCGTCTCGACAAGGCTCTGCTGGTGATGTCAGACCTCTCGGGCGTCAATCTCAATGAGGCGGTACTCGACGGCGCCACGCTCGACGGCGTCAACCTGTCGCACGCCAATCTGAACGGCGCCAAGCTGCGCAACGCGCTTCTCGGCGCCGTGCCGTTGCGCGGCCCCGACGGCAAGCCGACGGGGCGAACCTGGCCGGTCAATCTTGCCGCCGCGACGTTGTGCGATGCCGATCTGAGCGGCGCCAGCCTGCGCGACGCGAACCTCACCGACGCCGATTTCTCGCGCGCCATTCTGCGCAGCGCCATTCTCGTCGGCGCCAAGACCGAGGCAGCCATCTTCAGCGATGCCGATACGACCGGAGCCGCGATCCCCGAAACGGCAAAATAGCGATACGCTCAAATCACCTGCTTGGCACGTAGCGCCGCAATCGCTGCATCGTCATAACCGAGTTCCCGAAGCACCGCCTCGTTGTGCTCGCCGCGTTCCGGCGTCGCGGTGCGCAGGCTCGAGGGCGTCCGGCTTAATTCGACAGCCTGACCGACGAGGTTGATGCGCCCGAGCGTCGGATGCTCGACCGGCTGCGCGATGGCGAGATGCTGGACCTGCGGGTCGGCAAAGACCTGATCGATTGTATTGATCGGCCCGCACGGTACGCCCGCGCGATTGAGCAGATCGACCCAATCGGCGCTGTCCCGCTGCGCCGTATAGTCCTCGATCGCAGCGTTGAGCGCGTCTCGGTTCGCCGAGCGTGCCGTCTCGTCCGCGTAGCGCGCGTCCTCCAGGAGTTCCTGCGCACCGAGGGCGCGGCACAACCGGCCGAAATGCGCGTTACCGGAAGCGGCGATATTGATGTGCCCGTTGCGGGTGCGGAAAACACCGGTTGGAATGCTTGTCGGATGATTGTTTCCGGCCTGTGGCGCGACCTCGCCAGCGATCAGCCAGCGCACGGCCTGAAAATCCAGCATGGCAATCTGACCCTGAAGCAGCGAGGTCTTCACCCATTGCCCTTCGCCTGATTGCTCGCGCTCGAGCAGAGCGACGAGGATACCGATGGCGCAAAACAATCCGGTCGTCAGATCGGCGATCGGAATGCCGACCCGCACCGGTCCCTGGCCCGGCAGGCCGGTGATCGACATCAGCCCGCCCATTCCCTGCGCGATCTGGTCAACGCCCGGGCGCTCGCGATAGGGGCCGTCTTGGCCGAAGCCCGAGATACTGCCATAAATCAGACGGGGGTTTATCGCCCGCAACGTCTCGTAATCGATGCCGAGACGGTGCTTGACGTCGGGCCGGTAATTCTCGACGACGACGTCGGCGGTCTCGGCGAGGCGGTGGAAGATCGCCCGGCCGTCGGCCTGCTTCAAGTCAAGCGTGATGCTGCGCTTGTTGCGGTGCAGGTTCTGAAAATCGAATCCATGCCGTGCGCCGCCGAGATCCTCCGCCTCTTGGGGATTTGCCGCCGCCTCAATCTTGATGACGTCGGCCCCCCAATCGGCCAGGTGGCGCACGCAAGTGGGCCCGGCGCGGGCGCGTGTGAGATCAAGAACCTTGAAACGGGCGAGCGGCAGATTTGCCATGATTTGCAATCCCGGGAGTTTCCCAGGCGATCTTGTCGCGCACCCATCGCGAGCGCAAGCAACGCCTTCTGTCGGCGGCGGTACTCAGGTGTTTCTTTCCCGGAGGGTGGCGGCCGCTAAAGCCAGCCTATCATCGTGTACGTGGGGTGCTACGGCGTGATCGTCGCCGCATGATCGAGCAAGAGCCCGACGGAAGTCGCCAGAAGAAGCAGTACGATGATGATCCAAGCTGAAACGACCTCGCGATTCGACTCCGCAGTGTGATCGATCTCGTCGAAGCCGGCCGGTGTTTGGCGTCTCATCATGGCCACCTCCTTTGGTAGCGGCACCCTTTCGGGTAACGGGGCAACCCCGTCTCGCACTGCCGCGCGTCGCGGCACCCAATCATAAGCGCGGGACTTCGCGATCATCCCCATGTCATCGACGTGACATCGGTGTCGTCCAGGGCGGTAGCCTAGGGGCGAGCTTTCGGCAATCCGACGCGGACAGTTGTGCCCTGGCCGACTTCGCTCTCGATCGTAATGCTGCCACAGTGCAACTCGACCAGCCCCTTGGTCAACGGCAGGCCGAGGCCGGTGCCCTCGAACTTACGTGCTAGCGACGAGTCGACCTGGCCGAAAGGTTGAAAGATCTTTTCGAAATCCTCGCCGGCAATGCCGATGCCGGTGTCTTTGACGGTCAGAATCAACCCGTCGTCGGGAGCGCGCCGAGCCGCCACCTCGATCGCCCCGCCTCCGGGGGTGAATTTCAGGGCGTTGGACAGGAGATTGAGCGTTATCTGTTTTAGCATGCGTTCATCCGCCGAAATCACCGGCAGGTCGTCCGACAGATCGACGGTCAGCGCAATACCGAGGCTCACCGCTTTCGGGGCAACCAGCCGGCAACAGGATCGCACGACCACCGCAAAATCGACCGCCGTCTCGTGCAGCGTCGCCATGCCGGCTTCGATCTTAGAGACATCGAGGATGTCGTTGATGATTTGCAGCAGGTGGAGGCTGCTGGTTTGAATGTCCCGCGCATACTCCTTGTAGCCGGGCTGCCCGACCGGTCCGAGAATCTCCCCATCGATCATCTGCGAGAAGCCGATGATCGCGTTGAGGGGCGTGCGGAGCTCGTGGCTCATCGTGGCGAGGAACTCGGATTTCGCACGGCTAGCGACCTCGGCGACCTCCTTGGCCTGGCGCAGCTCCTTCTCGGTCTCCCGACGTTGCAGCTCGAGGCTGACGCGGGCGGCGATCAATCCGGCAATGTCCCGCCGCTGTGCGCCGTCAGGATCCGGCCGCTCGGCGACGGCGAAGACGACGCCGATCGGCCGGCCGACGACATTCCTGACAACGTCACCGACGAAGCTGGCGGATTGACATTGCTTGAGAAGCGCATCGCCGGGATAGTCCGCCGCCGTGGCGTGCTCGACGGCGACAAAGCCGCCATGCGCCAGCACCTCGGCACATGCGGTGCCGGCAATCGGAAACGAGGCGAGCGGCAGGGCGGCCCCGCCGTCGCGAAATGCGAGCGGGACGAGGCGCGTGCCATCGTCGCTCAGCCGCGCGACCCCGGCCCAGCGGTAGCCCAACCCGGCGGCGAGCGATTGCACCGCTTCCTTGAAGAAATTGCTAGCGCCCTGCCCGGCGCCGGCGAGCAGCGTCAGTGCCTTCTCGCGGCGCTTCATCTCGGTGATGTCGGTGATGAGGATGACGGTTCCGCCGTCGCGCGTCCGTTGCTCAAGCACCCGAAGCCACGTGTTGTCACGCCAATGGCGCTCGAACGAGCCATTGCACGCGACGTGATCCGCCATGCGCCTGCGCAGCCAGTCTTCCTCATTGCCGAGAGCGGCCGGGAACATGCCGAGCGCGATGGCCTTGCGCAGCAAGTCTTCGAAACGCGCGCCTGGCACGAGAAACTCGGCGCCTGGTGCGTTGATCGCACGGTAGCGCTCGTTGCACAGCACCAGCCGATCCTCGGCGTCGAAAATGGCGACGCCTTCGGCCAGGCCTTCAATCGCGCTGAGCAAGCGCGCCGACGAGGCCGCCGCCTTCTCCTCGGCCTCGCGCTGCGCAGTGATGTCGGTACCGGTGCCGCGATAGCCGCGAAACTCGCCCTTGCCGTCGAAGACCGGTCGGCCGCTGATCTTGGCGTAGCCGGTCGGCCTGCCGTCGACGACCCGGCGGTAGACGAAGTCGTGAAACGGGCGGCGCTCAGCAAGATCACGAAGATGCCGGCGCCAGCGCTTCGGCTCGCGGCTGGTGTCGACGATCTCTTCCGTTCGCTTGCCGAGGACGTCCGAGACGGCAATGCCGTAGAGCTCGGAGAACCGCTCGGAGACCTTGATGAAACGGAGCTCCTCGTCAAGTTCCCAAAGCCAGTCGGATGCGGCTTCGGCGAAGTCCCGCAGCACGCGCTCGCTTTCCCGGGCGCGTTCCTCGGCCCGCTTCTGATCGGTGATATCGAGGATGACCCCGTGCCAGACGATGCTGCCGTCTTCAAGCTTGCCGACTTGCGCCGTCGAGCGCACCCAGCGCTCCTCGCCGGGTGCCGAGACGTTGCGTAGCTCGACATCGTAGGACGACAGATCCGCCGCCGATCGGGCAATCGCCTCGCGGAAGCGCTGCTGATCGCGCGCATCGATCGTCCTTATCATGCGGTCGGGCTCGGCCTGCAGGATCGCTGCATCGAAACCGAGGCAGGCCTTCGCGCCCTCGCTGATATAGGGGTACGAGATCGTTCCGTCGGGATGAAGTACGCGCCGATAGACGATCCCGGGAACGTTGGCGACCACCGTCTGGAATTGCTTTTCGGCGGCCGAGAGCTTTGTTTCGACGCGCTTGCGCTCGGTAATATCGATGGCGATGCCGAGGATCTGGCCGACTGCACCGGCACCATCCCGGATCGGCGTCAGATTGGTCTGCCACCACCGCTCGTCGGGCGGCGCGCGCAGCCGCTCCTCATAGACGATCGGCGCACCGGCGGCGACGCAATCGCGATAGTGCCCGATGACGGTCTCTCCATCGGCGGCACCGAAGATTTCGATCGGCGTGCGCCCGGCGAGCCCGCCGCGCGCGCCACCGGCGCGTCGGCGACGCACCGCCGCGATCGGCGCATAGGTGAAGCGGCCATCCGCTGAGACATCGACGAGGAAGATCCTGGAGTGGCCGCTCGAGAGGATGGCATCGAGTATCGTCTGGGCGTCGGCGAGCGGCGGCGCCTCCGCGCCCGCCGCACGGACCGGATCACCCCCTGGCATGGTCGTCTCGCTCCATGCTGTACGCACCATCCCACCGCCACAACTCCCGCGGCATTTCTACGTCAATCATTGCTAACAATTTATTACCGCCTCCATCCGCCGAGCCTACCGAATGTAGAGGCTGCCATGCGTGCAAAATACTAGAGCCTGCCGCCGCATCTTGCTTTAATGATTTCGCTTTAAGGATCGCCGTAAAGAGCGCGGACAGCGACGATGACAGGTTTCGTGATGCCGGTGCCGACCCGCGAGGAGGTGCGGCGCGGCATCGCCTATGTCGTCGCCTCGATTTTCGTCTTCGCCCTGACCAACGCGCTCATCAAATGGCTGGTCGTGCGTTATTCGGTGGTCGAGGTCATCGTCTTCCGCTCGACTTTCGCGCTCCTCCCCTGTGTCTACCTGATCGCCACCCGCGGCGGCATCCTGGCCTTGCGCACCAAGCGTCTGCACCAGCACGTCACCCGCTCGGTCATGCAGTTCGTCTCGATGATCTGCATCTTTACCGCCTTCGGGCTGATGCCGCTCGCCGATGCCGTCGCGATCACCTTCGCCTCGCCGCTCTTCCTGACGATGCTGTCGATCCCGCTGCTCGGCGAGCAGGTCGGCGTCTATCGCTGGTCGGCGGTCATCGTCGGTTTCGTCGGCGTCCTCATCATGGTGCAGCCCGGGCCCGGCCTCCTGCAGAGCGGCGCCTTGTATCCGCTCGCCAACGCGCTGATCAATGCCTGCGTCACCATTGCCATCCGCCGCATGACCCTGACCGAGTCGAGCACCACGCTGGTCTTCTATCAGACGCTGGTCACCGGGGCGATCGGGCTCATCCTGTTGCCCTTCGTCTGGGTCACGCCCGGCCTCGTCGATCTTGCGCTCTTCAGCGCCACCGGCCTGCTCTCCGGCATAGCACAATTCTGGTGGATGCAAGGCTGCCGCTTCGTCCCCGCGGCGGTCGCCGCGCCCTTCTCCTACACCTCGATGGTCTGGTCGCTGATCCTCGGTTATCTCATCTGGAGCGACGTGCCGAACCCGGCGGTCCTCGCCGGCGCCTCCATCGTCATCGCCAGCGGGCTCTATATTCTATACCGTGAGACGATCCGCCGGGTCGCCAAGCCGGCTCTGGTGACCGGCGGAAACCCCTGACTTGCGCTTCTAGAATCGAGCGATATGACGATCACCAGCGACCTCCCACCG
>WNFC01014055.1_pt1 | contig 23819 bp, 25 predicted proteins | sample 5400541 | NCBI WGS metagenome assembly WNFC01 (sample SAMN13153342, study PRJNA577476) | soil metagenome | isolation source: 120 cm saprolite under Douglas fir tree site 2 hole 2 replicate 1 | place: USA:California | collected 2015-04-18
GATGTTCCCGGGCTTGCCCGCATTGCGACACAATGAGCGATGATCACTGTCTGATCCTGGGTGGCGGATCGCCCCGGGCAGGTGCGCATGTGAAGCAGGAGGAGGTATTCCGCGGTGACAGCCGACACGGGCGACGGGGGCCGGCCCAAGATCGACACTACGGTGCCCCATTCGGCCCGGATCTGGAACTACTGGCTGGGCGGCAAGGACAACTATCCTGTCGACCGCGAGGCCGGTGAGCAGACGATGGCCGTCCTACCCGAGATCGTCGATATCGCCCGCGCCTCCCGCCAGTTTCTCGTGCGCGTCGTGCGGTACCTGGCTGTCGACGCGGGGATCCGCCAGTTCCTGGATATCGGGACCGGGCTGCCGACTGTCAATAACACCCACCAGGTCGCCCAGCAGGTCGCCCCCGAATCGAGGGTTGTCTATGTCGACAACGATCCGCTTGTGCTGGTCCATGCCCGGGCGCTGCTGACCAGCAGCCCCGAAGGCGCCACCGACTACATCGAAGCCGACGCCCGCGACGTCGACACGATTCTTGAGGGCGCCGCGGTGACGCTGGACTTCACCCGGCCCGTTGGTATCACCATGCTGGGCGTCCTGCCGTTCATCGGCGACGATGATGAGGTAGAAGCGATCGTGACGCGGTTGCTGGCTGCCGTGCCGACGGGCAGCTATCTGGCCGTCACTCATTCCACCAGCGAAGTCAGCGGTGAGCGGGTGATCGAGGCGGTGCGGCAGTGGAACCAGGTGGCCCCAACCCCCTACCGCCTGCGCAGCCCGGAGCAGATCGCCGCTTTCTTCGAGGGCCTGGAGCTGATCGAACCCGGTGTGGTGCCATGTCCACGGTGGCGGCCAGAACCGCGCGACATCGGCAACGTACAGGACATGGACGAGTTTTGTGCCCTCGGCCGCAAGTGAGCCAACAATGTTTAGGGGCCAGCGCCGATCAGCCCAGCATGGGCCGTCTGGCGTGCGGCTGGTCAGCCGGAGGTCGGGCGGGAAAGACACGCGCCAGGCCGATACCAGATCGCGCCAGAACGTCACATCACCCGGCCGCGGACGGCTAGCGCTGGCTCTAGAACGATCTTGAAACAGCCGTGGGCGCACCGCCGTGAGCGCGATGGAGGAGTCCGGACCCGTCCGGGGGTGACTGTGCGTGGTTTCGTTCAGCCGATCTTGGTCTGTGGCCTGGTGTGATCACCCGCCGATCGTGGCGGCGGTCTCATGGCCGGGTCCAGATCTGGTTGGGGCTGTCCTTGCACGTCCACACGATGAGTTGGGTGCCTGATCCGCCGGAACCTGTGTCGTCCAGGCAGAGGCCGGAGGCGGTGTTGATCAGCTCGCCGTTGGCCTGGTGGGTCCAGAGTTGCGACGTGGCGCCGGTGCAGGCGTCGAACTGCACGGGGGAGTTGCTGGCCGCGGCGCTTGCGGTCATGCACCCGCCCAGGGTGTGCAGCTCTCCGTCCGGGGCCAGTGTCCATTGCTGGCCGGCCGCGCCGTTGCAGGTGTAGACGATGATCGGGTTGCCGTTGGCCGTGCCGGCTCCGGAGTCGTCGACGCACAGGCCGTGGTATCCGGTGATCGGGCCGGTTCCGGTTCTCGTGGCGGGGTCGAGGCCGATCGTAGCGTTGCCGAGGTGGTCGGCGGCGGTGGCGGGGGTGCCGGTCACGGTGGCGACCGGCAGTGCGGACACCGGGTTTGCTACCGGCTGGACCAGGTAGGAGTGGCCTGCGGTGGCGGGGATGGCGAACTGGCTGGCGGTGGTGGGCGCAACGATGACGGTGGTCTCGTCGCCGCCGTTGACGACCTCGACTTGCTGGCCGGGCCACGGGTTGCGGATCTCGATGGTGCCGGTGGAGCCGGCGTTGATGCCGACGGTGGTGATGACACCGGCTTGGACCTGAACGGAGACCTTGCTGCCGCCGTGGATGTACTGCGTGCCGGCGGCGTTCCAGCCGGCCGGCAGGGCCGGGGCGATGCGCAGCAGGCCGTCGTAGTCCTGGACGAGGGATTCGTTGATCGCGAGGGCGACGTTGGCGGGTTGCTCGATGTAGGGCTCGTTACCAGTGCCGCCCTGCCAGGAGCCGAGCCCGTCCGGGTAGGCCTGGTACCTCTCGGTGAGGGCGATCAGGATGGGGGCGACCTGGGCGGACAGGCCGAGGCGGGCGGCGTGGACGGCGTCGAAGCTCCAGTCCGGGTTGGTGGAGGTGACCCGGTGGGTGAAGGTGCGCTGGGCCAGCGCGGTCAGCGGGCCCTGATCCCCGATCAGGCCGTAGGGCCAGACCGGTTCCAGGCCGATGTTCTCGACGTTGTGGACGGCCGCGGTGGGCTGGTAGGAGGTGCCGATCACGTCGGTGCCGGAGGCGTCGGCGGACGGGGTGAGCAGCTGGGTGTGCGTCGCCTCGTCGGTGCGCGCGTAGGGCGGCAGTTCGGTCTCGGCGGTCTTGAGCTCGGACACCAGGGTGGCGTCGGTGCCGAGCAGTTGCGCGGCCTGGATCGTCGCGGGGAACAGCGCGCCCATGGCCGCCATGTCGGTGGTCGGGTCCTGGACGTTCCACTGCGTCTCGTGGGCGTTGGCGACGGCGTGCAGCAGGCCGTCGGATCCCTTGGTCGCGTAGGCGAGCAGGAATTGCGCAGCCTGACTCATCAGCGGGTAGTTCGCCGAGAGGAAGGCCAGGTCACCGGTGGTCTGATACTGCTGCCACACCCATAGGCCGATCTCGGCGCCCGTGGTGACGGTCTCGCCGTTCCAGGTGGGGGCGATGTTCTGGTCGCAGGACGCGTCGGAGGTAGGCGCCGAATCGTTCTGGTAGCCGTTGCCGTTGAAACGCATCGTCTCCGGCACGCAGATGCCTGGCCGGCCGCCCATGTTGGCCCTCGTCCAGGCCTCGATACCGGACAGGTTGCTGGTGTAGAGGTTGAACACCGGGGCGTTGAGCGCGGACTCGCCGGCCCCTATGTTCGCCGCGACCTGGCCGCGCAGGTTCCAGAACCAGAAGGCCGCCGGATACCAGTCCTGATGGTCCTGGGAGAAGTTGAATAGGTCCGCCACCCCGGCCTGCGAGCCGGGCAGCGGGCCCCGGCTCGACTCGGCTTCCGTGAAGTAGTACAGGGTCCGGACGTTCTGCAGGTAGTTCGCCGAGCCATCCGAGGATGACAGCGTGATCAGACCGAGGCCCGCCCAATAGGCGTGCCACCAGGCCAGGTGCGCGGCCGCCAGGCTCGGCGAGCTCACGGACGGGTCGCTGCCGAGTAGTGCCGCGGCGGTGGATGCCGCGTTGCCGCCGCTCCATCGGGGCGCGCCGACGATGACCCGGAACGAGCCATCGGCGTTCGGTGTGAAGCTCACCCGGACAGTGCTCGAGTTCACGACCGATGCCGTCACGCTGCGACCCCCGGCGGTGAGCGCCGCCAGCGATCCGAAGGTTTGCCCGGAGCCGGTGGTCGGGATGTTGTCGGCCCAGGTCTCCGCCAGGGTGGCGATCGCGCCGGACGCCGCGGCGGCCGGCGAGCGCCCTGACCAGAGGCTGATCGTCGCGGTCTGCGCGGCGGCCGGGTTGGCGCCGGTGACGTCGACGACCAGTTCGTCCTTGTCGGCGCGCACGTAGATGGTGGCGCTCATGCCGCCGCCGGATTCGTACAACTGGCCGTTGTACGGGTCGAGGTACCCGTGGAAGTCCGGTGCGTTCGTGATCACGGACAGGCCGGGGATGTTCACCTGCCCGGGGGACTTGCGGCCGGGCAAGGTGTCGCTTCGGTTCAGCTGCGCGGTGAAGCCGCCCGCCGCCCACACCGCCACACCCAGGGTGCCGTTGCCCAGCGGCATCGACTGGGTCGCGGCCGTGTTCGCCCGGCCCAGCACGATGTCGGACTGCCGCACGACATTGGCCACGTCAACGCCGAAGGCGCCGCCGTGCCACGCTGTCGTGACGGTGGCGGCCTGGGAGCTAGTCCTGCTGCCGAAGGAAACGAACGACACGCCCAGCGCGAGTACGCCGACCGAGGCTAAGAGGGCTCGATTACGCATGACCGCTTCTCCCTGACCGTGAGGACGTGCTGAGCGTTGTGCTACCGGGGGCTGTCATTGCCGGGGGGATTTCTGGTTGTCTGCGCCGGCGAGGCCGGTGGCTAGCCGATCCTCCATTGCTGGCTGCTCTGGCCGTTGCAAGTCCACAAAGCCCTGAAGCGGCCAGGCCCAGCACGAGGACCAGAATCCGGGCGCTGCGCCACCGTAAAGCACTCCTGCCCTTGGCCATCACAGTCCTCCATTCATCCGGTGCGTGGCGATCACTGGAGACGCAGCGGCTGAGCTCGCTCGGTCAGTACCTACCGTCGTTCCGTAGAAATGCTGTTAGCGTTAACATTCATGGTGGAACCCACGATCTCATCGGGTATTCGGCGCGCTTGGGAAGATTGTTAACGCTAACGCCTCAGAGGGTCAAGGCCGCAAACCGACCGCGACCGGAAGGGATAGGTGACATCTCCCGCCGCGCGGCGTGGCTAGCGAGAGAACCCACGTTACGCGCGGCAAAACGGCCACAGACGGCGGGCCTGCCACCCATAAGCCGGGCGACAGCAAATGAAAATTTCCGAGTGATGGCTCGTCGCGCTCGGGGCCACCTGACTACCGTCCGGGTGCGAGCCGCTCGGCGGCTGCGGCAGCAACGCCTCGGACACCCCGGCCAGAGGCGACGCGCTTGAGGACCTCGTTGCCGCCAGGGCGGGTGCCGTCCAGAGATGTTTTCCTTCTTCGAGGGATAGCGGTTGCACCGCGGCCCCCGCCCGGGGCGGCCCCCGCCCGGGGCGGCCCCCGGCCCGGGGCGGCCCCCGCCCGGGGCGGCCCCCGGCCCGGGGCGGCGCCACACCCCGTGACCGTTGCGACCGCGTGGTCCGCCGGGCTGCTTCATAGCCCGGGCGTCAGCAGTTGCCTGAGTTGAGCCCGGGTACCGGCCGGACGGCGCGAGATCATCCCGGCCGTTCGGCTGGAAGCGGTCAGCCCGCCTGGGTCTCCTCCTCCGGTGGCAGCAGCAGCATCTGGAGGACTACCTCGCGTTCCGCCTGGGCCCGTGCCGTGTCCGGGGACGCGTATTTCAACGCGAAGCCCTCCTCCAGCAGGCCCTCCCTCTCCAGGGACTCGGCCCGGTCGGCGATCGCGTTCTCGATCTGTTCGCCCAGATCCGTAAAGAACGTCTCCTTGTCCGGGATTCCTGCGTACCGATCCGGCAGCCACAGGGCCCAGTGACGGCTCGCCATCACGCCGTAGTGATTCATCCTGCTCGGTTCCTTGCGCGCTCGGCTCCCGGAGGTCATTGAGCGGGAGTTCATCTTCCATTGTGCCGTTCCGCCGGTGTCGTGCCATCCGTGTCACCATCGCCTTCGGCGGCCCGCCCCGCTGGTCCGACTCCCGGCATCGGATGGCGGCGTTCGACAGCGGGGCGGTTCGATGGTGTCAGAAGGCCGTCAGGCCGGCCTGGTAGCGCTAGCCACCGGTCAGGGTTGTGCACGCCCGAAGGCGCGGTAACGATAGCGCGGGTTCAGTCTCCGGCTGGCCTGAGTTCGTCCTGGTCTTTGAGCGCGATGCGGCGTTCAGCCTCATGCCGGTAGTTCACGAGGCCTTTCCACCGGCGATCTTCTCCGCGCTGCCATTCCAGCAGGAATCCATCCGCCCACCTTCCGCCGTCCAGGACTTGGCACGGCTTGGCGTCCGGAGGGACGTTCTCCGGGAAGCAGTGGAAGCATTCGGCAAGACCGGCCGACATGGCCACCGACAGCGGGACGGACTCCGGAGCATGAGCCTCCAGTCCGTGACGCTCAGCCTTGTGGTGCCCGTCGATCAGGGCCTCACACGTCGGCTTGCGATGGTAGGTGCTGCCCTGCTGGGTCCGCCATACCCGGATGGGAAACCCCTTACGAGCCGCCATGCACTCTGACTCACCGCACCAGGCCGCGACCTCGCCGTGCCTGCAACGTTCTTCGCCAGCGGCACTCACCATGCCGGTATCGTCCGCCCGCCCAAAGCCTGCTGCAAGGGCGCAGGCCAATCAGACTGGCAGCGGCTCGTTTTTCAACCGGCAGCGTGACCCTGGCGTGCCGGGTGGCGCGGGCGTGTTGTGCAGCGGTTCGGCTTGCGCCCGGCCGCCCGCTCGCCCTTGGCGCGATCGCGAACGAATGTGCTGCGGTACGGAGCTGGCAGCACATCCATACCCTCGAAGCCGTCGTCGCCCGCGACGAGCGGCGCCATTCCCTTCGACAAGGACGAGATTAACGGTGCGATTGCCGCTCTCGGTATCGATGATGCGCGGTCCAGTGCCAGCATTCCAAGCCGGTCAAAGAGTTGGTCGACGCCATCCGGACAACCACGGTGGGCAGCTGGTCGGTGACGTCTTGGATGAGACGGTCGGCTTCGACGTCGGCACTGCGGACCGGATGGTCCGTTCGTGCACCTGCCTGCTGGAGCGGGTCGGTGCCAATGGTGTAACGCTGACCAGCGCTGGTCATCCGCCGTCGGCCTATGTGGTGAGCCGCCGTGGCCGAACTGGGCCTGGAGGAGAGGAGGAGTGGATTGGCAAGGGCAACCTGGTGAGCCAGACAACGCTGCGGCGGCTGCGTCATTCTGGCCGGTGGATGCTCCATGCCAGAAGTATGAGGTACCTAGATGACGACGACCGCCGGGCCGTCGAGACCGGGCGATCTCGCGCGTCCACCGCTAGTTGTTGCGGCATCGCCCTCCAGTCATCCCACGCGCCGGTCAGTCCTGTCAGCCTGCCCGTCCTCCATCTGATCGGTTCCATGAGACCAGTTATGACAAGGCAGTGGTCCGGCGGCGCGTGGCCGGTCCCCGCGTTAGGGTAGTGGGCCGTGGCGAGCGATCCGGTCGAGGTGGCGCTAAAGGGCTTTACCCGCTGGGCGGCAAGGTGACGGTGCTGGATGCCGAAGATACAGTCGACACCGTCCCGGCTGTACGTGACCTTCTTGTATTCCTTGCCGACACTGGCGCGGTCACCGGCGAGGCCGCAAAACGGCTGGCGCATGAGCTGGACGAGGTAGCGCCGCAGTTCTCCCGGGCGGTCATGGACCCGAAGAACTGGGGAGTGGCGCGCGCGATCACCCAGGCGATGGCCTCGGACGGGGTGGACTTCGGCGACCGGGACGCGGTGGATCGCTGGATCGTGCATCACAATGCCCACATGGACGCTGGCACCGTCGGGGACGAAGACCCGTTTGATGACTTCGGCGAAGACAAAGCGGATGACGAAGACTTCGACCTGAAGGATGCCTTTGGACTGCCGGACCGGTTGCCGCCGCTGCGCCTGCCATGCGAGCAGGAGCTGGCCGCGATGAGCCGGACCGCCCCGCTCCTCGAGCGGGTGCGCAGGCTCGCCGAATGGGCAGGTCCGGGTCGCGGTGTTACCTGGGACGGGGAGCTGACCGCTGGGGACAGCGTCGCCGCGGCACGGGTGCTTGGCATTGATGTTCCGCTCGAGACCGCTGTCAGGCGCGATACGGCGTCCAGCCGCAACAATGTCCCGAAGGGCCAGGCGCGGCCCGCTGGCCGGGGCGACAGGCGGGATGACGCGGTCCTCGAGGCGCTGCCGGGCATGCCAGCTCCGCCCGCTGTCAAGAGCATGCGGAACGTACCGGAGCTGGCTCGTCTTTGGAGCATCGCACTCGCCGCCGGTTTACTGGAGCCAGACGCTGATGGTGCCCGCGTGGAACCCGGCGAGGCAATGCGCTGCTGGCCGGGCGGAACAGACGAGGAGGCCTTGGACGTCTGGTGTACGGCGCTTGCGTCCGTGCTTGACCTGCTGGAGGTCGATTCTGTCCTCGGCACCCGTCGGCGAGGGCAACTCGACTTCTGTGGGGTTGGCGGGGCGCTGATGGTGATGCTTTTCCTGGCCCGGGGGGCGGGCCTGCCCATCCGGGAAGCGTCCGGGATGATCCGGGAAACCGCCACCGCCGAGCTGCTGCCGGTCCCGGCTGCCAAGGCGTGGAAGTCCTGGATCCGGGCGCATGGCGATCCCGCAGAAGTCCTGCTTGCCCGGCTGGCAGAGCTGGGTGCCGTGTCGCTGGCGGACCAAGGCGTCCAGGAGGACCGGGTGGCGCGGCTGACCCCGCTGGGCATGTGGGCGATGCGCGAGCAGCTCCTCGACGAGGGTGTCGAGATCCCGCTGCTCCCGCCGGTGGGGGAGATGACCGCCGCGGACTTGGTCGCCGCGGCGGAGAGCGTCGACGAAGCGGAAGCCGCCGCCGAGACGGCGGCCTGGCTGGAGCTGCGGACACCGGATGCGGCGGCCAGTGAACTGCTTGCCGTCGCGGCCAGCGGCGGTGTCGTGGAGCGGATGCTCGCGGTGGCGGCCGTGAATCGGCTGGGAACCGCCGCCGAGCCTGCGTGGCGGGATTCGCTCAGTCGACCGGAACTCCGGCCGTACGCGAAGATCGCGCTCACCGAGATCGCCGGCGGCTCGCCTGGACTCACCATGCTGGCTGGTCTGGAGCCGGAGGCCGGCGATATCGCCTGGGTGCTCACCGACATGCTGGCGGCCCTCTCCGACAGCCCGGAAGAGCTGCCGCAGCTGCTTCGCGAGTCAGTGCCGGTCGGCCAGGAGCAGCAGGTGTTCGACGCCATGTCGCAGTTGGCCCATCCGGATGTCGCTGGCGTGCTGTCCCTGATCGGCAAGCATCATCCCGACAAGCGGATCGCCAAGGCGGCACGCAGGTCCGCCTACCGGGCGGGCAGTCGGCCCAAACAGGCCAGCTGAGGCGCGGCTGCCATCCGAGTTGCGGGAGGTCCTAGGCCGCTGGCGGGCCTGAGTGCGGCTTGATCCTCGGGCTCGACGCGGTGCTTAGCTTCATGCCGGTAATTCAGGAGATCTTTCCGCCGGCCATCCGTCGCTTGCGGGAAGGCCTTGGTGCTATGTGGTGGAGCGGCGGGTCAGACGCTGGTGTTCCACAGGGCGGCGATCGGGAGGGCTCGCAGGCGGTCTCCGAAAGGGAGGGTTTGCTGGCCGGTGTAGAGCACGTATCCGGCCACCAGCCGCGGGCCCAGTCGCTGGCTGAGGTGGCGCAATCCGGCCAGGTCCTCGGCGCGAACGGTCGCTCCGGCCTTCACTTCGATGGCGACCACCCGGCCATCAGGGGTTTCCAGGACAGCATCCACCTCGACCTTGTCCTTGGTGCGGTAGTGGTAGAGGCGGACACGTTCCTGGGACCAGGTGAGCTGACGGCCAAGTTCCATAAGCACGAATGTCTCGATCATGGGTCCCGCCGCCCCGTCGGGTTCACTGAGGCGAGCGGTGTCCTGGCCGAGCAGGTGCGCGGCAATGCCTGTGTCTACGAAGTGGGCGCACCGGGTGGCCGGCCGGTTCCCGGACGGGCAGCTGTATGTGAACCTGCGCGGCTTCGACCCGGGAGGGCCGGCCCTGGAACCGGGCGAGGCGGTCCGCGGGTTCCTGGACGCGTTCGGGATGCCGGTCGCCCGGATCCCCCCGGGCCTGGCCGCGCAGGCCGGGCTGTACCGCAGCCTGCTAGCCGGCAAACGGGTCCTGGTCGTGCTCGACAACGCGCGGGACGCCGAGCAGGTCCGGCCGCTGCTGCCCGGCTCACCCGGCTGCCTGGCCATCGTGACCAGCCGCCGCCAGCTCACCGGCCTGGTCGCCACCGGGGGCGCCTGCCCGCTGACCTTGCACCTGCCCACCACCGCCGACGCCCGCGACCTGCTCATCCACCGCCTGGGAGCAGACCGGGTCGCCAGCGAACCGGACGCGGTGGATGAGATCATCGACCGCTGCGCCCGGCTGCCGGGCCTGGGCAGGTGCCCTGCGCATATTCGGCGAGATCGACCATCCCGACGGCGACCAGGTTCGCGCCAAACTGCGCCCGCGCGGCGCGGGCCGCCAATTCGATCACCCAGGCACACTCTGCCAGTCCGGGGGGGACCCCCCGGACCCCTCTAGCTCACCTGCATCCAGGCGCGAACACGGGTGCGCTTGACCAGGACATTCAGCGGCTGGAACACGGCTGGATCGGCGAGGCTGGGACGGCGCACGATCACGCTTTCGTAGACGTACTGTGACGTAATCAGCGCCAGATCTGCGCCCGAGGTGGCAAGGCACACCGGAACGGCCGCGCCTCCAGTATCCGGAACAGCATGTTCAGGTCGGCGCCGATGAAGTGGGCCGTGGCGAACCGCAGTTCCGACCGCTCTCTGCCGAGCGGCAAGGTGATCGCTGCCCGGTACGGCCGTCACGAGCGGTGGGGCAGGCTGGTCAAGCGCACGGGCATCGCGAGTGAGTTCGCCGACGCACCGGATAGCCCGGACGTCGGCAGATATGCGGCACGGATCGTTCCCGGCATCGCGCCCGGGCTATGACGAGGCCCGTTGCGCGCACGGACGGTGAATGGCGTCGGGTGCGCGGCGCCAAACCCGGCGACTCGAGTGTCAATGCCTTTGAGCGCGACCACGTCGTCAGCTACCTGAAACTCTGCGCGGCCTGGGAGCAGGAACGCGACTATGTGGCGCTAGGCAGTGGCGCGCGAAGCGCGGAGTTGCTCCCGCAGGTCGTAGAGCGAAATGAGGGTGCCGTCGCGCTCCACAGCCCAGAAATTCCATCCGGGCTCAGCCTTGTTGCCGCTGACAGCGACTGCGGAGGCTGACAGCGAGCCGTACACGTCGCCGTTGAGTTCCAGACGCCCGTCAGGTTGCAGCTTTGCACGCGCCTTCCGGAGTGCCTTGCGCACCGGGTACAGCCCGTCGCCAGGGACCAGCAGCCCGGCGTCCAGCAGGTCAGAGACCGTTTCGCTGAACTGCCGCGGCTTCTTGGGCAACGGCGCATCCACTGGCGCCGTCAGCACTTCAGCCAGTTCGGCGCTCGCCTCGGCGTCCACCAATGTCATCGGCTCGGCTGACATCGGGGTTGCCGGCTGCGAAGCGGCCGTGCCCCCATTGCCTGGGACAGCCTTGCCATCCTCACGCAGACGGTCCCGCAGCGTGAACAACGGCACGTAGCCACCCTCACCGGAAGGAGCCCCCCAGAAATCCCATCCGGGTTCAGCCTTGTTGCCGCTGACCGCCATCGCCGCGGGCGAGACAGCGGTGAAGACCTGCTCGCCAACCCGCAGACTGCCATCGGGCAGCACGAGCGCTGTCTGCGTCAGCCCCTTGCGCAGCGGCTGAAGCATCGTGCCGGGCTTGAGCAGGCCAGCATCGATGAGGTCCTTGACACTCTCCTTATAGAACTTCTTCTTCTGCCCCCTCGGCGTCGGCGGCCTCTGGTCCGCGGTATCCGGGGACGCCCCGCAGGCACGCAACGCAGCCATGATGGGCTCGATATAACGTTCAAGGACGCCGCGGTCCTGCGACGCAAGGCTCTCATCGCCGGGGCGGCCCTTATTCATCACCTCGGCAGCAACGGCGTTGTTCAGCACGTCATACAGTCGGCCTTCCAGCCAGCCGATTTCCGCGGAGTTGAACTCATCCGACGCGCTGGCGATCAGCAGCGCGCGGCTCCACCACTGCTTGCCGCCTACATGCTCCTTGAGGCGCAGCAGCAGTGTGCGCTTGCCGACTTCCCCGACATAGGCCAGGTAACGATCGGGGTCATCAGCGCAGGGCCCAAGGAGGAAGTACACGCCGAGGACCGCCCAGCCGTCGTCGAGAAGCCCTACCGATTCGCGGTTGATGAGCACCATGCGCAGCCCCGAGTGCGCGGTCCGCACCTCGACAGGCTCCGCCGAGGAGGGTGGCACATAGAACGTCACCGGCTGGACCGAAGCTGGCATAACGCCAGAGCGTACCCGCGAGCACAGTCGCCTCGAAACTCATCTCGCCGCCAGATCCGGCCACCCAGAACGCGCACCTCTCCACGCGAAGAATGACCAGTTCGTCGACCGACTCACTTGCGGGAGCCTGACGCGGTCGTAGAAGACCTCGATGTAATCAACGACGGCGAACTCCTGACAGTTACCCCTTGGCCGCTTGGCCGCAACTACGGCGGTCAGCGCGACCAGGGCCTGGGTCAGGATCACGAGCGCCGCAGTGAAGCCGATGAGCCAGTCAGTCATCCGGTCCACCTTGCGGAATCCTTGACCGTCGCTGCATCTCCATCTCGTACACGGGTTCCGCGCCAGCCATTGCGCCCGGGTAGGCGCGGACGGGCTCGTGCATGTCGGGCTTCAGGCTGTCCGCTTCGACGACGCTGACCGAGCACTTGGGCAATCTCGTCGGCCTCAGTCCCGGCGGATCAGCTCGATGACGGGATCTGGTTTGCTATCGCGTCCCAGATCCTGCGCCGGTCCTCCTGGATGTACCGTGCATGGCTGGCCGCCTGCGAGGTTGTGATCATGGTCTCTGTTCCATCGCGCAGATTGACGATGAACAAAGCAGCGTGCCCCTCGGCCACGGCATCTTGTTGAGCGACGGCGTGCGCGACGAAGTTCCGGCCGCGGCGCAGTCCATCAATGTCGTCCATAAGCCATGCGAGGCCGGGCAGCTTCTCGGTCAGTTGCTTAAGCTGACGCGGGACCTCTCCGGAGCGCTTCACGATCTGTCGTGCCCTGATCTCGCGGTCCTGGCCGGTCAGGCCTTCTGTAGTGGCGGCGAGGATTGCGATGGCGTAGTCCAGCCGGGCCGACTCGACCACTATGCGGCCGATGGCGGCGAGCAGCTCGGTGTCGTCCACACGGCCAGGTTAGGGGAGCGGTCGCTGCTAGCTGACTCGCGTTCCGGGGGCCGGGCGGTGTCCTGCCGTGGGCACTGCTTGTCTCGGGCAGCGTGGCAAGCCTTGCCGCCAATGTCGCGGTCGCCGAGTCAACGGCGACGGGACGGGTGATAGCGGCGTGGCCCTCATTCGCGCTGATCGCCGCATATGAGTTGTTGATGCGTCAGGTGCGCCGCCGCGCGACTCGCGACACCCGACTGTAGGACCGATCGCCTGGGCCGCAACTCGTCCGCCGCGGGGCTGCCGGTGCGCCCGTGCCCACGTCGGGCGAGCGGTCCGGTGGCCGTAGTGGTGTGGGCCGGACCTTCAGCGTCAGGCGTGGCAGTGGGCGCAGGCCAACAGGGCACATGTGATGGCTCGCTGAGCCTGCCCTCCACACGAGCGGTCCCTTCCTGTCTTGTCCGCAACCCCAGCAAACCCGGTCCAAACCATTCCCTCCCGGACCCACAAGTGAGGCCACCGAAATGCCGCCCCGAGCCCTTGACAAGACATAGGCGCATCGTTCGGCGTGCTCGGGGTCTCTTGGAGCCGCGCCAGCGTCGTTGCGTTCCGTTGTGGCGGTTGCGCTACTGCTGCCTGTTCTTAGGACTGGCTCGCCGTGCGACGTGGCTGGGTAAAGGGGGCTGCGGCTGGCGCCGGTACCCGGGGTGGCCGGCTTGTGCTATTCCAGTTCCGTGAGTGAGCCTGGGTCGAAGTTAATGGCGAACGGCTGGCTGGCCGTGAGCGCATGTCCGGCCCGTATCTCGGTGTCCACGGCGTACTCTCCGTCGCGTAGCGCGAGGATGGTGACCTTTGCTTCAGGCTCAAGGTCCACGATCCAGTAAACCGGGATACCCGCCCTGGAATATTCGTGCACCTTCCGGACGCGGTCTACCTGCTCGCTGCCGCTGCGCGGGGAGATCACCTCGGCGACGAGAAGGAGGTCCCCGGCGTAGTAGGTCCGGACCTTGCCGCTGATCGCGGTGCGTGCGACGTCGCGGGGCACGATGAACACATCGGGCTTGCGGACTCCTGCCGGGGTGGCGATGTCATTCGGGCCGCCGGCGACGTAGACCTCTGCCCCGGCCAGCCGTGCCGCGTTCTTGAGGATGTCTTTGAGCCGGTCGGCTGCGTGGTCGTGCCAGGGGCTGGGGGACAACTCGGTCAACCACCCATCGGCAAGCTCGTAGCGCTTGCCGTCTTCGGGCAGCGCGTCAAGGTCGTAGAGAGTGTAGGGACCGTACTCGTGCACCGCCGGGACGCTCACTGGTCCTTGCCTCCCTCCAGCGAAAGCACCGGCCGGTATGCCTCGTCAGGACACACTGGTCATGACTAATCGTAGCGGCGGCCTGGCCCGGCAGCTGAACATGCGATCCGGGTCGCTTTCCTGCGGCGGTCCTTTTATTGCGCTGGGGGACTTGGCCGCGTCCACCGGCAGCGCACCGGCCGGCGCAGCGGTGGAACCTCCCGGGCGGCTGGGTCATCTCCGCCAGGCCCGTGCACCCGGCGCTGGTCAGCGAGACCGGTTTCATCGCCGCCCAGGGCATCTCCGCCGCCCGCGGGCCGGCGAGCGCACAGGCTGGAGCCGGACCCGGCCACTGCGCCGGTGGTGGCGTGGATGTTCGCCCAGCGGCTGGCCGGGCACAGCGTGGCCCGAATCACCCGGGCGCTGAATGACGCCGCGATCCCGTGCCCGTCCGCCGCCGACCCCGGGCGGAATCCGCACCGCACGGGAACAGCGTGGACGCTGAGCACGGTGGCGGCGATCCTCGCCAACCCGCGGTACACCGGGCGGCAGGTGTGGAACAGGTAGCGAACCGACTCCGACCTGGTCGACCCGTCCGACACGGGGCTGGGTCACCGGCCGGTGCAGCGGTGGAACCTGCCCGCCGGGTGGGTGATCTCCGCCCGCCCCGCCCACCAGGCGATCGTCAGCGAGGCCGATTACATCGCCGCCCAGGATGCCAGCGCTCCGCGCGGCCCAGCGGGCCCGGCCGTGCGCCGGTACCTGCTGGCAGGGCTGCTGCGCTGCGGCACCTGCGGGCGGCGGCTGGAATCCGCTTGGTCCAACGGTCGGCCCGCCTACCGGTGCCGACACGGCTACACCAGCGCCACCCGCCCCGAATCCCCGGCGGCCGAAGAACCTCTAGATCCGCCCTCTTGACAACCGGGACCCCCGTGAGTGTGGTAATCACGCAGCTGGCTTTCGTCACCTCGGCGCAGAGCACTCTGCGGGCGGGCGGACGCCCGTTGAGCGTGCCCGCAGAGTGCATCGTCACGCCGCAGGCCCCGCCAGGCCGGGTGCCGGAGCCGCCCGGCGGGGGTCTTAACCGAACTGATCTTGAGTTGGGGTGCGAGTCTTCCAGAACGCTCAGCGTGGCGCACGCGGAAACTGAGCCGCGCCGCCAGGGAGACAGCGAAAGTCGCGATGCTGGCCGCCCTGGGAGGTGCCGAGCGCCAGCTCACCATGCACGCCCGCGCGGCCCTGCGCAACGGGGTAGCGTCTGCGGAACTGCTCGCGCTGGCCGAGCACGTGTCGGTCTACGCCGGGTTCCCCCGCGCCCTCAACGCGCTTGGATCGTGGTGGAAGTTCTGTGCGCCTTGGTGGTCCGGACTCACCTGGGAGGCATCTGAGAGGCGGGTGGGGTGCTGGGTGAGAGGGATATGCCCAGGGGTGTGCGCTGGTGGTGGAGGTAGCGTCCGGTGCGGGTGGTGGTGATGAGGCCGTTGGCGCGCAGGATGGTGAGGTGTTCGCTGGTGGTGCTGAGGGGCAGGCCGCAGCGGGCGGCCAGGCCGGTGGTGGAGGCGGGCTCGGCGAGAGAGTTGAGGAGCCTGGCGCGGGTGGTGCCGATGAGGTCTGCGAGGTCGCTGTGCCAGAGGGCGGCGATCCCGCGGGCGGGGTAGATGATGGTGGGGGGGTCGAAGTTCACGCCCGCGCTGGGTCAGGTGAACACGCTGGGGATCAGGACGAGTTCCGCGCCGGTGGCGTCGACTTCCTCGGTGCCGGTCATCACGCAGCGGATGATGCCTTCATGGTAGGAGATTTTCGGGTCGAGGTCGTTGAGGGTGGCGGCTAGGCCGGCCTGGGCGAGCTGGCGGGCGCGGACGGTGATGTGAGCGTCCAGGACGTCGCGCAGCCGCGGCCACCACGGTTCGATGACTGCCTGCCAGGCGTGGTGCAGCATGCTGGCTAGCAGGTCCCGGGCCTGGGCCGGGTCGCCGGACAGTTCCGGGTGGTCCCGCAGCACCGATGCCGCGGCGGGGTTGCGGGCCTGCCACTGGGCAAGTTCGGCGGTGACCCGCTGCGGCGGGGTGGCCCGCACCTGGTCCAGTTCGGCGCCGAAATCGGTGAACGGGCTGGCCGGGGCGGGGCTGAGGAAGTCAGGCTGGTAGCCGCGCACCGACAAGATCGCCGTCAGCAGCCCGATCGGCAGGCCGGGCAGCTGGGCGCGGACCTGGCGCTGCCAGGACAGGTGCCCGGGCGCCGCCGCGGGCCAGGCGAGTGACCGGAGCGCGTCGGCGGTCTCGCCGAGCGGCGAGATGGCGAACCTGCACTGCAGCAGGTCCTCAGCGCGGGTGCGGAAGATGATGCCCACAGACGTCCAGTTCGGTCAGGGCCGAAATAACTGCGCCATCGTACCTCGGTCGCCACGCTCGCTTGATGGCTCCTGTTCCCTGGCCGCGGCTTCCCGTGCTGCTGCGCGAGGCGCCGCAGTTCCGGTACCTGTGGCTGAGCCGGAGCATCTCGGCCACTGGCACCGGGGCAGGCCGGGTGGCCCTGGTCCTGCTTGCGGCGCCCGCTGGCCCGGGAACCGTCAGCCTGGTCTTGTTGTGCACGGCATTGCCTCAGCTGCTGGGCCCGGTGGCCGGGACAATCGCTGACCGGGTGGACCAGCGGCGCCTCCTGGCGGGCTGCGAGGCAGGCCAGGGCGTGATCTACACGCTCATCGCCGCGGGCCGCCCGACGCTGCCCGCGCTGCTGCCACTGGTCACCGCCGCCGGGCTGCTCGCGGCGCTGATGTCAACGGCGGGCAAGAGCAGTGTTCCCCGGCTGGTGCCCGCCGCCCGGCTGCCGCAGGCCAACGCGCTGCTCGGGCTCGCATTCAACCTGCAGCTCGTCGCCGGGCCCGCGATCGGCGGTGCCCTGGCCGGGCTGGCCGGCCTTACCCCCGCCTTCGCGGTCAACGCGGCCTCGTTCTTCGTCTCAGCGGTGCTGCTGACCCGCCTCGGCCAGCTACCACCCCCGCCTGGCCGCGCCGCTGGCGGGATCATGGCCGGCGCGTGGGAGGGGCTGCGCCATGCAGCCCGCGCTCCTGTGCTGCGGGCACTGGTGCTGGGCACCGTGGTGTTCGTGTCGTTCGCCGCGACCGACAACGTCGCCCTGGTCTTCCTGGTCAGGCGCAGCCTGCATGGATCCGCCGCCGGCTACGGCGTGACTGCCGCCGCGTTCGGCGCCGGGATGGCCGCGGCCTCACTCGCCCTCGCCGCCTGGGCGAACCGCCGGCCGGCCGCGCACTGGCTCATCGGCGGCATCAGCCTCGGCGCTCTCGGCACCGCCGCCACCGGCCTGGCCCCCGCCATTGTCCTCGCCGGCGCAGCCCAGGCCGCAGCGGGCGCGGGCAACACCGCGGACCTGGTCGGCACGGACACCCTAATCCAGCAGTCAGTGCCTGCCGGGCTGCTCGGCCGCGGTTTCGGCGCGGCCTACGCAGCCGCCCAACTGGCCTCCTCTCTCGCCTACGCCGCAGCGGCCCCGCTCGTCGCACTCACCGGCCCCCGCACCACGTTCCTCATCGCAGGAACCGGCATGCTCGCCGGCCTAGCCGTCATCGGCCCCGCCCTCACCAGCACACGCCACGAACTTCCCGGGCGCGAAGACCCCGCGGTCGGGCAAGCGCCCGCACCGGCTGGCGGTGGCAGATGAGGCTAACGCGAGAGTGCGTGGCGCTGGCGGAGCCGGTGGTTGGCCACGTTGACCTGGTTGGCGCAGCGGACGCTGCAGAAGTGGCGGCGGCCGTTGCGCGAGGTGTCGATGAAGACGGTGCCGCAGCCGGCCCGGCTGCAGGCCCGCAGCCGGGAGCCGCCACCGTTGTCGATGATGTGGGCCAGCCCGGCGGCGGTGAGGGCTTTCACCCGGGCGGTCAGGCCGGTGCGGACCGGTGCGTAGTGCAGGTGGAAAGGCAGGCCCGGCCCGTGGCTGACCAGCCTGGGGCGGCAGTCCGCGGCGATGAGCAGCGCGCCGGCGCGTTCCGCCTTGGCGGTCACGGTGCCGGCTTCGAAGACCCCGCGCAGGCGCCCGGTCCATGGCCGCAGCGCCGCCACCTGGGCGGTGGTGGTCACGGGCTGGTGGACGTCGTAACTGTCCAGCACCGCGGCGAGCGCTGGCGCCTCGGGCGAGGGGTTGTTGACCAGCCAGGCGGCGATGTGCGCACCGGCCACCGTGTAAGTGTTGAACTGCATAAGACCATTACAACATGATGACTTCGCCAGTGAAGCGAAGGTGAAGGGAGAGAAGCGTTCATGACCACACAGGACTACGGGCTGGCCCGGCGGATGTGGCACCAGCTGGAGCCGGTACACGCGGTGTTCTGGTATGCGCCGGAGGTGTCCGAGGAGGCGGCCGCCCTGGGATATGAGGTGGAGACCCGGTGGCCGGGCTACTTCGCGTGGCGGCTGGCGCCGCTGGGCGCGGCGGGTCCGCGGCTGGCCGCCTCGGCGTGCTACAGCTTCAGCCCGGACATGGTGGCCGGGCACGTGCCCGCGGCCTGGGCCGTGGCCTCCCCGCAGCGGATCCTGGCGGCGCGGGAACGGGCGGTCGACCGGATGTACCGGGCGCTGCTCGGCGGCCAGATCGGCTCGCCCGCCCTGGCCGAGGCGGCGGAACTGGCCCGCGACGCGGCGCTGGCGGCCGGCACCGCAGGGCGCACGCTCGCGGCCGCCACCGCGGACCTGCCCTGGCCCGGCGAGCCGCACCAGGTGCTGTGGCAGGCCATCAGCCTGCTGCGCGAGCACCGCGGAGACGGGCACATCACGGCGCTGCTAGCCGCCGGCCTGGACCCGTGCGAGGCCCTGGTGTCGTTCGCCGCCATCGGCGCCGCACCCGAGGAGACGTTCGCAAGCCGCGGATGGACCGCGCAGGAATGGTCGGCCGCCCGGGACCGGCTGGCGACCCGCGGGTGGATCGATGCCGCGGGCCACGCCACCGAGCGGGGCCGGGACGGCCGGGACGAGATCGAATGGCGCACCGACCGGCTGGCCGACGCCCCATGGCAGGTACTGGGCCCGGCCCGCGCGCAGCGGCTCGCCGAGCTGACCGGCCCCCTGCTCGGCGCCGCGTTCGAGTCCGGCCTGCTCCCCAGCCAGTCGACCCTGGGCATCGCCACCGTGCCACCGCCCGCCCCGCGGACCTGAAAGGAGAGACCACCGGTGCCCACGCCACGCCACCACACCACTGCCGCACCCGCCCACCAGCACATACACGCACAGCCCGGTCTCCTGCCCAGCTCGCCGCAGCCAGCCGCGGATCCTGCCCAGGGGCGGCCCCGTCCGTTGCCCGGGGGCCTGGTGGCCGTCAGCTTGTGGGGACTCGCACCGGTGGTCACCCGGGCCGCCGTTACCCACCTCGCCCCGGTACCGCTGCTGGTGCTCCGGCTCGGCGTGGCGGCCCTGGTGCTGCTGCCCTGGGCCATGCCCGTGTTCCGGCGGCTGCATCCGCGTTCGGCGGGCCGGCTCATGGTCGCTGGTGCCCTTGGCCTGATCGGCTACAACCTGCCCAGGAGGAAGACATGGAAATCCCGTGGACTGGACCGCCCGGGGATCTTGGAGGCTCTGATCTCCCACTTGGTATAGCTGCTCATCGCCCGGTCTCCTCTTCTGCCCGTTGTTTCAGGTAGATCTCATAGAGCTGCTCGGCGTGCGGGATCATCTCCGCATACCACCGGTTCCACTTGCCGGACTTGTCGCCGGCGACCAGGAGAATCGCTGAACGCCACGGGCCGGAGACGAACAGGATGCGGATCTCGCTGGTGCCGCTGGATCCAGGGCGCAGCTCCTTTATGTTCTTGATCTTCGAAGCGGTGGGATCGCCGCAGTCGACCTCGACGCCCTGCCCCACCTGCACTCCTTCACCCGCGGCATCCGCTGCGACCAGGCCGCCGTCACCAACGGGCTCACCGTGGCCCACAGCAGCGGCGCGGTCGAAGGCAACGTCTGCCGCATCAAAGCCCTCAAACGCCAGATGTTCGGCCGCGCCAACCTCGACCTGCTGCGAAAGAGAATCCTGCTCAGCACCTAACTCACGCAAAGTCACTAGTTCACGATCTTTGTGCCAGAGCCACTTTCCCTGGCCACGGACAAGATCGCCGACTCGGCGCTCGAGAGCCGTCATATGCAAGCGTCACGCGCGGCGCCCATATCAGCCATTCCAGTGCGTAGCGTGGACATCTGCTCGGAAGGGGGATGGGCCTCCTGGTTACGGTGGCGGCCGCGCGGCGGCCGCGAGCAGTATGCTCAGGTGATATGTCACGTAACGGCAAGACCGTCCCGGTGCCTGCCGGCGGGTGGCTCGACGGGGACCAGCAGCGGGCGTGGCTGGCCTATGTCCGGGTCCAGCTGCGGCTGGCGTACGAGATGAACCGCCAGCTCCTCGCCGACAGCGGCATGTCGCTGCCGGATTACGACGTGCTGACGGCGCTGAGCGTGGCCGACGGGGGGCGGATGCAGATCACGGTGCTCGCCGCCCAGATCGGCTGGGAGCGCAGCCGGGTGTCCCACCACGTGCGGCGGATGAGCGCCCGGGGCCTGGTGACATGCGGCTTGTCCGCCGCTGACAGGCGGGTCACCGAGGTGACCCTGACCGCCCGCGGGTGGCAGGCTCAGGAAGAAGCGGCGCCCGGGCACGTGGATCTTGTCCGGCGCCTGTTCTTCGAGGGGCTGCCGGAGGGCCTCGTGGGGCCGCTCAGCGAGGCACTGGAAAGCGTGTACGCCAACATCATTAAACAGGGCTCGCTCCCGCCGCCGGTCGACTGGCACCCGGCGGAGGGCTGACGAGGCGTCCCGCTCGTCATCGCCGGGCAAAGCGAAGGCGAAGTTGAAGTTGCCGCCCGCCTGGCCTGGACCGGCGCCGCGCTCCGCCGCGCCACCGGCAAGCCCGCCGAGGCCGGCATCCCCGCCGCCGGCACCGTGACCGGAGATCCCGCCTAGCGCGCCGATGCCAGGCGCCTGCATGCCGAAATCCAGCGGCACAGTCCCTTCGGCGAGATAGCCCAGGCTGTCGGCGGGGCCTCGCGGAAGCACGGTCCCGCTCAGCCGCAAAGCACCTGCGGCCGCCCCCGCGGGTGCCCGCGGCAGCGGGCAAACGGTCCCGGCGCGCCAGGCGGGACCTGCCCCGCAGGTCCGGGCCCGGGAAGCCTGGGAGCCGGCTCAGGCGACCGGGCACGCCGGCAACCTTCCCAGCCGATAATTACGTGACATATCACGTTGACAGTTACGTGACATATCACGTATGTTGCCGAGGAGAAGGTGACCGGCCCGCCGGGCCGGGACACGTGACCACCGGCCTGGGGAGCCTGGACATGAGACAGCGCAACCGTGATCTGGCGAGGCGGGGTACCGGCGCCATCACCTCCGGGAGCGGCCAGGTCACCAGGCCGGCGGGCCCGGTGGCCCTCGCGCGCAGGGGCACCGTGTTTCACCGGGTGGCGCCGGCGCAGCTGGCCTGCCGCATCGGCGCGCGGGCGCGGGCCGGGGAGCGCAACGCCTGGGCCGCGGTGGTCGCCATCGCGCTGGGGTCGTTCGCGCTGGTGTTCTCGGAGGTGATCCCGGTGGGGCTGCTCGGGGACATCAGCGGGCACCTGCGCGTCTCGATCGGGACCGGCGGGCTGATGGTGGTGGTGCCGGCCGTCGCCGCCGCGGTCGCCGCGCCGGTGCTGACCCTTTGCTCGGCCCGGCTGGAGCGGCGCAGGGTACTGGTCGGCCTGAGCGCGCTGGTCCTGGTCTCGGACGTGATCGCCGGCATCGCGCCGGGCATCGGGGTGATGCTCGCGGCCCGCGCCGTGCTGGGGATAGGCGTGGGCGGGTTCTGGGTGTTCGGGGCCGGGGCCGCGATCAGCCTGGTCAGCGAGCAGGCGCGGGGCACCGCGATGGCGGTGGTCAGCTCGGGGATCTTCATCGCGACCGTCGCCAGCTTGCCGGTGGCGTCGCTGATCGGCACGCTCACCACGTGGCGGGCCGCGTTCGCGGTCGCGGCCGTCTTCGCGGTGATCGCCGTGGCAGCCCAGCTCGCCGCGGTGCCGCTGCTGGGCCCCGGCGGCCGGCTCCGGCCCAGGTCGCTGCTGACGGTGGTCACGCTGCCGGTCTCACGGATAGGCCTGGTGGCGGCGGGCGCGATCTTCTTCGCCAACTTCGCCGCCTACACCTACATCGGCCCGCTGCTGCACACCCAGGCGGGCCTCGGCGCCAGCGCGATCACGCTGGTGCTGCTCGGGTTCGGCCTGGCCGGCGCGGCCGGCAACTTCACCGCCGGCGTCACCGTGCGCAGGCACCTGCGGGCCACCTTGATGGGCTCGGGCCTGCTGATGGCCGTCAGCGCGCTGCTGCTCGCGGCGGTCACCGGCGCCCGCCCGCTGACCATCGCGCTGGTGGCCGTCTGGGGCCTGGGCTTCGGGGCGGTGCCGGTGGCCGCGCAGAGCTGGATGGCCCGGGCGATGCCGGCCAACCTCGAAGGAGGCCTGGCCCTGTTCGTCTCCGCGCTGCAAGGCTCGCTGGCCGCCGGCTCGGCGGCCGGCGGCGTGATCTATGACGCCAAAGGACCGGGCGGCGCGCTCGCGGTGGCCGCGGCCGTCGCGGCCGCCGGATCACTCACCCTGCTGGGCCGGGCCGGCGCGGCCATCAGCTCTCCGCCAGCCGGCTCCGCCGATCTGGCCCGCGAGCGGGGCCGAGAGGTGCCAGCACCGTCGCGAGGCGCGATCGATACAGCAGGAAACGGAAACAGCGTGCAGCGAGCACGCTGAAGTTGCCGTTCGCGGCCCTACCCAGGCCGCTACCACAAGGAAGGAACTGCCATGCCCAACGCGGTTGTGATGACCGGGTACGGACCGCCTGAGGTGCTGAAGTGGGCCGGGGTCCCGCTGGCCGAACCGGGTGAGGGACAGATCAGGATCAAGGTCAAGACCGCCGGCATCAGCCCGACCGATCTCGCCCTGCGGGCCGGCTATCTCAAGGCCATCCCCCTCCCCGCTAACGCCGTGCTCGGCTTCGAGGCAGCCGGCACCGTCGACGCGGTGGGGCCCGGTGTCACCGGCACGTCCATCGGCGACGACGTCACGGCCCTGCTGTTCAGCCTGGGCGGTTACGCCGAGTACGCGGTGGCGTCGATCTGGGCCGGCAAGCCAGACGCCGTTTCGTGGATCGATGCCGCCGCGCTGCCCAGCTCGGCCGAGGCGGCCGTCGGTGTGCTGCGGCAGCTGGACGTCCAGAGCGGGGAGACGCTGCTGCTGTTCGGCGGCGGCGGATCGGTCGGCATCGTCGCGACGCAGCTCGCGGTCGCCCGGGGGGTCACGGTGATCAGCGCGGTCGGCGAGCACGACGAAACGCTCGCCCGCGAGCTGGGCGCCACGCCGGTGCGGTACGGCGCGGGCGTGGCCGGCCGGGTCCGCGCGCTAGGCGCGGTGGACGCCGTGTTCGACGCGGCCGGCAACGGTGTCCTGGCCGACGCGATCGCCCTGGCCGGCGGGCCCAAGCGGGTCACCACCTTGTCCGACCCGGCCGCCGCTGACTTCGGCGTCACGCTCTCCGAGCCCACGCCCGGCCGTGCTCCCGGCGCCCTGGATGAGACGATCGCCCTGCTGGCCGACGGCCGGCTCCGCCTGCGCGCACACAAATCCATGCCCATGCAGCAGGCCGCCGAGGCCCACCGCCAGCTGGAAAGCGGCACCGTCCACGAGCGCATCATCCTCACCCTCAACTAGCGCAGGCGGCAGAGCGGCGGCCAGGCCACCCGCCCGTTACATGCCGCCCGGGCGTGGATGGAGGCCCGGCTAGTGACAGCGGACGAGGGCGCTCAGCCGGGCGGGCTGAGCCCGGCTGACGGCACCGGCCCGCGCGAACTGCTCCGCTATC
>WNFC01001627.1_pt1 | contig 23812 bp, 19 predicted proteins | sample 5400541 | NCBI WGS metagenome assembly WNFC01 (sample SAMN13153342, study PRJNA577476) | soil metagenome | isolation source: 120 cm saprolite under Douglas fir tree site 2 hole 2 replicate 1 | place: USA:California | collected 2015-04-18
TCCTCGTGGAAGATGAGGAGCGTGAGGAGCGCCCCCATTCCCGCCGACGGCAGGCCGGAGAGGATGGTGAGCGGGTGGATGAAGCTCTCGTACAGGATGCCCAGGATCAGATAGATGACCAGCACGGCCGCCAGCAGGAGGAGCCCCAGGCCCTTGACCGAGGCCTGGAAGGCCTGCGCGGTGCCCTGAAAGCTCGTAGACAGCGTGGCGGGGAGGCGGAGTCCCCGCTCCAGCTCGCGGATCTCGGTGACGGCGTCGCCCAGCGGCACACCGGGCTTGAGGTTGAAGGAGATGGTCACGGCCGGCAGCTGGCCCAGGTGGTTCACGGTGAGCGGGCCCACCGTGCGCGTGAGCTTCGCAACGGCGTTGAGCGGGACGAGCTTGCCCGAGGTCGACCGTATGTAGAGCATGCCGAGCGCATCGGGGTCGCCCTTGAACTGCGGCAGGAGCTCCATCATCACCCAGTACTGGTTTGTCGGTGTGTAGATGGTCGAGACCTGCGGAGCGCCGTAGGCATTGTTGAGCGCGTTCTCGATCTGGCCCGCATTGACGCCCATGGCCGACGCCCGGTCGCGGTCGATCTCGACCAGCACCTGCGGGCTCGTCAGCTGGAGATCCGAGTTCACGTCGAGGAAGCCCGGCAGCCCTCGGACCTTGTCGAGGAGCACGGGCGCCCACTTGTAGAGGTCCGCGGCGTCGGCGTCCTGGAGCGTGTACTGGTAGGCCGCCTTGGTCAGGTTGCCGCCGATCCGGATCGTCGGCAGCTTCTGCGGGTACACGGTGAATCCGGGGATGCCCGTCAGCTTGGAGCGAAGCTCCTGGATGATCTCGTCCACGCCGGGCCGCTCCGCGCGCGGCTTGAGGCGGATGAAGAAACGCCCCGTGTTGGGCACGACGCTCGTGTTGCTGGCCCCTATCGAGGACATGAAGGAGTCGACGTAGGGCTGCTTGAGCACGATGGCGGCGGCTTCCCGCTGGTGCGCCATCATGCTGTCGAACGAGATGTCCTGCGCGCCCTCGGTGAAGGCGAAGATCTGTCCCGTGTCCTCGTCGGGGATGAACCCTTTCGGAATGACCATGAAGAGCGCCGCCGTCCCCACGATCGTAACCACGAAGACGCCGACGGTCACCGCCGGATGGCGAAGGACCACCTCGAGCGTCCGGCGGTAGGCGGCGAGCATGCCGTCGAAGACGCGCTCCGAGGCGCGGTAGACCGGACCGTGCGACGCGCCGGGCGGCTTGAGGAAGCGGCTGCACAGCATGGGCGTCAAGGTGAGGGACACCACGCCCGAGACGATGACGGCGATGCCGATGACGGATGCGAATTCGTGGAGCAGCCGGCCGACCACGCCACCCATGAACAGGACCGGGATGAACACGGCCGCCAGCGACAGCGTCATCGAGATGATGGTGAAGCCGATCTCCCGCGACCCGAGGAGCGCCGCCTCCATGCGGCCCATCCCATGCTCGATGTGCCTGACGATGTTCTCCAGCACGACGATGGCGTCGTCCACCACGAAGCCGACGGCGAGCGTCAGCGCCATGAGCGAGAGGTTGTCGATCGTGTAGCCGAGGGCGTACATGCCGGCGAAGGTGCCGAGGATGGACATCGGCAGGGCCAGGCTCGGGATGATGGTGGCGGAGACGTTTCGCAGAAAGAGGAAGATCACCAGGACCACGAGGGCGATCGCGACCAGGAGCGTGAACTGGACGTCGCTGACCGACGCCCGGATGGACACCGACCGGTCGTAGAGGATGTTGAGATTGATGGACGCGGGCAGCTGGGCCTGGAAGCTCGGAAGGATCTTCTTGATCGAGTCCACCACCTCGATGGTGTTGGTGCCGGGCTGACGCTGGATGGCCAGGATGACCGAGCGCTCGTCGTTGTACCAGGAGGCGACCTTGTCGGTCTGCACGCTGTCGAGCACGGTGCCGAGCTGTTCGAGCCTCACCGGCGAGCCGTTCCGGTACGCCACGATGAGCGGCCGGTAGGCGGCGGCATTGGTCAGCTGGCCCGTCGCCTGGACGTTGAACGACTGGAACTGCCCGTAGATGGTCCCGGTGGGCAGGTTGACGTTGGACTGGGCGACCGCCTGCTGCACCTCGTCGATGCCGACACCGAGCGTGGCCATGGCGCGCGGGTCGAGCTGGACGCGCACCGCGTACTTCTGCGAGCCGAAGACCTGCACCTGGGCAACGCCGCTGATGGTCGAGATCCGCTGCGCCAGGTTGGTCTGCGCGTACTCGTCCACCGTGTACAGCGGCAGCGTCGGCGAGCTGAGCGAGAGGTACAGCACCGGCTGGTCGGCCGGGTTGACCTTCTTGTAGGACGGCGGCGTCGGCATTCCGGGGGGCAGGAGCGGCGCGGCGGCCGCGAGCGCCGCCTGGATGTCCTGGGCCGCCGCATCGATGTTCCGGTCGAGGGTGAAGACCACCGTGATCTGGGTGAGGCCGAGGGCGCTGGTGGACGTCATCGAGTCGATGCCCGCGATGGTCGAGAACTGGCGCTCGAGGGGCGTCGCGACGGCGGAGGCCATCGTGTCGGGGCTCGCGCCCGGCAGGCTCGCGGCTACTTGAATCACCGGGAAGTCCACGTTGGGCAGGTCGCTCGCCGGCAGCTGTCGGTAGGCCAACGTGCCGAAGATGAGAAGGCCGGCCATGAGCAGCGTCGTCATGACCGGGCGGCGAATGAAGATGTCGGTGTTCATCTTGGCGCTGCCGCGGGGCTGGTTGGCGCTGCCGCGGGGCTGGTGGGCGTCTGGACGGGTTGCGCCGCCGGGGTCGGACCGGAGGGCTTCACGTCAACGCGCGCGCCGGAGACCAGGCGCATCTGGCCGTCCGTCACCACGCGCTCGCCCGCCTGCACGCCCTGCCGCACCACCGTGGTCGGCCCGAGGGCGAAGGCGACCTTGACGGGACGCGACTCGACGGTCGAGTCCGGCTTCACGACGAAGACGTACTGCCCTTGCTGGCCGGCCTGAATCGCCTGCGAGGGCACCACGAGGGCATTGAGCTCGGTGCGCACCGTCAGCGTGACGGTGGCGAATTGCCCGGGCCAGAGCGCGTTGTCCACGTTGTCGAAGGTCGCCTTGAGCTGGATCGTGCCAGTCGTCATGTCCACGGCGTTGTTGACGAAGCTGAGCGTGCCGCGCGCCGTGACCGTCTGCCCCTGCGGGGTCGCCGCGACCGCGAGCGGCCCTTTGCCCCGCGCCGTCTTGATCTCCTCGAGGAAGCGCTCGGGCACCGCGAAGACGACGTTGATCGGGTGCACGCGGTTGATGACCACGAGCGGATTGCCGATGTCGTTGGCCTTGACGACGTTGCCCTGGTGGATGAGCAGGTTGCCCGTCCGCCCCTCGATCGGCGCCCGGATCGCCGTGTAGCTCAGCTGGACTTTGGCGTTGTCCACGGCCGCCGCGTCGGCCTGCACGAGCGCCTTCTGGTTCGTCACCATGGCGCGATCGGCGTCCACCGTGGCCAGCGCCGACTTGTGCGCCGTGAGGATCTGGTCGTACTGCTCGCGCGCGATCAGGCCGCCCTGCACGAGCTTCTTGTAGCGCTCTTCTTCCACGCGCGCGTTGTCGGCCTGCGCCTGGTCGCGCGCGAGGTTGGCCTCGGCCTGCGAGACCGCCGCCTGGTGCTGGGCCATGGTCGCCTGCGCCTGCTGGAGCGCCGACTCGAAGGGCCGCGGGTCTATCGTGAAGAGAAGATCGCCCGTCTTCACCTCCTGCCCTTCGGTGAAATGGACCTTGAAGATCTGCCCGCTCAGAAGCGAGTACACGGACACGGTGGCGGACGCCTGGACGTTGCCGATGCCCTGGATCTGCACGGGCACGTCGCGGGCCTCGACGGCGGCCGCGGTGACGGGCACGGCGGGCGGCCTCGCCACCTTGGCCTTGGACTGCTCGCCCTCGCCGCGCGAGCAGCCGCCGAGCGCCAGCAACCAGACGCAGATCGCGAGAGCCACGGCCTGCCGGGGCGTCACCGCCGCACCTCCGAGGCCTGCCGATGGCGCAGAGGCCTGAGGCCGTCGGACAGCCGCCGGAGAAAGGCGGTGTGCCGGGTCACGAAGGCGCGGTCGGTCGGCCTGAGCCCGGTGAGCAGGCGCGTGAACTGCGGGAAGGCCGCCGGGAACGTCGTCAGCGCGACCATCGCGAGCAGGAGATGCCCGGGATCGAGGTCGGCCCGCAGCAGCCCGAGAGCCTGCCGCTCGCGCACCTGCCCCACCCCCGCCTGGAAGGCGGCGCGCCGCTCGGCGTCCCCGCTCACCACCCCGTCGGCCGAGCCGAGCGCCTCCCACTCCATGAGCCGCACCCAGTCACGGTCCCGGCAGGCGCTGTCGAACCAGAACGCCAGGCTCTCCGCCGCGTCGGCGGGGGCCGTCACGGCCCACTTGGAGCGCTCGCGCACCTTCCGGGCGAGGATCTCGCGGAAGAGACTCGCCTTATTTCCGAAGTAGTGGTAAAGCATCCGCTTGTTGATGCGCGCGCGCCGCGCGATGCGGTCCACGCGCGCGCCGGCGAAGCCCTTGTCGGAGAATTCCCTGAGCGCGGAGGCGAGGATGCGCTCTCGGGTGCGCTCCGGGTGGCGCCCGACGGGGTGCTGGCGGGATCGTAGCAGGGAAAGCGTAGCCATAGCTCAAGTAACTAATTAGATAATAACCTGGCGGCGGGATCCGCGCAAGGAGCCCGGCCCCTTCACACTTCTTTACACGCTGGACACACGGGCTTGACCCGCGGGAGTGATACGGTAGCTGTATGGCGCACCGCACGACCGCGCTCCTCGTCGACGACGACGCCCGCCTCGGCGCACTGGTGGCGGAGTACCTCGGCAAGCACGAGATCGACGTCGCGACCGCGGGCGATGGCCCGCGCGGCCTCGCCGCGCTCCGGAAGAGCCGCCCCGACCTCGTCTTGCTCGACCTGATGCTACCGGGCATGGACGGCCTCGAGGTCTGCCGCAAGATCCGCGCGACGGCCGAGTGGGCCGGGCTGCCCGTCATCATGCTCACGGCCAAGGGCGAGGACGTGGACAAGGTGGTCGGCCTCGAAGTGGGTGCGGACGACTACCTCGCCAAACCCTTCAACCCCCGCGAGCTGCTGGCGCGGATCCGCGCCGTGCTGCGACGGGCGAGCCCCGCCGCCACGCCGGCGCGGCTGCGGGTGGGTCGGCTCGAGCTCGACTTCGCCGCCCGCGAGGTGACGGTGAGCGGCAAGCGGCGCGTGCTCACCCATCACGAGTTCGAGCTCCTCGCCACGCTCGCGCGCGCGAGCGGCCGCGTGCTCTCGCGCGAGCAGATCCTCGACACGCTCAAGGGCGAGAGCGAGCCTTTCGACCGGTCGATCGACGTCCACGTCGCCAAGCTCCGCGCCAAGCTCGAGCCCGATCCCAAGGAGCCGCGCTATATCAAGACCGTGCGCGGCGTCGGCTACATGCTTGCGCGCGAGGCCGACTGAGTTGCGCCGCCTCTTCGCGCGGATCTACCTCCACTTCCTCGGCGTGCTGCTGGTGGTCGCGGTCGCGGCCAGCCTCGTTTTCGCGTTGACCGCCCGCAGCGCATTCGTTCAGGAATCGTCCTGGCGAACGTCGCGTCACGCGGGCAGGCTCGTGGGCGAGGCCTTCCGCAGCCCGTCCGAGCTCGCGCGCCACGTGAAGCAGCTCCATGACGAGCTCGACATCGACCTGGTCGTCCGTGACCTCGAGGGACGCGTCCTCGCCACCGCCGGGCCCGAGCCGCCCGATTTCACCGCCGAGGAGCTCGCCCAGGCGCGGACCGGCCGGCGCATCGTCCATCCGAACCCGCCCTGGTCGACGGTGGGCCCGGTGCGCGAGCCCGGAACCGGCGTCGTCATCGGCACCATCGCGAGCGCGGCGCACCCGCGGCCCCGCTGGGCAGCCCTCGGGCGTCCCGCCCTGATCCTGAGCCTGGTCCTCGCCGTCATCGGCATCGCTTCCGCCCTCCTCGCGCGCCGCATCTCACGCCCCATCGAGCGCTTGACCCAGGCGGTGCGCCGGCTGGGCGCCGGCGACCTCGCCGCGCGCGTGCCGGTGAGCGAGCGGAGCGGGGCGGATGAGCTCGCGGAGCTGACGCGGTCCTTCAACGACATGGCCGAGCGCATCGAGCGGCTGGTCGCGGGACAAAAGGAGCTCATGGCCAATGTCTCGCACGAGCTCCGCTCACCCCTGACGCGGATCCGCGTGGCGCTCGAGCTTCTGCCGCGCGAGGGCAGCACGGACGCGAGGATCAAGGATGTCGAGTCGGATCTGGACGAGCTCGAGCGCCTGATCGAGGACGTGCTCACCGCGACGCGGCTCGAGGCGACGGGGGTCCCCCCTCGCCTCGCGCGGACCGACGCGCGCGAGGTTCTCATGGAGGTCGCCGAGCGCGCTGGCGGCGATCCGCGGCTGGCCGCCGGTGGCGTGCTGGTCGCAGGAGGCCTCGCCATCGAGCTCACGGCGGATCGGGCGCTGCTGCGGCGCGCGCTCTGGAACCTCGTGGACAATGCGGCCAAGTACGGCTCTCCGCCCATCACGCTCCAGGCCGAGCGACGCGGAGACCACGTCGCCCTCTCGGTCACGGACCAGGGCGACGGCATAGCTCCGGCGGAGCGCGAGCGGGTGCTGGCGCCCTTCTACCGGCTCGACAAGGCGCGCACGCCGGGCGAGGCAGCGAGCGGCTTCGGCCTCGGCCTGACGCTGGCGAGCCGCGTGGCCCAGGTCCACCACGGCGCCATTACCATCGGCCCCGCCGAGACAATCGGCGGAACCGAGCGCGGCTGCCGGGTGACGCTGACGTTCCCGATTGCCCCGGCGGGAGTACCATAGGGCCAGGGAAGGGGGACGACCATGAAGATACCGACCGCGATGATCTCGATGACCCTGGCGCTGCTCCTGACGGGCGCCGCGCAGGCTCAAACCCAGCTTCAGACGATGCCGTCGGGCCCGCGGGGCGGCGCCGTCAGAGCCGGCGTGACGCGGCCTGCCATGGTCAACGCACCTGTGGTCCCGGTCAAGCACCCGTCCTTCGTGCGATCTCCGTTCTTCTTCCGGCATCCTTTCTTCTTCGGCTCCGGTCACCTCTTCACGTCGGGCGAGCCCTCCGTTCCCCAGACCTACCTCTATTCCTACGCGTATCCGGTTTACGTCCAGAATCCGGTCTACGACCAGCAGGCGCAGTACTGGGCGTACTGCCGGAGCCCCCAGGGCTACTACCCCTACGTCTCCGAATGTCCCGGGGGATGGCTCCCGGTCGCGCCGACCTCTCCGCCGCCTCCGCTGGGGCCGGGGCAGACGTCGCTCGACGCCGGACAACGGCCGAGAGAGGCTCGGAGCGGTGGTGATTCCATCGAGGAGATCCGCGCGCGGATCGCGCGCTCGCGCGCCGACTAGAGCTGCTTCAGCATCGTCTCGGCGTCGCTGACCTCGAACTTTCCCGGCGCCTCCACGTTGAGGGCCTTGACCACACCGTCGTCGACGAGCATCGAGAAGCGCTGCGCGCGGACGCCCATGCCGCGGGCCACCAGGTCGAACTCGAGCCCGAGGGCCTTGGTGTAGGCGGCGCTGCCGTCCGCCATCATGCGCACCTTGCCGGCGGCCTTCTGGTCCTTGCCCCACGCTCCCATGACGAAGGCGTCGTTCACCGCCATGCACCAGATCTCGTCCACCTTCTTGGCCTTGAGCTTGTCGTAGTTCGCCGTGTAGCCGGGCACGTGCTTGGCCGAGCACGTGGGCGTGAACGCGCCGGGCACGCCGAAGATGACGATCTTCTTGCCCTTCGCGAGGTCCGAGACCTTGAAAGCGTTCGGCCCGATCGTGCAGCCCTCTCTCTCGGTCTCGATCATCTCCGTCAGGGTGCCGTCGGGCAGCTTGTCGCCAACCTTGATCGCCATGGGTATCCTCCTGAGATCTGTTGAGCGTCCTGGATACGGGAAAACCCGGCAGCGATGCCGGGCGGCCTCCAAGACTACCCGCACGAGGGCCACGTGTCTAGCGGTGGGCGATGACGCGGACCGGGCTGGGCGGTCGGTCGCCCCGGCAAGCGACGGATTAGAGCAGCGCGCCTTCGTGGCGAAGGAGCCACTGCTTGCGTGGGAGCCCACCGCCATAGCCCGTGAGCGCGGCGTTGCTCCCGATCACGCGGTGACACGGGATGACGATGGCCACGGGGTTGCGCCCGTTGGCGAGCCCCACCGCGCGGGGAGCGGCCGGGCGGCCGATGGAGGCGGCGAGCTGGCCGTAGGTGCGCGTCGCCCCGACCGGTATGGTACGGAGCGCCGACCACACCGTTCGCTGGAACTCCGTGCCGCCCGGGTCCACCGCGACGTCGTCGAGCGAGTGGAGATCGCCGGCGAGGTAGGCGCGGACTCTCTCGCTCACGCCGAGCGGATTCGCGTGGGACTGCAGCGTGAAATCCTCGAAGCGGCGCGTGAGGAAGTCCTTCATGCGCCCTTCGCAGTCGCCGAAATCGAGCGCGCAGAGCGCCCGATCGTCCGTGACGATGACGATGGGCCCGAGCTCGGAGTCGATCGTGTCGGTCCTGAGGTCGACCGTGCGCGGAGGCATGTCAGGCCGGCGTATGCGTGAAAGGCAGCTTGGCGAACCGCGCGCGCTCGACCTCGATCACCAGCACCACCCGCTGCTCCGGGTTCTGCCGCATCGGGAACTCCTTGCCGGTGTACTTGCGCGAGATGCGGTCCATGATCTTGAAGTCGGCGTCCTTCCATCGCTCGGCCACCCGGCCGCGGAGCTGCGCTTCGACGTAGGGGTTGCCGAAGGCAACCACCGAGAGCGCCACGCGCCCATCCCGCCGCGTGTTCTTGGCCTTGAGCGAGCCCTCCCCGGTGGCAATGAGAATGCGGTCGCCCTCGAGGTCGACCCAGACGGGTGCCGACTGCGGCGAGCCGTCCGGCATCAGCGTGGCCAGATGCGCGAAGTTGGCGCTGCGGATCAGAGCCTTGACGTCGTCAGACAGCGGAATGCCCATGCCCTGCTCCTCCTAGAGCGACTCGGCTTCGTGGCGGGCGCCGCCAGGCTCCGGCGAGCAGCCCCAAGGTGTGACACCGGCTGCCGTCACCGGGCGCGCAGGGCTATGATGAGCTTCCGTTGTCCCGCTGCAGGATCACCACGCCGCGCTCGCGCAGGTTGACGTCCACCTCCTGGTGCCGGCGGCGGTCGCCCTGCCGGCGATCGCTCGGTGGAGCGTCGCCGCGCTGGCGGCGCTCGCTCACGCGGCGGTCCATGATGATGCGGATCCGCTCCTCGTGGCTGAACGCGCGCTGGAGATAGTCGTAGAGCTGCGGATTGTATCGGGCGACGACGAAGATTTCTCCGAGCTTCATCATCTCCTCCCCGCATTTCTTGACCCAGTAGGGAACGTCCATGCCCCGGAACAGCAAGAAAGCGGTCACGAGATTGTCCTCGGCCCCCGCCCGGTCGCCGGCGAGCCGCATCGTCCGCCCGAGACCCAGCTTGGCATGGGCGACCACGGGCTGCATGCGCAGCTCCTCGGCGATGCCGAGCGACTGGCGGTAGTGCTGCTCGGCCTCCGCAAGCGCGGGCACTTCACCCTGGGATGCGATATCGCCGAGCAGCCGCCACGCCCATGCCTGGTGCCCGCGCTCCTTGTGCGCGACCGCGAGATCGAGGGCGTGCAGGGCCATTGCGCGCGCCCGCTCGCCCTCGCGCGCAGCGAGAAGACCCTCGGCCCAATGCAGCGTCCACAGCGCGAGGTACGCGTTGACACCCAGCACCTCGCTCAGGTGCACCCCGTCCTCGAGCAGCGGCATGGCCTCGGCGAGCCTGCCGGACAGCGCCAGGCCGAGCCCGAGCAGCGAGGAGGGGATGGGCCGCCAGACGTCGAGATGCTTCTCGCGGCAGGCCTCGAGGCTCGGCTGGAGGAGACCGAGCGCCCGCTCGAGGTGCCCGCGCCGCAGCCAGACCAGCCCCGCGAGGGTGCGCGCGATGGTCTGGCCGTACACGTGTCCCGCTCCGTCCGCCGCTCGCATCGCCTGGTCCACGCAGGCGTCCGCGGCGTGAAAGTCGCCGAGCTCCGCCAGCGTCCAGGCCAGCCACCCGCTCGAGGTGACGTAGGAGATGGCCGACTGGTCGGCGGCAGTCCCGCGGGCCTCCACGAGCGCGTCCACGTTCTGCCGCAGGATAAGCTCCGCGCGCCGGTACTGGCCCTGCGCGTGGAGCGAGAGGCCGAGGTACCCTCGGGCGAGCGCTTGCAGGGCGAGATCCTGGGTCGCGTCCGCGATGCGGAGACACCGCTCGCCGTAGTCGATCGCGAGGTCGGGCTCGCCATTCAGGTAGTGATAGTTGACGAGGTAGCTGTACACGCGCGCCTGGCGCGTCTCGTCGCCCAGCTCGGCGCCCAGCTGCTCGGCCTCCTTCGACAGCTGGAGGACCTCGCGCAGCCGTCCCAGCTGGAGGAGCGGCGGCCGCAGCTCGAGGCGGATGTCTATGGCCTGCTCGAGCTTGGCGCGCCCCTCCGGCTGGTGGGTGAGGGCCAGGAGCGCCTGCTCGAGGAACGCGACGGCTTCCTGGTTGCCGGCGCGCGAGGTGGCCTTCGCCCCCGCCTGGCGGAGATAGCCGATCGCCTTCTCCCATGTTTCCCCGCGGACGGCGTGGTGCGCCAGGCGCTCGACCTGCTCGCCGAGGCGGTCGGCGTAGAGTCGCTCGAGCGCGTCCACGACGCGCGCGTGCAGCGAGCGTCGCCGCCCCGTGACCAGGCTGCCGTAGGCGACGTCATGGGTGAGCATGTGCTTGAAGGTGAACTCCAGCGCGGGAAAGAGCGTCGTCTCGTACACGAACTCGGCCGACTGCAATCGCATGAGCCCGGTGCGCAGCGCCTCCTCGGGCATATCGGCGATGGCGTCGAGGAGCGCGAAGGGTACGTCCTTGCCGATGACGGACGCCGCCTGCAGCAGGCGCTTGTCTTCGGGCTCGAGCCTGTCGATGCGCGAGGCGAGGACCGCCTGCACCGTAGGCGGCATCTGCAAGGTCTCGACGGGTTTCGCGAGGCGGTACTGCCCGCGATCGCCCATGAGCGCGCCGATCTCGACCAGGGATTGAACGCACTCCTCGAGGAAGAACGGGTTGCCCTCGGTCTGCGTCACCAGCAGCTGCTTGAGCGGCGTCAGGGCCACGTCGTTGCCGAGGATGGCCTGAAGGAGCTCGTCGGCGCTGTCGGGCTGGAGCGGGTCGATGCGGAACTGCGTGTAGTAGCTCTTGCTGCCCCACCCGTGAGTGTATTCCGGTCGGTAGTTGACCATCAGCAGCATGCGTGCCGCGGGCAGGCTCTCGACCAGGCTGTCGAGGAAGGCCTGCGTCTCCCCGTCCAGCCAGTGGAGATTCTCGAAGATCACGAGGAGCGGCTGCACTTGGCTCTCGCGCAGCAGCAGGCGCTTGAGCGCGTCGAGGGTCCGGCGCCGGCGCTCGCGCGGCTCGGTCTCCTGTTCCGCCTCCTCCGTGGGCACGTCGAGGAGCCCCAGGAACACGGGAATGGTGGCGCGCAGGCTGTCGTCGAGCGTGAGAATCTTGCCGGTGACCTTCTCGCGGATGCGCCGCTGGTCGTCGTGGTCCTCGATGCCGAAGTACGTCTTGAGCAGCTCGCTGACGGGCAGGTACGAGGTCATGCGCCCGTAGGACACGGGCGAGCTCTCGAGGATGAGCCAGCCGTGCGTGCGGTGCGAGTGCGTGAATTCCCAGAAGAGGCGCGACTTGCCCACGCCGGGCTCGCCCGACACGGCCACGATCTGCCCCTGCCCCGCCCGCGCTCTCTCGAGCGTCTCGCGCAGCCGCCCCAGCTCGCCGTCGCGGCCCACGAAGGGCGTGAGCCCGCGCGCCGCCGCCGCCTGGAGCCGCGAGCGGACGGCGCCGGCGCGGATGATCTCGAAGATCTCGACCGACTCGGCGAGCCCCCGGATCGGCACCGGGCCCAGCGGCTTGACCTCGATATACCCTTCGGCCAGCCGCAGCGTGTCCTTCGTCATGAGCGCCGTGCCCGGACGCGCGAGCTGCTCCATCCGGGCCGCGAGATGCGTGGTCTGACCGATCGCGGAGTAGTCCATGTGCAGATCGCTGTCTATGGCGCGGACGACGACCTCGCCCGAGTTGAGCCCGACGCGGATCTGCACATCGATGCCCTGGCTCCGGCGCAGCTCGTCGGCGTACCAGCCCACCGTCTCCTGCATGCGCAGCGCCGCGTGGCACGCCCGCACCGCGTGATCCTCGTGGGCGACCGGCGCGCCGAAGAGCGCCATGATCCCATCGCCCATGACCTGGTTGACCGTGCCCTCGTAGCGGTGGATTGCCTCCATCATCCGCTCGAGGACGGGGTCGAGAATCCGTCGCGCTTCTTCCGGATCGCGGTCGGCCAGGAGCTCCATCGAGCCCTTGACGTCGGCGAAGAGCACGGTCACCAGCTTCCGCTCGCCCTCGAGCTGGGAGCGCGTGGTGAGGATCTTGTCGGCGAGGTGCTTCGGGGTGTAGCTCTGCGGATCGCCGAAGCGGCTCCCCGCCGCCGGAGCGCCCGCCGTCAGCGCCGCGCCGCAGCCGCCGCAGAAGCGCGCTTCCGCCGCCACCTCGGCGCCGCAGCTCGCGCAGGCGCGCGCGAGACGGGCGCCGCACTGCTCGCAGAACCGGGCGCCCTCGCGGCTACTAGCCTGGCAGCGCGGACACGTCACGTCACAGCCTCCTGCTCGGACGCAATAGGGATTACATCTCGGCCCCGGAATATTCCGCGAGTGTAGTCCTCGCGCTCGGCGGGGTCAAGCCGCACCGGGTCTACGACGCCGCCAAAGCGTGCGGGGAACGCTCCACCACGCGGACGAACGAGATCAGAAATGGGCGCCCAGACTCGCCAACGGCGCGGCCGACTGTAAGCATATCCGACGTGGCGCAACGCCTCACCGGCCATTGTTCTTGACAAGGTGTTCGGCAGGATCTACTAATCTCACGACCCGTGCGCCCAATTCCGAGAACCCTGGCGGCACGTTGGTGGATGCTCCTCTCCGCCGTATACCTGACGGCGTGCGCGAGCCCGTCCGGTCCGGTGCCGCTCGTCATCACGAGCCACACCCCCGTCAAGGCCACCGCCACCCAGCTCCGGGAAGGCGTGGCCCAGATGGTCAAGGACTGGTCCGACGCCAAGGCACGCATCGAGGACATCCACACGCGCCGCGTCGTCGAGATGATGGCGATCGAGGCCGACATCGCCTTCCTGGAAGAGGCGGCCAAGATCGATCCGCAGCCGACGTCGACTGGCCTGGATGCGGGCCGGCTGGAACGGCTCCTCGATCTCAAAGCTCCGAAGCAGACCTTCGAGCAGGAGCTCACCCAGGCCCTCGAGCCTCCGAAGCCGCCGCAAGAGATCGTGCGATATTTTCGCAGCGTGTGGCCGACCGCGCAGGAGACTTTCACCCCGGACGAGGTCGCTCGAGCGTCGACGCTCTGGAACCAGCTCAAGGACCTCACGGGAGCTGACATCCAAAGTGGGCCCGACATGGCCAAGTGGCTGGTCGATCGGAAGCTCGGCTCCTGGAGCGAGCTCGTGGTCCGCTTCGCCAGGCGCGACGCGCAGGGCCGGCTGGTGGATGGTGTCATGGTGCTGGACGCCGTGCGCAGCGCCGCGCGCGACCTTCGCGTGGCCCCCCCGGATATCCCTCAGCTCGAGGTCGTCGGCGCTCAAGCCATCGCGAGGCTGCGCCACCGGCGGGAACAGTTCCCTGCCGTGGACCAGCTCCTGAGCAACCTGCTCACGATCTCGCGGGATCTGGACACGTACCTGCAGAATGACGTCGACGCCATCCACTGGAAGGAGCTGGGAGAGGCGATCGGCAAGGGTCAGACGCTCTCCAACGACGTTCGAGGCGGCGGCAAATGAGCACGCATCGGGCCCGGCCCCATCGAACCTATTCCCATCGAACCTATCCCCATCGAACCCATCCCCATCGAACCCATCCCCATCGAATCCATCCATGGAGGGCCGCGGTCACATGGGTAGGCCTGGCGCTGGGTCTGACCGGGTGCTCACTCTTTGCGGCACCCCATCCCGGCGGCGCGCCGCTCCGCGCCTCTCTCGCCGGCGAGGCGCTCTACGCCGGGCCCCTGAAGGACCAGCCGAAGGATCTGGCTCTCCTCGGCGCCCGGTGCAACCCGGAAGCCGGCGGCAACGGGAAGGACGCGTGCCGGTTTGACGACCACACGAGGAGAGCGGCGAATCTGGGCGGCATTGTTCTTCTCGAGCCCACGGAGGCCGGCGCGAGCCTTCGCGCGCCCTGGATCAAGTGGACCCAGCTCTACCGGGGCTGGGATGCGGCCTTCGGTCACGAATACAAGATCTCCGATATGTTCGGCCCCGGAAAGATCCCGGAGCTGTTCTGGGCAGAAGGAGAGAAGGATTCCTACACGCCGCTCTTCCGGGCTTTCCGCAACTTCGACGAGGTGACACGCTTCGAGCTGCCGCTCGACCAGGATCGGCTTCGCTACGATCTGTCGAAACGCGGCCGCCAGGTGATCGCCGGGCGGATTCGCGTCCTCGTCAAGAAGTACGAGAGCGCAGACTCGAGCGACAAGGCGGACCTCGAGCGGCAGATCCGCGCCTATCTCGAGCTGCTGACCGTCTCTGACCAGCGGGCCGACGAGCGCGTGCGGAGGCTGGACGCGCTGGCCAAGCAGGAGGCCCAGCTCTACGCGGCGCTCGCCGACACCACGCGAACGCTGGCAGGCCTCCAGCGCAACATCACGAACCACCTGATGAAGGTGGATCTCGTCCTCTCGGCCGAAGAGGCCAAGGCGCTGGCGGAAGCCGCCAAGGAACAGCTGGGCCGGATTCGTGAGGCCATCGATGCGGGGCGCAAGGCGGAGCTGGAGGCGCAGCAGAAGGCCAAGGCGCCCGAGTGGGCGGACAAGCTGCGAGAAACCCTCGAGAGCCTCAAACCGAAAACGGGGAAGGAGTAGCCGGCGATGGCCGAGACAGAGCGCCTGGCGGCCCTGAGGCGGTGTCTTGTGGAGTACCGTTCTCAGCGAGCGGCGATCAACGGGCAACTACCGGTGGCGTCCGGCGAGGAGCGTGTAACCCTCGCCGCGCAGTCGAAGGTGGTCACGAGGAAGATCGAGCAGACCGAGATCGAAATCGGCTTCATCGAGGATGTCAACGGCCTGATCCAGCGCTACACGGAATTGCAGCAAGAGGCGCTCGACAGCGCCCGGACCGAAAGCGACCCGGTCCGCCAAAAGGCATTCGAGGATCGCGCCGCCCTCTGCAGGGCCGTGGCCGAAGAGGCGCTGGAGAAGAAGCAGGAGGTCAAGCCCATCCCGCCCGGCACCCTCGATCAGATCCTCAAGGATCTGCACACCGCCGCTCAGCAGGCCAAGAAGACCGTGGACTCCATCAACAACGCGATCGCCATCACCAACAAGGTGCTGGACGTGCTGATCATCCTCGCAAAGGCGGCCGCCAAGTTCGCCGTCTGACGAGCGGGGACCACCGTCAGGCGGGCGGCTCGGGGCTGGGGCCGTGGCTCCGGCGAATGCGCACCTGGACGTCTCTGACCACGTCACGCTCGAGCTCGATGCGCGTCTCTTGAACGAGAACCTCCCACGCTTCGACGGTGGCGAGCCATTTCAGGTGCCGGCGCGTTCTGGGCACCGCGCGCCAGCCGCGGTAGATCAGCACGCGGCGGTCCGGCTGGTCGAGCCGCTCCTCCTCCTCGACCTCCGTCCCGCACAGCCGTAGCACGTCTTCGCGCGTCGTCTTGCCCGGCACGATGCGGCTCAGCGTCTCGGGCGCGAGCACCACCCCCCGCGCCCGCGTGGGCGCCCCCGCGGTGCCCAGGTGCAGTCGCGCCCGCACCCTCGCCACCAGTCCCGGCATCGCGCGCCCGATCGCGGGGCCGAGCGCGGGCCCCGCGGACAGCAGGAGGAGCGGAATCAACACGATCATCAGCCCCTGCAGTCGTGAGAAGTAGCCGAACTGCACGGTCAGGTGCTGGGGTGCGATGCCCTCGGCGGAGCCCATGAAGAGCGAGATGACTTCCGTGCTCTGGAGATTCTCGCTGAGCCGGCGCATGGTCGTCGGCGGATAGATCTGCTCGATACGCAGGTGGTCCGCGTCCGTGAAGTGCGCCACCAGCTCCGCGGGCGCCTCGGCGAGGCCCACCGCCCGGTCGCGGTGCTCGGCGTACATGGGAAAGATCGGACGATCACGCACCTCGTGGTACGACAGCGAGAACTCGTGGCGCTCTCCGGTGAACAGGGTCTCGAGCCAGTGGAGCTTGCGCGGCTTGATGACGCCGGCCATCCGCATGTGCAGGCTCATCATGAAGGTGACGTTGGCCATCTGGGGCGTCCACGGGATGCGGATCCAGGTCCCCGCCGGGCTCAAACCCAGCGCGTGACTGTCCTGGACGAAGACCACGTAGGGCGCCTCGCCGACAGGCTTGGGCGCGGCCTCCACTCCCTCGGCGTAGATGTTCTGGGCGTACAGCGGCAGCCGACCCGCGTCCAGCACGGTGAACCCGCGCGCCTCGACGTACTGGGCGAGCGCGTCGTCCTTCTTCCCGGTACCGAGCGGGCTCGTCACCTCACCGGGCCAGAGGAGGAAGATGTCCTGCTCGATCCCCACACGACTCTTGCCGGGCGGGATGTCGAGGGCCCAGCGCACCTCGAGCTCGACCGGCGTCAGCGCCGGAGTCACGGTGGCTCGGATAGTCAGTGGGCCGACGGCGAACGGCGGATCCGGACGCGAGGCGATGAAGATTTGCGCGCGAGCAGGAGCGGGCGTGAGCGTCGACAGCAGCGCCGCGAGGAGCAGGAAGCGCCGAGCCCTGGTCACCGGCCGATGATAGCAGACCTGTGATAGGCTCGGCCCATGCGTGCCACCTCCGCGATCGCCGAGTTCATCGCCAAGAGCCGTTGGGAGGACTTCCCCGCCGGAGCGGTGGACGCGGCCCGCCGGGCCATCCTCGATTGCCTGGGTGTCATGCTGGCGGGATCCGTCGAGCCGGCGGCCCGCATCGTCACCGACATCGCCCGCTCAGAAGGCGGCGCGCCACTCGCCACCGTGGTGGGCACGCCGCTCCGCACCGGCGCCGTCTGGGCCGCGCTCGCCAACGGCACCGCGGCGCACGCACTGGACTTCGACGACACAAACTTCGCCATGATGGGCCATCCCACGGCGCCCGTGCTCTCGGCGGCGCTCGCGGCGGGAGAGCTGGCGCTGGCCGACGGCCGCGCCCTGGTGCACGCCTTCCTGCTCGGCTTCGAGGTGGAGACCACGCTGGCCGAGGTGCTCAACCCGGCGCACTACGAGAAGGGATTTCACGCCACGGGCACGCTCGGCACCATGGGCGCCGCCGCGGCGGCGGCGCGCCTGCTCGGCCTCGATGCGACGCAGACCCGCACCGCGCTCGCCATCGCGGCCAGCCAGGCCTCGGGACTCAAGGAGAACTTCGGCACCATGACCAAGCCCTTCCACGCCGGGCACGCGGCGCGGAGCGGCGTGCTTTCAGGGTTGCTCGCCTGCGAGGGCTTCACCGCCTCCGAGCAGGCGCTCGAGGGGCCGCAGGGCTACTTCGCCGTGCTGGGCGCGGGCAAGCGCGAAGAGCGCGCGCTCGAGACGCTGGGCGCGCCGTGGAAGATCCTTAAGACGGGCGTGGCCGTCAAGCCCTACCCGTCCTGCGCCTGCACGCACTCGATCATCGACAGCGCGCTCGAGCTCAGACGCATCCATGCCATTGCCCCCGAACAGGTGGAGCACGTCACGGTCGGCGTCGGCGCGTCCGTTCCGCGGATCCTCATCCACTCGAATCCACGGAGCGGGCTCGAGGCCAAGTTCTCCGGTGAGTTCTCGGCGGCGGCGGCGCTCTGCGAAGGACGCGTGGGCATCGCGACCTTCCGCGACGACAAGACGGACGATCCGGCGATCAAGGCCCTGATGAAGCGCGTCCGCGTGGTGGTGGACCCGGAGATCCCGGGCGAGGGCGACCAGCACGTGTGGACGCGCGTGACCCTGCGTCTTCGCGACGGCCGCGAGGTCAGTGTCGCGCCCCGGCCCGTGCCCGGCCATCCGGGATCGCCGCTGTCGCTCGATCAGCTGAGGGAGAAATTCAGGGATTGCGCGCGCATCGCCCTGCCGGACGACCGCGTCGAGTCCGTCCGCCAGATGGTCGAGGACCTCGACGGCTGCCCCGACCTTCGGAGCCTCACCGCTATTCTCAGCTAGATTCGCAGCTCCCCTTCTAGCACCGGCACCACGCTTCCTCCGACGCGGATCTCCGTGATCGTCTCGGCCTGCATCGCGAGGCGGATGTGGAGGAAGCTCTGGCGCCCCATCTTCGTCCCCTGCTCGCTCACGATGCTCACTGACGCGCCCTTTCACACGAGGCCGTTCAGCACGAGGTAGGCGCCGAGCGGGCCGCTGGCCGAGCCGGTCGCGGGATCTTCGGGGACGCCCGAGGTGTGGGGCGCGAACATTCTCGAGTAGACGCGGCCCTCCGCGGGATCCGGGTCCGGAGCGAAGATGAAAACGCCGAGGTGCGGCCTGTCTCCCATGGCGTCGAGCAGCGCGCGCCCGTCGAGCGCGGCGCGGTCCACCGCCGGCCGGTCGCGAAGCGGGACGAAAAGAAACTTGTTGCCCGTGGACCCGGCCTGGATGGGCGCGCCGGGCCAGAGGTCCGCCTCGATGAGACCGAGAGCCCTCGCGACGGCGTCGCGATTGCCAAGCGCGGGATCGAAGGTCGCGGACCCCTGCGTCATCCAGATGAAGTCCGGCCGCGACGGGCTGCCCTCGAGCTCGACGGGAACGGGGCCGATCCTTTCCTCGAGGACGAATCGTGAGGCGCCTTCGGGCGCTATCCCGTGCGCGGCCAGCACCCACGCGGTGCCGACGGTCGGATGCCCCGCGAAGGGCAACTCGCGCGCGGGCGTGAAGATCCGGAGCGCGGCAACGCAGTCGGGGCGCGACGGCGGGAGGAGGAAGACCGTCTCCGACAAGTTCATCTCGCGGGCGATCTTCTGCATGACCGCGTCGTCGAGCCCGCGCGCGTCCAGGAGCACGGCGAGCGGGTTGCCGCCGAACACGCGGTCCGTGAACACATCGACCTGCACGAAGCGGTACGAGGGCGAAGACATGGCGGTCATCGTACACCACCCCTGGTTCACTCAGGCCTCGCCTCGCGGCTGCACCGCTCATCTCGAACCGCGGCCCTCTCCCCTGAGGGGAGAGGGGGACACACAGAACACTTCTCCTCCACGGACAGAATGGGACAAAAAGAAACCCTCTCCCCCTTGCGGGGGAGAGGGCAGGGTGAGGGGGAGGCCTTCGACGCTAGATCAATGGTGGCAGACAACGCACTCGACGGGCGCGTTGCGCTTCTTCGTATCGTCCGCCGTGGCCGGCCGTGGCGCCGCGCCCCAGGCCACGGGTGACGGCTGCACCGCCTGCACGCCTTTCTCGTTGACCGCGCGGTGGCACTCGATGCACCAGCCCATGGTGAGCTTGGGCCCCGGCACCGGCATGGCCGCCAGGTTCATCAGATCGTTCACGGGGTTCTGCCCCGTTTTCGCGTGCACCTGCTCCATCGCTTCGATCCGCCCGTGACAGGTCTGGCAGACGAGCCCGGCCTGGATGTGATTCTTGTGGGGGAACTGCGCATACTCGGGAATCTTGAAGATCCGCACCCACGGAATGGGCTGCTGCTCGTCCCAGTAGCCGTGAAGCTTCTGGACCTGCGCGTTGCCTTGCGCGGCCACGATTTTGTGGCACCCCATGCACTTCTCCACCGAGGGAAGCCCAGCATCGCTACTGCGGCGCGCGCCGGCGTGGCAGTACTGGCAGGCGATCTGGTAGGAGCCGGTGTGGATGACGTGGCTGAAGAAAATCGGCTGTACGGGCCCTTCGCGTTCGGCGGTGACGGGCAGGACTTTGGCCGGGTCGTAGGCGGGTGTGGCAAGCGTCCTCACGTACACGATGATCTCGCTGATTTGCCGGTCGCCCAGCTGGGGCTTGAAAGGCGGCATCAGGGACGAGAGCCCGACGGACTGCGGCCCGTCGGCGATGACCCTGTGAAGGAACTCGTCAGGCAGCGGGTTCATGACCGCGCCCACGCTGAGATCCTGGGGCTTGATGGCCAGATTGGCTCCGCCCGGACCGTCACCCCTGCCCGCCTCCCCGTGGCAGGAGAGACAATACTGCACGTACATGTGCTTGCCGCGCTCGAGGACCTCTTTGTGGGCGGTGGGCTCGTGGCCTCTCGCCGCATGCTCGGCGGTTGTCATCGGCTGGTGCGCGTCATGCGACGGAGCGGCGGCGTCCTGGGTCGCCTTGGTGGAACTCTTGGCCGCCCAGGTCGGCAAACCAGCCAGCAATCCGATGAACACGACGGCGATGACGAGGTAGACGGCCCCGCTGGGCCGCAAGAAACGATCCATTCGAGTCTCTCTCCCTTTTGAGCCCGCTACACCATACAGAAATCAGCCGCCAAGGTAAAGGCGTTTGACGTCGGGGTCGGCCAGCAGCGCCGCGCCCGTGCCCTCGAAGCGATTGCGCCCAAGCTCCAGCACGTACGCCCGGTCCGCGAAGGCCAGGGCCTTGGCCGCGTTCTGCTCCACCACCATCAGCGTGTAGCCGGCACGCTTCATCTGGGCGAGGGTGTCGAAGATCAGCGAGACGAACTTGGGTGACAGACCCAGCGACGGCTCGTCCAGGAGGATGAGCTTGGGTTGGGTCATGAGCGCCCGGCCAATGGCGACCATCTGCTGCTCGCCACCCGACAGCGTGCCGGCCCTCTGCCCGCGCCGCTCGCCCAGGATGGGGAAGAGCGCGTAGACGTGATCGAGGCTCGCCAGGACGCGGGCGCCGTCGCGCACGATATAGGCGCCCATCTCGAGATTTTCGAGCACGGTCATCTGCGGTAAGACGATGCGTCCCTGCGGGACATAGGCGAGCCCGCGCGGCAGCACTTGGTCGGGCCGGAGACCCGTGATGTCCTCGCCGTCGAACACCACCCGGCCGCTCGTGGCGTGGACGAAGCCGACGATGGTCTTGAAGGCGGTGGACTTGCCCGCGCCGTTGGGACCGATCACGCTGACCATCTCGCCCTGACGCACTTCGAGGGTGACGTCGTGGAGGATGGGCATCTTGCCGTAGCCCGCGGTCAGCCCCTCCGCGCGCAGGAGCGTCGGCGTCACGGCCGCCGCTCGCCTATATAGAGGATGTGCGGGTACGGCAGGAAGTCCACCATCAGGTGGCGGTGAACGGTGAAGCCGACTTCCTGGAGCAGCCGCGCGAGATCGTCGGCGTCCCAGTAGCGCACGGCTGTGCCCGGGTCCATGACCTTGTCGAGGGCACGCGTGAACCAGCGCTTGTAGAAGGGCCGTCGATCCACGTCCTTGATGAGAAGCCGCCCGCCCGGCGGCAGAATCTTGGCGACCTGCTCGAGCAGGGGGCGTACCGCCTGCTCCGGAATGTGGTGGACGATGTCGAGCATGTAGGCCGCGTCGAAGGTCTCGCCCCCCTTGAAGTCCATCACGTCGCCGACCTCGTAGCGGACGTTGCGCAAGCCGAGCTTGCCCGCCGCCGCCCTCGCCATGGCGATGCGCCGCGGATTGCGGTCGAGACCTTCGAGGCGCAGTCCCGGATGGATGCTCGCGTAGTAGAGCGAGAAGAGACCGAACCCACAGCCCAGATCGAGCACCCGGCCGCGCTCGGGCAAGTACTGGCCGATCTCGTCGAGGAAGCGCTGGCGGAGAATCCAGAAGCGTCCCCAGCAGTAGCCGCGGACTATCCGGTCCTCGTAGGCCCGGATGACGTTAAGAACGGCTGCGCTTCGCATAGATCCGGTAACCGTCGCCCTCGACGGCGAGCGTGTACTCGCTCTCCAGGAGCCGGTCCACCGCCGGGAATTCCTTCAGCCGTTCATAGCCTTGGCGTCGCCAGGTGTCGCGGAAGACCACGACGGCGGCGGGACGGCCGCGCTCGAGATCGCCGGCGAACTCGGCACGGAGGGCCTGGATGCGCGGATCCCACTCGTCGTGGAAGAAGTGGAAGTCGTAGACAAAGCGCGTCGGTTGTCGCAGGTGGAGCCGCAGGAGCGCGTGAATGCCACCCTCGGTCACGTCCATGACCTGCACCGAGTCGCCGGGGCCCTCGAGGCCGGTAAGGTCGCGCACCAGGGAGGAGACGCGAGCCTCCTTTTCGGTGATCCAGCGGGCGTCGGCGGCCTCCACGCCCTTGACGCCAAGCAGAGCGACTGCGATGACGAGCACGACCGAGGCGAGGGCGCGAGACCAGCGCACGGATTGGGCCCGCTCCGCTCGCGCGGCGATCGGGACGGACGCTAGCGCGCAGAGGAAGACCGCCAGCGGATAGAGGTGGTACTCCCACCCCTTGCCCTGAACCGCGAAATGAAGGAGGCCATAGACGGCGCCGGCCAGCGCGAGCCAGCGCCTGATGCCGAAAGGCTTCTCGATGCGTACGAAGATTCCGAGAACGCCGAGGACGATCAGGCAGCTCCAGATCTGCCAGCCATATACGTGCCAGCGGACTCCTTCCCACACCGAAACACGCCCGACGCGGCTGTAGAGCGGCAGCACATAGCCTGTGGCGATGGCCAGAAAGGCGCCGGCACCTCCGCGCCAGGCGAGCCAGCCCATGATGGCCGCGGGGACAGCGAGCCCGGCCGCGCACCAAATCGCCAGGGCGCGGAGCGCGCCGGCGCGCCGCCCGCGCCCCGCCGCAACGGCCGCGCACGCGATCCAGAAGAGCGCCGACTGCGGCTTGATCATGATTCCCGTGCCAGCGGCGAGCCCTCCCCAGAGGAGAGGCCCGTAGGCGCCCCCCGACTCCCACGCCCGCGCCGCGCCCCACGCGGCCAGCACCAGAAAGAGTACCAAGAGAAAATCGCGCTGGCCCGCCCGCCACGCCCCGCCGGAGAGGTGGTAGAGGACGAAGAGCAGCGCCGCACCGAGCCCGCTCCAGGCATCGCCCATGCGCCGCGAAAACCCGAAGAGCGCCGCGGAGGTCAGGCCGAGCCACGCGAGATCGAAGAACCGCCAGGCGCCGTCGCCCTCTCCCAGCACCCTGATCACGCCCAGATGCAGGAGGTAGACGCCGGGCACGTTCATGTCGAAGACATCGCGGTAGGGAACCGCGCCCTGGGCGACGAGCCACGCGACGTAGTGCATGATGGGAGCGTCGTGAATCAACGGCCAGCTCCGCGAGCCCCAGCCGAGATAGATCGCGAGCGCGGAGCTAGCGGCCAAAATAAGCTTCAATCACTCGCTCGTCGGTCTGGATGACGCCCGGCGGCCCTTCGGCCAACTTCTCGCCGTGGTCGAGGACGAAGACCGTCTCGCACAGCCCCATCACGACCTTCATGTCGTGCTCCACCAGGAGCACGGTCTTGCCCCTGTCGCGCAGCACCCGCACGGCGTCCAGCAGCTCGTTGAGGAGCGTCCGGTTCACGCCCGCGGCGGACTCGTCGAGGAGGATCAACTCGGGGTCGGTCATGAGCACGCGGACGAACTCGACCAGCTTCTGCTGGCCGTAGGAGAGATTGCCCGCGAACTCCCCCGCCAGCCCTTCGAGCTTGACGAAGGCGAGCAGCTCCTTCGCGCGCGCCAGCGCCGCGGGATAGTCGTTCGTCGTCACCACGAGCAGGTTCTCGAGCGCCGTCAGCTCGGGGAAGACACGGATTATCTGGAAGGTCCGTCCAATTCCGCGGTGGAAGATCTGGTGCGGCTTCAGCCCTTCGATGCGCTGCCCCTTGAAGCGAATCTGCCCCTCGTCCGCCCGGTCGACGCCCGTGAT
>WNFC01001628.1_pt1 | contig 23812 bp, 25 predicted proteins | sample 5400541 | NCBI WGS metagenome assembly WNFC01 (sample SAMN13153342, study PRJNA577476) | soil metagenome | isolation source: 120 cm saprolite under Douglas fir tree site 2 hole 2 replicate 1 | place: USA:California | collected 2015-04-18
TCGTCGTCGTGAACATTAACAATCATTGCGTGCGATTGGCGGTGATGCAGGGAGAATTTCGCTGGCATCAGCATCCGCGTTCCGATGAGTGTTTCCTGGTCGTGGAAGGCGATCTGGAAATAGATCTCGCGGACGGCCGCACATTTCTTCTGAAGCCTGGAGAGGTATTCACAATCCCAGCGGGTGTGATCCATCGAACGCGCTCGCATGCACGGGCGGTGAATTTGTGCTTCGAGGATCGCAACGCATACACCGACGTGGTTTTCGAGGATTCAGAAAGAGTCAGCAAGTAATACGGTCGGCTCACAACACCCTCCTACACCAAAGACAAATCTTGTTCCATCCGTGGGCTAGAATTCCTCGCGAAACCTTTTCAAATGACACCACTATCAAACGTATCCTCGAGTTGACAAAGGGCGTCAAACGGCAAAACAGAAACTCATACGAAGTGCCCACAATGCTGGGTTCCGTACCATGCCCTCCAACCCGCTTCCCGAGAAGTGAATACTGCCACTGCCGCAGACTTCAAAAGTCGACAGCTAAAGTTGCCACCTCCGATCACGCGATGCCAGCCGTTCGGTCTTTACCCGAAGGCTCTGCCAGTGTCATGTAGGTGTCATATGAACGGCGAGAAAAATTACAAAAAGCGAATAAAAAAAGAAAAGAGAAGGAAAATCCGACTAATCCGATTTGATCAGAACTTGCTGATTTCCCTCGATTAAGCTCGGCTCCGGCAACTTGTGATGAAATTAAATTCACGGCTGTTAACCGAAGGCTTGCAATCGTCCTTGGTCCGATGTGCTGTTCACAAACATAACCGTTGCGCTGGCCCTTTCACCCCTCGAGCGAAGATGCGGACGGGGGTTTGCCACCGGCATTCTTGTTGAATTGTTGGCCGTTCACGCCCTAGTGGCGCCGGGAGTGCCTGCCGCACCTGTTCTCAGGAGGAGGAATCTGCGGTCCCTCATCGAGTTCGTGTTGCAGCTTCCTCTCGAGTCCCACAAGATCTTGCCGCCACTGCCCCACCAGTATCTTTGTGTTGGCTGGGTTGTAACCGAGCATCCGTGCTAGTTCGCAGATCGTTGCACACAACTCTGCATTCCCAGGGGATGGAATGATCGCGCCAGTCTGCTCCTCCAGAAGGTCCTTGTTCCGTGGATAGAACTCATCCGTGATCTCTTGGGCACGTTCCAGTTCGCTTTCCCGCACGACGAATGGGACTCGCTGTTCACCGGCACAAGCTGCCTGCGCTTCGAGACGAATCTTTGCCGGCTCGTTCATCTTGGTGCCCAGACTGTTCAGCGTTGTCCCTCCAATCTCGAGGCTCAGAATAGGGACAACTGAGCTTTCCCACTCTCCGTAATGCCCGGGATGCCAGCGAAGTTCCGGTGTGACCTTTAGGACGGCTCTAACCCATTTCAATCGGCCCCCATTCCAGCTGTGCAGTTGAGCCACAGCGTTTGACAAATTGGGGACCGAGGTCTTGCCCCCCGTATGCAGTCGGCAGATGGCCCCCAAATTAGGGAATTTTTCCAAGATGAAGTAGAGATCGGCGGAGGGACCGCATTTGCCACTCTCAAGTTCGGGGCAGCCGGCTCCACAACCTTCGATTGGCTGGCCTTCCTTCGGTCCATTGGCATACTTGTGATTACCTGGCCAGGACTCTCCCTCCGGGTGCTCTGTTGTCCTTCGGATTGCCTGCATTTCGTAGCCTGGCGCATTGCCTTTGGTGATCTGCACAAGCTCTCCGTGACATAGGCGGCCCTTCCTCGTCCACAGGGCGTTTTCCGATGGGCATATCTCTCTCGGGTCATCATGAAGGAAGATCACTGCCAATTCCGTCGGTTTGTCCCCAAAGACTTGGGCGAAATCCGGCGCGGGTTCCCAATACACCATCTGTCCCCGCATGGTTCTCCGCTTAAAAACGAAATGAAATAGCGCCCGTGGACTACTATTCTCGTTATCCGGCGTGGGCCCTTCCCCGATGGCGACTTTGATCGTCACCGGGAACTTCTCGAGGGCCGCGCCGTTCTCGTCGTGTGTTAATCCGAGAATGCCCATGGCGTTCTCCTTTTCTTGTCTGGTTGGATTGCCTCTGGCTCCGAATGACTTGTGGCTTTTACAAGTCACTCAGAACAATGTGAGTTGTTCGTCTGGCGTCGCCGAGGTCGATCGCCGGGGGTTTCTCCGGCGGGGTGATTCCACTGTCGATTTGATTGCAGACCACTGGTCGACTTGAGCCGATGTGGGCTCGACCAACGGAATTGCAGCGACGGGTTGCTCGGCCACGGCCTCCGGATCTTCTTTCGCTCGGGTACCAAGTGTGTCTTCCTGCTCCTTCTGAAGCGTGGCCCACACCGCATCGGCGCGCTCCCCGATTCCCTTCTCTGTCACGAGTTCGCGGGCCATGGCCATCAAGATGTCATCTTCGTCGTTGATGGATTGCAATCCTTCTGAAGAGAACTTACCTTCCATGGCCAGAGAGACCAGCAGCTTCTTCCCCATTAGCCGGAGGCAGCTCTCCTGCATCGTCTCGACGTAGTGCAAGTATTTCACCTTCACCGGAAGACGCTGCCCGATTCTCCAGCTTCGTCTGCTCGCCTGCCGGAGGACGTAGATGGAGTACCCAGTCTCGTAAAACAGGATCGTCGGAAAGTCGATTAGGTCCAGTCCGGTCTGGACGAGTTTCGGGTGGCAGATGACGGCTTGTACTCCTGCGCGGAGCTGGCGCTCGTACCAGCCCTCTCGCGTCTCAGGCGGCACATCTGTGGTGAGCAGCGCGACCCGGATCCCCTCGTTTGTGAGGATCTGTTCCAGTCTTCGAGTCACATCTCGCTTTTGCGTATACACAGCGTAGATCTGGCATCGACGGCCACGCGCCAACTCTGCTTTCACTTCTTCCACCAACCGGCGCTCCTTCGCGTATACGTGGTCCTCGTTCAGATCTGGCGTCTCCGCAATGAGGAATCTTTCGCGCCGCTGCGTCTCTGGGTCGTATTCCCACCCAAACAAATTTCCTAGGCGAAACGGCCGGTCTGGATAAAGCAGCAAGGCGTTCAGTGCTACACTCATTACCGACTGATTCCCGCGATGCTCCTTCAGCGCGTTTTTCACGTCCTCTTCAAGTTTCTTGTAGGCTTCCTTCAATGGAGGATCCATCTCTAAACTGACGACCTCCTCCCGGTAGGGCGGCAGCGCCTCCGAGATGTCTTCGAGCGAAATGAACGCTCCCAGACTCATCAGAAAGCGGCCAAACAGAAGCGGCGAAGCTCCCGGCCGGCGACGAACACGTTTCGTTACACGCGCCTCCGAGCAAGCGTTATCCGCCGGTTCGATTACGGTGATCTTTTCGAGCAGCCCGTAGGTTTCCGTGAAAGCGCGCACGCCGGCTTCCCCATACTCAAACCCTTCCCGGACCATCCTCGCCGGATGCAGGCGGAAAAGGATGTTGAACACCTCATCGGCGTAGCCTCCGAGGAGCGTCCCGGTAAGGACCACGGTTTGTTGCGCGCATCCAGCCAGCGTGCCGAGTGCGTTTCCTTGGGCGGTATCTCCTTTCAACTCGTGCACCTCATCAGCGATTGCGTAGTCGAAGAAATCCGGCATGTAGCGGCCGATGAAATCCACCGGAGCGAAACGCCGGATCTTCTTCCCGTCCGCCTGCCACAACGCGCTGTACAACTCCCGTCGGGATTTTCCGGAGTCCTCGCCATTCTGATTGCCGACAATTTCACTCAGCTTTGCCTTCTTGAAGTCTACGGAGAGAAGTCGCTGCCCATCCTCTCCCAGGTAGATCGGGCAGCCTGTGTCCGCGTTCACAACGGAGCCATGGTACCGGCCGCAGTGCGCCAGCCCGTGCGCATGTCGCCAGAAGTAACTGAGCTTCCCGCGGTCTCGCCCCACAATGAACAGAGCCGGGAACCCGCAGATGGAATCCCAGCGCTGGCGAGCGGTGCGCGCCGTCTTCCGCTGCCGCAACTCTGTTAGCGTGGTGCGCAGTCCTTCCCGGATGATGCGGCCATTGCGCAGCCTGACTTCGTTGACCCCCGCATGCCCCACGGAACTCGTCGGAGTTCGGAGACCGTCGATGAAGAAAACGCGAACGCGAGGCAAAGTTAGAAATGCTTCTCTCGCCCACTTCTCAACTAACTGCGGCGGCACCATGGCGAGGGCCGTGAACGGCTCGCGGTCACTGTGCACGTGGACGGCGCCGAGCGAGATCAGCGTCTTGCCAGTCCCGCACTCCGCGATCACCGCCGCGCCCCGTGCCTCTTTCCAACGCTTTACCACGCCCATCATCGCGAGTGTTTGTGCAGGAAACGGCTTACGGAGGAGTTGCCCGGTGAGCGGCGAAGCTGCGTCGTCAAAACCGTGCAGCGGCGGATAGGTCTGAAGAATTCTCTCACCCAGCTCGGGGGCCCACGCACGCAGATATGTGGCAATGTCAGGTATGTTGTCCATGATTCCGAAAGACCTCTCATTAGCGGAATTTTTGACTCACAGGTTTAGTGAAGGTCTAACGAGTTGAAGAACTGGTCGGAGACGGGCTGTCCATGCGCCTCAAGATTGAAACCAGCCGGCTCATTCTGCGTCCGTTCGAGCTAACAGACGCAGAGGCAGCCTTCGGCTGGTTCGGCGATCCAGTCGTTATGCGGCTTACCCCGTCCGGCCCCGACACATCCATCGGTCAAACGAAGACGCGGCTGGCCAAGTATCAGGAGCACCAGATCGCGCATGGCTTCAGCAAGTGGATCATCGTGGATCGCAGCACGGGACGCTTGATCGGCGATTCGGGGTTACTCGAACTGCGGGACTACGGCTGGATCGATCTTGGATTCCGCTTGGTACAGCCGTACTGGGGAAAGGGTATTGCGACTGAGGCGGCAGCAGCCTGGGTGCGCGTCGCCTTCGATGAGCTTAGCCTCGACCGACTGACCGCACTCGTTCACCCTGAAAACGCTGCTTCGATTCGAGTGCTGGCGAAGTTGAGATTCCGTGTGGAGCGGCAGGAAACAATCATGGGTATGAATTCGATCTTGTTCACTCTCGATGCCAAAGACGCCCGAACCGCGGCCGACAGCGGGGGTGGCTAAGCGGCCGATGAGGCTGACGGCCCGCTTCACGGCGCTTCGGCTGATGACAGAGTCGGCCGTTCAAGGAAATTCTTGGGCAACCTCCAGCAGATCGCCCCGTTCTCTTTCGGCATGCAGATCAAACCTTCCTTTAGAGCCTTACCGATCCATTTGAGAAAGGTAGGCTTATTCCCGCTCACCAGCACGGGTGAGCATCCCAGTCCCACCAAGGGCCGGATCGCCTTCCGCTGATTGAGCTCGCGCATAAACCACGGAGCCCACTCCGGCACCACTGGAAGTCCATATCGCCACGCGACCCGATAAAGTACAAACACCGGATCGGCATCGCACAGAATGGTCCGTGCGCCCTCGCGGTCCGCACCAGGTTTCGTCTTGGCTAACTCTGCCGATACAGCTACCAAGTGCCGGGCCGGACGCTTCCTGCCTGAAACCGCCACACTTCCGCGAAAGCATTGGGCCTCGAGACCAAGAGCGGCAGCAATCTGCATACGGCCGGGAAGTTGAATATGGAACAACGCACCCTCGGTCACTGCTGCCCAGAGGGCACCGATTTCGGCATCCCCACCGATCATAGAGACCAAGTGGGTGGCAGCCTGACCTCGTTCATCTTTTGCGGTTTCCAGGACGACGCGGTCTATGTAAACCCGGACGCGAGTAGTAGTGTCCTTCGTGCGTTTGATGAATTCCAGCGTTCCAAAGCGCTCGTGTGCGTTCTGCATTTCGCTTCCTCCAGCCAATAGATGCGTCGCATTCACCCCCCAATTGGGGTTTGGAAATGATCGATAACATCGATGTTTTCTTGGGAAACGCATGTTAGGGAATTGGGGGACTATTTCACTTCGTGGAAGCGTGGCGGGAATTCTGCTCGGTAGAATCGGTAGAACTTGTCTCGTTCAACTTCGGGGCGCCCTGTGTAGCGCAGCTCCTTTGATCGCGGCCACAGCCCTTGAATACACGTTCCAGTATTTCCTTGCGTCGTCCACCTCTGAGCCCCGGATCACCCCGCCATATTCGACTCGGACAGCGGGGTAGTTGCTCTCATGCAAGGCTTCCGAGTAGTGCCAGTCCTTGCCATCCGAAACAATCAGGTGGTCGCCGTAGGCACCAGGACACGAGCCGTTACACACCAAGAAAGGAATGCCTGTCACTGCAGTCAGCTCGTCATAGTTTCCGTTGTTGGCCTCTTCGTCTACCATTACGACCGCACCAGGGATTTCGTTCCTTTCCGCGGACAGTGCCTGCGACTCTTCAAGCCGGTAACCCATTTTCTCGAATACGTCCTTGTCCCGCTCGGCACAAATGAGCGTCGAATAACACCGGTCACCCATGGTTTTGTCTCCTTTCCCTGGCGCACGAGTTACCTCAGACTGGTGATCTCTCCTGTGGAGAAGACCAGCGTCAGTTCGTTCGAGAACCGCTCTTTCTCTCGAATAACTGTCTTCCCGTCTTCTTCCTCTTCCGACTTGTCCACCAGTTTGATCGACTGCCAGTGTGCGACGTGCCGCGTTTCACCATCCCCGAAGATACCGTTGAGCATTCCGGCCGTGCAGAGCAGCCCAACGTGCCCGCCATGCAGGGGCGTTAGCGGGCGGCCAGTCACGTCTGCCTGCTGCGCGAAAATCACCGCTGAAGCCTGGCGATAAGCCGACGATTTCGGCAACAGGTCTTCTATTTGGTCCAACGGAAGCCCGCGGTGGACTAGGCGCACGGGTACGCCCGGAGGCACAACGTACAGATGTTCAGGCTCTGACGGCAGCGGCGGAAGTCCCTGCAATTCTCTCTCGAGGGAGGCCAGCCAGAGCTGTGCCTGAATGATCTCGCTGTCTCGCAATCGGTCCCTTTCCTGCCGAGTGCGGCGCACTCCTATCACAACGACTTGCTGGTAGCGCACGCATTCGAGTTCCGTGAGCCGGTAAACACGGATGTCTCGGAAATGAATCGAAAGCAGGACAGTGCAATCGGCAGTTCGTCTCGCAGGCACGACGAGCACAAGGATGCCGCCTGGCTTCAGCCACCTATATACATGCTCCAGGAAGAGCTTCTCCGTGCGCTGCGATTTCTCCTCGCCGATCTCGAAGTCATACGGAGGGTTCAAATAGATCAGCGAGAATGATTCCACCGGACACTGCACGTCAAAGCAGTTCCCGTGGAGCACCTCGCTTCCTTTGGAACGTGCCTGTTCGGCTCGGCCAGCGTCCAGTTCAACGCCGTACCGCGATACGGTTCTGCTGCTTGCGATTGCAGTGAATGCCGCACCATCACCAACGCATGGGTCGAGTGCTGAACTGTGTTCATCCGAGAATTGTAGCAACCGCCGAATGCGTCCTGCCTCAGCGAGCGACAGCGGGAAGAACCCCAGTTTTTGCCTTCCTTCGTTTCTCATTTTCGAACCTCGTCGGCGGAACATTCATGTATGTGATTTGAAGCGGAAGTTTGAAGTAACTGCAAACTTATGCTTTTCAAACTATTCGGAATCGCGGCTGACGCTGTCGATAGTCCGAATCCAAACTGAGCACGACGAATGCTGGAAGGACAATTCCATGTTGGCATCTTGTCTCGCGGCCTTCACCGTCGCAGCTAGAGGGCCCAACTGTTCCCTCACCTGTCTAGTTGTATCTGTGGGAAAGGAAGGTGGAACAGCGCGTCGCGCGCTTCGAGCGCCCTCAACCACTCGCGAATTTCCTCGCAGAGCGGCGTTACGGAGATGCCTCCAAAGGAGGCCGGATAAGGCTCGAGTCGCCGTAGTGCCGCCTGTAGCAGGGACGTGGTGCCTTGCTGGTTATCGCGCTGAAAATGGTGAAATGCCGCCGCTACCTGAATCAACGCTTGCAAGAAAGTTTTTTCCGGCTCCCGCGACTCCAGCCACACACCTTCCCAGTACTCATGTGCCCCGAAGAACTCCCCGGCACGGTAACATCGCAAGCCCTCGGCAAGGCCTCCGCGATTCCAATCAAGTCTCATCATCCGGTCATCATCCCTAAAGACTGTATGTGAGAGAGTTGTCGTTCAACAGCCCTTCGCACAAGTGATCTTAGACCGTTCGCAGTCGAGCGCCACTCGGCCAACTGCCACTTCATGTTTCAGAAGCTTGCAATTGCGTGCGTCAAGGGCGACTGATTTCAAAGGACTTTGTCCTGTCGACGGCTACCGACCATGCTAAACATTGGCCAGGCCCGCACATCGGGAAAGGCTCTCGTGTAATGGATGTCCTGACACACGGCGTCGCGCACGTCTTGAGGACCAGCATCCTGGGACTGTTGGTTGGGTTCACGGTGCTTCTCGCGCTTCTTGTGCTCGCGGGCCAGGTATTCCAGAAGATCGGTAGTGCCATAGACGCGCGGAGGTTCCCGCCTCCCGGTCAAATGGTCGACGTTGGTGGTCACCGGCTGCACACATACTGCACAGGCGAGCGCACTCCAGCGGTGGTGATGGACTCCGGGTTTCCCGGTACTTCGCTGAGTTGGACGTTCGTGCAGCCTGAGGTGGCAAAGTTCACGAGCGCTTGCAGCTATGATCGCGCGGGCCTCGGTTGGAGCGATGCGGGACCCATGCCCCGTACGAGCCGGCAGATCGTGGAAGAACTCCACGCGCTGCTCCTCCATGCTCGAGTGGAAGGTCCGTATGTCCTCGTTGGACACTCCTTTGGCACCTTTACAGCGCGCCTGTACGCAAGCAACTACGCAGACGAAGTTGCGGGCATGGTGCTCGTTGATCCTGTCCACCCAAACGACTGGTTACAAATGACCGAGGCAGAAAGCAGAAAACTTACTGGCGCGGTACGGCTCTCCCGATTTGGCGCGCTGCTCGCGCGGCTGGGAGTCGCCCGTCTCGTCTCTGTTCTCGTGGGTCTTGGGGCACATGGACTAGCGCGCTCCAGCGTTTCCCTGCTGACGAGCGGGACGCTAGCGGAGGCGGAGCGTATGATTGCCCCGTTGGCGAAGCTACCTTCAGAGGTGCGGCCATTTGTTGCAGCCTTCTGGACGCAGCCGAAGTTTTTTGCAGCCATGGTAAGCCAGGCCGAGTCACTTCCGCTAAGCGCAGCCCAAATTGCTGCCACCGGCGATTACGGTGACATTCCGTTGGTTGTGCTGTCGGCGAGCAACTCTTCTCCTTCGCGGATGGAGGAGCATGAGGCCTTGGCGCACCTATCCTCCCGGGGGAAGCACATAGTTGCCTCCAAGAGCAGCCACTGGATCCAGTTTGACGAGCCCAAGCTCGTGGTTGAGGCAATCCGTGAAGTGGTTGAATCAGTTCGTCGTGGGTCACGAAGAAGCTGGAGCCGGCGCAGAGAAGAAGAGCGCAACACGCGACAATGAGCTGAGGCATGGGAGAAGTAGACATTTTGAGTGCGTGGGACTTATCCCCCTCCGGCATGACGGACGGGGATCACGTTGAAACAGATGACTGACTTTAACCTCAACGAGTTGGGATATGAGGCAGCAAGGTATTTCGAGGGGCTGCAAGGGCGTATTTGCGCGGTGGTGGAGGAACTTGAAGGGCGTGGTGGGGGTAGAGCTCGATTCTGCGAGGGTCGATGGGAGCATCCGTCGGGCGGAGGAGGGATTACTCGTGTTCTCTTGGACGGTGCTGTGTTTGAAAAGGCAGGGGTGAACTTCTCGGAGGTGAGGGGTTCGTTTTCGGAAGACCTTGCGGCCAGCATGCCGGGCAAAGGCGCTGCCTTTGCTGCTACCGGGATCTCCGTAGTGATTCACCCGCGAAATCCCCATGTGCCAACGGTGCATGCGAATTTTCGTCACATCTGCAAGGGGTGTGCTGAAGGACGGGCAGCATGGTTCGGTGGCGGGTCGGATCTGACGCCGTACTACCCTCGACGCGAGGATGTAATTCATTTCCATCGCATCTGGAAGGAAGTCTGCGAGCGCCATCCAGTCGCCGATTACAGACACTTCAAGAACTGGTGCGATGAGTATTTCTATTTGCCGCACCGGGGCGAGGCGAGAGGCGTTGGGGGTATTTTCTTTGACTACCTCACCGAACGGCTGGATGACGTGTTTGCGTTTGTGCGTGACGCTGGGGACGACTTCCTGAGCGCCTACATCCCTGTCGTTGAACGTCGGTTGAGCGAGCCTTACAGTGACAAGGAGCGCCGCTGGCAACTGATCCGTCGCGGACGATATGTCGAGTTCAACTTGCTCTACGACCGCGGCACGATGTTCGGACTCCGAACAGGCGGCCGCGTTGAGTCAATCCTGATGAGCCTGCCGCCGCAAGTCATCTGGGGATATGACGAAGTTCCGTCACCTGGCACGCCTGAGGCGGAACTCCTCGACTACCTTAAGCCACGAGATTGGGCAAGCGAGCACGATTAAGGGGGAGGAAGGAAGCGACCCGTAAGTGGATTTGGACGGAGCCAGAGAAGGCCGGCAACTTACAGAAGTACGTTTCACAGAGTTCTGAGGTATCGCTAGCAGGAGGTGTGCGATGGCCACGTATGTGATTTTGAGTCGGTTTTCGCCCGGGGCATTCGGAGATCCCAAAGACTTCAAGAAACTCGCCGAAGAAGTATCCAGCAAGATCAAGAAGGAGTGCCCTGGCGTGACGTGGAAGGAAAGTTTTGCAACCCTGGGGCGGTTCGATGTGGTTGATGTTGTCGAGGCACAGGATACAAAGGAAATCGAGAAAGCGGCAATGATTATCCGCGCTTACGGACATTCGACGACTGAGACACTGATTGCGACGCCATGGAAGGAATTCCTCGGGATGCTCTAGTCTCGTCTCTGTAAGCGAGAAGAGAGACCCTCGAACACATCGCGGCTGGGTCCCGTCAAAGTCATAAGTTGGAGGTCCAGCCGGTTCCGTATAACTTGGGCGGTAAGACGGCCCGCAATGGGGCTCGTCTTAGATTCTGCCGAACAGCTTATGTATAGTATTTATTACGGTTATCTCCTAACCGGAGGAGGTGCCAATGTTTGATGTTACTCGTGTCCTCACGAAATTGCAGAGTGAACGCAACCGTGCTGAGAAAGAGCTCAGGCATTTCGACGAAGCAATTGCCGCCCTCGGAAGATTGGTCGCTAACAACGTAGGAGCAGGACAGCAAATGAAACCGAGAGCGGGGCGGACGCTTTCAGCTGCCGCGAGACGGAAGATAGCAAGAGCTCAAAAGGCACGCTGGGCAAAACTGCGCCAAGGCAAGGCGGCCAAGGGATAGACTGGAGGCAAATCAGGGCAATTGTGCCAGACATTACTGTGGGCCACCATTGTTCATCGCCTCGCCCTGAAGCGAGGTACTCTCCCCGCGCAAAAACCTCCAGGAACAAAGCTCTCCTCCGAAAGGTACGAGAAGCGTTGGACTCCGAATCTCAGAATTTCACCTCACCACTCGACGTCGGCCGCCCCAATGGCTGCGAACTGTCAGTTGTCAGCAGCTGGAAAAATGAAGTTGAGCACAAAATTCCCTTCGATTTCCATACGAAGCTCGAATGCTCTTCTCGATCCAACAGCCATTTCGAGCTCAATCCATTGGGCTTCGTACACAGCCTCTGTGTTTACAAGAGCTTTGCGGAGGCGATCTTCCTTGTGCGGCCTGAGAGGGCCGATGAGTTTTTGCTCCAACCACAAAATCTCAGCATACCGGCCCGCTTGTTCACTTTGCGTTGCCTCGATTAGCGACGCCCGGTCTTCATCGGCGTAAATGGAATCTGGGTCTGCTTTTTCGACATAAGAGATTTCCGGCATCCGCGATCTCTCCTTCCGGCGCCTCGCCCTCTGAAGAACGCGGTTCCAACCACCGACCGCAACCAATATGTTTTGAAAACGGTGCGGCCTATAATTGGCCGTAGGAGTCACATGGCTTCGGCGTCATCCAGCTCGCCATCGACACTCTGTCGCGAGCGCATCGCTAAGATCGAGCGCAAGACGGAGCGGATCGAATGCGTCTTCGCGAACGGCAGTACGATCTTGATTTCTCCATTCCTTGCAACTCAGGTGAGCGTCGGAGATGAAATCTCTTTTCCTCTCGCGACGCCGGCTGCCCATACTGGAACGGAGATATATGTTGGAAAGAGTTCGTCGGCATCAAGACCCCGCGACGTCTATCAGGTGTCGATCGGCTACGTGAGCCAACCCAGGCAGGACAAACGAGAGGAGTACTTCGTCATCGCCGAGGTCGCGGATGGACAACTCGGAATCTCTTCGATTCGAATCGGCGCCGAAACATTGCGTGATTACTTCTATGTTGCAGATCGTCAGGGCAAATGGGAGCGCCAGCGGACCTTGTATCAGGTTCTACAAGCTTCGCCGTCTGCTTCGCCGGCCGAGCTTCGACTGGCCTTCAAGCTACGGGATCTGGAGCTGCGTGCTTCCCGCGCTCTCAAGAGTGAATGCCGAGCACTTGAGAGAGCATTTAACATCCTCGCCCAAGAGGAGTTGCGCGCCTGCTATGACGCCTTATTGAAAGATTCTTTAGCACCTGCCGTCTTTCCTTACGGCGGTTTCGGCTCGATCCTAGTCGTGGGTGAACGGTCCGGCAAGGGCGATGTATTCTTCACCAAACGCATACTCGCCTTTCTGCCAGAGCAAAGACATAGGCACTTCCGGGCTCCGCTGCGGCGTTGTGACTTCTATAAGGATCGGGCTCTTTATCGTGACTTGGGTCGAAAACTCGAAGTTTGCCTTGATCCGGGCGTATTGCCCCTCGTCTGGGATGCAACCTGGAACCAGTGGAAACACTTGCTAGGGACGAAAGCTGAACTGAAGGCTACCTTCGTCCTGAGTGGAAAGTATCGCCGGCGCCGCGGCCAATGGGAACTTGTGAACTGGCAGACGGCGTTACCGAGTCGCGTGGAAGTTAAGCTGCCAGCGGACATTCATTCACAGATTGAGAAAGCGCGGCGGGCGTTTCACCGCTTCGGTCAGTATTCGAATGCTCTTGAACATATCCGTGCTGACATCGCGAAGGCACCCGTCGAGAAAAAAGAACTCCAACGCATCTGCGATACGCTCGGAATTCCGGCTGATTTCGACGTGGCCCAGATTACCTGGCGGCCCGATTATGACCCTTTTTTCTACCAACAACTCTCCCGGCGCGCGCGAACTTTCTATTTATTTCGCGAGGAGTACATCTTTGACCTGGAGCGCGGTGTGATCATTGAGACTCCCGAGCTCGGTCATGCAACCTACGTCTTCGCCAAACCTAAGAGCATGGCTGCGTTCCTCGCCGATTATGCGAGGACCACCAAGGAAGACATTCTCGATAACCGAAGCAACGTAGCCGAACGCCTGGGCTACTTGGGGCGCGTCGTGCATGGTGCCAACCCGCGCGGCTGGCTTAAGAAGATAAAGGCGCACGTTGGTGAGTCCCCGGATTTCGCTCAGCTGTGACTTGAACGATAAATTTGGTTGTTTCGGCTACTATGCATCCCGCAGGTCTTGGACACCCCTGACCGAATGCGACAGGTGCCTATCGCTACTCAATTGACGAGATCCCAGTTTCTGAACCCGAATCAGATCACAGTCGGCCGGATTTCTTTACACCAAGAGGATTAAGTTGGTGGTTCTAGGCCCGCGCGTTGTAAGCTTTCCGTAGTTTGTGGGTGAACGGGATTCTCAGCCGGTCGCTAATCGGTTTTACTATGCGTCAGACATGACATGCGAATCGTCCAACCAGATTCGCCGGCTCGCAGGATTGAGCGGGCTTGCCGGCGCTCTACTGTTCTTCGCGGGCGACATGTTGTTTTACGGACATATTGGATCCGGTGCGAACTTCGCCGAGGGGATGCGTGCGACGGTGGTGCGAGCGTCACCAGAACGCCTCTTTGCGGGAGGGCTAGTTGGACCGGTTGCAGCTTGCATGTGCATAGTCGGCTTCTGGCACGTCTACCTCAACATCCGACCTGCCAACGTTCTCCTGAGTCGACTGATGCTCATACTCTTTTCAGTTTTGATGGTCGCCGGGAGTGCGGTGCACACACTCTGGACCGCCAAGGGTCTTGCGCTCAAATATTGCTACGGCCAAGGTGCCCCCTGCTCGGACTTACTCACAGCCGTAAAGTTCTATTGGACTCTCGCATATGATCTTGGAGCCATTCCCGGCTACATTGGAGCTGTGTTGTTGCTGGGCCTGGTGCTATTGCGGAAGACTTATTATCCACGATGGACGGCGATCGCGAGTCCCGCAGTACTAAGCATGCTGTCATTTCTAGGCGCCCGAGTGCCTTCACCGCTCGGCGCTATCCTCGTGGGAGGTTTCACCAACCTATCAATCGCCGTTTTCTTTCTCGTATCGGTCTCGACAACTTGGAAGGACCGCCAAGACGCCTAACCATCCGCGGATCGTGATCCTAAACGACTGCGACGCGGTCCAGAAGTCCCGTTGGGGGACACTGAGGCCCGCACGCGGTTCGATTTCCATCACCGGCGTTTCTTGATGGTTGCCGGGCAAGATCGACCACTCCTCCAGAATCGTCTGATCGGCTGCACTCTGAGGAAAAGCGAATCATGACCTCCGCATAGGGAAACTCGCCCCGCGATCTTCAATGCGGGCAGCCTTCCGGGACTCCTGCCGAGACTTTTCCTTCGATGCTCAGCCTGTATTGCTTGCGGTATCCTGCCCATGCTTTTTCCATCGCGCGCGTTTCATCCTTCGGCGCGATTTTGAATCGGGCCAGCGCCAGGATCATGGCTCGCACACTAACATGGGGCTCCGATTCAGGCCCCGTCATGCCGCACCTGCGGCAAGTGATAATCGGTGTCTGGATATTTCGGCCGACCCGAATCCGGTGAAGCATTCCCTCTAGCTCGTCCCGCAGACTTATGAGCGCCGGCATTGACATTCCCGCCTGCCACTCCGCTCGCAACCGCACGACCATTTCCGGAAACCATGTTCTCTGCGCATCGCCCGAGGGCATTTCTGAAGATCTCCAGCTCTGCCATCCGTTTTCGGCTTCGGCCATTTTCATTATAGTCGCGGATGTAGCACCTTGCGCGTTGAACTGTACCGGCTGGCTCCCTCGAAATCCGGATCTTGGCCGTAAGCGCCCTGTCAGACATCTTCCAGCCCCAGGTTGTCATTCACCGCGTGTCGCAGTTTCTGTTTGCACCCGAGATAATGCTCGGTCGTCTGCACTGAGGCGTGCCCAAGCAGAAACTGAATCTGTTCAAGTTCGCCCCCAGCCAAGTGGCATAATCGCGCGCAGGTGCGGCGCAAGTCATGTGGAGCGAGATTCTTGATGTCGGCACGTTTGGCAGCCGCTTTGACGATATGCCAGATGGCTTTCGGTGTGAGGCCTTCGCCCCGGATCTTTCCCTGTTTGCTTACTCGCCGAAAGATTGCACCTTGATCTATCTTAGTTGCTCCGGTCCACTCATCGACGGCGCGCTTCGCCCACACCGGAACTGGAACTGTGCGAATGTGCTTTCCTTTGCCAATCAGGTCAGCGATCACCCAGTGCTCCTCGCGGACCTGAAAATCTTCCATCCCGAGTCCTACCAGTTCGGCGCGTCGCAGGCCACAGCCAATGAGCAACGCGAGAGCCGCTCGATCACGTTTGCCCCGGAGGCCATCCAGCGACTCTGCGAGCAAAGCCCTCGACTGATCAATGGTCAGCCAGTTTCCGATCCGAACGCCCAAGCGTTTTGCGCCTTTCACTCGACCGATTCCGGCGCCAGTTCGGGACTTAGAAGGCCTGTATCAGCTGCCTCGTGTGCTAGTCGTCTCACAGCCGCTAAGCGCACGTTGATGGTTGAGGGCGCCAGGTTCTTCTGTTCAAGAAAAAATCGATAACGAAGGACAACGGTACGATTGAAGGCCAAACGCGGCTCGGAACAGTACCAGACGATGAATTCATCGATGGCGTGTGCATACGACTCTTGTGAACTCGCCGCTGCGAGCGAGTTGAGAACTGCGTTCTTCGACTGCTCCAAGTCGGGCAGCCGAAGTATTGTTTTGGGCTTGGGGCGTTTAGTTGTCTTTTTCCGACGTGCCATACTGGCGGCCTCCTACGCCGCGTTCAGTATGGTCATCCCCTTAGAAGGTAAAGAACTCGAACCTCGTTTCTCGACCCCTTTCTTAGTTGCTAGTCTGAAGCCCTTCTTTCCGACAGTTATCAGACGATTCTGTTCTGCTGATGGTGGCATAATGGCTTGGGTTGACATGATCCAAGAACGCACGCGCGGTCGACTTCTGGCAGCATTACGGCTTGCATTCTATCCAGCTTTTGAGCCGGTGGAGACGAAGCACTTCCAAGCGCTCACAATGGAGGCCGAGAATGCTCGGAGCTCGGGAGACCTGGCCAAAGCGGAGAAGCTTTATTCAACGGCAATGGCTGAAGCGCGGACCTCGTCTGATTCCTCGCATTTGAGCCACGTCCGCCATGGGCTTGGGCGAGTTTACCAAGAGCAGCGCAAATATCGCGAAGCGGAACACATTTTCCGAGATTTGCTTCAAGAGGCTGTAAGTTCTCCCCAGCCCAATACCCAAGTTCACGCCGGACACATGTGCCTTGCGGAGATGTATCAGCATGAAGGCAAATTCGCGGAAGCGGAGGAGCACTACAAAGCGGCGGTGGCGGAAACCGAGAAGACAGAATTGTGGCCGGGGCGTGGATTCTTCTCTTCAACTTCCATGTGGCTAGCGAAATTTTACGTTGCGCAGCATCGCTACAGCGAGGCTGAACCACTGTTTCAACGAGCGCTGGAACATTACGAAGCCGATGCCAGCCCTGACTCTTATTTGCCCGCTCATCTCCAGGACTTTGCGAAGTTTTATGAAGAGCATGGGAAATACGAAGCAGCAGAAAAGTTGTATCGACGAGCACTGGAAGTGTGCGAACAGTCGCGCGGCGCTTACAGTCCATTTACGGTGCGGGCCTTCAATGATTTGGCTAGGTTCAGTCGAGCCAGAGGCCGGTATGCGGAGGCGGAAGAGCTTAGCCGCAGAAGTCTAGCAATTACAGAGGAGAACGTAAGAGTCCAGAGTACTGAATGGAATAAATTTTGGCGGCGCTTGTGGAATCGCAAGGAGAAGCAAGCCAGGATCAGCCGAAGTCAAATTCCCATCAGCAGCGCGCTCGACCGGTTAGCCGAAGCTTATGAGGATCAGCAGAAATATGTTGAAGCCGAGCCGCTGCGGAGACGTTCGCTCGAAATCAAGGAGCGAGCTTGGGGAATGTCCCCGTCGTTCTTGGTTGACTCGCTTTCGGCGCGCGCCAATCTCCTTCACAAACTCGGCCGCGAAGGAGAAGCGGCTGCGTTAGACGAGCGCGTCAAGGCTATAAGCGTGAAATATCCGCAGGGATCAGTGCGCTGCACTCTGCGCGCTAGGTCGAGGCCCCTCAAGCGAAATCTTCGGTGGCGGTTCTCTATTTTCGTAAATGCCATTCTTCACCCTTCTCGGTTCCAATCCAATAACCATTAGCCGCATGGCTGCTGCCAAGTACCTCTGAATGAAAACCAAGAGACCATGCGGCTGAGGAGATCAGCGGTCCCGCGGAGAGCTGGCCCTTATCGCCAAGCGCCCGTTCGAGGGAACGTGATGCTGTTCACCGTTACCACTGCTCCGTTCCCCTCACGCGTAGCGTCCGCCGCCGGGCGGCTTTGTTCAAACGGGGTACGAGGAAGTTTCGGAGCAAACCGTTGCGGCACTTGGACGATTAACGCGCAAACCGGAAAAGTGACTCCCTGTGTCGGAACCATGCGCTTCCCACACAGTAATTGACCAGGTGCGCGGTTTAGACATCTTCTAGTTGAGCTTCGGTCATCCCGAAATAGTGGCCTAGTTCGTGGAGTACCGTCAGGCGGATTTCCTTTCGGATTTCGTCTTCGTTGGAGCAGACGGCCTCGATGTTCTTCTGATAGAGCACGATGCGGTCGGGACCCGCAGGTAGGTCAAACACGCTTTTCTTAGTTGTTGGTACACCTTCGAAGACACCGAGCACCAAATTCTCAGCATCGTCCGAATCTATGATCCCTGCATATCGCGAGCCTCTGCGTGGCAGCTGCTCGGGAGGCACGTTCTCGACTAGAACTGCGACGTTGTGAATTCGCTTGCGAAACCTCGTAGGCAGTGCGCCCAGCGCCTCCTCCACCAGTTTGACGAACTTTTCTCGCTCCATCTTACGTTCCTCGGCCGGACGGCAGGCCGAATCCATCTGTTTCATATTAGCTCGGATCTGCTTCGGGTCCAGAGTGGTCTGACCTGTGATCTGTGGGCGCTGTGTCGAAAGGGAAGCTTTTCGGCTCAGTTGTCCGGTAACCGGACTACACAGCCAAGTGGAAAAGGATCTTCAGAGCTATGATGTGCAGAGTCTCGGTCTTGCAATCGCGAGTGGGCAGACGGGAGAAGGAAAAGTGTCTGAGGAATGGGTTGGAGAAGCATCAGTTTTAGGCTTTAGAATTTGCCACGGCAGCGGAAAGGGCCGGCACTCAAAAAGCCTGACTGGAGCATTGCAGATAGACGGGGCCGGGTGTACATTTTCGGTCAGCCGGGAACTCAGGGCGGAAATCCTTGCTTAACCTTAAAATCCAATGTGACACCTTCCCTCCTTGGGTATCCAACGGCACACTTGCGATAGGATCCCCGGCCAACTTTCTCGAAAATCTCAACAAGTAAGGAGACGGCTATGAAGAAAACCTGGATATGGTGTTTACTCGTTTTGCTTTCACTGATGAGCGCCGCATGGTCGCAAGACAAGCAGACCGGCGGCGGGACCGAGAAAGCTGTCGCGGCACTGGAACAACAGTGGCTTCAGGCACAAAAGACAAATAATCCTGACCTACTCGCCCCGCTGCTGGCCGACAAAGTTGTGGTTACGGAGGCCGATGGGAAAGTCACCGGCAAGGCCGAGACGCTGGCAACTTATAAAAAGACCAAATGGGAAAGTGCCGAGTACAACGATGTGAAGGTAACGGTATTTGGCGATACGGCCATCGCGACGGGAGGCTTCAAAGGTAAGGGCACCGATGCGTCGGGAAAGCCTTTCGATGTTCATGAGCGCTGGACCGATACGTGGGTGAAGATGCCCAACGGTCAATGGCAGTGTGTTGCGAGTCAGACGTCGCCAGTAAAAATGTGAGCAACCGCACAACGCTGAATCGAAGTGGCCGCCCTCCCCTGTGGCGGCCATCTCTATTGTCCCCACGTTTGGTGCCATGACCATTCCAAACTTAGGGCTCTCGGTTGGAAGTAAGTTCTTCCCACTAAAGCTAAACAGCACATAGGTGTTCGTCTTCAGCACTTATGAGAGTAAGAAGGCGCTAATCGGACATGTGCCCCCTGGTTCTCCAGAAGTCCCGTTGGAGGTAATGTGGCGCTACTGAGCGTTGGTCCCACTCGGATCTCCTCGAACGCCGTCAACTGGCACTTGTCCCGTAATCCAACTTACGAGGAGTTAGTAAGAGCCGCCGGTGTAACAATTGAGACGCCCAGATCGAACTGAAAAAGTTCGTCCACCAACCGGACAATCTGCGATGCAGAGCATTTTTCCTGTTGACATCCCACAGGTCTTTCGCAATACTCCTGTGGGTACGCCACAGGAGGTCCGTATGCCTGGTGACAAGTCAGAAATTCTCCAGGGCACTCTCGATTTGATGGTCTTGAAGACCCTCGAGGCCATGGGGCCGTTGCATGGCTACGGAATCGCCCGCCGCATTGAACAAATCAGCGAAGAAGCTTTGCAGATCAATCAGGGCACAATTTACGCTTCTCTGGTGCGCCTGATACAGAAACGCTGGATCTCGGGTGCCTGGGGCACATCGGACAACAACCGAAAAGCAAAATTCTATTCCATTACGAAAGCCGGGCGTAAACAGCTCAATACCGAAGCGCAGAATTGGGAACGGATTTCCACTGTAATTGGCCGCGTGCTGCGCATCGCGGAGCGGGGATAACCCAATGTTTGCTTGGATAAGGGCGCTCGCTTCCCGAACTCGCGCGTGGCTTTCACCCTACCACGCGGATCAAGACTTCGAGAATGAACTTGAGATCCATCTCGAAATGCTCACGGACGAAAATGTCCGGCGACGCATGGCGCCAGAAGAAGCCAAGCGCGCCGCTCGCATGCGGTTGGGAGGTCTCACACAACTGAAAGAAACCAACCGCGAACTCCACGGCGTACCCGTAGTCGAAACATTTTTGCAGGACACGCGCTACGCCTTCCGCATGCTGCGCAAGAGTCCCGGCTTCACCGCCGTCGCCGTACTTACGCTTGCTCTCGGCATCGGCGCGAACACGGCCATTTTCAGTGTCGTTTATGCAGTGGTGCTGAAACCGCTGCCATACGTGAATTCAGAACAACTGTTCAACGTGTTTGAAGTGCAACCACAACAGGGGGTCACGGGGACGGGTTGGTCGTACGCGAACTTTGCGGAGCTTCGCGAGCAGAATAGCGTCTTTAGCGAGATGGCGGGAGCTCAGAAGCACCAGCTTACGTTGACGGCCCGAGGCGAGCCTTCCATCGTGAACACTTCGGTCGTAACGCCGGAGCTTTTCTCGGTTTTCGGCGAGAAGCCTCTTGCGGGACGCATGTTTTTTTCAGAGGACGGCAGAGCCGGCGCGCCACCTGTCGTCGTACTCAGCGAGAATTTGTGGCGAGGTTCGTTTGGAGCAGATCCAAACATAATCGGAAGCTCGATTGACTTGGACAAGCGTTCTTTCACGGTCATCGGAATCATGCCTGCGGCGTTTCGCTTTCCCCTTCTCACCGAAAGTGAGCAGGTCTGGATACCCCTCGTTCAGGACCCGCTCTTCGGTAGCTTGATACCGCGAAGGGGAGGACATTGGCTTCAAGTCACCGGACGGTTGAAGCCGGGCGTTTCAATGACGCAGGCTCAGGCGGAACTGGATGCCATCAGTGCGCGGCTCGCCAAAGCGTTTCCTGCGGAGAATGACGGGTGGGCCATCCGAATGGTGCCGCTCCAGCAGATGATCGTCGGAAATGCGAAGTCCTCTCTTCTCGTGCTGTTAGGCGCCGTCGGACTCGTGCTGCTGATCGCCTGCGCCAATATTGCCAACTTGCTTCTTACGCGTGCGACTTCTCGCGCGCGCGAGATTGCTGTTCGCACGACGTTGGGCGCTGGGCGAACACGGATTGTTCGCCAGTTGCTGAGTGAAACCGCCGTGCTCGGTCTGCTTGGTGGACTAGCCGGGATAGTTCTCGCCTATTTCGGCATTCAAGCCCTCAGCTCGCTCCTGCCGCCAGGTTTGCCCCGAGTCAACGCAATTCGCATTGACAATATGGTCTTAGGCTTTGCGCTTCTCCTTTCCGCCATCGCAAGCTTCGCCTTTGGTTTGGCCCCGGCCTGGTTTGCGGCGAACTCCAATTTGCAGTCCAGCCTTCGCGAAGGCGGTGGGCGCTCCGGCGAAAGCAGAAACCGCCGCCGCGCCCGCAGCTTCCTGGCGGCCGGTGAAATTGCCCTCGCGATGGTCCTGCTCGTAGCAGCAGGTTTGCTGCTGCGCAGCTTTTCCAAACTCATGTCGGTCAGCCCGGGGTTCGACGCCCAGCATATTGTGCAGGCTGATATCTCGCTCCCCCGTTTTCAGTATTCGACGCCGCAGCAGTGGGCCGCCTTCTCCGAGGAATTGCTCGCACGCGTCCAGGCCGATCCTGGATTGCAAGATTCCGCCGTCGCCGTTCCCAGGCCGATCGCCGACGGCTGCGTCAACCTTGGATTCGATATCGTGGGAACCCCTCCGTCCTCCGCGAGCGTATCCAGGACGGCCAACTATGTTTCCGTAAGTCCCGATTATTTTCGTGTGATGGGGATTTCCCTGCTGGCCGGACGCTTCTTCAACCAGCACAATGTCATGTCCGCACCACGCGTTTCGGTAATCAGCGAAGCGATGGCGCGGCTCTATTTTCCGAATCAAAATCCACTGGGCAAGCGGCTCACTTTTGGTTTTCCTCCGGATAGTGGAGCCATGCGCGAAATCGTCGGAGTCGTGGGAAATGTGCGGGACGTTGCGTTGGGTCAGGATCCCGGTCCGATGATGTACGTGCCCTACGCGCAGGCGCCGTTTTGGGGCGCGAACATGATCGTAAAGACCAACTTGAGCCTGTCCAGCGTGGCAGCCTCGATTCGCCAGGAAGTACATAAATTGGATAAAGACTTGCCCGTGACCGATGTCGCGAGCATGCCGGAGATTATCGAGTCTTCCGTCTCTCAGTCCAGGTTTCGGACGTTCTTGCTTGGCCTCTTTGCCGCCATGGCGCTGGTATTGGCTGCTACTGGAATTTTCGGCGTGATTTCCTACTCAGTGTCGCGTCGGACGAATGAGATCGGGATCCGCGTGGCGCTCGGCGCTTCGCGCATTGCGATTCTGTGGATGGTCCTGCGCGAAACGCTGGTCCTGACGTTCGCAGGATTGGCTCTCGGAGTACCCTGCGCACTCGCGGCTTCTCATCTCCTCGGGCACATGCTCCTCAACGTCTCTGCCAATGACCCTGCTACGCTCACGGCCGTTGCATTTGTTCTCGCGTCGGTGGCTGCTCTCGCCGGATATATCCCCGCCCGCCGCGCCATGCGCGTCGATCCCATGGTCGCCCTGCGCTACGAATAGAATTTAGCTCCTAGTCGAGCGTTCAGGTAGATCATCCAACTCGGATGCATAGTCCAGTTTCCCGGCAAACGCCTGATTAACTATCCCCTTTATAGAACGCGGTAACCGGACAAATTCGTTCCACTGCTAACTTGTCCGGTCATCCTCACGATTTGGAAGCTTATTTGTGCTGGAAGGCGAGGACCCTCGCGAGACTGTCGCGGTGCGCTTGAGTCTCTAGCATCGCACCGAATCCTTCGCCTGCAGCAGGGTTTTCCTTCGCATGCGCCGCCAGCATTGCGGTGCTCTTATCCAGGCCGTCACCGTTCGCGTAAACAACGGCCAGATTGTAAGCCCCCGGGGCGTCGGTGTGAATTGCCTGGGTGTCGAAGTTGTACATCAGCACGGAACCATCGGCCACGCCCGCATCCAAGTCCGGCTGGATATACTTCTTGAAAAAGCTTTCGACATCATCGCCCCGGCCTGGCTTCGCGCGCCAAGAGGCCACGCGGATGATACCGGATGTTGCTCGTACGGTCTTGCCGCCGTGGGCGATTGAGTGGAGCATGAAATCCATATGTTTCGTGGTGCTGGCAAGCGCCTGCGTCCTGGACGCGCTTCGCAGGGCCTCGAGCGTTTTGGTTATGCCAGCCTGGCTGGTCGAGACGAACCAGTTCGAATGCGTGTAGCCGTCTTCGGTGTGGACGAGACTGGCAGCCGATCCCCAGGCGACCAGCGTCCCGTCTGCAACCAGGCGTTCGAACACCGAATTCGTCTGTTCTTGCGCCTTCTCGAAATCGGTCCACTGCGCTCGCGGCACAGCCCAGAAGGAGACGAAAGTGTAATGGGTTTGCTCCTGAGCCCGCGCGGGAGCCGCGACTACGAGCGCCCCGAGGGCCAGCGCGCATGCGACTGCCAGACCAGTTAAGCTTCTCTTGAGCATGTTATGCCTCCGATTGTGAAGTTACCCGCGCCTCGCGGGGGACTGGTTCAAGCGAATTGTCAACTCTACGTATCAGTGACGATGTGGATAGAAGTTTGTGGGATGACGCGGGAGCATATGCCTGGCAGGACTCCTTGTCAAGCGGGCGTATCGAGCCATCTAAAATGTAACCGAAGCAGACAACATCGCGCCATTTAAGATGTAACCCGAGTTAAAGACGATTTTGGGAGGGTTCACTTGGGGCGCGAGGGGAAATGGGAGTATTTCCGGGCCATCTATGGG
>WNFC01001629.1_pt1 | contig 23809 bp, 20 predicted proteins | sample 5400541 | NCBI WGS metagenome assembly WNFC01 (sample SAMN13153342, study PRJNA577476) | soil metagenome | isolation source: 120 cm saprolite under Douglas fir tree site 2 hole 2 replicate 1 | place: USA:California | collected 2015-04-18
GCAGCCCGCGGTTTTGGAATTCCAGGACTTGCGCGGCGCCATAAGACAGATCGATAATCCGCCCAGCTACGATCGGACCACGATCATTTACCTTGACCACGACCGCCCGACCGTTGCGCAGGTTGGTGACCCGCACATAGCTGCCTAAAGGCAGGGTGGGATGAGCTGCAGTCATGTCGTACATGTCATAGTCTTCTCCGCTGGCGGTCATCTTGCCATCGAAGAACTCCCCATACCAAGAGGCGGTTCCCACTTGGTAAGGCTTTATTCCAGCCTGTTTGCGGGGTTCGGGTTTCGGAATCCGGCTAGTTTGAGCGGAACTGGCCTCCGAGTTGTTTGGGCCCTGAGCCGCTCCCAAGCCGACGATCAATAGGCCGATCATCAGTCCGTGAGCTATACGTCTGCGCATTCAGTTCTCCTCGCATCTCAAAAGTCGTCCTAGCTAGTACTTTTCCGTTAACGTCCTTAAATCGTAGGGGGAGGCGGAAGGCTTGTCAACCCGAAAGTAGGGGGTCTATAGTGACCTGGTAGTAATGGATATCTCACGTAACTTGTTGTTAATCATGAGTAATATGCAATATGTCATTCAAAACAATAATGTTAGCCGTTTACTTAATGATAAATACCCAACATGCCGTAGGCGAAGAAGAATTTACATCTTCAATCGATTCAATGACTTACAGGTAAATACTTTCTAAGTTGTTTATTGTGAGTATTTTAGGTACAAGGTTGCTAGCCAGAAAAAAAATTTGTTTCGCTTTCCAGGCACAGAAGGTCCAAGGAGAGACTGACAAAAGGACCATGGCTGAGAAACCACCAGTAGTCCTGACCATCGCAGGCTTCGACCCTTCTTCCGGGGCGGGCGTGACTGCGGACATAAAGACGATTGCCGCCCACGGCTGCTATGGAGTGGCCTGCATCACGGCCATGACCGTGCAATCTACGGCGGGCGTTCGGCGGGTCGAGGCCGTCGATCCTGGCCTGGTGGGCGATACTCTGGAGGAGCTTGCCTCCGATATCCCAATCTCCGGCGTCCATATCGGGATGCTGGGGACGGCGAAGGTGGCTAGGGCTGTGGCGGAATTCCTCAGCCGGCGCACTGGCAAGGCGAGGTTGCCCCATGTAGTCTTGGATCCGATTTTGAAGTCGTCCTCTGGAGCGGACCTGTTGGATGCTGCCGGAACCAGGGTCCTCATCGAAAGACTGATTCCCCTCGCCGACGTGATCACCCCGAATGTAGATGAAGCCTCCGTCCTGACCGGCCTGAAGGTAACGGATCTCGACGAAATGAGAGCGGCCGCCGCGAAGCTTCACAAAATGGGTTCGGTCGCGGTAGTTGTTACGGGCGGCCATCTGGACAAAGCAATTGACTTGTTGAGCTTTGACACGGGACATGGGGTGGAACAGGAGGTTTTCAAGGCCGAGCGGCAGCGTTCCAATTCCACGCATGGCACAGGCTGCGCCTTTGCCACGGCCCTGGCCTGCCATCTCGCGCTTGATCGCGGAATAGCCGAAGCCACCTTACTGGCCAAGACTTATGTGACTGCGGCCATCGCCGCCGGCCATCCGTTGGGACGGGGAACCAGTCCCGTCCATCATCTGTACCGAATGAACGAGCAACGGCGCGCTGCCGGCTCGGGAAGCAGCGAATCGTAATCGTAACGACAGTAACGATAGCTAACTCGGATCTTAGCTAAGGGAGGGCACGGGGAGGGCTGAAGAACTTCAGTCGTTATCTCTGTCTCTATCTCTAATGTTTGTCCGAGGGTTTCTTCAGCAGGATTCCAGCCACAAACGATGCGGTAGCGGCCAGAAGCCATTCGATCCTCCACATCTGGATCGCCTGGAACTCCGCCAGATTCGACGCTCTGTAGAAAAGACTGACGCCGATGGCTCCGGCTATGCATCCCAAGCCGATCAAGAACGCAACCAGCGCCGCCGTCGGCAAACCTACCCAGCGTTGGATCTCGTGGAAGTGCAGATATCGCAACCAGGCAGGGAAGGAAATCTTGCGCCAGGAAGCCGAAACCGAGGCCGCGCCCATGCGCAGCCACGCTATGCTTCGAGTCCGTAGACTGGCCACGACAGCGGCATCGCTGGTTGCGTCAGCCTGCTTGGGACGGCGCAAACCGCAGGTATGGCAAAACCGGGCGGCGATCATGAACTCGCTGCCGCATTCCGCGCAGGCCTCCGTCGCATATTGGACTTGAGCCGGTGCGGGGGCCTCTAGCAGTGGCTCGAGGACGGTGGGGGACCGCCAGAACTCCTGCCCGGTATCCTGAATTACTTCACCCATAGATTTATAGAGAGGGACGCGTACCTTCAATAACGCAACTCGACAACCAAAACCTGCGCACGAGTAGACCTTTTCAATTCAAATACTTGCATCTGCTCCGGTGCGCCATCTCATCGCGTTCCGCGCAATTCTTACCCGCAGTTCCCGGTAAAGATGCCCCAGTTACCCAAGTTTTCGAGTTTTAACTTCGCCGATTATAGGGCTCAAACCCTGAGTACATAATGCGTTGGTTGCGGATACGGCGATTACGCCTTTGGTTCGTCCCGTGCTCCAGCAAACTTCAGTTAAACTAGAAACTCAGGGCCGCAAGAGTGAATCTGATATTGACGAAAATGCTGGTTCGCCAAGTGCTGATTTGGCAAGTTCTGATTCGCGGCGGTACGCTGGTCTGCCTCGTCCTGTGCCTGCTACCGGCTCGCGCCCCTGCGCAAACCCCGGCCTCGGCAGGACGCGCTTCCCATCCCGCGTCTATTTCCGCCGGACACGATCCCGTAGTTGATGCCGCTTTCGAACGCTTCTACAACATGGATTATGACCGCTCAATCCAGGAATTCGAAAAAGTGTTGGATCGGCGTCCCAAGGACCCCGCTGCCGTGAATCATCTGCTGACCGCGGTGTTGTTACGCGAACTTTATAAGATAGGAGCGATGAACACCGGCGAGTACGCCAATGACAGCTTTATCGGACAGGCGCATCGCCCCGCCGATCCTAAAGTCAAGGAGCGGATCAAACAGTTGGTGGACCGCGCCGAGGACCTCGAAGAGCTGCAACTGAAGGCGAATTCCAATAACGTGGAGGCCCTCTACGCCCGCGGCGTCACCCGGGCGCAGTTCTCGCTATACACCGCGCTGGTCGAGCGGGCGTGGTTTTCCGCCTTGCGAAACGCCGTCGGAGCGCGGCGCGATCACGAACGCGTTCTGGAACTTGATCCTCGATTTGTGGATGCGAAGCTGGTCGTCGGCACCCACAACTACGTGGTCGGTAGCCTCCCCTGGAGCGTGAAGGTCGCCGTCACCATGGTGGGTCTGAGTGGAACCAAGGAAAAAGGGTTCGAGTATTTGCGTGAAGTGGCCGACAGCAGCGGGGAAAACAGCGTTGACGCCAAGGTTGTCCTCAGCTTGTTTCTGCGGCGCGAACGCCGTTTCGACGAAGCGCGCGCCAACATGCACGAGCTGGCGGCGCGTTATCCCAGAAACTATCTGTTTCCGCTGGAAGAGGCCAATCTGCTGCGCGCCGGCGGGCACGCCGCTGAAGCGGCCGCAGCTTATCGCAAAGTATGGCAGAACGGCCGGGAAGGGAAGTACGGCGTCCTGCACTATGAAATAGCGGCATGGGGCTTGGGAGAGTTACTGCGCAGCCAGAAAGATTATGCCGCAGCCGCAACCGCGTATGAACTCGTCGGCGAAGTTTCGGACCCGGATCCCGAGACGCTGCAGAAAGCCAACCTCGCTGCCGGCGAAATGTACGACCTGCTGCAAAAGCGCGAGCTGGCCATGAAGAAGTATCAGATCGTCTTAGCGGAAAACGCCAGCACCCCTCCCGCTGAGCAGGCGCGCAAGCACATCAGGGAAGCGTACCGGGAGTGAAATAGGTGGGAACCCTTGCCGTATTTCATCTTACCCGGTTCGTCACGGTTTCGCTCGATGCCTCACCTGCAGCGGAACTTTCAGACTAAACTTACGTATTATCTTGTGAGGGCGAAACTATGTACTGCAACTATTGCGGCAAGGTGATTCAGGACGATGCGGCGGTCTGTGCCTACTGCGGGGTTCGCGTGGGGGCATCAGTGGCTCGCAAGCGTCTGGTGCGGCCTCGGCAAGGACGCAAAATCGCAGGCGTCTGCCTCGGTTTCGCGGAGTATTTTGACATCGATGTGACCGTGGTTCGGCTGGTCTGGCTGATCGCGTGCTTCATGACGGGAATTGGTTTTCTGTCCTATCCCATCGCCTGGATCGTGATGCCAGAAGAACCGCTGTTGCTGGCCGCGCCTTTGGCGGCGCAGCGCGTGCCAACTCCATAGCCGGTATGGTTCTTCGGCAAATCAAGAGTGGCGATGCGGAAATCGCCTACCGGATGCTGGGCGAAGGCCCTCCTGTAGTTCTGCTGCATCCTTTTCCCGCGAATCACGAATTTTGGTTGCCCGTGGCGGAGGCTCTATCCACGCGTTACCGTGTCATCCTCCCCGATATGCGCGGTCACGGAGATTCGGGCGTAGGGGATGGCCCGGCAACAATGGAAAAGCATGCCGCCGACATCGCGCGGGTGATGGACGATGCGGAGATCGGCCGCGCACCGCTGGTCGGCGTTTCCATTGGCGGATACGCGCTGTTCGAATTCTGGAGACGCCATCGCGGACGTGCTGCGGCGCTCGTTCTTTGCAACACGAAGGCACCCGCCGATTCCGGCGAAGCCCGCGCCGGACGCCTGCAGGCGGCAAACGACGTCATCGATCGAGGCACCGAACCTTTCTTTCAGAGCATGGTTCCGCGCTTGCTGGGCAAGAACACCTGTGAGTCGCGGCCTGATCTGGTCGAGGGTGCGTTGCGCATGATGCGGAAAATGTCGCCGGAAGATGTAGCGCAGGTACAGCGCGGCATGGCGGCGCGTCCGGACTCGGTCGATACATTGAAGACCATCAATGCCCCCACGCTGATCGTGACCGGGGACGAAGATATTCTCACCGGCGTGAACGAAGCGGAACTGATGCGCCAGCATATTTCCGGCAGCCAGTTGCGGGTGATTCCGAAGGCCGGCCATTACGCGCCGTGGGAGCAACCGGAGGAAGCGGGCAAGTTATTGCGACAATTTCTGGGGCGTTTGTAGAAGGGAGTCATCATCCTTTTTACAATTGCCCAATTCCAGCCTGCGCTACAATCGGGGACCTCATGAATAAATTCGTCGTTCTGCTTGCATTCGGAGTCTTTGCGGTTTGCGCGCAGGCCCAAACCAAGGCCGTCGATAGACCCCGCATTCTAGGCATTGATCACGTTTCCTTCTACACTACCCAGCCGGACGGAGTGACAAAGCTCTACGGTGGCACTCTCGGCCTGGCCGTCGCTGCACCGGTGGAGTCTGGCGGGCTTCTCAGATATATGGTGGGCAGGCAGTGGGTGGGGTACAGCACCGCGCCGGACCCTAAAGCGACCAATCGGATGGATCACGTTGCTTTCACCACCGATAACATTGCGGCCCTGCGCAAGTATCTGAGCGCGAACGGTGTGAAAGTATCGGCCATTGAGGGGCGCGCCGATCACAGCCTAAGCTTTACGGTGAATGATCCGGAAGGCCATCGCATCGAGTTTGTCGAGCGAGGCAAGGCCGAACCGTCTGCGGCGGCCAGCGATTCCGCGGCATCGCGCCACATGATTCATGTGGGGTTTCTGGTTCGAAGCCGCGAGGTGGAAGACCGCTTCTACCGCGATCTGCTCGGGTTTCGCCTGTACTGGCACGGAGGAATGCAATCCAGCGAGACCGATTGGGTCGCGATGCAGGTTCCGGATGGCACGGATTGGTTGGAATACATGCTGAACCAGCCTGAGCATCCCGACTTGCGGTTGATGGGCGTAATGAATCACATTTCGCTGGGTGTCGCGGATATGAAAAAGGCGGAGGCGATTCTTGAATCCCACGGCTGGAAGCCGCAGGGGGAAGAAAAAGCTCAGATGGGCAAAGACGGAAAATGGCAGCTAAACTTGTTCGATCCCGATCTGTCCCGGATCGAACTCATGGAATTCAAGCCTGTGGAGAAACCGTGCTGCGCCGACTTTACCGGACCACATCCGTCGGAATAAGGGCATTGGATCTGGTTATTGGCGTCGCTCAACACTCGGCATTTGATAGAATCGTCCCGCCATGATTGATACGGTTTTGGTCGCAGAGAAGACGGTGGTTAACGGCAAGGGAGACAGTCCCTATGTCGATCTGAACAGCGCTACCGGACGAGTCTTCCTGTTGACGCTCGAGATCAGTAGAATCGTCGAGCAGGAGTCGCTTGAAATCACTATCCACGGTTCTGGGGACGGCACAACGTGGGGCGCGAAGCCCATCGTCACCTTTCCGCAGAAGTTTTATGTCGGCGAATGGCCGCTGTTGCTTGATCTGACGGCGCATCCTGACATTAAGTTCGTGCGCGCACATTGGGAAGTGGCGCGGTGGGGACGCGGAACGGAAACTCCGATGTTCGAGTTTGGCCTGAGATTGAAGGAAATTCCGCCGGATGTATTGCAGCAAGCAACTGCTGAGGCCAAGGCTCTCGTTTAGCGATTCGGCAATACTCATCGCCGGACTCTGTGTTACTTCTCCCTTCCGCTATATTGATCTCAGGATGAAGATCTCAGAATGAAAAGCCAATCACAGGTGATTGTGCGCCCGGCGCGCAATGTGCGCGGCAGCGTAAGCCTTCCCGGAGATAAATCCATTTCGCACCGCTACGCGATGCTGGCGGCGATCGCCGATGGGCCGTCACGGCTGGAAAATTACTCGACCGGTGCGGACTGCGCCAGCACGCTCGTCTGCCTGCGCTCGCTCGGGGTGAAGTGGGAGCGCAAGAATGGTCTCGACAATTTCATCGAGGTGCAGGGAAGCGGGCTGTCGCTGGCCGCGCCAAGCGAGCCGCTGGACTGCGGAAATTCGGGTTCAACCATTCGCATGTTGAGCGGCATTGCGGCGGGCCAGAAATTCACCAGCGAGATGGCGGGGGATGAATCGCTTTCGCGTCGGCCGATGGAGCGCGTCATCACGCCGCTCACAGCCATGGGCGCACAAATCACATCGCAAAATGGACATCCGCCGCTGCGCATTGCCGGTACTAACCTCAAAGGCATCCACTACCGAATGCCAGTGGCCAGCGCGCAGGTGAAGACTTGCCTGCTGTTTGCGGGACTGCTGGCCGAAGGCGAAACTCACATTGAAGAGCCGCTGCGGACGCGGGATCACGGGGAAGTGGCGCTTCGGGCTTTTGGCGCAGAGCTGCAGCGCAAAGAAAATGAAGTTCGGATTCGCGGCGGCCAACGCTTGCGCGGAATCGAAGCGCGAGTTCCCGGCGATCTTTCCAGCGCTGCGTTCTTTCTTTGTGCAGCCGCTCTTTTTCCTGGTTCGCAGTTGACTATCACGAATTTACTGATGAATCCTACGCGGGCGCGCCTGCTCGACATTCTCGTGCAAATGGGGCTGCGAATTTCCGTAACTCAACTTGAGGAACTTCACGGCGAACTGGTCGGCACGTTGCAGGTCGAGGGCGGACAACTGAAAGGCGCGACTATCGCTGGAGCCGATACCGCGGCGCTGATTGACGAGATCCCCGTGCTGGCCGCGATTGCTCCGTACACCGAGCAGGGAATCGAGTTCAGCGACGCGAAAGAGTTGCGGGTGAAAGAGTCAGACCGCATCGCGTCTATCGCCGCGAATCTCCGCGCCATGGGCGCCCAAGTAGAGGAGCGACAGGACGGCCTGAAGATTCCCGGAGGACAGTCGCTTCGCGGCGCCGAACTCGAATCGTTCGACGATCACAGGATCGCGATGGCCTTCAGTATTGCGGCATTGCGAGCGCAGGGAGAAACCTTGATTCGCGGAAGTGAATGTGCGGCAATTTCTTACCCGGCATTCTTTTCAGCGCTGGAGAGCCTCGTCGAGCATTGAGGACTCACTTCGCCGGTGTAATCGTGATGTTCCGAAAAGCGACGTGTCCGGCCTCACTACCCTGCAGGTAGATCGGTCCGGGTAGTGCTTCGTGACTATCCAATGCCCCGCCGGTGATACCCGGAATTTCCTGTTTATCAATAATGGTCTGGCCATTTTGCACAACGGTGACCATTCTTCCGACCAGCGTGATGTCATAGGTCTGCCATTCTCCCGGCCTGCGTGGCTGTTCCGGCGAGGGAGCCAGGAAGCCATACACGCCACCGGTGCGCATCGTTGGCCCTTCTGGCTGGGGATCGTTTTCGATCTGAAGTTCGTACCGGCCGCGCAGGTAAACTCCGCTATTCGATTCTGGAGGGCAATTGAACTCGACGTGCAATTTGAAATCTTTGAATTTGGCATCGCTGATAAGTTCAGGGCCGTGTCCGGGACTCACCAGCGTGCCGTTCTCGACCGCCCAGCTTGCCTTTGCGCCCGGATCGCTCATCCTCCACCCGCTCAAGTCCTTGCCGTTGAACAACTGCGTCGGCTTCCCCCACTTCGGAGCGCTTGTTCTCTTCAGCGACGGAGCTCTTTCGCCAGTCCATTGCCACTGAGTTCCATCGGGCCCAGTCGTGGTCCCCACCAGAGTCTTCCCAGAGAGCTTGCCCTCAAAAACCATGTCATCTTTCCGTTCTTCCTCTTCCTTGGGAGAAACGAACGTGATGAGGCCATCCGAGATCTCAGATTTCGGCAGCGGCCGCGCGTGTCCCCAGCGGCTTACCATGCGAACTTTGACCTGCCCATTTTCCTGGGTAATTTCCAACCACGAGGGAGCCTCGCGTTCCGGAGTCTTCACGGTCAAGTCCCAACGTCCCAGAAGAGACTGAACCAGCGAAGTTGTGTCCGTAGAGTTCTGGGGTTCGGAATAAGAGCGCATAGAAAGCGCTAAAATGAAAGCGGTTGACGCGAATAGTGTTCGCCGAAAAGTCAGGTTGCTTCGATTCCGTTTCACCGACGACCGCGGAACAATAGACGCCAATCCTTTTAGCATGAAAATTCCCCTCAGGAAGGGATTGTAATTGATTGGTCCTGCACGCCAGGAGAAGAGCGCGATACAAAGCCGTTTTCGGCTCCGCTTGACAAAGTGGGCGGGCGATGACTAAAAGGGAGAGTCTAACAAAATTCTCATAGACCGCTTTCTTACAAAGGTTTTTTCATAGGCCGACTTGCCCCGGGTAAATGGTGACACGTTTCCTACAAGACATCCTCCGTCAACCTACCGAACTGCAGCTGACGATTGACTACCTGCGGGGAGCGGGCCAGCGTCGATTGGCGGAAGCAGCTGCGATTATTGAGAACGCCCGGCATGTCTACGTCACTGGTATCGGCAGCAGTTGGCATGCTGCGTTAACGGCTGGGCCGTTGTTTTCGCTCGGCGGTTTTCCGGTGTATCTTCAGGAGGTTTCCGAGCTGGTGCAGTTTGCCGCGATCCCCTCTGGCGCGGTCATCATTGTCATCTCGCGCAGCGGCCGAAGTATAGAGATCGTTCAACTTCTGGCCAAAGCTCATGAGTGCGGTGCCATCGTGATCGGTGTGACGAATTCAGAGGACGGCCCTCTCGCCCAGCGCGCACAGATACCGATTGTGATTGCGGCCAAGCTGGATCATGGAATTTCAGTCAACACTTATTCAACGCTGGCCGCCACCGTCGGTGCCCTGGCCTGCGCTGCTGTGAGTTCCTTTGATGACATGATCGCCACTTCACTTTCCCGTGCGCTCGAGGATACGGGTGCATCCATCGCAGGGTGGCAGAATCAGCTCGCTGACGCAACCTGGCTTTTAACCGGCGGCGTTTATTACTTTCTGGGGCGCGGTTCAAGTCTGGGGAGCTGCCAAGAGGCCCGACTTCTGTGGGAGGAGGGCGTGAAGTCTCCGGCAACGGCGATGGGGACGGGCGGCTTTCGACATGGTCCGCAGGAGATGGTCGCTGAGGGTGCACGTTTTGGTATATGGATCGATGGCCTGCGAATGCGCGGCCAGGATCTGGCGGTGGCTCGGGATCTCCGGAGGCTCGGCGCTTCGGTCATGCTGATTGGCCAAGATCTCCCCGCGGATGCCGGTGACTTGGTCTTGCAGCTTCCTGAAGTACCATCCGATTGGCAATTCCTGATCGACGTCATCCCGGCACAGCTCGCGGCGGAACGTTTGGCACGGATGTCAGGAGTGGACTCTGATTCCTTTCGTTTCTGTTCTTACATCGTCGAGGACGAATGGGGCCTGTTGCGCGAGAGGGTGACTGCGCCCAAAGGTGAGAAGTAGGAAAGTAGGGTTAGGGTTTAGAAATAATCATTGACAAAAAATCCACCGAAACAAGGAGCCAACACCATGAGCAAGTTCTCACGCCGTAGATTTCTGGAAATTGGCGCTGCCGCTGCGGGTGCAACTCTCGCTCCAAGCACGGTTCTGCTGAGTCCTAAAACGTTGTTGGCCTCGCCGCGTCCAGTTGCCGCAAGCGATCGGGTCCGCTTCGGCATGATCGGGGTGGGGATGCAGGGATCGCAGTTGCTGGCTCAGTCCATCACGTTACCTGGAGTGGAATGCGCGGCCGCCTGCGATCTCTACGATGGACGTCACCTTCTGGCTCGAGAAGCTACCGATAAGCCTAACCTTCCCGTTACCCGCCGCTATCAGGAGCTTCTGGCCAACAAAGAAATTGACTGCATCGTGGCGGCCGTTCCCGATCATTGGCACAAGCAGATTGTGGTGGACTCGGTGAGCGCGGGGAAAGATATTTACTGCGAGAAACCCATGTCGCACAGCGCCGCCGAGGGCGTTGAAATGGTAGCCGCGGCTAAAAAAAATAATCGCATCGTTCAGATTGGCGCACAGCGGGTGAGTTCCTTGATCTGCGCCAAGGCCAAAGAGTTGATCTCGCAAGGATCGTTGGGCGATCTGATGATGGTTGAGGGATGGCTGGGGCGAAACGATCCAACCGGCGCGTGGGAATATCCGCCGCCCCCCGATCTAGCACCCGCCACGCTCGACTGGGACACTTGGCAGGGAACTGTCGCGAAGCGCCCGTTCGATCCCTACATCTTCGCCCGCTGGCGTTGCTGGAAGGAATATGGCACAGGTCTGGCGGGGGACCTTTTGGTTCATTTGATCAGCGGCATGATGTTCATGTTGGACATCAACGAGGCTCCGCGCCAGGCTATGGCGATCGGTGGAATCCGGCGCTGGAAGGATGGCCGCAACATGCCTGACGTTCACGCTACTCTCTTTTACTACGGCGATCTGCCGGTTTACATGCGGCTGAATCAGGGGACAGACATGCCAGAGACCTACCGCATCCAGGGCTCGAAGGGAATTCTCGAAGTGACGGAATTCGGTCTGAGCTTCACGCCACAAACTGGCAAGGACTCAGGGCCGAGCTACTACGACTCGGGATTCCCGCGCGCCATGCGCGGCGCCTACGAGAAGAAATGGCACGAGGAGAACGATCCGAAATTGGGCCACGAGCCCATGCCCGAAACCGTGGCATTCAAGGGACCGGATTACGACGACATCAAGCCCCACCTGTGGACTTTTTTCGAGGCCGCACGTTCCCGTAAGCCGGTTGTGGAAGATGCAGTCTTCGGCCATCACGCGGCACTGGCCTGCCACATGGCGAATGAATCTTATTTTCGCAAGACGCCAGTGTCGTGGGATGAAGCCTCCAGAAGCATCAAGAGCTGACGACAGCACGTCGAAGTAGGCTCTGAGTGTTTCATTCAATGAGGGGATAGCTGCGTCGCGAGGAACTGACAGGGAATGTCTCATGATCGGGGCCGTTGACATTGGCGGAACAAAAATTGCGGTGGGTATGGTGAACGATAGCGGGCAAATATTGTCGCGCCAGGAATCGCCCACCGATGCCGACAGCTACGCGAACGGCCTGAGCACCACCACCAGCATGCTGCGCGAGACGGCACGCCTTGCCGGGGTTGAGATCACCGGCATAGGGATCGGATCTACTGGTCCCGTGGACCCATTCACTGGCAGGTTTGGGGAAGTGGATTTTCTTCCGGGATGGCGCGGGCAGAATCCCGTGGAAGACCTGGCTCGCATTTTCGAAGTGCAGGTGGCGCTGGAAAACGATGCCGATGCCGCAGCCATGGCGGAGGCAGGCTGGGGCGCCGGGGAGAACAAGTCGCGGCTTATCTATGTGACGGTTGGAACCGGAATCGGCGGCGGGATTGTCTTTGACGGAAAGCTTTACCGCGGCGTCGGTGGGTCGCATCCCGAAGTTGGCCACCAGGTCATCGACCCTGCCGGGCCACTCTGTTCATGCGGTTTCCATGGCTGCTGGGAATCGCTGGCGGCGGGGCCGGCGATGGTCGCATGGGTGAATGCCAATGCGCCGGAGGACTATCCGCATCGTGACCGTCTTACCGCTAGGCGCATCTGCCAGCTCGCGCAGGAAGACGATGCTCTGGCGCGGCGGGCGGTCGAACGAGAGGCCTATTACCTGGGTCTTGGGCTGGCCAACCTCATCAACCTGTTTACGCCCGACATAATTGTCCTGAGCGGCAGCGTAATGAACAGCGCGCTTCTGTTTCTGGACGGCATTCGCAAGGTGATTTGTCGCGGCTGCCGTTTTGTTCCTTTTGAGAAGACTGAGCTGGCACTGGCTTCGCTGGGAGAAGACACCAACCTGATCGGCGCGGCGCGGGTCTGGCATGATCGCTTCGGTCTGAAGGTGCCTCGTGCATCCTGACTTTTCCAACCAGGGTCAATGTCGGGAACGGTTACTGGAATACTGATGGCAAGAAATCGGTACATGGCCGTTCTGGTCTTTCTCACTTTCTTCGTGATTTCCTTGTTGACCAATATTCTTGGTCCGATTGTGCCGGATATTATCAACAGCTTTCACGTCAGCCTGACGGCTGCGGGATTTTTGGCCTTCGCTTTTTTTATCGCCTATGGAGTGATGTCGATTCCCGCGGGTTTTCTGGTCGAACGATTTACAGAGAAGCCGGTGATGATACTGGCGTTTCTGGTGGGCACGCTGGGGTCGCTGAGCTTCGCTCTGTTTCCGCAATATCGCGTGGCCATGGTTTCGTTGTTCGTGATCGGGGCCGGGATGGCGGCGCTGCAGGTAGCGATCAACCCGTTGTTGCGCGTGGCGGGCGGCGAGGAACACTATGCCTTCAATTCAACTTTAGCCCAACTTATTTTCGGGAGCGCATCGTTCGTTAGCCCACGAATTTATTCTTATCTCGTTGTCAACCTGAATGGACGTTTACCCGGGCAAAATATTTTTCTGCGCGTTCTAGGGAGATTGACACCCGCTGGGCTGCCGTGGGTTTCGATGTATTGGATTTTCGCGATTTCCACCGCGGTAATGATAGCTGTTCTATCTCTGTCGACGTTCCCGCAGGTTCAACATACCGCCGAGGAGCGTGCTGGATCGTGGGCAATGTATCGCAGCCTGGCGCGAAAACGAGTGGTCTGGATGTATTTTGGCGCCATGTTCGCCTACGTTGGTTGTGAACAAGGCACCGCGGATTGGATTTCGAAATTTCTGTCCGAGTATCACGGCTTCGATCCTCACACTACGGGTGCTACTGCGGTCTCATGGTTCTGGGGTTTGCTCACTGCCGGGTGTTCCATCGGCATGTTGCTGCTCAAACTATTTGATAGCCGCAAGGTTTTGATTGGCGCTTGCGTTGGCGCGCTGTTCTGTCTTTCCGCGGCTTTGCTGGGACCGGCGCATGTGTCGCTGGTTGCTTTCCCTTTGATTGGCCTGTTCGCGTCGGTAATGTGGCCGATTGTGATTTCGCTCGCGCTCAACTCGGTCGCTGAGCACCACGGCTCTTTCTCGGGGATATTGAGCACAGCGATCGTCGGCGGAGCGATAGTCCCTGTGATCATCGGGGGCATCGGCGACCGGCTTGGACTGCGGAGTGGCGTGGCTTTTCTTTACGTCACATTTGGGTTTGTTCTCAGCGTCGGCTTCTGGGCCAAGCCACTGATCAGCAATGCCACCATTACTCTCAGGAAAAACCTCCGCTGAGGCGGCAGTCGATACGCGCTCATGAAATGCGCCTTCCTGTAGATTGCGCGTGCGGAGTTCATGGACGGGGCAGGAGCAGCGGTCGTGAATTCTTGCCTTCATCTTTCGCGTATGCGAATATCTCGTGCATCAGTTTCGCTGGGAGGCCAGTAAGTGAACCTCAGACTCAGGCTCTGTGTCCTGGTGTTGGCTGCCACCGGCTTGGCCATGGCGTTCCTGTTGTTGCGTATTGATGCAAGAGCTCAGAAGGGAAGTCCATCCGGCCCGAAGGGCGTCAAATGGAAATTGACGTGGAGCGACGAATTTAACGGCTCCAACGATTCTGCGATCGACCCATCCAAGTGGGTTATCGAAGTGGGCGGAAACGGTTGGGGCAATCACGAGCTGGAGTACTACACGAATCGTCCGCAAAATGTGTTTATCAAGGATGGGAACCTGGTCATCCAGGCGCGGCAAGAGAGTTATACGGGTGCCGACGGCATGAGCAGAAACTACACTTCCGCCCGGCTCAAGACCGCGGGGAAGTTCTCGCAGGCGTACGGCCGCTTCGAGGCGCGCATTAGAATTCCTTCCGGACAGGGCATGTGGCCGGCGTTCTGGATGTTAGGTGATGACATCGGCAAGGCGGGCTGGCCTGCTTGCGGCGAGATCGACATCATGGAGAAATTTGGCAAGGAACCTTCGACAGTGCACGGAACCCTGCACGGGCCCGGCTACAGCGCAACTGATGGAATAACAGCGCCCTACAAGTTGCCGGAAGGCCGGCGGTTCGCGGATGATTTTCACGTTTTCGCAGTGGAGTGGGAAGCCAATGCGATTCGTTTCTATGCCGACGACGCGCTTTATGTCACGCGCACTCGATCCGATCTTCCTCCGGGGCGGAAATGGGTATTCGATCATCCGTACTTTCTCCTGCTAAACGTTGCGGTAGGCGGCGACTGGCCGGGGAATCCAGACGCTACTACGGCTTTTCCGCAAACCATGCTGGTAGATTACGTGCGGGTCTACCAACCCGCGAATTAGGAAACGATCACTAAGATTGCAGAAGTCGCGTTATGTCTCTTCATTGCCAGGCAGGGAGCCAATAACGAAATGATGACACACAGTCTGCGGTTGATGGTCGCTCTGGTTGTTTTCACTCTTGTTCAGTCTGTCTCCGCCCAGGCAATACAGCCAAAACCAGAGATAGAGAAGCGAGTCGATTCAATTCTCAGCAAGATGACGTTGGAGGAAAAGATCGAGATCATCGGAGGAATCAATGACTTTTTCACTCGCCCGATTCCCCGCCTAGAGATACCCGCTCTCAAGATGTCCGACGGACCCATGGGCGTTCATGACTACGGACTCACCACGGCGTATCCGGCCGGCATTGCGCTGGCAGCCTCCTGGGATACTGAACTCGCCGAGCGATTCGGCACGTCGATGGGCAAAGACGCGCGCGCCCGCGGCGTGCATTTCATTCTGGCTCCGGGCATGAACATCTATCGCGCGCCGATGAATGGCCGCAACTTCGAATACTTCGGGGAAGACCCTTTTCTCGCCTCCAGGATGGCCGTTTCGGTCATTAAAGGAATCCAATCACAGCGCGTGATCGCAACTGCAAAACATTTTGCGGGAAATAATTCGGAGTTCGCGCGCACTACCCTGAGCTCCGATATCGACGAAAGAACCCTACGCGAACTTTATTTGCCGGCATTCGAAGCCTCGGTGCAGGAAGCGAAGGTGGGCGCGGTGATGGACGCCTATAACCTGGTCAATGGCGTCTACATGACCGCGAACAATCATTTGAACAATGAGATCCTGAAAAAAGAGTGGGGCTTCGATGGGATTCTCATGTCCGATTGGGGGGCGACGCACGACGGAGTTGCTGGCGCCATCGGCGGCCTGGATTTGGAGATGCCTTCGCCAGTTTTCATGAACCACGAGACGCTGCTTCCGGCTGTCAAGGAAGGGAAAGTTCCGGTCGCGACGCTCGACGACAAGGTTCGCAGAATATTACGAAAGGCAATCGAGTTCGGATTTTTCGATCAGCCGCAAACCGATACCGACATTCCTGCCTACAATCAGGAAAGCAGGCAGATCGCCCTTGAGGTGGCCAGGGCGAGCATTGTTTTGCTGAAGAATTCCGGCAACTTGCTTCCGCTGGATGAAAGCAGAGTGAAGACGATTGCGGTAATTGGGCCAGATGCGTATCCCGCGGTGCCCGGCGGGGGCGGCAGTGCTGAAACCAAACCGTTCAGCGCGGTCAGCTATCTGGAAGGCATCAGCAATCGTCTGGGAATAAAAGCCAGAGTTCTATACGCGGTTGACACGCCTCCTCTCGACGAAGTTTTTGATAACGCCGAGTTTGTTATTGCGCCCGGCGGCGAGAGCGGTTTGAAAGGAGAATACTTTAGCAATGAAGAATTGCGGGGTAGTCCTGCGCTGGTGCGCACCGACAAGCATGTCGACTTCGATTGGGGAGAGGGAAGTTTTGCTCCGAACCAGCCTATCGATCATTTCTCGATTCGCTGGACAGGATATTTCGTGCCGCAGAAATCCGGAGACTACAAATTCTTTACTTCCGCCGACGACGGGGTTCGGCTCTATATCGGCGACGACATCGTGATCGATGACTGGCAACGTCATTCCCAAACTGTCGATAGCTATGGCAGGCATCTGGAAGCGGGCCAAGCCTACAAAATCCGCCTCGAATATTTCGAAGCGGTAGGGAGTGCCATCGTTGGTTTCGGCGTTACTCGAGCCGAGGCTTCCATTGGCCGCGAAACCAAAGCGCTCGCAGCGAAGGCTGACGCCGCAGTCATTTGCGTAGGATTTGATCCAAAGACGGAGGGCGAGGGTTTTGACCGAACCTTTCAGTTGCCGGGCGGACAGGACGAGCTAATCCGGCAAATCAGCGCGGTCAACAAGAACACAGTCATTGTGCTCACCGCTGGGGGAAACGTGGACATGACCCAGTGGAGTGATCGTGTTCCAGCGATTCTGCATGCATGGTACCCGGGTCAGGAGGGAGGAACGGCCTTGGCTCAAATTCTTTTTGGTGATTACAGCCCGTCCGGCAAGTTGCCCGCATCTTTTGAGCGCCGCTGGGAAGACAACCCAACGTTTCACAGCTACTACCCTGAAAAGGGCGAAAAGAGGGTTCAGTACTCGGAGGGTGTGTTTGTTGGATACCGGCACTTCGATCGCTCTGAAATCAAACCACTGTTCGCCTTCGGTCGTGGTCTTTCCTACACAACCTTCGCATACGCCAATTTGTCGGTGACACCCCAGACGGGGAACCGGAACGAGCCTGTCACGGTTTCGTTCGATGTAAAAAACACAGGTCATCGCGAAGGGGCCGAAGTCGCGGAACTCTATGTCGGTGAGTCTCACCCCAGCGTTCCAAGACCAGTCAAAGAGTTGAAAGGTTTTGCAAAAGTAAATCTGAAACCGGGTGAGACCAAGCGCGTGACGCTCACGCTCGATCGCCGGGCTTTCTCTTTTTACGACGTCAAGAAAAACGATTGGAGCGCCGAAGCGGGTGACTTCACAATTCTGGTTGGCGGCTCTTCCGACAACATCCAACTGCGCGACAAATTCACTCTAACGCATTAGAGCTGGTGTTCACTTCCACGTCAAGGTTGTGACGGAATCATCCGGCAAGGTTAGCGCGGCCGTCATCGTGCCCATTTGCAGCACCACGGGACGCGCCGTGGCAGTGTTGGTTAGCACCAGAGCTTTCTGACCGTCGGGATTCTCGCAGGCTACGTGATCGATATTTGCAAGTGTGCTCTGGGAATCGAAGCGGTGCGCGCCTCGCCGAATCAGGCGCGAAAAATGCGCGAACGCCCAGTACTGGCCGCTGCGCGTAATTTCCTTCGTCTGCGAATTAACCGTAACGACGCCTCCGCAGGGGAAAGGACCGATGTTAGGGCGGCCCTGCTCATCGAGCGCGAGATTCCATCCGGTAATCGACTGGCACCAGTTCCGCAGAGCCCCGGTAAAAGTGCTCCCCCATTTTGCCCAATCGGTGGCGTAATCAGGACTGGTGTAGTCAGGACCACCCTCGGTCCAATGCATCTCGGCGTCAGGATGAGCGTCGCGGACCTTGGCTACCATGCTCACGTCACCGGCATAGCCGTGCCAAGCCACCGCGTTGGTGTACTTGCGCACCTCCGGATCGTCGAGTTCGCAAATGACGCGTCCCCAAAGATTGTAGTTGTGATCAAGCAGCCAGATCTTCGTTGGAATTCCACTGGCCCTTAGTACTGGCCCCAAGTGCCCTTTCACGAATTCGATTTCATACTCTTGTCCCCAGAGGCAAGCAGGCATGCGGCCGTCCTGATCGGTGTCCACTTCATTCTGCGAAGTGACGGCCTGGATGGAGACGCCTTCCGCCGCGTAAGCTTGCAGGAACTTCATGAAGTACTGGGCATAGCTCGCGTAATATTTCTTGCGCATGCTGCCGCCCAGCATGGAACCGTTGGCTTTCATCCAACCCGGGGGACTCCAGGGAGTGGAAAACAGGAACAGGTCCGGATTTACTTGGCGAGCTTGCCGCAGCGACGGCAAAAGGTAGGCGCGGTCATGATCGATGGAGAAGCGCTTCAAGTTTGGATCGGGCGCGCCTTCATCGAAACTATACACTTCAGTCGAGTAATCGCTGGCGCCGATACAGGTACGACAGACGTTAAGTCCCAGCTCCGACGGATGGAATAATTCATGGAACAACTGCTCGCGTGAGTCCGCGGACAGTTGGTTGAACATGTAGCAGGATGCGTCGGTAAAAGCCGCTCCAAAACCGAGAATCTCCTGAAATTTCTTTTCCGGGTTGAGCGCGATGGTCTCTGCGGAACGCTGTCCAGAGCCCTGCCGCCATGCCAGAGGAGAGGTGGTTTCGAAGCGCCGCTTTTTATCGGTCACCCGCACCGTAATCTCAGCGGCACCGGGATTGGCTGGACGAAGGGAAGCCCAAGCCGGCGTTGCTTCGGTAACCGCGTTGGCTGCCAATCCGGCAGCGGATATTCTCAGAAAGTCGCGTCTCGTACTCTCAGTGGACATTTTGCCTCTCATCAGATCAGGTACTTGCGAACTAGAATCTCATGCCTGTCAAATCAGGCCTATCATCTCCGCTCTCGAAATATCGAAATCGCCGCCAGCACGGATATTTCGTGCTTGAGAAAGCCTGAAACAATGAACTCCCGCTTCCACCAGAAGCAGCTTTCGGCTACCCTAAGGGCGGCCATGCAATAGCGTGGATTGTCGGTGATGCTGCCCAGTGTCAGCGTTACAGGTGTTTCCATGTTGAAACACAGGACTATGCCATCCAGGAATAGTTGTGCGACAGCAGCGCGCGTGTTTTGCATTACAGCGTCGACGTTGCTTGTCCACGGGCTGAGCGTCCATGCTTTGGCTCAGCCTTCTCCCAAGCCACTTCCCACTCTTATGCACGCCGAACAGATTCGCCGCTTGACACCGGAGCAAGCCGCGTTGGGTTATCCGGTGCGGGTGCGCGGCTTCATTACCATGGACGCTCCGGCGCCGGACTTTTTCGTGCAGGATTCTACGGCTGGCATTTACGTCGAGGGAAGCGCCGCGCCCAAGTTTTCTCACTTGCTGGGCCAACAGGTGGAACTTGAAGGAATAAGTGGGCCCGGCAAGTTCGCTCCCGTGATTCGCGAGCAAAAGTTGCGAGCGCTGGGCAAAGGAGTGTTGCCCAAGACGCAGCTGGTCTCTTTTTCCGAACTTGCAGACGGACAACAGGACAGTCAATCGTGAGGACTGCATCATGGAAGCAAATCGTCGTATCGCGGGTGTGCTGCGCAGCATGGATGGTCAGGGCTACCTCTGCGGCACCCCACACGCCGTAGAAAGCCCGGGGCTGATGACCGGCATTGCAGGAATCGGCTATGCGCTATTGCACTTTTGTGAACCACAGCGAGTGCCATCGGTGCTTACGCTTGCCCAAGAGTAAGGCACAAGGAGGGTAATGACGAGAAGTCATTGGTCGATCATTAGGGTACGAAATTCGCTGGCAGCCCGTAACCTAATCAATATAGAGCCTTTAAATTGGTGCGGAAGGGGGGATTTGAACCCCCACGCCTTTCGGCGCCACCCCCTCAAGATGGTGTGTCTGCCAGTTCCACCACTTCCGCACTGATGTGAAACAACACCGCAGGGTACAGATTATAGCAGAACGAACATGCAGCAATCCGCGCGGGCAGACCGTGCATCGGTCGGCGAATTAAGCAAGAAATAAACACCAGAAAACGACACGAAGAGCGCGTTGGGATTTACGCCCAATGCGTCTCCGTGTCCGTGTCCGGCGCAATTATATCGTCGCGATTCTAGTCGCCTGACGGCTGCAGCATTTCCTCGTGAGGCATATCGGGAAAGGGCTGTTCCTGCACGATCGCTCTGGGCTTGCTGTGCAACTTCGGAGCTGATATTCCTCCGGCAGAGAACTGTTCGGCTTCGGTGGATTCGGCCAGCGCCGTGGTCGACGCCAGTCCGCCGCTGATCACCTGCTGTACCTGATCGAAGTATCCCGTACCGACGAAGCGCTGGTGCTTCGCGGCCTGGTATCCGTGCGCGCGCTCGCTGGCGAATTCCTTCTCCTGCAACGCCGAGTAGGCGGCCATTCCGGTTTCCTTGTACTGCCGCGCCAGTTCGAACATGCTCAGGTTCAGCGCGTGGAATCCCGCAAGGGTTACGAACTGAAACTTGTATCCCATGCCCGCCAGTTCTGTCTGGAAGCGCGCAATGGCTTGCTCATCGAGCTTTTTGCGCCAATTGAAACTGGGCGAACAGTTGTAAGCCAGCATCTTTTCCGGATACTTCTCATGTATGGCATCGGCGAAGCGTCGAGCTTCTTCCAGATTGGGTTCCGAAGTTTCGCACCAGAGCAGATCTGCATAAGGCGCGTAGGCCAAGCCGCGCGCGATAGCCGACTCGATGCCCCCGCGAATGCGGAAGAACCCTTCCGGCGTGCGCTCGCCGGTGCAGAATTCGCGGTCACGGGCATCGATGTCGCTGGTCAGCAGATGCGCGCTGTTGGCGTCAGTCCGCGCCATGACCAGCGTCGGTACGCCCATGACATCAGCCGCCAGCCGCGCTGCCACCAGCTTTTGCACGGCCTCGGTGGTAGAAACCAGCACCTTCCCGCCCAGGTGTCCGCACTTCTTCGCTGACGAAAGCTGATCTTCAAAATGCACGCAGGCTGCGCCCGCTTCAATCATTCCCTTCATCAATTCGAAGGTATTGAGAGTTCCGCCGAATCCAGCTTCCGCGTCGGCCACCAGCGGCGCAAACCAGGTTTGTCCGGGTGCGACTTTTCCCTCCGCATGATGCACTTGGTCGGCCCGCTGCAGCGCGCTATTGATGCGGCGGCAAAGGTTCGGCACGCTGTCCGCCGGATACAAACTCTGGTCGGGATACATCTGTCCGGCATTGTTAGCGTCAGCCGCCACCTGCCAACCGCTCACATAAATCGCCTTCAGCCCTGCCTGCACCTGCTGCACTGCCTGGTTGCCCGTCATTGCCCCCAACGAATTCACGTAAGGCTCGGTCTGCAACAGCTCCCACAGGCGCTCCGCCCCCAGGCGAGCCAGTGTGTGCTCAATGTGAATGGACCCGCGCAGGCCCAGCACATCCCCCGCCGTGTAGGGACGCTCGATCCCATTCCAGCGAGAGTTGTGTCGCCAATCGTAGGTCAGGCAATCCTGCGCCAATGCGTATTGTCCGATCTGTTCTTCCGCGCTCATGAGCGGGGAGTGTGTTTTGGGAGTCTTTCGGCTGCCATTTTCATGGGCGGACATGGTGTGGTCTCCTCACGTTTTTATTAGTTCAATATGGTGAACATCAATTCATCATACTGGCGAAGCTTAGGCGGACGGGATACTATCGGTCAAGGCGGATGTTCAGTATAATGAACATACATTCACTTTATTGGACGACTACAGGAGGCTCCCCATGGCCACTGCTACGACGAAAACCGATTCTCCATCCGCCGCTGTAGAACGCGCTCTGGCCATGCTGGAGGCCGTAGCCCAGGAGTCCGATGGCTTAAGCAATGCCGAAATCAGCCGCAAGCTCAACATTCCAAAAAGCTCAGCGAGCTACATCCTGCGCACCCTCGAAACCCAGGGCTATTTGACGCGCGATGGCGAATCAGGGAAATACCGCGTGGGACTCAAGATTCTGAGCTTAAGCAGGGGCGCTCTAGGCGGACGCGATGTCCGCGGCATCGCCCTGCCCATCATGCGCCACCTCACCCATCAGACCGGCCTCACCTGTCACTTGGCGGTTCTGGATGGGCCCGACGCCGTCTATATCGAGAAAGTTGAGCCCGAGGGTTTTATTCGCATGGATACATGGGTCGGACGGCGGATGCGGGTGCACGCCACCAGTGTTGGCAAGGCGATCGTTGCCCATATTCCTCAAGAGCAACTGGAACAGATTCTGCGCAAGAGTGGCATGGAAAAGCGCACGCCCAAGACCATCACTACTCTGCCGCGTCTGTTAAAGGAGCTGGAAAAAGTCCGCACCCAGGGTTATGCCGTCGACGATGAAGAGAACAATTTGGGAGCGCGTTGCGTGGCCGCGCCGGTTTTCGGCGATCGCGGAGCCATCGAAGCCAGCGTGGGGCTGAGCGGGACAACCCAGCAAGTCAGTCCGCAGACCATGCCCCGCATTTTAGAAGCGCTAAAGGACTCGGCCCGGCACATCTCCATGGGCATGGGATACCGTGCCCCGCATCGCCGCGCCAGTGGTACGTAATACTACGCAGTTTCGCTGTGCTCCTCTCCTATTGCCGGCCTCGCGCTGCCCAAGGATTGTGGCAATGGCAACAACGCTATTCCCTGGATCCGATCATGAACCAACGTCCAAACCTGCGCGCACTGGTCACACAGCCAGTACCGTTCCAATCGCCGGGCTTGGCGCCGCGTATACGGAGAAGTTGGGGCTATGAGATCCCCCAGCTTGGCCTCAAACTCCGTCTCCACCAGGAACAACCTACCTTGGCCTAGTCGAAGAAACGGTCTTGCGCATTCCGGGTTGGCGCAGTGGCTGAGCATCGTCCTCTTTCCTCGAACTTCGCTTTCAGGCTCAGGACTTGCTGCGGCTCAGAGTTCATCTTGAGATTCGCAAGAGCAGCCAGACTCCAACCCTGATTGCATGTGGAAGGCCAGATCCATTGTCAGGTACTTGACCCCAATTTGCCCCTTTGCCGTCTGCATCAAATGTTCATAGTGCCGATTCATCGGCACTATGACGACCCTTCGGCGCTCACACGTTGCCGTTCACGCCTTGCCCTGCGTCTCGTACCTCGTTACCATCTCAACAAATGGCAAAGCACGTCCTGCTGTGTCCACCGGATTATTTTGACGTCGTCGATCAGAAGAATCCCTACATGGCAGAGAAGCTCCCGGTTGACCGGGAGAAGGCCCGGCGGCAATGGCAAGCTCTGCGTTCTGCTCTCGAGCAAGCCGGATGCGAGGTCGAAACCATCGCTGCTGCGCCCGGCCTTGAAGACATGGTCTTCGCCGCAAATCAGGTTTTTGTCGGTTTCCATGAAGGGATCGGCAAGTTCATCGTGCCCAGCCGCATGGTGCACCATTCACGCCAGCGCGAAGTGCCGTTTTTCGTGGATTGGTATCGCCAGCGTGGTTACAAGATCATCGAAATGGATCTAGGTGATGATCATCTGGAAGGCCATGGCGATCTGCTTTGGCACCCGGATTGGTCCCGTATCTATGCCGGCTACGGTTTTCGTTCCACCCACGTGGGCGTCGAAAAGTTTCGCGACGCCATGTTCAAGTTTGGAATCCCCGTCGTGCCTCTTCAACTCGTCGACC